>Ga0179593_1607053_pt1 | contig 13122 bp, 17 predicted proteins | sample CZODoug2_1_08_16_FD_185931 | JGI IMG/M metagenome (GOLD analysis project Ga0179593, IMG submission 185931) | Vadose zone soil fungal communities from Angelo Coast Range Reserve, California, USA - CZODoug2_1_08_16fungal (PacBio error correction) | ecosystem: Environmental > Terrestrial > Soil >... | reverse complement strand
TCCTTTTTTTCCCCCCCTCCCCACCAGCTCCCCCTTCTGCTCCATAGGTACTCTCACTTCCCAAAACATAACTCCATGTCCCAATTTTCCAATGTTTCCCCTTTCTCTCCCTTCCCCTTTTAGAAAGACCACCCTCTGTTTGTCTCCCATCGCCGGGCTCGTGCTCGGTCCTTTTCTCATCCTTATCTTACTCTAACAGGCTCACATAGCTAATTGAAGTTTCCCGGTCGTTTTCCCTGGGTCCAAATCCGCTACTTGACCCCTCTCGCAAAAGAGAATAACGGTTATGATTTCCCTACGCTTTCCGGCTTGCTTCTCCGAGCGTCCTTCTGTCTAAAGAACTGGCTTCTCTATTCTTCCTCGACTCTTTTTTCAAGGAGAGTCAATAGGTTGTGCAGCCGTTGTAAAATCCTCACCCTCTTCCCATTTGCTGGCCGCTTTCGGTGTCATGCTTGTCGATGCGCCTCCGACTGACAGCCAACCACGATTTTTCATCCCTATTCTCCCTTGCCGTGTCCCTTCTACTTCCCTATCGTTAGCCCCTGCTCCCAATCAACGGCTTTTTTATTTCTCCCCTCCCCCAATTGAGCAACTGGCCACTCCCCCTTAGTCACCCCCCCGCGCCCCGATCACCGCTTGATTCGTCTCAGTTTCCCCCCCATACCAACTATTTCACTAACTTTTCCTTCGCTGGACCCTACCCCCCTAGAGATCCTCTGTCCCCCTCTAACCTCCCCCCGTGTCGACCGGCCGAAACCCACCTTTCCCCTCGGATTCCCTACCCTAATGCTGAGCCTTCACATTCCATCTAACTCCTGTCGTTTTCGTCCTTCTTCGTCGTTCTCTCCATCCTCCGCCTTTTTTCCAAGTGCGCTTTTCTTCCCTGCTATTGTTCATTTCTTGGTCTTTTACTTCAGCCTTTTCCCCCCCCCGTTCTTTAATATATTACGATTTTTTCCATGCCCTATTCGCCCCCTCCATTTTATTTCACTTTTTTTGCTCTTTTTTCTTATGTGCTACTTCGCACCCCGTGTTTCCACCCTTTAGCGCTTTGGTATATGTTACATTTCTCTGGTTTTTTGTGGATTTCCTTCCCTTCGACGCTCTGACGAGAAAGCCGCGAACGTCCTGCCTCTTTCCCTTTATTTGTCCGCATGCATCTCCTCTTTCCCCCTTTTCTCTCACAAGGCGGACCCCTAACTTCCTTTTTGTTTCTTCCCCCTCTTTATCCCCACTCCCTCATTTTCCCCTCCGCCCACCAATTTGCCTAAGCAGGACTCCTATCCGCTCACTGCCTCCCTACTGTTTCAGGAAAGGTTTGAGTATGTAACCGACCGAGCCAATCCCCTTCCAGTTTTCCCTCCCCTCAATTTACCCTCTTTTTTCGCCAACCCCCCTTTTTACACGGCCAAAGCTGAATTGCTTGTCTCGTTTTCTCAATCACGCGCCGTCTAAGATGGAACAGCTTAGACCCATATTTCCCCTTTCAATATTTTCTCCCCCCCTCCCCCATTCCCCAATTTGCTTCTCCCCCAAGCTTCCACCGTGCAGTCGCTCCGGCTGCTTTCAAAAGACAGATTTTTGTCAATCCATTCGCATTTTTGGTTTTCTTTTTTTGACTTCCACATAACCGCGGTCGAGACTCTTTGGTTTATCCCAGGCTAGCCTTAGTCTGAATCCCGTCTTTCTCTTCTCTTTACAAGAATGCAAGCTCAAATTTTTTTCGGCCTTCTTCTTTCAACTCTACTCCCCTTTTGGCATCTCGTTTTCTCTTCCTTTTCTCCTTTGCCGGCTTTTTTTTCGATATGCTTCCGTCCGGGCTTTCTTTTCAAACTCGCGCGCTTATCCGTCCTCTGATTGAGAAGTTTAACTGCTGATTTCTTCTTTTGCACTATTCATCTCCTCCTCTTTTTTCACTCATCCCCTCTTTTTTCTTCTCTCTCCAAGTAGTGCCTCCTTTTCTCGTTTAGCTAACATGACCCCGCTTGTTTCCTTCCCTCTGCTCTTGAGACAGCTCTGGAAGGTTTTTTATTATACGGTTCCCCCCCCGTTTGATGAAAGGGAAGTCACGGTCCTCTCTGTAGCGTCCACCCTTCCCCCTCCCTTCCCAGTTTCTTTCTGACCCGATAGGCGTGTCGGTCCTTTCGTTCCTTTTCCCCCTCTTTCCTCGCAAGCGTTACATTATTCAGCGTGTTTGGTGACCATCGTCCTCCCTCCTTTCCCTTGAGTCTTTTTCTTTTGCTTTTCCTTTAAAACCTTCCCTCGTTTGCAAAAATCGTTTTTTGGTTTTTTTTCCGTCCACAACAGACGCAGCTGTTTCCTGTTGGAGGATGAGCACGGCGGCTTTTTCTTGTTTCCCTCTTGGCTTTTTCTTTTTTTTGAAGCTTCTTCCATAAAAGACGCATCACATGTTGGCTTTTTCCCCGTCTTTTTTTGCTTCGCCCTCTTTCTCATGCCTGATTTTTTGTGATTTCCCGTAGAATGGCTTCTTTTGGCTTTTTTTCCCTTTCCGCCCCCTTTTCATTATTTTCTTTGAGGCGGTGATTTTCCCGCCTTTCCTCCCGTGCTTCGTGTGTCATATGCTTGTTGTTGTTCTGAGACACCCTCATGGTACCCCTTTTCCCCTCCCCTTTGTTAGCCTTTCTTTTTCTCTCTTTTTCCCCCTTGCTTCGTTTTCCTCTCCTCTTTTTTTCTCTTCAGATCTTGGGGCTAGCCGTCTACCCAATCACCCCCTCCCGCTTGAGTTCCTGCCCCCTTGCCTTGTATTTTTTTACCTTCTCTCCTTATTCTCCATCACGACAAATGATTTCCATCCCCTTTGTTTTTGTTGTGTCTGGCCAACTTTCCCCCTCGTCATTTCTAATCTATCTTGTTTACTCTTTTCTTGCAAGACCCCTTCCCCCTCCACTTTATTTTTCCTATAAGTTTCGCCAGTCCAACCGACATGCTTGTCCGCGCGAACGACGACTCCCCCTCTCCATGATGTTCTAAGTTTTTTGGACTCATCTTCCTCCTTCTTGTTCTTCCTCGGATACCCTAATGGCCTCTTCTGCAAGACTTGGACGTTGCGTTGGTCTTTTGAAAGGAGTCGATGATTTGGTCTTTCCCTCTCGTGAAGACCTATCCCTCCTTGGAATGCCCGCCCCCTCCCATACGTTAATGTGTCGGTGTCTCGTTTTCGCATTTTTTCCTGTTCATGCCCATTGCCCGGGAGGAGTTGGCTCCACCTCCCACTTTTTTTTTCTTTTTAGCGCAATTTGCTTGATTCGAGTCCCGAGAGGCCGGCACTGGAATCGGCATGCATTGTGGTGTTTTCCTTCCGGGGTCAGCCCCCGACTCCTGACCGTGCCCCCTCGGCAGGGACAGTTTTTTTTTCATTTTGCTCTTTCCGTCCCTAGGACCAGAATGATCTCCCTGTCCTTGTTCCTTCCGTCTGGCCATTTCTCCTGATTTAGTTTTTAAGTTTGCGGTACGCTCGCTTTTTCCTTTTAATTGTCATCAGCGGTTTTCGGCATTTTCTCGCCTTTTTTCTCCTCTGGATTTTTTTCTTTTCCCTCCCTTGGAACTCTTATTTCCGAGACGGTGTTCATCGATAAGATTATTTCCCCTTCGCGAATTTTTGCGTGAGTTTTCTCATTCTTCTTTTATTAACGGTTGGTCTTCTCCTATGGGGACTCCTTTCCCCTTTTTTTGACGTTCTTTTGCTCTTTTTTTTCCTCCTGTTTAAGGCCTAGCCGACTTTCCAGGTTCATGGGTGCGATTTTGGTTGGCTTTCGACGCGACCCCATTTTTAATATATACGTGGCTTCTAGCTAATCTTCCCTCCAGCCACCCCCCCCTTTCCCCTTTAAACCGCCCATGGTCCCCCGTTACTTCCACACCTTTTCAAGCCCCTGAAAGTCGGCAACTTAAGTTGAGCGCGCCGCGGGTTTAATTTCCTTACTCCTTTTTTGTCTCCCTTTTGGTTCTCTTGCTCCTTCCCTCTTTTCTCGACTTTGACTCCCGCTCGTTCTCCCTCTCAGATCTCTGAAAGGATTTTTCCGCTTTTTCTTACCCTACCTTCCTCCCCACCCGTTTTTTTTAAAATATCCTTCAGGCGACTGCTTCCCAATCCTTGATGAAAGGTTTATTAGTTAGAGTTAACAGCTCCTCTCTACCCTTCCCCTCTTTTTGCACCCCCTAACCCTTCTTAGACACGTTCGATATTGTATCTTCCAATAGTTATGTTTCCGACCTGTACTTGCTGCTTCACGGGACCCCCTCTTTCCTTCGCCTTCGCTTTTTTCCTTTTCCTCTGCAAAGCAGCACTGGAATCGATTAGCAAGTTTCCCTTGCCCTCTGACTCCTCTTTTCAGGTGTTTCACGCTCGAGCCAAAAAAACGGCGGGTCCCTGTTTTTCCTCTCCCCACCCCTTCCCACGAGCTTTTCCACCGTCACCCCCATGCGAACCTACCCCTGGAACACCGTTTGATTTTTAGGAGGCACTTTCCCCCCAATTGCTTTACTTGCTCCTTTCCTGCCCTTTTTCCCACGCCAATCGCTCCCTCCTAACCCTATTTCCTTTCCTCCCCGCGCCGTCCCCATGGAGAACAGGCGTTATATTTAGTTACCTCTCACTCCCCACTGTCATGGGCCTCTCCTCACGCCCTTGCTCCGAATGGCGCTTTTCCCCTTCCTTTTCTCCTTCGCTGTTACATGCTCGCCTCGGGTGAATAATATTCGACTTTTCCTTTTCAGGCTTTCTTTTTTTTCGTTTGTCCACCATCCGCCTACTTCCTTTCCCCATGTTCCCCCCTTTCCCCCACCCCTTTTCAACCTTGCCTTATGCTTGCCAACATCTGGTTTTCTTGATTTTCTTTTTCCCTCTCAGTTAGTTCACCCCTCTCTTGACCACTTTGGTTTGGATGGGTCGGCTTTTGCCGACAGTACTGCGCTACCAACTCGAACGAACTCCCCTGACGGCTGAAGAAGCTCGAACCCCCAAGTCGGTTCACCCTCTTCGTTTTTTCTTTCTCTTTTTCACCCCCCTTCCTAAGGTAATTCCTTTTTTGCGGCAACCTCTGTTACCATCCTCTTTGAAATAACCCTCCCAAGTCCCACCTTCGATCCCGACCCCAGTGCTTTCGGACGGCTTTAAGGGACATCACCCCCGCCCACCTCATCAAGGACTTCACGCTTCTGAGCTCAAGAACAAGACCCGCAACTTCCCACTGCTGAATCTCTGTTTTTACCTATACAGCTTTCTTCCTCCCCCCTCCGTTTAGTACCTCTTACGTTATTCTCCCGGTTTCTCTTCCACCTCTTTAAAATCAAAGACAACCAGGAGCATCAAGCTTCAAGTAAGAATCATCCTGATTGTTTTTCCCCTCCCTCCCCCCCGCTTTCCCCCCTTATGCAGTGTTTCCCCTGGACTCGGTTGCGTCCCTCATCACACCTGTTTCCGCGGTTGGAGACGATTGGTTACTTTCCTCCCCCTCGAAACCCAGGTCCTTCCTCTTGCTCTTTTTTCTGAACCGACTTCAAGCCCTTTTATCATCTCGTCGAAGTTCTCGTTACAACCGCGGATCCCATTCGAAATTTGTTATAGATTCTTCAACGGGAACGTCCTTCCCCCCCTTTTTTGCGCTCAGGTTTTGACTGCTTTTTTCTTTCTTTTCGGAGAGCTCCTGGATTATGGTAAACGCTGCTTCCCAGCTCTCATGGGCCCTCGTAACATCCTCATGGAGAGCGAACGATTGCCGTTTCTTTCCATATACTCTTTTCTTTCTTAGTCTCCCCCGTGAGGACGCCGGCCTTAAGTCCGCATATCTTCGCAAAATGTGCTGAAGGGTTGGGCCCCCAGATACGCTATAGCGAAAGCTCCTCCCGTCCAACTGTCTTTTTTTTTTCCTGACTCTTCTCCCCCCTCCTCTCTTTTTAGTCAGTTTTTTTTTTAGTTGCGAATTCGTCGAAGATTCCTCTTTGGTGTCTTAGTCCTGATAACCCCATCTTCTGGACAAGGTGGTGTTCTCTTTTCGCCCCCGCTCCTCCCCCCCTTTCCAACCCGGCCTTTCCCTTTATTTCCCATCTTTTCGAAACCCCGGGCTCTCCGTTCCTTCTTTTCTCCCTCGCCGTTTTTGTCCTAACAAATCTTTTGACTCTTCAACCCTTCCTCTTCGACTCGCGAGTTTTTTTTCCGCTGTTCTTTTGAGGAAAATTCCTTGTTACCCAGATTCAGCGGGGTGTTCCGATGGTCCGCGCCCGATAGCGGTGCCTGCCTCTTTTTTCTGTCCTTTCTCATTTTCTTTTTTATTTCGCGTTAATAGACGCCCCCACACCGTTCGAGCCTGCCCTTCGTGTTTTTTTGATGGGCTTTCTTAGGGGAATGCTTTGCCACTTTTTTAGCTTTCCCGGCTTGGTTTCCCTTCATTGATTTTAGGTTTCTTTTATAATCTGAGGTGGCCCCCCTTGTGCTAAGGCCGATTGCTTCGCTCTTTTTGCAACAGGTCCGCGTCGGCCTTCGGATTCCCTAAAATCCTTCTTTTTTTTTTTTTTTTTTTTTTTTTCATTCGCGCGTCGGGCTCCCCCCCTCCAAACCTCCCCCTCTCTTGTATTTCCAGGTTCATGCTCTATTGGAACCCTCTGCTCTTTCTCCCAAGTGCCCGACCCCCCTCCCTAAACCCCCATTTGCCCATCCATGTGGTTTCGCTTTGGTGATTCCCCCTTGCAAATAGTAGTAGTACTACTTGCACACTGATGAAGCCTTTACCCCTTTCCCGGTACCTGTTCTCCTTCTTAAGGTTCCTCTTTTAGATTCACCCGAGGTCCGCGACCTAAGATGGCTTCCTTACATTCGGAGCAAGGTGTGCCTTGCCAAGAAGGTGTTCTCGAGGGTTACCTCCCCGTACAGTTTTTCTTTTGTGAGTTCATCTCCGCTCTATACCCCTAGTTTCTAGGATTTTTTTCCCTTTTTTTTTCAATGCGCACCTTAGGGACTGTAGTTAAGCGACCAACTCCCCCTTTTTTCATGGTTTCTTTTTTTTCCTCGTTTTTCCTCATTTATTTCTTTTTTTCTCCTTTCCCGGTTTCTTTGTCAATCACTGTTGCTTTTCGGCCGGCCAATTCTTTTCACCCTTCGAGTGCTTCAGACGAACTGGGGACTGTGACACACAGCGGTTTTGATTCCTTCTCTGGATGTCATTCCCCCTTTTCTCGCGCGGCCTGCACTTCGATGATTCCCCCCCCGGTTGGCCGATGAGAAACCTTGAAGTAGTTAGGAAAGAACTCGTGTACTCGCTTTCCTTTTTCTTCTGGAACTTTAAGTGAGGGTTATTTCGATCGCCCTAGTGCATACCGTATCCGGGCTTGAAGCGCTTAGTTTTTCTCGCGGTATTTTTTTTTTTCCTCCCGCTTTCTTGTTCCCTTCTCCCTTCGTTTCTTAAAGTCGGAGCTCTTTTTCTGCCGATTCTGTCCAGCGATCGGTCTTAGGGATAAGGAGCGAGCCACCTGCTCCCCTTCTCTGGCGTAGTTTTTTTTTTGGCTTCGGTTGGGTATCCTTTTCCTGATGGTGGACGCTTTCTTTTCTTTTTGTTATTGAGTCTTGAGGGTCAGAGGATAAGAGCTAAAGGGTTGGGTGAGCTGGGGGTTGTCTTCCGATTCCTTCTTTTCTCTACATTGTTTTTTCTATTAGATTGACAGCGACCTTAGTTTTCCCCGCACCATGAAGACCCCGACGTCCCTCCCACAATTCAAGCCCGAAGCGTCCTCATGGTATCCCCCTCTCTCCCCCCCCTCCCCTCCTTTCCGTTGAAGAAACCTGGGCCGCCTTTGTTTTATTCCTCCATAGCCCTTCCTTTATTCGATTACGTATCCTGGTTTTTTTTTTTGAGTTCTGTCTTGCCAACCCCCTCTCGACCACCGGCGCTTGAATGAATCCCAGCTTTTTCTATCCCGCCAGGGATAACACTTTCTTTTTTGTCGAAGGTAATCGCAACCCCCCCCTTTCATTCGGCTCCCTCAGCGTCCCCATTGGATTTTCACGTAAAGAGTTCTGTTAAAGTCCCGGCAATCTCACTTTCCGTCCCACTTCCCCCCGATCTTACCCTTTTTCGCAGACTGTCGCTTACCCCCGGCTTCCCCGCTTGTCATCGATTCGCCCCTTGCCGGGCCCTAGAAGCGGAAATCTGGCCAGGCCTCTTACACTCCCCACCCCTTCTTTCTTTCCTCTCACACTCAAACAATTTGGGCCCACCATGCGACCCAGCCACGACCGCCCCCCAGCAAACAGTCTGATTGGTTCTGCTTCGGTTCAACTAAAAGTCATTTTCTTCTTCCTTTTCTTCTTTTTGCCGCTTCCCTAACCCCAGGCGATATCCCAGCGCCCGTCAAGTTCTTGCTCAGGCGAACCTTTCGATTGTACTAGATACCGCCCCATGTCATGGGCCCTGATGCTCCACCCTCCTCCGCATTGTAGTATTTATTCCCTTTTTAGCTGGCCAATTTTACTTGGCCCTCTTCGCCTCGACTGCTGCCCAGGTTGTAATGGTCTTTTTCCCCCTCTTTTTTAAAACACATGCCGCCTACTATTTGATTTCCTCACACGCGCACCACCTGCATTTAGGAATCCCCCTTTGTTGGTTTTCTTTTCTGGAGCTGCATCCCCCGGTTTCCCCCTCCTAAGGACCATGTCTGAAGCGCGGCCCTTTCTGTTGTGGTTATCGTGCTGACTGCCTGCCGTCTTGAAGAGCACAGAGACGAAGGCCCGCCTCCTGGATGTGCAGACTCGACCCCCCTTTTCCTGTGCTTCCCCTCTTTTTAACACGTCCTAGATTTCCCAACTAAAGCAGGCATGACATCCCCTCCCCTCCCCCCCCCGGTCCCCCATTTTTCCAGGTCTGTGACATCTATAAATCGCTCGTATGCACGCTGCCCTCGAAAGGTGTTTCGTATAGGTACCCCGCCGTCCGAGTTCCCAGCTCACTTTCCTGTGCCTCGCAATGCATAAAGCTTCTTTAGCAGGGCACCCGAAAACCAAGATTTAGTTACCCGCCCAGTGGAGGGTAATCTTTAATTCAAGCGTTCTCTTTCCTCTTCTTTATTTTTTTTCCGGTTTTTAAAATTTTTAACCAAATACACACTTGCCGGCCGCACCAGCCCTTCACCGTTGCGACGTCCGCTTGTTTTTTTTTTTTTTCGGCAAAGACCCCAACGTTTTTTTTTCCCCTACATGGTGTTTATGTTGGGCTTATTTTCTATAAACCTCACCTGCTTGAAGCGTTCGGCTCACGATGGGTCAGGCGCCGAAAGCTGGACCCTTTTTTTCTATTCGCGTTACACGACCTCCTCTCAAACTTTCCTTCTTTTCCCTTGGCGGGTTTTTTCTTTTCCGTACGAGCGGCCCTTGGCCTTTCGGGCTTCGGGGCTGTTATCAACTTCTTTTCGCAGCGTTTTCTTTCTTTAACTGAGCTTTTCTGCATCCTATAGTGTTGTTGAGCTTAGATGCCTCGTTCCGCGTGCGTGAAAGCTTAGTGTAACTTTCGCCTATTTTTCCGGAGCCCCTCGCTTTTTCTTCCCTTCCGGCCTAGCTTTTCTTCCCCCATGTGATGCAACCTTTTTTCCGCTCGGACCTCCCTCCAGTTTGCCAAATGGGACAGCGGGTTTTAACCGACTGGCTGAGTAGTATTACAGTTTTCCAGTTTTTTTCCCTGCTTGAATCGCATCGTTTTCTTTCGATATTTTCCCCATCGAGCGTCCCACTTTCCCAGTCTTTTGATGTGATGAGGTCGCCCCTGCGCCCAGGTTAAGTGATTTCACCCTGCTTTGTTTTTTTTTTTCTCCCCCACAGACGGGGATTCTTTCTGCTGTGAGTCGGCGCCGTTTTTTCTTTGCTAAACTCTTGGCCGCGGCACCCCTTTCGTTCTAATCTTCCTCGTCGCCTGTATAAATGAGAGCCCCCGCCAGATAAGCTTGGCTTTGCCTTGTCTTTTTTTTTGCCGTCGGATGAGGTCTGTGGGATGCCCTGAAGCTCGTTTTTACTCTCCCAAAACCGTTCGTCGCATGCTGCGTCGTTCTTGAGCGTGCTGAACTGCTGCACCTCCGGCGGCCTTCTGGTGTCATCTTCTGATTGGGATTGCGACCTGTTGATTCGCTTTTGTGAGCCCTTTTTGCTCGCGTTCTGCAACTCCCAGGTCCGCCGTGGCTTCGAGCGCTTGCGATTCCCTGATTACTGCCTGTGAAGCATATTCCCCCCCATAAACCCCACCGCAATTCTTTTTTTTTTGCCCTTTTTCTGTTTGTGCACCGTATTTTTGCGACTGTAGCAATGCGAGACCATGAAGCCACCACCCCCTTATTTCCCCCACTACCAATGACTTTCTGTCGCTTGGTGTTTTTGTATTTGAAAAATGTTAGTAGTAATAATTGGCACGGCAAGTAATCCCAGTCCCCCTTTTCGGACATTCGTCCTTCATGCATTTCGATTTTCCTGGCGAGCGGCGATCTCTGTTCAGCGAACGCCGCTCTGCTCCATTTTAAATGACCTCCATTGTGTTTCTCTTCCGCATGATTTTGTACTGTCGTCCAAGTGCGTCTGTTCCCATACCCTGGCCGGCGGTTGGAGTTCTCAATAGTGCTGTGCGATGAGGTCTGTCCTCGTAAGAATCGAAAGATAGTTCTCTTTGAAACCGCCTCCTCACGGTTTTTTGGTGATCCATCTCTTGGAGACTTGCACTTTGGTTTGAGGCGGTTTTGTACAAAAGAAGGTGCTGTTTCGGACTGTCCAATCTTGCCTTAGAGTTGAGATGGGTTTCCATTCCCACCCTTTTTTTTGGTCTGCCTTTGCGGATTTCCAGCCATCTATCAGCGAGAACGGAGTCCGGCATCTTATCTGCCCTTTTTTTTAGTTTTCAGTCCCCCCCCGTTTCGTCCAGACCCGTGTAGCAAGACCTGGGTCGCTTCTGCCAGCAGGGAGCGCGGATTTTGCTTTCTCAGTTAGTTTCCGGTTCTATCATCATTTTCCCCTAAGGCTTATTCCTCTTTTTCGCAGGCTGCTTTTTTCGCGCGGATTGTCACAGATCTTGTGAACCCCGAGCCTTTATCCTGTTTCTCAACACGATCAGGAGAGTCCCCCGCCCGCAGAGCCCTGTTTGCCTCATGAGTTCTTTCCCCCTGGCCTTTTCGGCGATACTGGGAATCATTCTTCCCTGACGCTTCGGGGTTCTGTTCCTTGACGTCGTTCAGGGGCCTTCCCTCCCTAATTCATAAAGGCTGGCTTTCTTGTGGTTTGCTTTGAGCTTGCTTCTCTTTCTTCTATTTCCTCCTCCTGTGAGTAACCGGCTCCCAGCCAAAAAACACAACACCTTTTTCCAGGGCCATTTAATTCCCCCCACCCCATGCCTTGAGTAAATAACCCAGCACGCCGGGTCACCCATCTTTAACTGTTCCCCCCTACCGCGACCGGTTTGACGACTCCCATTCCTGGGTCTCCGCCCCCGTTCGATTTTTCCCCCATAATATGCTTCTCTTCGACTGTCCCTTTCCCTTCTCTTCTCCCTCTCCTTGGCTCCAGGAGGCTTTTCCCTGGTCATGGGCAACTTTTCGCAGCCCCAAGTGCGAAAATTCCCAACTCCTGCTTAAGACCTTTGTTTCCCCCCTTTATGCCTTCGTCGAGCGTACCGCACAATCGCCCCCTCCCTATATGTCTTGCCTCAGGAAGACCTAACCTCTGTCCGAAATATTCACACCCTATCTCACTCGGCCAACCTGTCATATCTCTGAAGGGCCGGCGCGACCTTTTGATTTGACCCTCTCCCACCCAGGACTTCGGAATCCTCCTCCCGTTGCCTTCTGCCGCACCTCGTTTCCCCAGCTTGCAGGCCGCGCCCCCCTTTCAACCGGCGGTTTTTTTTAAAACGCCAACCACCCCCCTTCCATGTTCCTCAATGTCCCCCGTCGACCCCTCCCCCGGCCCACGTATCATGTCTGCTAGCTTAAACTTAGGTCCACATTTTCTTTCTGCGCGGACCGTCCCCCCCAATCCTTTTCACTACCAGTTCTCCCCCTTGTTCAGGCCGCGAACTTCCCGAGCTTTCCTACGATACCAACACGTATTTCCCCCGAGACTTTTCTTGCTTCATGTTTTTACTTCGTAGATCTCCCTCCTAGGTGTGGCTTCCCCCCCTCCCTCCTGAACGCTTAGAGCCATTTACCTTTCCTTTCTGGTCTTCACTTCTTCTTTTTCCCCACCCTCGATCCCCTCCTATTTCCCCCAACTCTCATCCCAAAAGAGCCCCAACCTGCCACTTTTATGGAAACCGTTTGTGAGGTTCGTTCTGTATGGCGCTTGCCTATTCGAATACCTTCACCCCCTCCACTTTCTTTCCTAAAATGCTCCGGCGGTGTTTTTTTGGCTCTTTGTCTGGCTCGCGCAGTTATGAGCCTCTGAACGAGCCGCTTTTTTTTCCTGCGTTTGAGATTTAGTCCAAGTCTTTCCCCCTCAATTATTTTTTCATCACCCCTTTTTTTTTCTCCCCCTCTGGCCATGATTAGGCCCCTCGTCAACTCGGTGTTTAGCTTCCCTTCGCATAATCCCTACTAGGTAGCCCCCCCTCTGTTTTTGTTCTCATGTTCCACTAGCTTCCCAGCCCCACGGCTACGGGACCTCACCCCAAATCATAAAGGCACTTTCCGTGGTCCGCCGCCAACCAGCTTTCCAACTTCCCCAATTTCTTCTGCGGGTTTTAATCTGGTTAATTGCCCACTAATAATGGTTGCTTCCCCCGTTGAAACTTACCCGACAAAACGGTGCCTTTCGCCCATCCTTCGTTGTGGCCTCCCCTCCGCTGTGTTTCCCCGACAAACATTCCTAAATTTCTGTTCCTGTTAGGTGCCCAGACTCTACCCCCCCTGGGCTCCTTTCGGTCAGGGACATGGGGTTAACCGCCGCCAGTTCCCTCTTGCGTTCGCACAGCTGAAGTCTGAATTTTCCCGGTTTCCCCTTTTTTCAACCGGGTCTCACCTTTGTTTTCTCTGTGACAGTCCCGAGGCCCGTTCGTGCCCACTTTTTTCCGCTGACGGGTGTCTTCGGCGCTCGACGCTCTGCCTGACCGGTTCTCCCTCTCTCATCTTCTCACTGCGGCCCCCGTC
>Ga0179593_1582373_pt1 | contig 13122 bp, 13 predicted proteins | sample CZODoug2_1_08_16_FD_185931 | JGI IMG/M metagenome (GOLD analysis project Ga0179593, IMG submission 185931) | Vadose zone soil fungal communities from Angelo Coast Range Reserve, California, USA - CZODoug2_1_08_16fungal (PacBio error correction) | ecosystem: Environmental > Terrestrial > Soil >... | reverse complement strand
TGGATTTCCGTTGTTTTTTTTGCGTGTAGTTTCAGGTTTCACTGACCCGCTTGCCCCTCTTCTAAATTCCAGGGTCCCCAACGAAGACTTGACCTACTTATTTGCCCAAGACCCTCACCTCAAAATATCCTTTCAGGCTCTCGGTCCCCCTCCCCAAGAGCAACTACCATCGGATCTGGCCTACCCCAAGAGGTCCGCCGTATTGACAAGTTACGTTCTAAACCTCCCTTGACTCCTAGGATTTTTCGCCCTCGCTTTCTGTGAATGTCTTCAGGAACCTCCCTTTCTTCTTTTTTCCCCCTCATCAGGACTACGACACGGCATCGATTTTCTTTCCGCCCAACCCGAGAAGATCTATCTTTCTTTTTTGACTTAGATCCTGCTGGATGTCGTATCTATTCCCCCCCTAGTTGCCCCCCTTGTAGAGTCCCTCGTTTTTTCCTTTTCGATCGTATGCAGAGTTTTCTTTCTACCTTGCACGACGCGCGTCGAACTTCCCATCCTCTATTTTTGTAGAAATGGTTTTCCCACTCCAAGTTATAACCTGTTGCCCCAGAGAACCCCCCCTCCCCCTCGATTTCTCATATGATCGTATAAATGTTTTTTTGGTTTCTCCGGCAACCTTCCGTAAGGCTATCCCCCCCTGCCCCCGGGGTTTTTTACACTTCTTTTACCGGACCGCTGGTCGAGAGCCCTCACCCCCACCCTGAAAAGAAACTCTCATTCCCCTCCCCCGCCACTCTTTTCCCCCTCTCCCCCGACGCCGACTCGTCCGGTGAAATCGGTCCCCAGCCCTCCCAAATTAGGCGGTCATGTTTCTCCCAGGTCTCTTAATGGCGCTTTTTTTTTCGCATCCTTTTTATTCCGGGAAGCCCCTCAATACTATGTACTTGTTAGGATTTTCTTTCTCTTTCCCGGAGCTCTTAACTCTCAGCCCATCCGGCGACGAGATTACTTCACTTCCCCTAGAACCTTCCTGAAGAAGGAGTTTCTAAATTTGATTTTCCCTTAGCTTCTTTTTTGATTTCTCCCCCTCGTCTTGAACATGAGGAGTACTACCTTTCCCACCTCCAGGTCGACAAACATCTGTAATGAAGCGTTCCGTATTTTTTTTTCCGGCATACATTCTACTTTACGACGGTTTCCCCCTTTTCAGTGAAGTGACTCCCCGACTTTTTTTCCATGAGAGGTACCTTGTCAACCGGAGAACTCTTCCTCACTCCCAGATCCAGAGTGCTCCCTTTTCTTATCCTCTATTTTATGATTCATCCTTCGTTGGAGCGGTCCCGCGTTTCGAGAGGCTTTCTTTCCTTAGATTCTTCTATCTCTTTTTTTCTCCCTTCTTTCTCTTGTCCTTCCGGTTTCATTGAGCCTTTGTACCCCTCTCCCCTACCCCCCTCTTCGAGATTTCCTAAAGTCATTCCCCCCTAGAAAGAGGTTATTGTTCCCTTTCCCCCTTCCTTCCTTTTTTGGGGGACTCTGGCTAGTTTTTCTCTAGGCGGGAGAGATGTTGACTCTCTAGGGCCCCCTTCTCGAGGCTTGTGCAGCCATCTTCCCACTTTTCTTCCACCAGAAGGCATGGATAGGTATGACTTGCTTCGCCTTTTTTCTCATAAGTCGAAAAGCAGCCGTTCTCCTCGTTTCCGTTGTAGGTTCCTGTTTCCCGTTCGGCTGGGAATTTACGCTTCCCTCTCTGTTTTTCGGGTCTTCTTCCAGAGTAGTCATCTGGCCCGTTCCTATAAGGCGCCATTAAATCTACTTACCAGAAAAGATCCGATTTGTCTCCCCCTTGAGTCGCGGTTCCTCTTCACGGCCTAATTCCCCCTGGCACCGGCGTTCCTAACTTCTTTATCTTACCTTCCGAACTTAATTCTTCTACCGACCAGACCAAGCATGCGCCAGGTCCGGCCCTTCTTTTTGCTCTTTCAGAGTACCCCTTCTGACGTTAGTTTCTGACTACTTAGATATTCCAGTTTTTGTTCGAGACTTCTAACTCTGGACTCTTAACCCCCCATTCTTTTTAACTTCCCCCCGAGTTTGTTGATACTCTTTCCGAGGCGCTTCTGATCCTTTTTCCTGTTCTGGCTCCTTTGAAATAGTCGTTTTAGGTTCGTTTTGGGGTAGCACGAGAGGGTGTTCTGGGTTACCGAATTGGGTCTATCCCCCCCTGTTTTCAAGTAGAGAGGACACTCTTGCTTACCTATTTTCTGCCTCTCAGCCCCCGAAAAGCTCGACGTCTTCCCTCGTGCTTTCTCTTTTGACCTTTTTGAGCCGGTAGAAGTCGTTTCCTTTTTTCAGTCATCATCTTCTATGGGCGGTGGTTTTTTCCGCCCCCCAGTAGAGTTCTTTTTCAGTGGGCATACGAAAGGTCCTTCGAGCCCACCGAGCCCGTCCGAGTTCTCAATTCCCTTATCTATTCTTTTTCGAATTAATCTCCCTGGTCTTTTTTCCCTTCCTGTAAATAGTAGGGAGTTTTGGCCTGGCGAACTGAATCTTCCTCTTTTCTTCCTTTTGATTTCGAGAGATTAGTCTCCTGATACTTCCTATCCCCCCGTACCCCGCACGCAGTCTAGTTTCTTCCCATCCCTAACGGTATTTTTTCCGTCTGAGACTCTTCTGCTTTTGATCCCCCTGAGGGGAGTTCCCCCCCACACTTCGGCACTCCTTTCTGATGATCAACCTTCTCACTGACCCCCGCCGACCTTCTCCCTTCGGCTGAATTTTTTTTTCTTTCACCCCCGTATCGTTTTCGTTTCGGCCCCACCTGTTTCCCCGCGAAAGTCCTCTCCCGGCCGATGTGAGCCTTTGCTTCCCCACCCCCCTTTCTTCCGCCTCTGCCGAGAGACTTCTCTTCTGCTATCCTAGGAGTCTCCCCTTCCCCCCCCGTCCCTCTCCTCCTTTCTTCGAAAACCCTCCCGAGCTGCCTTCCCTTCATGTTTTTTCATGGTATTTCCCCGATTTATCTCTTCGAAACCTTTCTTTTTTTAAGACTTTCGAATAGTAGAGCCTCAGCGAGGATTAGTTCTCTTCCTTTCTAGTCTAATTTGCCCCTCAAGAATTCCCCCCCAAGTGCGCCCCGAGAGTCGCTGGTACCGCCATACTTTAAGATCCTACTGAACAGGCCTCTGCCCCCGAACCCGGGGGCCGTCCGGCGTCGTCCGTTTTCTTTTGCCCCCGGATCTTTCTTCGAGCCCTCCCTTGCGCCCCGGCGATATTTTTCCCAATAGGAGATGGCGTTCCAGTCACCCCCAGAGCCAATATTTTATTCCCCAGTGAACCTTCCCCTAGTCCTTATCCCCCACCCTCCCTTTTTGTCCCCCCTCGCCCCCTCCCCTTCTCCCTCCCCCCGGCTCCGAGCCCCCTTCCTTCCCGGTCTAGGATTCTTTTCGCCTCCCACCCTTATTCCCTCCTACCCCCCGTTTCGCCAGACTCCGACATTTTAGCCCTAGAAGGTGCCTTTCAGCAGGGGCCCGGCGGTACCCAGATCCTGTTCATTTTCCCCCCTTGATGGTGACTGGTGGAATTTTAACAACTCCCCATCCTCCTAGGAGCCGTTACCCCCCCCGGACGAATCGTTTCTTCACTTTCCCCCCCGAGCCCGGATGCTCCCTAGACTCAAGTCTACTTCCGCTCGTGTTCTTTCGCTACCGTCTCGCCCCTCCGCGCATCGCTCACCTTCACACCCGATCTGACTGAACCCCTCAGAGACCCTAGTAAACGGACTTTCCCCATTGATTTTCCCTCCCAGGTCTCACATACTTTCCGCATTCTGGCGCCTGTCAAGATCCTTCTTTTTTTCCCTTAAGGGAGAAGACAAGCTCCCTTTCTTGATTTTTCTCTGCGGCTTCTTTACGCAAAATCCTCTTCTTCGGACAAGAACCCGTACTCACGCCAGAGCCAGTTACTTTTCTTTTCCTTCACCCCTGTGGCCCCTCGAATGACTTTTCCAGACCTTTTCCTTACTCGGCCTAGAAGCAGTGATTCTGTCATCTCTTACCCTAGTCGTCACGCCCCTAATCCCGGTCCCCTTTAACCCCGAACCCATCTCCCCCCCCTCGGTGCTTCCCTGGCTCCCCCCCCTCCGTTACCAAGGCCTTCGCACCCTTAGTCCTGCAGAGAATATTCCTGTCGAGTCACACACACAGAAGCAGACTCCTCTCTCTTTCGACACCCCACGTCATGGTTTCGACGCAGAATACCCTTATCCCGCCGCTAGGTTGTTTCCCCTTGATCCACAATCCCACTTTCCTTTAGACGACGCCGTCTGAAGGTGGTTCGAAGTCATCCCAGTTTTCTGTAAGATTCTTCTTTCCCCCTGTGTCTAGATGTCCCCCGATTCGGCCCCCCTGAAGATCTTCCTTCCCTACCGTCCCCTATCCAAAGAAGTGTCCTTTCCTTCTAACAAGAATTCGACCACGCTATCTCTTCCCCCCCCTTTCCCTTCAGACAATCTCCACGTTTTCGTTTTTCCCCTCAGTTACCGCGTTCAATTTAATTGAAGCTTCTCTCTGTTTATTTTTGGATAGTTTCCCTTTTCGTGGCCTTGGGCACGTTTTTGTTTTTCATTTTTCTTCTTTCCACTACCTTAGGAATTTCCTTCACTTGTACCCCCCCGGGCTCGACTAGCCGGAAGCCCCCGTTACTCTCATGGATGCGGAGATCACTCGCTTCCCCCTCTATTCCCAACCCGAGGAAGCCTTTCTGGGCTAAATTTCTTCCCCTACTCGGCACACGGCGGTGTTGTTTTTTCTTCCTCCTTCTATCGTGCGTTTGAACTGTCTTTCACTAGGCAACCTCACCCTGATTCTTTACCTTCACCTTTTCCCGACAATTTTCCCTAGCCGATCCTCCCCCTGGACATTTATATATATTTTCCCTCCTCTTTCTTTTCTTTCTTTGATGCGCTGGCTTTGGAGATCTGAGATCTCGTATTCCCCCCTTCATTGCCGAACTTATTCTTTTCTCTTTCTTCAGTTTCACGCTTCAAGCGATTCGCCACCTCCGCGTACTTCCCTTCGAATTTTCTCCTGTTCTATCCCCTCTTTGCCTCCTTTTTTTCCCCGTCGTCTTGCCGCTCCCCATGAAGTATTCTGTTTTTTGGCTAGGCTTGCCCTTTCTTAAAGCTTTCCCTCCTACTCGGGTAATTTCTATCCTAATCCCACTCCCCCCCCCCCCCAACCCCCACTCTCCAAAACCTGCCAAGCAAACGATCCCCCCCCCCCCCTAAAAACTAACCCTGTCCTATTTCTTCCCGGAATAGAAATCCCCAAGCCCCCTTTGGACGTTGAGTCTCCATGTTAGGCTTTTATCTGATCCTCGAAAAATTGGTGTACTCTTCCCCCTAAGGATGAGCCCTGGAATAAGGGCGATTCCTCCCCCCTAGATTCTTTCTAGCTCCCCCTTCCCTTTTTCATTCTAGCTTAAAGTCGAAATTGATGCTGTATTTTCTCGGGAGTAAGTCTTGCCCACCTTAGTGTGCTTGCCCTTTCTAGACGAAAAAACCCCTCACTTCTCTAAAGAGCTAGTCTATTAGAGGCTCTTTGCCAACCGTTTACACCTAGAAGCCCGAGACAGCTGTTTTCTTCACCTTTCCTCGTCTTGATCCCCCCGAGATTTTTATCTTCCTTTGCTAAAGTCTTTTTCCCCCTGCCCAATCTCTTGAAACGCGCTTGTGTCACGCCATCGACTTTTCCCCTCAGCCCTTACGAGTAGAAACGTTTTCCCTCCAGCCAATCCCCCTCCACCTTATCTATTACGAGATCCTATCCCTCTCCCCATGCTATCTATCCCCTCTTGTTTTTTCTTCTTTTTCTTAGGTAGTCGGGAGGCCTTTTATTTTTCCTCCCTGTGGATTAGATTTTTTCTTACCCAGAAGCCGCTTAGTCGCTTCAGATTTGCAAACATTAGATTGAAACCTCTTTTGACCGGAGCTAGGAATCTTCAATTCGACCTCCTCCTCTCCTTAAAGGCAGTTAATGTTTTTCTATGATTTTTTTTGGTTTCTTTTCTCCTCCGGCCCTCTTTTCCCTCCACGTAGGCATCCGACACCCTGCGGATCCCGGATAGGCCTCATTTATTTTGGCCCCCCCCTCTTTCTGTCTTTATCTTTTCACGCCCTTGGTTCCTTCTCCTCTTCCGGGCTTTTTCGGCGACGGAAACACCCCCTTCCCCCCTTTCCTTTTTTCCTGTCCCCCCCCTTTTTTTTCTTTTACTACGTCTGCTTGACTTGGCTTTATTCTGGCTTTTTGATTAGACGTTTAGTCCTTTATCCCGAACCCTCCCTTTTTCTTGCCCCTTCACCGATACCAGCACAGCACGAGCTGTTTTTCTTTTTCCCTCTGTATCTCGGTCGCCGCAAGAGTCCTCTTTTTGTAAGGGCTCTAGTGCTTGCCCCTTTTTCTTCCCTTGGACCGGTCTTTCCGAACCCTCGGCCCCGGGCCGCCACGTTTTTGTGGTTCACGGCCTTTCGTTCCCTTTTATCCCTTCTTATTGCGCTCCGATCCCGTCAGTCTAATACCATTCGTAAGAACTCATGACACCCCTTCAGTTTCTTTTTCCCCCGCAGGAGGTTCTGGAGTCTCACGAAGGCGCCCGTGAGCGTTACCTGTTTTACCCTACACTCCCTTGAAATGTTTCCCCCGTTAACTCGGGGCGGATTAAACCCTCCGAATGGGAACTCGTCTCACTCCTTTTTTCCATTTTGAGATCTCCGGATTTCCCACTCCTTTCTATATTTCCCTCTTTTTTTCCGCGAGGAATCCACTCTTGACCCTAGTGTCTCTTGCCAGGTGGTCGAGATTTGCGCTCTTTTTTTTTGTAGTCTTCCTCATCGCAGTGCCGCGGTCCCCCCTTATTCGGACTACTAGTATAGAGTTTTGCGGTGCTCTTGACGCGGAGAGCCCAGCCAGTCCCCCTGAGGTAGCCTGCGTCTTTCCCACCCGCTCCCCTTCTGTTTCCTTTTTGGCTTGTAAATAGGCATTCTTTATTCCGGCTTCACGCCATATATCTATTAACCTTCCTTCTTGTTGTCTCTTTAGCCTTGTCCGACCGAACCTTTTGAAAGCTTGCCCTTTTCCGATCATCCGGACTTCCTACCTAACCTGTAGATTCGCACCTGGAGAACTTGGCACCCCTCTCTTCTCTTAGCCCCCCCCCAAGGCTCTTCAGGACCCTTACCGAGTCCCCGGTGCGACAGAGCACCTCGTGTTCTCTAGCTTCTCTTTCCTAGCTATGGCTTTCTCTTTTCTCACTGGAACTCGAAAAGAAACCTTAGTTTTCCCGATTCGCGCATCTATCTTATTAGTAAACTACCGGTGCACTTTATTCCTTTTAGCCCTTCCCTTTTATTCCCCTCTTTCTAGGCTCGAGAGTTCGTCTATTCTGTAAGCGACCTTCTGGAAATCCCTAGTAGAAACCTCTCACCGCCCCCTTCGACCCGAGACAAAGACCCTTGTTCCTCTCTAGGTTTTCCCGAGGAATCTACCCTACCTTTTCCATCATCTTCATTCGCGAACGACCCTCCGGAGGTTTCTTCCCTTCGTCTCTAGTGCCCGCCGTTTCCGAACCTATAGACACCCTTCCGCGAATCTCCTTTTGGAGGCCACTGTACTCCCTCAAGTCCTTGGCCCCCCAGACGCAGACTTCCCTCAGTCCACATTCACTCCTTTTTCGTTGAAGCCGTGATTTAGAGAAGTCCTCTCGCCCTCCCCCCTCTTTCCGGAGACTCAACTGAGGATCGGCATTCCCCCCAGATCCCCTCTCCTAATCTAATAGAGTGATGTATCCCTTCGGGGTCTGCCAGCCCCATAATGAACAGGCCCCTTTATCACTCCGCCATCTCATACTCCAGTAGAAATCCTACGAACATGTCATCCGCCCCTCCCCGCTCCCTCGACAGAGAATGCCCCCGCTCCCAGGAGATGCATGATTTTTCCTTAAGCAGTCCAACCTTCGTTCTCCTACTTTTCTTTTTCAACCGGAGGAGTATTCACCCGCTGACACAGAGACGTGTCAAATCCCGACCCCCCCCCCTGACTAAAGAATTTTCCCCTTTGTGTTCGACTCCTTGACCTCGACTCGCTCTTAGACTCCAAAACTACCTCAGAAAGCGTCACCTTTCTTTGGGTTCCCCATGCGCCAGTCGATAAGGAGCGACGGTTTTTCCCTCTCCCTGGCTTCGCGCTTGCCCTTCTTCTCAATGAATCCTCCTCCCTTTTTTCTGTTATTCCTCAAGAAGATAGTAGACCTGCTCCTGACTCCCGCGATCCGCCTCCCAGCACAGGTGGACTGAGTTCCCTTCCCTCTTCTTGAAGACCTTCGCAGAGGCTTCTCTCCTTTTCTTTCAGAGACGTTCCGGGTCACTTTTTCGCCCCTTCTGGACCTTTTTTCCTTTTCAGCGGCCGGCGCCCCTCCCGGTCTTCCCCCCGGAGAGTCCTTCATCCTCCTTTTTGACCCGACAGCAGCGCCAGCTTCGCACCCTTGCAGAGTCCGCTCCGTCCTTTCAGAAGGCAGGTTTTTTTTTCAGGTCCCGCCGGACAATCATCTCGCCTCTTAGTAGAGTACTCAGTCCTTCCCCAAGAAATTGTCTCCGTGTCTCATAAGGGTTCAGATTCAAGCTTTCCCCCCGGTTTGAAGAGAACCACTTTCATCATAAATTCTAATCCCTGCGGGAACTTCAACTAAATTCATCGTCCCTCCGCGCGTGCCATCCGCTTTCCCTAAGCCCAGGTGGGATCTTTCGACGTTCTCTCTAACACTTTCCGCTTTAGATTAGGTGGTGAGCGTTGGATTCTTCGCTATTCGTCGTGTTCTCTTCCTGGAAGGTTTTGCTCTTTCCTCCTCTAGGAAAGTGGAACAAATGTATTTTTTCCTCCTGTGTACCCCTTATCTTTGCCCCTTTCCCAAATTTCCCGCCTTTAAAAGTTTTTCTTCGTGTGCTAAAATTCCTGCCCCTCCATCTCGGACTTGATTTCTAGCGCTTTAGTCCGTGACCTTACAGATGCCGCATCCTTTCGAGCAATCTCTCACTCCGGGACGCGAAACTTCTTTCTCCGCTACGACAAAGTCCCTCCTCTCTCCTCCCTTTGAGATCTTCTCCTTGTCTTTCTTCTTCGATGCCCCCCTGTCCTTACTGCTAGAATCCTTATCCCTGTCAGATAGAGCAGGTCACCTGACCCTCCCCCCCCTTCCCTCTCTAAAAACTGAGTCGGTTCTCCTTTTTCCAACCTTTCTTCCCGCTTTTTTCAGGAAGAGAAGAGTTTCTTTCTCCTCTCTCCCCATGCTTATTCGGTGGGGGCACCTTCGTTCCTTCTTCTCCCTTTCTTGTCCTCATCACGACTTCAGAGTTTTTTTAGCGCCCTTAACCCCTCCTTCAAAACTCCACCTGGGGTTCCCAAGCCCTCCCCCCCGCCCCTGTGTTTTGGTCCCCATCCTCCCCGTACCTCTTACTCGGAATTCCTCGGTACCTAAACGCCCTCCTCCATTTCCCGCCATCGTTTTGCACTGATCGTGTTGGGTCGAAAGAGTCCTCAGGCTTGTCCTCCTGGCTCCTCTAATAAGGACTCCTATTTCTCCTCCCTGGTAGTCACTCTGAGCCCCCGGGCTTCCTGCTCGTATCTTATTCCGTACTCTCTCACCCGGCCGGCGAATGACTTTTTTTATGCGACCTTTTCGCGAAAACAGCTTTATTGCCCTGTTTTCTCCCCAGGGCCCCCCCCCAAGGACCGAGTGTTTTTTCTTCAGATTCCCTCCTCATACCCTCGCTGCGGCTTTTTTGGTCCCCCCCTCAGACTATACCCCCGTCGACCCCTTGAGAGACGTCCCTTTCCGGAAAACGGGGCCCTCTCGTCATTGACCCCCGAAGGCGGTAACTTCGAGGTCCCGACGATCCTGATCTTCCTGAAACTAAAGACCTTCTCTAAACCCTTGGTATGCAGTCCCCAGCGTCTTTCTCTATCATCTCTTTTTTACTTTCAGAGTAGGACGATGTGCTTCCCTCAGGCCCCGTAGCCCGTCTTGAGTGCGTCCCCCACTTTCGAACCCTTAGGTTATGTTGTTAAGCCGCTCTCCCCTTTCCGTCCAGAGGAAGACCCCTTCCATCTTCACGGAGACTTCAGGGAAGAGAGTTCTTTTTTTCCCTTGAATCTCTGCCTTTGATTCCTTTAGGAAAAAACGGACTGGAATAGGATTAGGTTTCTTTTTAGAGTATTGTGCCCCAGTCTTGTTCCCGAATAAAGGAATCCCTTACTTTATTTGCTTCGACGCCTCACCCATCGACTCCGATAATCGATTTAGGTGCTTCATCCCTGTAGGCTTGTATCCTCTGTCGGCTCGACCCTCCTTTTTCTCACGCCCCCTGGAGGGAGGACCCTCCTTTCCTCGTCACTTTATAGGCTAATCCCTCCCCCCGTCTCTTAATCAGAATCTTTCCTACCCCCGAATTAACAACGCGCGTTTACTCTAGAATCCCTTCATGCTCCTGGTTTGCCGAAAGAATAGCTCCTTGGCCCAGTCAGCTTAGACAGGATCTTCTTCCCTTTGCATATCTCTCCCCGAGACTGCCCTTCAATAAAACCTCTTGCTATTACGGCCCCAACCCCCGGACGGACTCGCTTTTCGACACCCCATGACCCTCGGCGGCTTGGTCTATAGGGCTCTATGTTTTCTGCGATCGCCCAGACATCTTCTCGAGGCCCTCACTCCCCTCCAGGCGGTCTTGTCGTAATAGATCTCTTCCCGAGGCCAGAAGTTGTTTCTTATTCCCGACCCCCTCTGGTTCTCCGTATCTCTCGGAGTGTGTTCGACAGAGCGGTCCCTCGTTGGCGAATGTAATAATAGCCTATCCTGGCCAAGTAGTCCCTTTCCTTCCCGGAAACGTCCACATGACTCCTGATCCCGAGAGACACCCTTCCACCTTGCGTCGAGGGCCAAGTGCGCCCGTAGCCACAGCGACGTCTCCTCTTCCACTTCAAGAAGAGTTTTTCCCTAGCTTCCCCAAATGTAGTATTTCGTTAATAGTAGTCTTTGTTAATCCAAGACAGCCATCCCTCAGAGCTCCATTCCCGCCGGTCGCCTAACTCCCTACCCGACTACTCTTTCGCCTCTAGTAGTGTATGATGTTCGACGAACCTACTATTTCCTTCCTACCTTTCTTGTGAGAGATCTCTAGCCGAATCCTCCCCTATTCCCTCCAGCACCAAGAGGATGCGATAGTAATTTAGAGTCCGTCTTACGTACACAGAGGAGGCCTGTCTCCTCTCCTTGGCCTGATGGACCCTCAACACCCCTCCGATTTCGGATCGACCCCTGTTTCGACACCCTAGTCAAATAGTCAGTAGAGGACCTTACGGTCCTATTGCCCGATCCCCTAGGTAATATTCCCCTTTTTCGCCTCTCGTCACCGGCACCGCCCCCCCTTGACAGGACCGATTGGGATCGTTTTCCTCCGCAATCGGCTCGCCGCGATACACCTTTCCGATCCCGTTGAAAAGTAGTCTTCGTCCGCCCGCATGCCCCTTTTCTAAGAGAGACTTCCACATATAGTACAAACCGACACCCTGCAGAGCCCATTTCCCCCTCGTATCGGAAGAGACTCCCCCCACCCCCCCCCGTAATTATCCCCCTTTAGTCTAGGGAATCCCTCGCCCCGATTCTACATTGTTTTGAATTTCCTGCCGATGCTTCCGCGAGACAGAGAAACACTTTCTCCAGATAGAGTATAACAGTAACCCCACACCGCAGTGAGTTACAATTCCCATAACATTTTCCAATCCCCGGCCTAGCTTGATACCCTTCAGCTGATCGAAAGAGAACATAAGACCATCCCGTCTCAGTCTACTGACCCGACCCGGACTCTTCTTAGCTTTTGCCAAAAGAGACATTCGATTTCCCTAATCTCTTTTTGTCTTTTGGGTTCTAAATATTCTTACGGCCGCTCCAGCTACTACTGTATCAAGAACTAATCCCCGATCCATAATCAGAAGGACTTCCCTTAGACAGCCGTTCACTAACCTTGAAAGGAAACGGGTATAGGATGATTGACGTGTTCCCCCCCCTGATCCTCAAGCAGTTCACGAATTCTCTCCGTTGCGCCCTCAAAGACCCTAACAAGACTCCTCTTCCAAGAGAAGTCCCTCCGAGGACTCCCCGGTTGTTCGAGGCCGTTCCCTATCCTCGAATCCATAAGAGAAAGTCTACTTCACGGTGCATGGCCCGATGAACAAGTTCTCCTAGTCCGTCTCGCACCTTTCACTGATATAGCTTTCCGAAGTACCCCCCCGCCCCCTCCTAGAAGGAACTCCGGCTTTTACGCCCCTACACTTTACTCGACCTCCAAGAACTGTCTCCTCGCCACGCTTTCAATCAAGGTTTCACCCCAGAGACGAGGCGCCTGTTTTGACCAGATGGTTCTCACCTGTCCCAATGAAATTTCAGCACGCTTGCCCCCGATTGTCCCGGGTCTTCTTGCTTGCGAAGGTCAAGCTTCTTCTGGCGTTTTCGCCACCTCCCTAGCCGACGTCGAGCAGCTGTACCCCTTTTCCACTGAGAATCCTTCATTCCCCTCTTGGTATCGGTCCCCGTCAAAAGAGGTACACCCGATCGCCCCAGTATTCTCTGTGCTAGGAATTCCCCAAGGTAGGAATGTTTACTGTCCAGGTGTCTCTCGCAGCGCCTTTGACTACTTTCGTCTTAGCCTTTCCCGTTTTCGAATTTTGTAACCATCACACAACTATTAACCGACCATGAGAAAGAGCCCCCAGGTGAATCTTCTGGAATAAATCCTGAATATTTGTGGCCTCTTTAGATCTAAGAGTAACTCCGTCCAGGTAGTCCTCTTCCCTTTATGTTTTAATCCTCCCATCGTTGGATCTTTTAGTGGGTGCTTTTCTCCTCTCTTGTTATACAAAACCTCCCCAGTAGTGACATTTCTTACAAAGGTAACCCCTTAGTCCTACGGTTGTACTGCCCCCCAATATTTCTCGGCCCCGCAATATCGACTGCTTCCCTCTCAACGTTCTTGGGATCACCCTTTCCCGACCTCTCGGATGTTTTTTTGACATCCTTTGTGAACTGTTCTTGCACCCCTCCCCACGAGCCATTAACTCAGGGTTCCTCACTCTTCCG
>Ga0179593_1493037_pt1 | contig 13122 bp, 19 predicted proteins | sample CZODoug2_1_08_16_FD_185931 | JGI IMG/M metagenome (GOLD analysis project Ga0179593, IMG submission 185931) | Vadose zone soil fungal communities from Angelo Coast Range Reserve, California, USA - CZODoug2_1_08_16fungal (PacBio error correction) | ecosystem: Environmental > Terrestrial > Soil >... | reverse complement strand
CGTAGACCCCATTCTTTGACGTCCGTCTTCCCCTGACTGCTGATTGGAATCTCGACTGGACGCCAGTCCGCCGAGTACGAACGGACGAAAGACTACTTAGTTTCATGACCTCCCCTTTGTCACCTTGGGGGGTCCTCTTGATTGATCCTTGTTCTGGCCGTAGCTGGCCTTTTTCCCCCTCCTGCGCACCCCCTCTTCTTTTCCATGGACTTTAGAGAGGAGTTGATATCTGGCTCTCCATATTTCTTGTCTGGACCCCCTTTTCTTTTTCTGATTGAGTTTTTTCTTTTTTTCCGTCCCCAATTGCCGGCCCGCTGTCTTCTTTCCCGCCCCAACAAGTCCTTTTTCCGATTTTCGTTTTCCCCGGATTTTTGCAGATAACCCCTTTCGTCTTTACCGTTTGTTTTTGTTTTTTTAATTCGTTTTTTTGACGGCCTCCCCCTTTGATGCAATCTTACGTCTTTCCCCTTTTTCCCTTTCTAGAGCCTTTCCCCCTTCCCCTGACCACGAATGTGGCACGTCCGCCCTTTGCGGGAATTTTTTTTTTTTTTTTTGTGTTTTAATCTTGGCACCCTGGTGGCGCCCCCCTCATCCCCCTCCTCATCGTCATTTTGTACCAGCGCTCTTTACTTTCCCGCTTCCGGCTTTTCCACTTTTGGCCGTTTTGGACACCCCGGGAGTCATGTTTTTTTCCTTTAGTTTTTTGGCTGTCTCCCTTTTGTGCACGTCGCCATTTTGCTGCGTATTGACGTCTTTTTTCCTTCCCCTTGGACCGGAGTTTCTCCCTTTCTTTGGCTCTCCAGGTACCCCCTTTAGTCCACGTTCCACACTCCGGCCAGCGTGTCTTCTTTAGTTTTTAGTAAAACGAGTCGGCTTGTCGGACATTTTTTTTTTCCCGGCCCTTTGGCGCCGTGCCTCCCCTTCGATTGCCGTCCCCTGTTGGTAAGAGGCCCTTGGATTGTTTCCGTTTATTTTTTGGCGAAAAGGTGACCCCCCCACCCCCCAACCAAAAACCCCCACCCCCAAAAAAAAACACCTCCCCCCCCCCCCAACAAAAAAAAACCCCCAACAAAACCCCCCCCTCATACCCCCAACCAAAAACCAAACCCCCCCAACCCCAAACACAAACAACCAACCAAAACCCCAAACCCCCCCACCAAGACCCCAAACAACCCCACCCAAACAAAAACCCACCACAAACCAACCCAAACCCCAAAACCAACACCCCCAAAACCCCCAAACCCAAAAACCCCAAACCCCAACACCACCCCCCCACACACCCAACCCCCACCCAAACCCCCCAACAACAACCAAACCAAACAAACAACACCCCCCCCCCCCCCTGGGGGTGGATCTCATTTTTTCGGCCAATTTGTACTCCACCTTTTTTGGGGGGACACCCTTTTTTCTTTCCCAACACTGGCAGGTGGCGTCCACCTTTTTTTTTATTGGACATTCTCCTTTTCAGTTTCTGCTCATGCCTTTTACCGTCTGCAACGGTTCCCCCCTTTGGACCTATCCCCTTCTTGATGTACCCTCGTCTACAGGAATGTGGAGAGCCACCGGTCGTCTTGGGAGGTAATTTTTTTTATATTTCTATGTGCCTTCGATTTCTGAAGTTTTTTCCCAGTGTTCCTTAAGTTTTTCCCTTCCTCCTTCCTTCGACACTACGGTTTTGTCCACCCGAGCGTTGAAACCCCAACCCACGCGTTCCTTTCGAAGTCTACCTTCCCCACCCCCCCCCCCCTCCCAGTTTTGGCAGCGTATCCACGATACAGGTGCGCTGTTTTACTCTGGGTCTCCCCCCCGGCGTTTTTTTTTTTTTTCCCCTTACAAAACCTCGTTCCCTTTCCTTTCCCCGTCCCCACGACCGAGTTTTTCCCCACCCCCCCCCTTTCTCGGGTGGTGTTTCCGCTTTGTTTTCTTTTTTCCTTAGCTTTTTTGTTGTTGTCCTGTCACGTATTTTGAGTTCCTTTGTTTTTAAAAGTGCAGCAAGTGGGGGGGTTTGTTTTGGGTGGGCGGTGGGGTTGGGGGTGGGGGTGGTTGGGGGGGGGGGGGGGGGGGGGTTGGGGGGGGGTGGGGGGGGGGGGGGGGGGGGGGGTGTGTGTGGGGGTCTGGGGGTGGGGGGGGGGGGGGGGGGGGGTGGTGGGGGGGGGTGTGGGGGTTGGGGGTGGTTTCAATTTTTATTTTTTTCTCCCGATTTCCCTTGGCCGGTGCTGGTCCGTTTTGCTTTTTTTCAGCTTTTTTTTCCTTCTTCCAGACCGAGTTCATTCTGTCTTTCCTTGGCGAGCCGGTTCCTGGCTCCTTTCTGCAAGTTTTTTTAGGAGAGTATTTTTTTTCTTCCTTCCACGAACCCCCCTCTTTGTCTGGTGAGCCGCCCGCCAGTGGCCCTGATCATAGAGGCCGGTTGCCTCCCTGATGCTAAGGTGAAGACACCCCCCCCTCCCGGCAGTTGTTTCATGCCTTTTCCCCTTCTTTTTTTTTCTATTTCCCAGGAATGTGAATTCTTACCAGGTGCCTGACCCCCCCCCATTAGCAGGTCCCACCTGACTTCTTTCCTTTTTTTTTTTTTTTTTTCCCCGGGACACTGCGGCTTTCTCAGGTGGAAGATCTTTTTTTCATTTTCTTATTCACCAGTTCCGCACTTGCTCACGCTCGCGACCCTCCGTTGACGTTCACTCGATTTGCGGTATTGTGCTCTATGATCTGTCCGGCAAGTTCAGGTGGCACAACCCTCTTACTTTTTTTTTTGAATCGCTAGTAATACATTACCTCAGTCCGCTTTCTCTTTTCGATTCGTTTTTTCTCCCCAACTTGCATGTCTCATCTTCCTTTCTTGAACGGGTCGTAAGTCTTCCGGGTCCTGCCCTGTTTCGAGATTCCCCATTTAAGTGGGCAGATCCTTCCCTTTCGTAATGTTTCATGGCCATCTCCCCCTCCCTTCTTCCTCATAATGGAGATCGATGGGCATCCCCCCCCCAACCCGTCTGAGTTTTTTTTTTCCCGACTTCCGAGGAAGGCCACTCTTGAGATGGTGAATCTCTTTCCTGAACCAAACCCACGGCAGGACTTTTCCCCCATACTTTCAGTTCACATAGTTCGCATGGTCTCCAAGGTTTGCTCCCACTCGTCCTTCTCTTTTTGGGCAGACCTTTCCGTTCTCGAGTTTTTTAACGACGACGCGCCGCTGATTTTTTGCTCCCCCTGACCTCTGGAGAACCTTTTCCCACCCCCATGCGTCACAGAGGGCTTCCGTCAATTTTGAATTCTTGTCCTCCGTTTGGACGCTTGCAATTCGACTTGTTCAAAAGTAGAATGAACAATCTTTCCTCATGAACAACTTACGACACACCCCTGGTCCGGGTCCCCCCCCTGGTTATTCAAGTGTTGGTGCTGGGGAATTTGAGTTTTCCAGGAACTGGTCCCCTTCCCGCTGCCCCCTTTGTCTTTTCCTTTGATTTTCCCCCCCCCTCCCCTTCAGGAAAATTATTTTGCTCCCCTTCTTCTTTTGCCTCTCTAATTCCTTCTTTTCCCACCGGCATAAGGCTTGGCCTGATGCTTATGATGGTATAATGCTTACACGATTCCACCCCCCCTGCGTTTTTTGTCGTCCTCCCACAAGACGCTCTTCCCTGAACTTGCAGAAGAGGTTCCTTTTCGGCTGCCGGTACCTGATTCTTCGTTTTTCCTTTCCCTTCCCCTGCTTGGGACCCTTTGTTTGAAATCCGACAATCACCTTCCCATCCTTCTTTTCTCCCCGGAGTACTTTTCCTTCCCTCCTTTTTTTCGACCCTTTTTCCCCCCACAGGTTAAAGCCTCCCCCCCTTGTAACATCCTACCGCCTCAACGACTGCAGATTTCGGTCCTTTTTTTCCTACGTGTTTGGTCCACTCCTGGTTTCAGTTTGACCATTGGCACAACCCATTCCTTGCGTGCCCGTTCTCACGGCCCTTTTTTGGTCCGGCCCTTCACTTGCTCCCTCTTGTCTTCATGATAAGCTGGCCCCCCCCAATTTGCTGAGGTTTTACCTTACCTTCCCACGTACCGACCCTGGGAGCTTTTTGCGGGTGGGGAACAGCTCGGTTACAAGCCTGAGTTTTTAGTGCTTTACACGTTCATTTAGGTTTTTTTCTCCCTCATCCCCCGTTTTTCCAGTTGCATACCGACTCGGCGTGAAGATTCTGCCTTTGACCATTTTTATCCCCGGCTGGTTTTTGCGTTTTCCACATCAAACAGTCGGATAGGCCCCCAGCTTAATGAGCGTCGTCCCCATGTGTTTGGCCGTTACTGTTCCCATGGTTTTGCCGAGATTTTTTTTTTTTTTTCACCTTTGCCTTCCCCTGCCCCCCCAAGGTTCCCCAAAACTCCCCCCACTTCGACGAATTCTTTTCACACTGTTCTTTGTGACCACCCACTTTCCCCTGCCCCTGGGCACTGTGTTCTCCAACTCTCAACGACCCGCCCCCCTTTTTTTCCCCGATGGACGCCATCGCGGATTCTCCCCTCAGGTTAGGACTTTGTCCCTAACAAGTACCAGACCTCTTTTGGACGGACCATTCCCGTTCCCAAGTGCGGACCCCCCCCACTCCTGCCTATTCCGTAGTCTCAATATTTGACCCCCCCTTTTCTCCTCTACAAGGGTTGGAAAGCCCTCGGTCCGACGCCGACTTCACCGGACGTCTTTTTTCATTGTCCCCATTGTGCTTCGGGACCTGGCAGGAAACCGTATCTTTCGAAGCACCCATTGGAGCTTTTTCGGTTTTTTTCCGCGCGTACACCCATTTTGAACCGCCTTTTCCAAGAGGTCAAGAAGAGATCGGACGCGTTGTGCGTCTGCTGGGTCGGGGAGGTTTCTTTTCGCTCCCCGAGCGTCTTCCCCGCTCCCCCCCCATTCTTCGGTTGAACTTCGTTACGTCCTTGGAATACCAATTTTTGAAAGAGTTTCTTTTCAGCGGCTGGACCACTTTTCCCTCTTTTTCCCCAAACAGGTCATTTCCCTTCTTTTGATTGTTCAATTAGTCCCCGATTCCCATAGACCCCCCCTATGTTTTTTCCCTCTACACCCAGGTCCCAGGTCTATTCGGGGTCCTGGTCCAGCGCAACACCGGGCTTACTCGCCTTTCCCCCGGTCCCCCCCTTTCCTCGCGTCCCTCGCCTTTTTTTTGCACCTTCGTATTCTGTTCCCCCCGCGTCTGGTTTTATTTCCGGCGACCCCTCTCTTCTTTGTTTTTCCACGGCCCTGACCCTTCCCCCCCCCCCCACTGGGTCTGTCTTCCGACCACAAGGAGTTTGGCGGGAGTCCCCTTTTTCTTCCTTGCGGCCTTTCTTTTCTCTTTCCAGCGATAAAATTCTCCCGTTCTAACCCCCTTCCCGTAGTCGTTCCTACCCCTTTCTTCTTTTCCCTTCCGTTGTTGTTTTTCTCGTAGATTTACAGTCGGTGCCCATCCCGATGTTCCGTCTTATTAGATGACTTATTGCCTGGTGGCGCCTTACGGCCCCCCCCCCCCCTTTTAGCCTGCCTCCGGCGACGAAACCCTCCCTTTTTCACTTGACCTTGTTCTTCTTTCGTGCTGAATAAGTGCGCAGCCTGGTCGCGGGCAATGCCCAGACCCCCCACCTTCTCGTCCTGCCGAGAAGTTTTGTTTCGATCGATCCTCCTCTTTTCTGGCGGTTTTTTCTTGCTTGTTCAGCCCCTTCTATTGAGGAGGCGATCTTCCCTTTCTATCTGAAACCCAACAGATGTTGTCGTTACCTCTCCCCCAAGCATTTCTTTTTTTTTTTTTGGTTTGTCAAAGTGATCGGCCGCCCTATCAATGGCCTTACCACCCCCCCCTGCCCCCTCCCTGAGTGCCAGGCTGCTTATCCCTCGTCTACCCTTTCCGCTTCCGAAGCGTTCTTCTGACAGTCTGCTTCCTGTTTTCCCTTCTGCCAGTACTTTGCGCGCGGACCCCTCCCGTCGATTTTCATTTGACGTCCTCTTTTCCTCTCTCAATTGACTGAAGTCCTTTTTTTTCTTTGCCCGGTTTTGAAAATTTCTTTTTCTTTACTCCAGCTTCAATTTGGCGATTAAGCACCTTTCCTCCCTCCCCTTGTTAGTGGTCTCAAACGATTTTTCATTCGACCCTCATTCCGTGCCATGATGCCGGCTCTCCCTTCTCGGGTCCGCTCTGTCGTTTTTTTCTGCGGGGAGCGTGGCTCTCAATTTTCCGGGTGTTTCCAAGTACCTTTCAGTTCAATTTTGGCCAGTTGTCACCTTGTTTGAGTTAGCCGCCCGGATACTTCCTCCTGAACCAGCCTGAAGGCCCTCCTCCCTCAGACTGGATTTTCCTTACGCAGATCTGCTTCCCTGCTTCTTCTCCTCCTTGATTCCGTTTCTTCCCCTTTTAGAAAGTCCCTAATTCAGGTCTCTGACCTCTGAGAACCGCGCTCCCACCCTCTATCCTGTCGGTTCAGTTCCTTTATGAATCCCTCCCAGACAAGTTTAACTTATCAGAAGATGTTATTTCCGTTGACTGACACTCGCTTTTGTTTCTTCGCGTTCCACGTCCGTTATTTTTTTAAAAAACGTACCCCCGGTTCAGATGTCTAGGTTAGCGGTTGCGCCACCTTCTGATTCTCAGCAATTAGATGACACATTCTTTGCGCGGAAAGTGCATTTTTTTGGAGGGGTTCTAAGTGAGGTCCTTTAACTCGTTTCGACGCCCTCCCTCTTCCGGCTCTTATGAAATTCGCTTTCGCCTCCCGCAAAGTTGATATGCGCCTGAATTGATTGTTCTCGTCGGTACCCTCATCCCCTGGAAGCAGGTTTGCATTGACTTTTCCTCTTCTTTATCACGGTACTGCTTTAGTAAGGTCCCTCGTCCGAAATATAAGCCAGACCCCCCTATTGATCTGGACCATTGAAATTTTCTTAATTCCTTTAAGATATCCGCTTGTTCTTTACTTTTGACTCCTTTCAATTCGTTCCAGGTCATTGGAGTTGACGCTATGAGAAAAATCGTGGTTCACTTCTTTGAGACTTGCGATCTGATGACCCCCACACCCCTAGCGGCTCTGACTCTAAGCGACACCTTTCTACTCTCGTTGAGTCGTGTTCCGAACACCGCCTCTTTTCGCCGAGCCAAGTTACGTCTTCTCAGGTTCCTGTCCAGTGTATATTTCCAGAGAAGAATCGTTTTCTTTCCCTTTTTTGGTGGACCACTCTATTTTATTCCTTCTCCGGTTGTTGTTGCTAGAACCCACCCCCCACATTTCGTTGAAAGAGCGGATCCCGACTCTGGTCTGCCGATGAAAACATTCCCTTTTCTTCCTCTTGACGCGACCTTTTATCCCATCTTTATTCCCGTCCCCCCCCCCACCTCTCCTTGTTCGATCGGCTTATTCCCGTCCTCTATTTTGTTTGCCCCTCTGCCCGACGGTCAGGGAATACCGCAATTCTTCATGCGCTGCCCGTTCCATTTAGCTCCCGTCCCCTTGGTCCATTAACTGAACCTTAATCCCCATTATCCCCCCTCATTTTTCGAAGGGGCCCCCAGATTCAAAATTTTTACCTAGTTTATTTTCTTTTTGGACCTCTCATGCACGCCTCCAGTGAAGCCCAACATCTTCCCGCCTGAGTACTTTTCCTCGCAGAAGGTATGAAAATCCCTCTCCTCCTGCGATGATAAATTTCCCCTTCGAACCGTCAGGTCTCCCCAGTTTTTCTGACGCGCCAGCGTCGAAGACTGAGATGCATTTGCCGCCCTGAATACTATTTCCCCTGGTTTCCTTTACTCTCCTGAGAAGACCTTTCCCTCGACCCCCCGGCCCGTCTTCCGTCCCATCCGACTTGGACCCTAAAGCACTCCCCCCTTCCTCTCTGACCTGCATACCGCAGTCCGACCGCCAAGCTCCCTGCTATTTCCCTCTCGTGTTTTCCCATCCGTTCGTGGCTACCGCGCCTGTGAAACCGTTTTTTCGCCAATTTTTTTGCTCCCATTTTTTCCGGGACATTGATAATCCCTTGCTTGATTTTGTGGTGGCGGGTCACGCAAGGCTCCCCTCTTTGTTGCAATAAGCGTTAAACTGAGGTTGAGTGCCGGGCCTTGCGTTCCCGAGAATGTTCATCCTCATTTGCTAACCGACGCGCCTATTAGAAAGAAAGGTCCAGGCGTGCCAGTTTCTTTCTCTTGCCGGTTCGGCCGTCCTTTCAGTTGCAATGAGAGATTCGCCTTCAAGCCAAGGTGATCTCCCACTGCTCCGGCATTTTCTGCCAACACCTACGGCGTGCGTGTCAATTTTTGACAATGTTCTCCCCCGGGTCTCCCACCTACGTCCAACCTGACAGCTGCTGTCCCTTTTGATCTCCTGAGCCATGTTCAAGCTGAAGTCCAATCCCCCTGACATCGTTTTGACCCCTCCCCCCCAGGTCGACTCCTAAGTTTTTCCCTTTTTTTCTTTGCTGCCCATTCCCCCCCCTCCCCCTCTCACGGGGACACCCTCCCGCGTTCCAGGCTACTCAAGGCCCCTGTTTACAAGGAACACGTTTCTTTGGCCCTAGATTGGAAATGAGCCCCTCGTTCGTTTTCCGAGCCCACCCTGAAGTCCTTTCCGTTGGACCGTACGATCCTGGTCCGAAGACGATCTGGTTTTGCTCTGACGAGGATTCGCCTCTTCTTGCTCCCCGGTCTTTTCGCCGGGCACTCCGGTCGGTAATTTTTTTTTTTTCTTCCCATGGAGACGGAAGGTTTCCATTTTTCCCGCGCGACCACCCTTTGTCCTCCCCCCAAAAAAAAATATCCCATGACAATTGTCCTTTAAATCCGCTTTGTGAAAGAGACCCCTGTAAGTTCAGTAAATGTATACAGCGATTCTTGGTGATTCGGCCCCCTAACCCTAGACTGCTTGGCCCCCGACCCCGCGCCTTGTGTGCGGAGAAACTATTCTCTTCAGTTAACAGTCGATTTTTTTCGCCTGGAATTTCCCGCTTTTTTTATCTCAGCGAAGAGGACACCCAGGGTTCACTTTTTTTTCATTTGTTTGCTCAATTTCTTACTTTGCGTAAGCGGCCGCCTCCTGCTAGCCGTACATTTTAGTAATCGCAGTACATGTTCCTCTTTCTTTGCCTTATTATATTTTACTATAGTTGTTTTTTTGTCTTTCCCAGCGGCCCAACGCGGTCCTCCCTGCCCCTCTTTTACTACCCCCGATGGATAAAGAAGCGCGTTTTCGTGCACCCAGCGCCCGCTCTTGTCAACCGGGGGTACAGGAATTTGTCCTTTTTTTCCCAGAAGTTAAAATGGAGGACTCCCTGAACATCGATGTTGCTTCGAGCTTCTCCCATATGTCTTCGGTTATTTCCTCAGACGCTTGAGATTATTGGAGCTTCCTCACCGATGACTAAGTTCTCTTCCCCAACCCCCCAGCTTTTCGGACTTACGATGTCATTCCCCGAAGTCCCACCTTTCCCCCCATAGGTTTTGGTTTGTTTTGGTAATCTTATTTAAGTGTAGAGATTCCTCTTTCCTTCGTTCGCCTTTAACAGGAGTTCAGTGTCTCCTAATTTGCTGTGTTTTGATTTCAGGCCGTCCTTCCAAGCCCTCCCCCTCCCGCAGAATTCCTTCTCAGCGCTCGATGTCTCCTGGAAGGTATTTTACCCCAACACCCTACCGGTCCCCTCTTTTCTTCATGACTTTTTGTTCCTGCGTGACAGTTCCCCGCCTCCCTTTTTTTCCCCTCGGCTTGATCGGCGTCCTGACGTTTTTATTGCGTATTTTTTCTTCCATATGGCGACGCACTTTAGTTGTCCTCCCCTTTTCCCGTGCGTCAATTGTCGCTTACCATCCTTAGACATTTCTCCAGGGCAATGATCCGCGCCTTCCGCAATAGGGTCTTCCCTTGTTGAGTCAGTCTCGGCGGTGTTTTTCAAAGGGCTAATTTTTCGTCCCCCAGCCTTTTTGTTGAAGGAAAGCCAGTCGGTGATTTTGATCAACATCCTTAGGCTATAGCCGGCTGACCTGCCTTCACCTCTCCACTTTTCTTGCTCCTTCCGCGTCCCCTCCTTTGGTGCGACGCGCGGGCGTGCCGGTAATGCTTTTCTCCCCCGGCGGCTTTGGAAAAAGGTTTTAACTCCCCCCCATAAACTCGCCCAGAAGGAGGACCCCCCCGTTCGCTTTGCAACCGCGTAAGTTCCTTTATGCAGTCCATATCCAAGTTGCATTTTTATTCAATTCATGATGTTTCCCATTGGAGGCGACAAATGAAGTGGTACGCCCCGCGGTCTTGTTCCCGAGCTTCAGAACCCCCCCAACGAGTAACCCATTCTGGAGGATTGAAGCTTGTCTTCTTTCGCACGGTATTCGGGTTGCGCTTAGAGGTCCCCTTGGTCTTGATAGCGGTCTTCAAGTTCGATGACAACTGTAGAGCCGTTCCGTTGTAGTTGTTTCTCCGTGAGATTCTTAGACCCTGCGGGTTCTTCCGTCGTATCGCGGCCGGTCTGCAGTCTGGTTTCTGCGAACGTCACACCTCTTGTGCTCTTTGATCGGGGCCCCAGATCAGCCATGATCATTTTATCATGAGTTCTTGTTTACTTCTAGAGATGAATTTTTCCAAACAAGACGCCCATGCATGAGACTGGTCCTTCTACCTGCGACAACGTTACCTTTGTTCTATGGAAATTCCCTCCTCCAAGTGTCTGTTTTGACCAGTCCAGAGGTTGTGAATGCGGTTTTTTCTCCTCCTTGGTTAATTTCTCATTTGAATCATGTACTTTCCATTTCCATTCTTCGATCTGAGACCCTTGGACAGTGTGTCCCCCCATTTTGAGGTCTTCTTCTCATTTAAAGCAACCCCTCTCGGCACCTATCATTTCGATTTAAAGCCCTTCATTGTTCCGACCGCTCTTGCGATTTTGACATTTTCTGCGTCTGTGATACCAGTTCTGCGTCAATTAAGATTCTTACTGGTGGTCGAGATAGTTCCCCTTTGCTCAATGTTCTCCTTCTTCAGCATCCACGGGTTTTTTTTTTTTGTGATTTTCCTTTCGCTCTTTCCCCTAATCCTTTTTGCCTTTTCTTCCGATGGAATACCCCCCCAAACATTGATCTCCCGAAGGAGTATCGGTTTCAGGTGTTTTTGCTATTACACCCCTTTTGCATGGAAACTCGTCCTCCGTTGACCCTCCAACCCCTGCCATCGGCCCGTAGAGGTGCGACCCCTCACCATCCTGCTTCTGGTTGAATCGGCAGCCGGTCAGGTTTTTGTTTTAGTTTAGAGGAAGAGAGGTTTTGCCCCCCCTCCCTTCCCACGTCCGATACCTCCAATCAAGTCGCACAGGGCTGCCTTTCACGATTTGAGCTTTTCGCCTCCTTCCGGACGTACTATGGACCATTTGTCTTCCCTTGAGAAAAGCTTTGATCTCTGCCAGCTGTCCCTCGCCAATGTTCCGTCCTTCCGTTCCAGATCGTGTAGGCGGCCCCTAGTCCGCGGCCCCTGGTACAGGCACGTGCCGTTCTCGCTGAGTCCATGATTTAGGCCTGCGTCTTTTATCTCGCTCTCTGTTTTCCTTCACAGGACCTGAGGATTCGATTCTCCTATCGGTCTCCCCCTTTCACTCTCTTTCCAGCGTTGAGGCGCAGATCGAAGGGACTTTCCTACCTCTTTTCCCCCTTGCCCCTGCGGCGGATCCAGGAATTCCCTCGAATTTCTCTTTTCCCCCTCCTCCCCTTCTGGACCCCGCTGCCAGCGACATCCCCTTCCGGTTCCGATCGCCGAGACTTTGGATAGAATTGTCACTATCAACCGCATCCCCGAACGTGCCCCCCTTGCAAAACTCTCCACGAAGAGAACCCCCTGTTCTGCAAGCTGCCTGCGTTTCCTCTCTGTGTGGGCAGTGGCTTTTTCTGGCCCGCCCCAAATGCCCTTTTCCCTTCCCCCCCACCGGTCTGTGGTTCGCCTCAAATGGCAATTTTTCCGAGACGGTACGCGTGCAATCAGGTGGCTGTTGGTTCCTTCATTTCCCCCCCCCTACGACAAGGTCTCTTTGTTTGTCACTTCCGCCTTCGGTTTCCCCTTCATGCCGGTTTCTGTGTTAAACGTACATTGGTATTAATACCCTGGTCAGCCGGCCCCCCCTAACCCGATCTACAGCAGTTACCTTGCTCTCCAGCGGCTCGCTCCCTAGCGGCAGCGATTATCGCCTGTGTTGCAGTTTTCCGCGGATTCTCGCAAAGAGACGAGCCCCACCTTCCCCCCCCCCCCTTCCCACACGAGATGAAGTCTGTAACACCTCCTTGTGGTCCTCCAACCCGCCCGCCCCGGCCGCTTCGCACCCCAATCAGAAAACCCGCCCTCTGCGGCAATCTAGGATAATGAGGCCCTTTCCCCCCTCTTACACTGTTACGACCAGCTGGACCTCCGGAGACCACGTAAGGGCGGGACGACTAAGGCCTCCCCTTTTTTTGCTTTATAGCCTATTTTTCTGGATCAATCTCCTCTCTGACAGCACCGCCGTAATTACCGCCGGATCTTACTCGAATGAACAAGGGTTTTTTCCCTGAGGACAGCTTTGACTCCGAAGAATGACCTCGACCCCTGAGTCGTTTTTCCCGCGCGGCAACCTGATGCCGGAAGCGGTGAGCGCTGAGAGACGCTTCTGGGCTGCTGAGCTTTTTACGTTTCGCTCTTTTTTCCCGAGTGCAGCACTTCTTTGTCTACCGGGCCCCCCTCCCGAGTTACGGCCTTTGGACCCAGGCTCTACAGTTCTTGACGGTTTGCTTACACTTTCGTTCGATCCAAACAACAAAACCTGGTTTGAGGCCCTTCCTTCCTTTTATCCGTTTTTTTGAGACCCAATTTCCGAAACTCTGTTGTTTCTGCTAAAGGTTTCCCTGCGAGGCGGGATCATACCAATAAAGACGACCGCTGTTCTCCTCACCCGCCAGCCCCTTCGAGCCTCGCACGCTCTTTCTCGGGGACATCGGGGCTATTTGACATTGCCGCGACGGCCGCTCGCTTATCTCAGCCTACCCCCCGCCCAAGTGGAAGTGCGCCCTTCTCTTTTCCCTTGTTCGTTTCCGAGATGATGGAGCTTCGAGACTTCTTTTCTCCTGTCTCCAGTTTGTCGGTTCTTATGGGCCTACTGCT
>Ga0179593_1445552_pt1 | contig 13122 bp, 13 predicted proteins | sample CZODoug2_1_08_16_FD_185931 | JGI IMG/M metagenome (GOLD analysis project Ga0179593, IMG submission 185931) | Vadose zone soil fungal communities from Angelo Coast Range Reserve, California, USA - CZODoug2_1_08_16fungal (PacBio error correction) | ecosystem: Environmental > Terrestrial > Soil >... | reverse complement strand
TCCCCTTATTTCTGTGTCATCCCCCTCCCCTTCCGCGGGCCCCCCTTTTCCCCGTGAGTTCCATGAGTCGGGAGGCGGAGAGCTTTCCTTCGCCGGATTGTCGATCAGAATTTGGGCTCGAGGTGAGCTATAAACGCTTTCCACCTCCACTCCTCTTTCATCTTTGTGTATCCCCCCGAGCTCCTGGAAGACGTTGCGCCTCTCCCTCCCCGCCCTCCGCACCCTTTTTCGACTGATTGGGTCGTCTCAATGTGAATAACTGTTACATCGCAGAAACTCTGGGCCCGCCTTCAGTCCAGCTATCTCACCCCCCTTGCTCCAGTCCTGGGGCGGCGTTCGGAGCCAGCGCTTTTTTCCAAATCCTGGAGGGCGACGTGTACCCGTCGTGTTTTTTTTTTTGGGTTCCCCTCCGCTGGAGAGCCGGATTCAAGACATGCTGCCACCTGCATATGTGCCCCTTTCGGCTATGCGGTTGCCTTTCACGGGGGGCCCCCCCCCTCTAGGACCTCAGAACAAGTTTAACGTTCGGTGAAAGTGCGTGGGGGACTGTTCCCTATTTTTTGCCCCTTAAATAGCGGTTTAATTGATACGCCGAACTTTCCCCCTGCCTCTTGTGGCGCCCTGTTGCGCCCCCCTGACCCCCCGTGTCCGCCCCGCTTTCCAACACTAAGCGAGTCAGGCTCTTTTAGTACGCTTTTTCCCCGCGGGCCGGTGTGAAGTGGCCGCCGATGACTTTTCGCCCCCCCCTGGGAATGGGTGAATCGGCGACGGCGACGAAGTTTTGGGGTCCCTTTCCGCTTCAGAGAATACCAATCGGCCCCAAGCTCTTTACCCCGCCACGAGGCGTAATGCGAGGGTCGATTTTAGCAGCCTCGGCGATTCAATCGAACTTGCTACTGTTGCACCTCTTTTTTAGCCAGTTCTTATTCGCCGGGCGTCCCTTTGGCGTACCTTTTTTGCATTGGAGGTATTCCGGATTCCTTTGCTTCGATACCGTTGCGCGGGTCCCAGTTGCTTGTACTCAGTTCCTGCGTGAATTCATTCTCGATTGATTTCATTCATCCTTCTTTACACTTCTGAGGGATCTCGTCGACCGCATGTAAATTCCCTGTTTTTACCCCAACCATCTACTGCAAGAATTCCCATTTTGCCCCTACCCCATCGGGTCGTTGGCCATTTTTCCTATGTAGGCCATTAGTAAACTCGGCTTTTGTGTCGCTCCCGGTTGCGAGTGTTTTCTTTAACCAAATTGTGGAGGCAGGCGCGGAAGATACCGTGCGCCTTTTTTCACTGACCATGCGCGCGGGCTTTCTTCTATTGGACCCTTTGTCCGCTTCTTTTTTAATCGTCGTCTATGATGCAGTCCGCCGTACGGTAACCTTGTTTCGCGAGTGAATTGCTTCCCCGACTCAACGGCCGAATTTTTTTATTGATCGCCCCCTCCCCTCGATTTCATCCAGACTCCGCGCACTTTTTCTGGTTTTGACGGCTCCCCGCCCTTTTCACATATATTCGAGCATCCGGCGGTGCACTTCCCCCCCGCACTTGAGACTTCTCTCAGCGAGGATGTACCACGTCGTCTTTTCTTCGAAACCTTTCGCGGCTAGTCCCCAGATCGGTTCCCGCGTCCCAAAAAGCTGCTTTGGTTTTCGTCTCCTGGATAGTCCTTTTTCAGCCTTTCTTCGAGCTGGCTGTTGCCGTGACTTCCACCGTCCATCCAGCACAGCACGCCGCTTCAGCGATGACGGCTCCCTTTACCGCCCGCCTAGTGCACATGCCCAGGGATTTTTCGCTCATTGGCGCCGTCCCTCATGGTTCGTTTAGGCTTTCTTCTTAAGAGCTGCGTGTTTGCCGCGCACGCTTTCCTGATTCCTGAACATCGCACTTCCCAAGCGTTTTTGTTTTGGTTCTACCTTTTTTCTCGCGGTCAACCAGCCCTTGGCATTTTTCAGCTTTTCTTCCCTCCTTGCTACCTACCTTTCACGCATGCCTCTGTCGCCCCCGTCCTCCTTGATTTAGAAGGATCCTCTTTTTCCCCTGCGGAGACAAACCGTTGCCGTTACTCGATTTTGTTTTATTTCTCTCTCTTTCCTTTCTCCGTTGTTGGCGATCTCAAACAAAATCGCACCGTACGGCCCCCTTTTTTCTCGCCCTCCGCTGTCGCCCTCCCCCAGCTTCCCATCAGGGCTGAGTCGCTTTTAATTCGAGTACGCCCCCGGCCCTCTCTCCCGGAATGGGCTCAAAGCCCAATTTGAGCCCACCCTTTATTATACCCCCCCCCCCCCGCACTCATGTTCAGGAATTCCCATCCCCGGCCCGAACATCCCCTTTTTCTTGACGCGTCACTTCATACTGCCCCTACTTGATTCAGTTCGAGCTTCCACAATTTCAATTTCTTCCGTGTTTGCCCCCTTGTGTCTCCCTTTTTTGGGGCTACTGACACGCATTCACGCCGCCAGGCTCCTTCCGCCTGCGCTGTTACTTTTTTTCGTTTCCCCCCCGCTCCTTCCCGCGCGACAACGCTCGCTATACTTCAGAATTACCATCCGCGCCGGCCGGGACCCCCTAGGCCTAAGCGGCCTGGTCTAAGCCCCTCGTACTTTTTTTTTCACAACCTAGGCCGCCAGAATTCCCGGGGCGGCCCCCTGCTCCGCTATCATTCGGAAGTTATGTTCCCCGATTCCGCACGTTTCCCTTTTTCCGCCCCCCCTCAAGTTGCGCGCTGGGATTTTCTTGAAAATTCCTCTCGCGGGTTTCGAGTCGCCAAAAGGCTGCCTTTCAACATCTCCCCGTGGAAGGGTCGCCGGTGCCTCCGCGCACCGTCAATTACGCCGGTCCCGCTGGACTGGAGCCCTTATCTTTTAGGTTCAGAGGTTGCCCCTCCTGCTGTAAACCTTTCCCAAAAAAACCAAAACGACAGAAGACTAGAGAGAAATTAGTGGAAACGTACTGAGACTTACATCGGACCCGCCTCCGTCCCAAACCTTGGCCATTTTTCGCAGTTGACCCCAAGCATACCCCTTGAAGCAGTACCCCCCCCCCAGACCGCCCCTTTTGATAATGCTACTATCGGCATTAATGCTGCCCTGCTTGTCGGCCAAAAATGAATCCTTGTTTCTCATGGTGTTCCTATTCCCCCCTTTTTCTTGTCATTGGCTGCGCGAAACCCCCTACTTTCTCCCTCGAAATTTATTCTAGGGCAGTAGTTCCCCCAATTTCCCAGTCCAGAGGACCTTCTTCCCCCCCCCCCAGAAGGAGGACCCAGCCCCATTCCCACCCTCGCCGTCTCCAAGCACGCCCCTTCAGCTTTCTCCTTTACGACCCCTCACAGTCGGGGGGTACGCTTGCTTCCTCCTCGAAGACTCCTGTCCCCTAATATTTCCGGCAACTGCGACAGCCTTCCCTCTCCTCCTCGGCTGCGACTCGAAATTTCCCTCGCATTTTACGCTAGTGCCCTAGCATGCTTTCCCCATTCGCGCCGGTAATCCCGGCCGCGTCGCGTCCATCTCCTATTTCCCAGCAAGGGAGACCACGTTTTCCACCAGGACCCCTAGTTTTCCCCCCCCCCGATTCTTAATTTCCCCGGCCCCGCTTCCTTTGTTCTGTTAGGGCCAGCATCTGAGGCGCCTCCTTGAGTGTGGCCGCCAAATGTGCTCCTCGCTTCCAGTTCCAGGCATTACACCCTTCCCCCGTTATTTTCCCCTTTCAATAGGTCGCAATCAACCAAATATTTCCTTCCTTCCTTTTTTCACTTTGACGACATGTCCTTCTTCCTGCGGCACGCCTCATTCATCCTCCCCCTTGCATGATCCTAGCCGTGTTGAGCCCTAACCCATTTTTGGCAGTATCGGCTTGAATTACCCCTATTAGATTAACGATTATAATCGGTGGAACGGCCCCTTTATTTGTGCCCCCGCTCGCTCCTCTCGGAACGGTCCTTTTTTTCCTCCTTGGCGCTCGCGGATTTAGGTGTCATTCCGGAAAAGTCCTTTCATTTGAGCCAGCGTGGATCTCGTCCCGTTATTCCCCCCCCAAAGTGATCTACGCGCCCCCCCTATCAGGATCGTCGGTTGTGATAGTATGGGCTTTTCCCAAGCGCGGGCGTAACGGGGTCAACATCCCGCCGCGGGGAGGTTGTTTTTGATCTCCTCGATCTCCCGTTGAAGATTTTCCCTCTTGTCTCGTCCCTGCGCTCATCCTTTAACCGTCCTCCCTCGAATGCCCACTTCAGGACCCCCTGAAACAGCGCCGGGGCCGCAATGGGCTTTGTCAATACGCCTGGTAAGGCCTCTCTCCATCCTCGTTTTTTTTTTTTCTCTATTTTCTACCACGGTGGGATTACCTTCCTTTCGTCTCCTTTCCTTGGATTACTGAATCATTCGAGGGAGGCAAGTTATCATTTTACTTGCCGGGTTCGATAATGCCCATCGGACTTCTTTCCCCCCTTCCCTCTTCCCCGGTGTGACTCATGGCACGAGCCAGCCCCCGCCCCTTCTGCCGACGTGCCGCATTACTTCCTCTTTTAATCCGCCCCCCCCCCCCCCGCCCCGACGCCCCTTCAGGCGAATTCTGGCCGTAACAGATCAATTTGATAAATGGTACATAGCGCCTCTAACCTTTTTTTTCTGTCCTGAAGGATTTCCGTCAAGCCCTATACCTTCCTTTTCCAAAGCTCTTCCGTTCCTGGAGGGTGCGGAGCGCGGGGGTGCCACAATCGGAGGGCGCCGTCCTCTTGATTATAATCGGGAACGAGACCTTTGCTTGCACTTCCCCGGCGAGTCCACCTGCCATTGTGGCACGCTCGGTCGTGAAGGTGCGGGCGGGGTGCGTCTTTTCCACTACCCTGAACAAGAGTTCCCGTTCCCGGGAGTTCTTTTGGACTAGTGTTTTTTGCGACCTAGCCGATAACTAGGTGGTACGAAGACGCTGATGCCGCCCCCTTGCCCTGGTTCCCAAATGTTGCGAACAGACAAGTTGCTCCTCAGATGGCTTTCCAACCCATTAAGCGAGTGGCGGGAGGAGCTGAAGAATTTTCTGTGAAGGGACCGAAGAGCCTTTTCTCCTGCTTTCACGCGAGTGGAAGAAGCGGCCTCATCAGTCTCTCCTTTTTCTTGAAATTCGCTGCTAGCGGGCACGACGTTTCAACGAAAAGGAATGGTTAGAGGTGCTGCCCCTTCGAGTCGAAATGGCGCACGAAGGCGTCCCCGGACCAATTTTTCTTTCCTTTTAGTAGAAGGCGAAGCCCGCGGCGCGCCCTTCTTTGCGGGTAGGACGGGCGATTCCTCCTCTTTACCAGTTGGCCGCTGGGATTTACGGGCTGGCTTTCTTTTTTCGTTCCCGCAGAAGCGGTCAGATTCTTCGCGTGAACCCTGCGTAAAGTCGTTCGCACTTTCGAGGTATCTCCCCCCCACACCCCCCCCCCCCCGTTTTTTTTCGCGAAATGTACCCATCGCTCGCTGTTTTCCCCCCCCACCATGAGTAACCTCAACTCGATTATTTGCCTACCATAGGGACATGTTTTTTTCCCTTGACATAGTACGCCCCCGTAACGCGGCTTCCTTGTGGGTGGTGTATGTGTTGTGCCTGCCACTTTCTGTGAAAAAATCCCCGTTTGGTTTCCCCCTCGGTGCGGACGATTTGTGTCACAGCCTTTTCCCTGACCATGGCGCGCGGCGTCTAGGCTTTATGTCGACGATGAACTATTTTCTTTTTCTGCTGAGGCGGGAGATGAATTTTTGCCCCGAGGCCCTCCTTTCCCTGCTCGCTAGTGAGGATGACTGGTCCCTCCTTCCAGCCATTTTTGGCCTTTACTTGGACCAGTAGCCCCCCGATTGGCTTCCCCCGGCGTCGCACCGGTATCGAATGACGGCGTCCTAACATATTTCTTCGAGCTTTCGCGTCCTCTTTTCCGCAGAGTTTGGCGGCCTCCGATTGATTTTACGTTGGTCCGACCATTTTTCGCGTCTCATTCCGGATTCGCCCCCCCCTTCTGAGCGGTTCTGAGTTTCTTCTGGAAGTTCCGCGCCCTTTTTCTCGCGCGTGATGCTTTGTTTTTTGCCTCCGCGGCAGCCGCGCCGCCGCACGTCTGACGCGCGTTGTTGAGGGAAATGCTCTTTTAAGACGAAATGGCCAATAGCGCGAAAGAACAGCCGATGCGTTTTCCGTGAGAGAATGGTTTTTAGTGCTACGGAAAACGAACGGGGACGTGTGCATTTGGTGAAGAGGAGAAGCGAGGGTCGCGGTCGCCTCTACACTGTATGACTGATTATATGGGTTAAAAAGAATTTAAACTTTTTTTTGGGTTAGCATATGGGCCTATGCGCTTCACCCCCTGTTCGCCCTTTTCTTTTTTTTCCTTCATTTTCCCGGGATCCCCCCCCCGTCTCCCTCGGATCGGAATTCCTCCTCATTCCTAGCCCCCCTCGCCGACGCGAGGATGATTGAGCGGGCCTAACACACGGGTCAGGGTCATCTTTTTTTTTTCTTCTCTCTCTCCCCGTTTTTTTGATAGAGTCACACAGGGTAGCACCCGTGTTCTCCCTTCGGGCTGTCTTATTTGGACACTTACAGGTTGTGCGGTTCCCATTCCCCCGCAGTAGGCAAGCGAGACGGTTTAATTCTTCACCCCCCCTTTTTTTGAAAAAGGGCACCCCCGCGGCGCCGCAGACATAGTTTTTTTTCCCCCCCCAAACTTAAAATGCAAGTGCTATTTGGCAGCATGGCCGCGGGTGCCTGACCCCCCGCATTCGTCCCCCCTCTGCAATCACCGCCTAACTGCCACTGATCCCTCTGCTTACAAATTTGCGCTTATCCGTCCCGGTCTGCTTGCTTGCGCCCCTTGCGTGATGGACCACGCTTTTCCTCGCGGCTCGGATGGATTTCTTACGATTCCACCCAGTAATTTCAGCGCGACGAAAAACGGTCTGCAGCTTTTCCCCGACGACCTCCGTTACCTCCCTTTTTGGCCATCCCGCCGTATGTGCAGAAGCGCGAAATGGTCGAGACCCCTCTACTGTCGGACATTTCACTTCGCCCTCCAGTCGTTCACTTAGTGGCCAGGCCTCCTAGCGATTTGCAGCTCTTTTTCCCGTTTCACCTCCCCCCTTGCGCCGCCCTACAATTCCGACCACAATTCCGTGTCTGGCTGTTGAAAATTAAATCGTCCTTCTCGCCACTGGTTTACTTTTTGTACTTCGTAGCCGTGTCCGCGCTGAGCCGTTAAGACCTGCTCCTTCGAAGAGACAGAACAACCGGTTCCCCTAAAACTCCCGTCCCGGCCAACTTCCTTCCCACCCCCCCGCGGAGGACGCCTTTTACGTAACTTTCTTCTCGCCGATGATCTGCAGCTCGCCGACCAACCTTTGGGAATTTTTGACAGTGCAGACCCCCCCCCCTCAAACGGCCCTCTACCGACCACCCCCCTCCCCTCTAGTTCCTTTTTTTAATCGGAACCATTAATGCAACATTCCCCTATTCTTCAAAATGACCTAGTTCGCTTTCTTTACCTTTGGTGGGGACCCGAGGTAGTTGAACCCTCTGCAGCGAAGTACTAGACACGATCGCAAGCTTCTCGAGGGGGTCACCTCTCAGCAAGAAGTTGACCGCTCTTAGATGTTCCCCCCAGTCATGGTCCCTCCCAGGACACGACGAACGATTCCTTTAGAATCGCCGTACGTCCCCCTCTGGGAGCGGCCCCCCCGTTTTCTCGACTCGAAGAACACTGCTCATTGCCTATTTTTCCTACGGATGCATTCGACACTTTCTCTCCAGTCGGCTGCGCCTCTATTTTCCTCTCTTTGCCGCGCTAGCTGACTCTCTCCCCTTCGCTCTGAGCGGAACTTCGGCGGGGTAGTCCACTTTCCCTTTCCCCAGTTCCATTCGAAAAATCTGGTTTTCCCCACTCACCGGTCCGCGTTCCATTGTCTCCCAGCCAGCCTGACTCCTTCATTTTTGCCTCCTTCTTATTGGGGGGAGCAACATGTTTTTGAGACACATCGCGGCGTTTCCCTGGAATGCGTTACACCCGCTAGTTCGAAGAGGTTAGAACCCCCCCCCCCCCCACTATCCCACGCATTTCACTTCCGAACGGTCACTAACTTTTTTCTGCCTGGTCTCAAGACGACCGCCACCTAGGGCCTGAGCATAGTCCCTGTCTGGCACATACTTTTCTTTTGGCCCAAGGCATCCTTTTGAGGGCCACCCAGTTCCGCGTTCCCGATTCGAATCGTTGTGGGAGCACCCTTCTCGATTCCCTGACGGCTACGAAACCGCCTAGTCTCTCTTGTGCTCAGCGGAGGACGATCGCTGGACTGGAAAAGATTCTTTTCCCTCTTGTCTAGTGGTCCTTGATTTCCCCCCCATTGATCTTTGACGCCCAACAGCGTCTTTCCCTTGTCGGCGGGTAGAGTTCTAAGGAGGCTCCTTCTTGCGGGCCGTGCGCTTTTGCCTAGAGATGAATCGTCGCTGGGCGGTTGGGATACCTGCATCGTTTCCATCGCACCATCGGATCTCGTTGCACTCCCGCCGTTTTTCCGCCCCCGTGGCGCCGGCATCTCACCGTTCCACGCCAGGAATGGCCCTACTTTCCCATTAACGAGAATGGGCCCGCCCTATTGTTGATGTTCCCCGATGAATCTCTTTATTTTTCCTCATTCCGTTTGGTCTCTCTACCAGCGGACGTAGTGACGTCCATTCACGTCACTCCTCATTTTCGTTCCGCGGTTTGGGGGGGGTTGGTGTGTTTTGTGGGTTTAGGATGAGTTTGCAAGTCGGACAGAGGCGTTGGACCGGCGCCTTGGCCGGGTCGATCATGTTTTTCAATTGACTTTTCGCCAAGGGGCAGATCGAGGTGTCCTCGACCGACTACCCTTTGATCATCTCATGTGGATGATCCCGATTGCGCTTACTCCCCTCGCTCTGGAAGCCCGCCTTCCTCTTTCCCAACTATCCTTAAGGCACTGATGGGGAGCGTCCAACTCCCATTTGCCTTGTATTTTTTTTAAATTGACTCCTGGGCCTGTTATTTTTTTCCACCTCCACCCTCCGCCCGGCGCACAATTCCTGCGGAGTTCGGAGCCGACCGCTATTTGTGAACCCCTTTTTCGGGCCGTGATCCCTGACGTTCTTTCGGGCCCGCGACCTGGAGATTGACGGCTAATAAGCCATGCCTTTCCACTCTGATTTCTTTCGTTGTCTATTGGCAGGCACTGCGGGCGGGCAAACCTCGATTGAGACCAAAGGGTCTGGGGCCCGTTTCTTTTTCGTTAAAGCTGATTTTCGGTTTTTTTCCCTATTTGGCCCCACTAGCTTGGGACACGTCTTTAATGCCGGCCCTTGTCCGTCGCCAACTGCGCCCCTACCCTCCCCGAACTGCCTTTCCGAACAAATGAAGCGCGTCAGGCGTTTTTCGGATTCATTGAGATCGCTGGAAACGCGGGCAGGTGAAGTGGACACTATGCCCGGAAGGCATTCCTCCGTGTTTTCCCCTCCCTCTGCCTTGTTTTCCATCCTGCATCCCCGGGCAAGCGCGCGCTGCTAGCGGATGTCTGCGAAAGTAATTGCGCCCCCCCCGGGTCGCAGAAGGCCAGCCCCTGCCAACGAAGGCGTCCGTTTTCTTTCGCTGGTCAGTTACGGTCTCTCGGTGCGTAGCGCCCCCTTACTTTGGGCTTTTTTCTACGGTATACTTTCAGCGTCTTCCCCAGTTGCGCTGGGCTGTTCCCTGGCTAAATTTTTTTTTGAGAGGCTCAGGCTTCTGTGCGCCACTCCTCTCCCTCCGTTCGAACTTTCGATTTATTTAGTCGTTCGCTCTTGTACAACAATTCCTTTCATCTGCTGCCGTTTCCACACACATAACCCCCCATCATGACATGAATTCCTGCCCCCCTCGTTCAGGTTGGGTGCCTTAATTTACTTTTCCGTGCCTGTGTTAAATTTTTTGTGTCCGGTTTTTCGTAGCGCCGGTTTGCAGTCTCTCTTCAACAATCAAAGTTGTTGGTGGCATTCTGCGGGCCTCTGACGCCGTCGCAGCTGTCACTGAAATTTGGAGTCTTCGTGCTTGGAGGTAGCGTTGCCTCTGCCCTTTTTTCAAAGCTTGCTGAACGTGCTCTGTCCAGTCCGCGGTTTGCAGGCTAACTTGCTAGCAGGTGTTTGCACGGCGACTACTTCCCCGATTTCATCCTTTTTGCGACGCGAACTCCCCCTGGACCCCGGCGACAACTGATGGTGATGTACTGGGCTTTGCGCGCACGCAATATTCCGGCCCAAAATCGCGGGCAGGATTTTATTCGCCGCACTTACGACTTTGTTGCAGACCTTAGGGTTTGTTTCCGGTCGAAGTTTCTTTATATTTTTTTTGACCAGTCGCGGACACTTCACGGTGGTCGACGCAAAACGCTTTATCGTGTTCGTATTCCGGCTCCTCATATAGCGACTTTTTTTATCGCGTGCTCGTTTTTTTATGTTTGAGAGGTGAATATTCCCCAGCCGCAGTCGCGGTTTTTTGACTTGACGCGGATTGACGCGGTTCCCGTCCTCCTAGGCGCAGCACCGCAGCGGATGGCGCCGAATTGGAACGTAAGAACTTTTTTTAGGATGTTTTTGCCGGTTCCCTGAAGATAGTGTCTCGTTTCCCTGGCACGGGGTTGCATTTACATCTCCTGACCCACTTACTTGAACCCTTTAGTTGGTATAAGTCCCCTTGTTTTCCCATTCCTATTTGGTCCTCAACCTGGATACGACGATGTCATGTCGACTTCTCCTTACCCTGTCGCCGTCTGGCCGCTCTGAAGGATCCCAGAGTTTCTGACCCAACTTGTTAGTACCTGTGAGATTTGTTGGACGATCTTTTTCTCCTTGTTGTTTGTGGAGAGGTCAACCTCGACAAGGGTAGGTCCGGTTTTGTTCTCACTTTCCTTATATCTTACTATCCACAGGTCTTCAGGTATTCCCGGACCATTAGTGTAAGCATTCGAACGAAGATTTTTTGTAAGGGTTTTTTGGAGCCAATGTCGCCCCCTCCCCCGACGACCTCGTTGATTTAAGTCACCCATCCCAAACCTAAAACGCGTTTTTTTTACCTTTTTTCATGATTCCATGCCTTGGGGCCTTCCGGCACACCCGAACCCAAGCGTTTCACTTCACAGCTAAACTTACCCTATGCTTCCGGCGTCTTCCAATTCGCGCCTGTCCGCCCGGCTCTTTGCTCCCTGGCTGTGTTTTTTTTCTTTTCTCCGTGTACTTCGTCTTCTATGCGGCGTGATTGAGTCACTGAAGGAGCGCGTTCCCCCGCGTGCTTAAAATTTGTATCCCTTCCTAAGCAAACGATTTTTCCCGCGAATCTTATGTCCCCTATTTGCACTCAGATTTTTTCCATCGTAGTTCCTCCCAGGACTTCGTGAAATGCAACTCCCGCTTGGCCGACCATTTCCCCGAGTAATTGAGTTTTAGGTGACTCAGAAGTGAAGATTGAATCTGCCGTTGAGCGCCGCGTCACCTTCCTGACTCCATTTTTTCGCGGCTGGGAGGACCCCCCCGTCCCGATTTTCTGAACGTTTCATGGCTGGGTGAGTATGGATTCCCCCCCCCTTTTTAGTTAGTGGAATGCGTCGTGCAATCCAATATCTACGGTTACGGTCTTCATGGTGCGCTCTTCACATTCCGTTCACGCAAGCGTTGTGAAAATCCATCGCCCCCCCCGGCAGCATAAACGCCTATCCGCGCCCTTTTCCAGTTTGTGTGTTTTCTCCGTAATGATACCCTCCGCGCTACCCGCCACCCCACAATTGGATTTCGTCCTCAACCACCGCCTAAAACGATTCCGCCACGTCTCTACCGTAATGGTTTTTGTAGGCCCTAATGTCCAAAACCTTGCGATGTTTGTAGGCAACCTGAAGTTGCTTCCTATGTGTGTTTTTTTTTTTTTCGGAACCGGCCAGTTGCGCTTAGTGGTTCTTCATTCGGCTAGAAGTCCCTCATATAACAGTTTCCCCCGAGTGAGTGTTTTGAGTTGATCTTCCAACTCGTGCCCTCTGACCGTCTTGGCAGGAGGCCCAAGCCCTTAAACAAGTTCATTTCTTGAATCTTGCTACTTATCTATTTTCGCCTGCCCTCCTCAAGTACGGGGGTTGCCTCAAGACCTTCGCCAAGACTTCCCATACAGCTTTTTTTCCTGAAAATCTTCATCATTAGGCCTTCAGCGAATTGAAGAATAGTCCCTCTGCTGCGTTTAAATCAAGAACTTACTAGACCATCCTTTTCCCTTTTCTTCAGTTTATCTTTGCTTGAAAGTTTAGGGTCTTCGAACCCATTCTCGTGAGCCTGAGAAGCTCACATTACAGTAGTACGGCGGTACCTGACGTTTTTCGGGTCTTTTCAGCGATTTCAGCTCGACTCAGACGAAGAATATCTCCTTTTGGCCAGACTTCTGAGGCGGGGCTGTATTTCTTCCCCCATGTGACCCCCGAGCGGCCTTGTGTTAGGCTTCTGTCTTCCCGCCGGAACCCCCCCGCCAAAATGTCGGCAAAAAATAATAGGCCACATCCTCCCCGACGAGGCCAACTAATGGTTGTTTGCGGAGAAGACTTTCCCCCTCCTCCTTGCTGCCTCAGCGTCCCGTGTCTTCCCCCCAGTGTGCACGGCAATTTTGGGTTTAACCCCGCTCTCGTCCCCTTTCTCCAGCATCGACTATCTCCTCTTCGCGTGGTCACCCCTCTGCTTCCCCCCTCTTCGGCCTCTCCTCCTCCCCCGGAACGGAAATCCTCGGTCGTGTGGTATCGGTGTTCCAACGAAGTTCCTTCCTTCCAGGAGATCTTCCCCTTTCGCTATTTACCATGAGTGCCCCCTTCGGAGTCCAATAAGTCACTTACTTTTATTTTCCTCCTTTTTTAGAAGGAGGAGCCCGCCCGAATCTTAGTACTTTTCTTCGTGATCTTACCTTCTCTTTTTTTCTTTTCCTTGATAGTTTCAATTATCCCGATAGACCTCCCCTATTGCCCCACCTCTGAATTATAGAAACCGTCCGTTTCCTCCCCCCCTTTCTCGCATCCTGCCGTGACTTCTACCTTGAACGCAGCCCTTTTTTCCCCGCGATTCCTTCTGATGGAAGTTAAGTTTTTTTTCTCCCTG
>Ga0179593_1432055_pt1 | contig 13122 bp, 13 predicted proteins | sample CZODoug2_1_08_16_FD_185931 | JGI IMG/M metagenome (GOLD analysis project Ga0179593, IMG submission 185931) | Vadose zone soil fungal communities from Angelo Coast Range Reserve, California, USA - CZODoug2_1_08_16fungal (PacBio error correction) | ecosystem: Environmental > Terrestrial > Soil >... | reverse complement strand
CCCTCCCTCCGCGATTCTCCTCTTTTTTTTTGCTCCCGGCGATTTTGGTCAAGCCACGGTATGGAACGGATTTATTTGACGTGAAGGTAATATATGTTCTCCCGTTTTCCCTTTCTCGGTTTCCTCGTTTCCCCCTCCCCTCCCGGTTAATTCTTCTCGTTCTAGCCCTCTCGAACCCTGAGAAATAAAGACAAATCGAGGACACATCACGACGTTGTTTCAAAGGAGTGGACCGTTTTCTCTTACTGCGCCACGTATCTTTCCCCCTCCTTCTTTCTTCCTCGATCCTCCCTTCTTGTCCTCTTCCAACTGTTTTCAACCGTGTATTGAAGAACTGATGTGAGAAGTAGGCGTGGGAGGTTTACACCCTCCTTTATCTGGCTTTCCGGTGTTTTCCATCCACACCCTTCAATGCAAGGCCCTCTCCTTAGTTCTTCCCCCTCTTCATCGTCGAGTCCCTTTTCATCCCCTTAGATAGGAGGACCTGATTAGACTGACCATTTTTCTTTTAGATCCGGTGCCCACGAGGATCTTCTTCACATTTGCTACTCTTTTTCTGACTTCTCTCCCCTTTGGTTCGCCGTCTCTCCCCTCTCTCGCTGAGCAGCTTTCCGCCTTTGTAGTGGTATCGATTTTCACAAAGCAGGTCACCATTGTAAGTAGAAGGTTAGCAATTTTGAGTCGGTTTCTATCTTCTGGCCTCCTTTTCCCATTCCACCCATTTCTTTGGTTTGAACCCCCCGTCCTATAATGGATGCGATCTGTGCTCACTTGTCGCCGACAGCGGAGCATGCTTAGCTAGCCGTCGTAGACTTCAGAGCGGGAGTCTGGAGACGTGAACCTTATTCCCCCCCTTTTTGACTCCCCCTTCTTACCCAATGGTGATCGCCCCTTATTTTGATTTTCCATCCTCTCTTGACGACACCCCTCCATCCTCATCTTTATCTCTTTTTCTTAATCAATCGGTTGTTGTTGAGTCCTCCCTATCAGGTTGGCGTATTAAGCGAGCTGCCGATCCACTGCAACGATACACGATCTTGTGTTACCTGTATTTTTCCGCGATCCTTTATCATAATCCCCTCCCTTTCAGCCCTTCCCCTTCGCTCTGTTCCCTTTCCGAGCTGCTTTCCTCTTCCCGACTTTTTTTTGCGGACGATGTCGGTCCGCTCGTGACTATCGCAGAAACTGATATTTCCATACGTGCCGCAGTGACTAACACTTGAACCTGTTACTCTCCCTGCGACCTTCTTCCGGTGCCGATGGGATGTTTCCATCTTGCGTCTCCCCTCTCCTCGCTTCCTCGGCCCCCTATTCGTTTTTCTCGTTTCCCTCACGAAACCGGATCGAGGTAATCACACGCGAGAACATGGCTCTTTTTGAAGATACTCATCGGGCATGCCGTGTTCCCCAAGAACTCCTGAATTTTTTTTCGCAACCTTCTATAGACCCAGTTCTTATTTTGTCCTCTCCCTTACTCTTTTGATTTTTCCCCTTTTTTCCCTTCTTTATTGAGGGAGAACCAAAGAGACCCAGGAATAAGTGGTGAACTCCACTCCGCTGACCAAATATTTATAAGTGACCCCAAGATCTGTTACCCCCTTGTCCTGATTCCCGAGGGCCCTTTCTTTCCCCCTCCTCCTCCCCCTTCTATTTCCTCCTTTCTCTTAGATTCCCTTCCGATAGAAGTTGGAGCTACGCGCGAGTCCTGCATGCCTGATGTTAGAATGGTTAATCTCCGCACTCATCTGTCTTTCTCTCGTCCGATTCCCCCACTCTCCCCTGTCTTCCGTGCCTAGTAGTATGTTCCCTTTCCAAGTTTGGAGAAAAGTATCCAGGGCGCCAAAAGATGAAGGGTCTGAGCCCCGGCGGCGCGATGCTGGGCTGGTATTCATATGTTGTATTTTCTTTGACTAAATCCCTCCCCGCGCACTGAACTATCCTCCGCGCTTTCTTTTCTCTTTCGCCCCTTCTCTCCCTATTCTCCAAGGAAAGACTAAGGTCATGAACGATTGGAAAGGACCCTAAATCACTTGGCGGCACGTGCCCTCCTTGTAAATTCCTCTCCTATCTCCGTCGCAACCCCCCCCACTTTTTTTTCCTCCTTCTTTCCGCGACCTCGTTTTCTCTTGCTGACCCCTATGATTCAGCTTGTAGACCGGTCAATTTCCGACGTTGACCACACAGGCCCCTCGTCTTCTCCAGCGCCTGGGTACCTATCCCCTCCGTCCCCTTTCCTCTTGCGTGTTTTCGCTACTCTGTTGCTCACTCGTGACGAGAGTTTTATTCCAGCTCCTACAGTCAACGCTTTTCGTTTGATTCACGAATGTGTCCCCTCCCTCAGTCAGCGCCTGCCTTCCTTGTCTAAGCCATCACGACCTCCCTGCTTCTTCCCATCCTTTTGCTTCTTCATCTTTTTCTCGGCAAATATGGGACGGCCTGATACTTACTCATGAGGATGTCCTGAAGCGAAAGAACCTGTACCCCAACCCGTCTGCCCTGCTCATTGCTGCCCGTCTTTCTTCCCCCCCTTGGGTTTCCTCCCCCTCACATCGCGGAAATTTGGCGCGATGTTGTGCTCGTGACCAACCTTGACCAGACTGTGCCCTACCCCATGCACGCCCTCTTTTTTTGATTTTCTTTGCGTTCTTCTTTGCCCCTTTTCCTGGCGGATTTCTCATTGTCCATCTGATTATAAGCTTTTTTCTTCCGTCTCCGTGGTAGACGTCCTCTGCTGCAGTTGACTACCTTTCCCTTTTTTACACTCCCCAACAATTGAGCTTTCCCCAACTGACCTAGCGGTCTTGATGAGACTCTGCGTCAGCTCAGGAATCCCCCCTTCCTCGCCTTCCAATCTAGACCTGTTTTCTTGGCCCTACCTTACTGTTCTCCCCTTTTTAAGGTTCCTACGTCAGCAAGTCACGCCCCTCACTCGGCTCTTCTTCCGGGTACCTCAAGGTATTCGGTTCTTTCACCGTGACCCTCCTTTCCTCTTATTTCCCTCGCCTTGAACTCAAAATATGTTTAATTGTTTGCGACTGATTTCTTGGATGTTGTCACTTCCCCGCAGCAAGTTTTGCTCTTCTCATCCCCTTCCTCGCTCTGCCATTCTCCTTTTTTTTTTCCCCCCCTGAACTATGACTTCTTTCCAAGACTTCCCCCTTTTTCTATCGGTTTGATCGGACAAAGAAGATCTTTCAAAGGATTATTTATGGTGCGAGATAAGGAACGGCTCCCGCGCGTTTTCTTCATATCTCTCCTCTCTTTTTTTTTTGTTGTTTTCTGCGAGATATTCCCGAAAAGAGTCCTGGAAAACCAGAGATTGTCAGTTATTTCCTCGAGTCCCCTCTCTTCTTTTCTCGTCCAAAACCCTTCCTCCTTTTGCCCTTTAGGATTTTGGCCTTTTAGAGTTCTTTTTTGAGCATGAGAAGGTACCCAGTCACGTCGTGTTGAATAATCCCTCTCACTGCAGGCTTGTCTGACCACATCCCTCCTGCACTCCGTCGCCACATTTTAAACGATCTGTGGTATTATGATCGGGAGTGAGTTCCCTTTTTCCCCCGCCACTATGACTTCCCCTTTCCCAGGTCAACTGTCTAAAGTATGAAGTTAGTGTGTAGTTGACGGAAGTATTTTCCCCCTTCCCGATGTAGCAGTGAATTTCGGACATCACCTTCATTCTCTGTTCTGTTATTTCAAGAGACTGTCTGGTCGGCGATTTTTACTCGTTCCTTTCCCTTCATCAAATCCTCTATTCCTTTTGAACAAGAGATTTCGTTCACAATTTTCACCCGTTAACAACGAAATCTTTCGTCCTTCTCCTCGAGACCTATGCCTCTTATTTCTTTGACTTCTTTTCCTACATTCCTGCCTGCCAATGGCATTACGAGGAGTGATCCCAACCTTGAGGCTTTGCAGTGGTTCTTAAGAACGGTTCCCCTTCTTCCCTCCCTTGTCCCGAATCTCAACATCAGTCCATCTGGTGATCTTGCACACAACTTGGTTCCTTTTTAAGAACTTCTTCAGTTCCAAGCCCCTTGTGGTGTTTTTTGGTTCCCCTTTTCGCCGGATGCCTGATCCTCGACTCCCGATGTCGGTCTAGACAGCCGAAGTGTTTGATGGGAGCCCCAAGCTGGACGAAGTGACCCTTCGATCTCCTGTTCTCTTTTTCTCTTTTCTTTCTCCCTTTTTGCCTTCTCTTTTCCGTCTTTCTAGTAGTTTTTTTCTCCTTTTTACAGGTACCGGAAATTGACCTTATTCATGGCTCAACCAATTCTTTCCACTGGTTTTAGTTCGCCCCTCTTATATCTTTCAAAAAACGTCAAATGATTCCCCATTGAGGTATATGGACCCAACCCTTACCTCTATCCTTGGTCTTCGGGCTTTTCACTCTTCCGTCTCCTTTATTTTTTGCCTCCTTTTCTTCGATCCCATCTGCTTGAAGCATCTAAACCTTGATGCCCAAGCAGGCTTGAAACAACTGGTGTTGCACTGCCGGGAAGTCAATGGAAGTTTATTTGAGCGTCAATTTTCTTCAGCCGTTCCATTTTCGGTAATGCAACGTCTTTTCTCGTCCCCCCCTCTTTTTCCTTAGTCTTCCTGCTTCTTCTCCCAAACTTTTAGATGTGTAGCCACACATACCCTCCAGAAATCGATTTGCAATATCCCGAGGCGGGGGGGTATTACATAAATACCATTTCTGAGGCAGTCCCCCCCCCACAGCAGCGAGATCGCCTCTTTTCTCTCATCGTCAGAGGAGATTTTGCGACAGAAGGTACGCGAAAGTGTTTCCCAATTTTATCTTTTCGGTCCTCCTCCTCGGCGATCCTTGTTCCTTGGCTTTTTTTTTCATCGGTTACTCCCTCAATTGTCTTTGGGATAGCAGTAACAACACGCGACAAGATTTCCCGAGCTTTCTTATAACACCTCCTATTCGTTTACAGTGTTCCCTCTCCCTTCCCTTCCCTCGTCCTTTTGCGATTAGATGGTTCATAGATGACCTCGGTCATAGCCGTCTTGTTTTTACTCAATGATTTGTTAGTCGGCGTTTTCTGTCCCCCTCGTTCTTTTTTTCCTCCCCCTTTTTTTTCCCTCAATCCAATAGTTGAAATGCCGTTGAAGAGTTGTTCAGAATTGGGCATTCAATAAATTGCGCTTTGCCTTCCCCCTTGATTTCCCTGCACATGTCTTTGCCCGTACCTTCCCGTCTCTTTTTATCCCCCTTTCTGTCTTCCCAACGATTATCTTCCTTACATGAAATTTGTCCGCGTTTGATGACGAGTCCGGTTCGGATAGACGTCGAGCCAGAGTTGAGGATTGGATCCAATAGCAAGGCTTCGTATTTCCTCTCCAGCGTTTTGAACCCTCCCATTCGTCACATTTTCTCCTTTTGCGGCCGCCCGTTCATTCTATTTTTTATGTTGGAGGGCAGAAGTGATGAACGTTCTTCCCAAAAGGATCGGATTATTGTCGCCCGAAGATTGATCCCTCTAGACCCTGCTCTACTATTCCGAGAGTAGTGATGACCTCAATCTTGCACCCTTCCTCTCTGACCTCCCTTTCGTTCAACACATATGCGTTTCTTTCTTTATGGATTTGTCAGGCACCTCCCCCCCCTTTTGCGACCTCCCATAACGCTTTTACCTCTGTTTTTTCGAGACTTTCGACTAGATGGTCGTACTGATCTCTGCTCCTGGCTCCCCTCCTTAACTCATTTTTTTTTCTCTTGGAGGTCAGCAGAGTTTTGAGTTGATCCCTCCCCCTCATAATCTATTGACCAGTTCTACGAGCTGAGCTCGCGCGTCGGCCAAGGTTTCGCCTTGCCCCCGATATTCCTTTGTTTTTTTCAACGTAGCGCACTCAGTTTCCTCCAAACCTCCCCCTGTCTCGTTTTTCGAACTTTTCCGTATTGCCCCCTCCTTTGGTTCTTGAAAAGATAAGCGTATTCCGATGCTCGGAAATCGCAGCATCCGGTAGGGCTCGTGAAGTCTATCCGGGATGAGGTAATAAACGGGTGCAAATGTGCTTCCTCCCCCTCCCCTTGTTTCATTTCCCTTTTTTACACTTGCCTTCTTTCGGCCCCCCTCCTTTTATTCAGGGGTCCTTCTCAGTTGCTGTCTTGCTCGCCCCTCAAATAGTTTATCACAGACGTGCCTTTTCATTATTGGCTTTCGGAAAACATGCAAAACCTCCTTGGTGCACCGACACGCCTCTTCTTCAAAATTAATCTTTCCCCGACACACCTCTTCTTTTTCCCCACTCCCGAGTTTCCTCTTTTCCTTTTCTCATTAAAGCCCCGTTCCGCCATTTCGTGGAGCAAGTTTTTGGAGCGTCCCCTCCGAGAGGTGGAGGAGGACGCTGAGAAGGACCTTTCTTTCTGGGTCCCCCCTCGCCTCCCTTTTCATTTTCCTCTGGATTCTGAGACGAGGAGTAAACCCTCTCCAAGGACGAAGCTCGCACTAGGTGTAAACCGATATCTGCGTACCCCCCGTTCTCCCCCCCAAATTTTGCGACCGAGGCTTTGATCCCACTCCTTGCCTTTCTCGTTTTTGCTGCCGGCTGAACCTTAGTTTGGATTTTTCTGTCTCCACATAAGCCCGCGCATTATTTCATGGAAGCGCCGAGAGAGCGTAGTGCTCCATAGCAATTGGTCTAGACATTCATACAACGTTCATTGACCGAGTTGGTCCGCGACCTACTTGCCTTACCTTCCTCCCGTCCCCTTCCGTCACCTTTCTTCTCTCCGACGTCCTTTCCTAGGAATTATGCAGTTAGTCCCCCAAATGTCGTTGTTATGCAGTCGAACCCAATCGTTTCGAGGATTCCATAATATTTCTCTCCTCTTACCATGCTTATTGAAAACCCCTCGGATTATTCCTCCCCCTCCCGCCCCTTCTAGTAATCTTCCATGTTGTCCCGTCTCCCCGAAGGGGTGGCCCCATATTCTTGCGAATATAGAGGAGCCATACAGGTACTAGTTAGTTTTATAAGACCCCCCCTTCCCGTCCCCCTTTATTGTGGCATGTTTCTTTCTTTCCTCTTTGCACTCCCGGAAACGAGCCGAGGGAATATTTTTGAACCACCGTCAGAAAGGTCTTCGACGTGGGGAGGATGACATTCCTTTTTCGCTGGGCCATATTTAAGTCCCTTCCTCATCCCTTCTCCAATTCTCTGTCGATGCTCTCATAGAAGTTCGAGCAGACTTCAGAAACTGTGAACTTCTCCTTTCTGTCCAAGAACCGTATTGCCCCTTCTTTGCTGTCCATCACCTTCTCGGCCCTCTGTAGATATGATGGGCTGATTTTAAAGATGTCCAGGAATTAATTTAAAACTCGCAACGCCAAGCGGTTATTTTTGGGTTTTTTTTGTGGAGGGGTTGGGGTGGGGGGTGGGTTTCGGGTTTGAGGTGTTGTTTTTGGGGGGGTTTTTGGGAGGGTTTTTTTTTTGGTTTTTTGTGGGGTGGTTTGTGTGGGAGGTTGGGGTTTTGTGTGTGGGGTGGTTGGGGGGGTGCTTGGGGGGGGTTTTGGTTTGCGGTGGGGGTTTTTTTTGTATTTCTTTTTTGTTGGTCTTTTTGGGTTTTTTTTGTGTTTGGGGGGTTGTGGGGGGGGGGGGGGGTGTTTGGGGGGGGGGGGGTGTGTTGGGGGTTTTGGGGTGGGGGGGGTTTTTTTTGGTTTTTTTGTTGTGGTTTTTGTGTTGGGCGGTTTTTTGGGGGGGGGTGGCCGCGGCAAGGTTCATTTTGGCTAATTTATTCACTATTTTCCTTTCGGGGCCCTCTTCCTCTTTATCGTTCTTACCTCGGACCTTGAAGGAGTTGACGTGGTCAAGTAGGGTTATGCAAAATTGGGACCTTCAAACAGCTTACTTTGCGGAGATTTCCATTCCTCTTTGGTGCCATGTCCACCACAATGACGGTGGAATCCCTTCTTGAATACAATATATGAATTTTTTAAGAAACGGCCCTGCTCCCTGATCTTTGCTTCCCTTTTTCCGCCAGTCCTTACCTTCACTCTTATTGTTTAGAAGGGTGGCAGGTTACAGTTCTTTATCGGTTCTCGTTGACCATCTCGTGAGATGTAACCTCCTCCGATTTACATGTTTTCGTACCCCTCTTTTCTTCTTTTTTACGCCCCGTCCCCCGCCGTTTGAGCCTGATTATTACATCCTTTGACTGAAGACGACATTCGGCAATTTTTCTATGAAAATTCTTTGCAGTCCCCCCGCATGAAAATTCCCCGTGAGTACGGTTTCTTCCCCTACATCCCACCAGATTTCCCCTATTACACGGATATTTAATGCGTGTAAGGAAAAGGCGCAAAGTTTGGCGGATACCTATATATTTTCCTCCTTGTTTTTGTTCTTCTCTTAAGACCCCCTCTCTTTTTGACTCTTCCCCCTTTTTTCCTCCTTCTTTCCCCCTCTTTTTTCTGTCCTCCGTGATCCCCTATTTTTTGTGACGGATCAACCTGAACTCGTGGTGAAAAGGGAGGCCCGGACTATATTTCTCTTTTATGTCTCCCAACAAATTTGGCTGCAGTCGGCGTGTCAGTTCACTTGAAATAATACGCGTCACCAACTGCGGCTTTTTTACGTCCAACATCCAGACGAACCCCTTTTTTTTCCTCACCTTAACTCTCTTTTTTTGCATTTCCATGCTCTCTATCAGATCGGTTACCACAAGAACTTTTGAATGGCCCTTGCCGGCACCAGCTTCATCCGGACTCTCTTTTTTGAAGTGTTATTTCTTGCGTCCGATAACATGCTGTCCATTTTCCTTCTCCCCCCCCTTGTCATTATCTTTTTTTAATGTTCCATCGTTTTTCTTGCCTGGGCGGAGTTATGTTGTTATGCACTCATTTCCCCTTCACCCCCTCCGCTAGTTTCCGTTGCCCCTCCCTTTTCGTTCCCCCCTACCCCCTGGATTCAAAATTGTCTTCCCAGAAGTATTCTCTGCCGAAGAGATCTTGATTTTGTCTTTATGACAAGTCTATTTTGACCCCACTTTTCCTCCGGAATGGGACCTACTCCCCCCCGTCGGAACATCGTTGATTACATTAACCCCCTTGTTCGGTCTGTCGGTTTCCCCCCTCATCTGACTGTCACCCCAAATCATAGCAGTAGGTACGAGACTTTTAGAAGCATTGGTTCCTTATAGTTAGCCATTCCCTTTCAGAAATTTTTTGTACCATTATTCCCTGCTTGGTCCTCCTGCGTAGATCCGACTTTTTTCCTATACCAGATGTTCCGACGATCTGAGCCTCCGTCCTGAATTCACTATTGCAGAGTCCCCACGATTATCCGGAGTGAGTTTCTTGTCTTCTTTCCTTCCCGGATCCTTCCTGTTTCTCTTCGGGATAGTCGGCGCTGAAAGAAAGAATTGGAACAGCGTTTCTCTTCCAAATGGATGACACCCCCTTTCCGTCCCCTTTATCGACACCTCTCAACAAGCCTTACCTTCCCCCCCTTGTTGCCGTCCTGATCTAGTGTACACAATTAGGCGATCATAGTCTCCACTTTCTTTTCCCCGATCCTACTCGCATTTCCCTCATCCTGGAGAAGACCTCGAATGATGTTTTCCCGAGAACCGATTTGCTTTTTTTCTCTTTTCGTGAACTGACCCCACCCCCTTTTGGGTGAGAATGCAGGAAAGGAATCCTCGTTTCCTTCGAGATACGTCCCCCTTTTTCCTTGGCTAGCATTGATAATGAAATAGGTACGAGGTAACTTTCATGACTAGTTTCTGTCCTCTCGTTTATCCCTTTTTCACTTTTCGTATTTTTTCGTCTCCTCCTTTTTAAGACTTTCTGAAAGGACACGGAGTTTCAAGAAAAACACAGCATTTAATTGCTAGCAACTAGCCAATAGATTCTTTTCTTTTGTGTTCTCAGCGCCGCGTCGCCTGTTGTGAATCAACGGTGGTCCCCAGTCCCTTTGAGCCCGAGTTTTTGCAGGGTACTAAGAGAGCTTTGAGTTAATTAGTTGTTCCTCGGAGAGTACATATCAGGGTATTCTTGCCCTTTCTTCTGAGTATTCTACCCCATCATAACATCACTTCTGTCGCGGGCAATATATGCTCCACCTCAGGGGTGTGCCGTGACGCTTTATATTCAATAAGAAAGTACTCAACTTTTCTCACCTCCTGTAGGTTAATCTATCATGACCCTTCCCCTGTAAATTTTTTCCGATTTTTTCTTTCCTCCAGGATTGTGGCAGCCGCGGGGACCGAGTAAAGAGTGCTATTGCTTCGTTGTTTCCCTCCTCCACTCGTCACCCCCTGCGATGAGTTTCTCCCTGATTTCCTAGTCCTCTGAAACATCCCATCTTAGATAGGACGGCCTCCTGATGTGCGTCAATGCTTGTGACGAACCTACCAGTCCCTTTTTTTCTACCCCCCCCCTCTTCAAAATAAATGGCGTCCCTTGATAATCAGTTTGCTTCCTCGTTAGGATAGACGTCTTTGCTCCTATCTCGGATTTTCCGCTCTTTCCTCTCTTCTTCTTTTTCCCCCTCTTCCCTTTGGCACAAAATACCCTAATACATGACTCAGCGTTTCCTGTCTCGGTTTATACAGTTGCTTCTCCTTTTAAACCAGGTCGTGAACACTTTTTTTTTCCCATCTGCTTCCCCCTCTCCCCTTCCTCTCCTCTCCCTCCTCTCCCTCGGAGTTAGCCGCTAGTATCGCCTTCAGATCGAGGAGTCTTAGACGGACAAGTTTCCCTTCCTCCTGAAACTAATGGTAGAAAAAAAATGCTTTGATCGGCCCCCTCTTTCCGTAAGCAGCCTCGCGTCCCTACCCTCGCCATCTCCTTTCTGCTTTTTTTCCCCTCTTTGTTTTTTGTTGATTACTTGATACTATGCTTGATGGAGTCTTTTTCAGCCTTTTACGGGGAATCCCTGTCTTCCCCGCCAGTTTTTTCAGCCCTTATTCGGTGAGTCATAATTTCGAAGTCTCCTCCTCCTTCCTGTCCTCTACGATCTGGCTGCTCCTCTCCTTGTCGCCTTTTCTTCTTCTCCCCTTTTATCCGCCTTCCCGTTCTTTTCCTTTTTTCACTCCCGGTTCCACCCTGCGCAAAAGAGGTCGAACCCCGCCTCCATCCCGACTCCCTCTCACTGCTGTACCAGTGGGATCACGTGCGAGTAACCCTTGAGTGGGGATCTGAAAAAGAGTGCTTCTTTCTTTCGTCTACGAACCGGCTTTTTCTCTTTTTCCCCCTCTTCTCCCAATTCTTCCGCCTACTCCCCCCTTTTTGCCTGCAGAGTTAGACAAAGCCCTGGGTTCTTCCATCATTCCATATTTTTCCCAAGGGAGGACAGCCTCTTACTGTGAATCAACCCTTCTTCGCCGGCCCTTTCCTATTTTCGTCGGAAAAACCGCTGTGACCCTTCCCCCCTCCTTTGACCACGTCCCCCATCCATTAAAGACACAAATATCTACCTACCCCCCCCCTCTTCAGAGGGCTTTCCCCAGGAATCGGGTTAAGTGAGAGATTTCGGTCGTCACGTCCCTCTTCTCCTTTGAGAGGCAGGACTCTCTTCTTCCTTCGAATGTCTTCCTTTTTCTATCTAAATTCAAGAAGTCCCTTTCTCTTAGCGCGCTGGAACCCGCGCCTTTGACCTCAACGCTCGATCTTGTTCTTCCCAACTCTCTCTGCACCGTTCCGCCCTGTTTTCTTTCCCACCCTCTCCTCCTTCCCTTTTCGCACCAATCCCCCTTCCCTTCCCGCGCCCCTTGCTGCCAAATGCGCAGGAAAATCTGTCTTTTCTTTGATAAATCGCAATGACCGCCAATGAGCAGCTGAGATGTTGCCACATGGCCCCTTCTTTTATCAGACAAGGTTTCGTCCTGTCATCCTCTTTCCCCGACCTCCTTCAATTACTGGCCCGGCGCACCCAAAGGGAAGGATTCGAACAATTTCCTTCCTGTCATTCAGGCCAGTAGCCACCCACCCTTGGTGTTTTCCCCTTCCTTCCTTTTCCTTCCTCCTCGGTTCTCCTTTCCTTTTACCCCCTGGCTTAGGATTCGACCGATCTTGAAATATAGTGGATTTGAAAATCCCAGAATAGAGAGTTCTAAACATCTCCCTTCCCCCACCTGTTTCATGGGCGGGTTTCTCCTCATCCTTTTCCTCCTACCTTCCTCGCTTTTTTATCCGCTTTCCTTTAAGCCCACTTGATCCCTCTATGATGATTATGACAGTTAACTCCGACATTTGAAATCCTCCCCGGTCCTCCTGTTTTACGCCTTCCCACTACCTAACGCGTCTATAGCCTGCCCGCCTCTCGTTACACCGGCAAATCTTTGAAGAGGACTGATCGATACGAACTCCTCTGTAGGTATTTTTATCTTCTCCCTTCCTACGCCTTCCTTCCTTTCCGACCACCCTTTCGCCTTTGGAGAAGGGGTAACGAGCGATGCCAGGTGTTTTCCATTACTGTCGGAATTCTTTCTAATGATTTTGAATTTTTTTTTAACCCCCTCTCCTTTTTCCATTCTAATTCACCCAAGGTCCCAGTGCCCTGATTTGACGCCGCGCCGTACTTTCTGAATTTTTTTCTTTTCACATCGTCCCCCCCCCCCTCTTCTTCTCTTCTTTCTATAGACTGGCTCTACAGGAAGCCTTCGTTCCCTTGAAGTGTTTTCCCTGCCCAAAATTGATCCAAAACTTCCCCCGCTTCTTTTCTCTCTTTCCTCCCCGCTTGTCACTGACATCGAAGCAAGTACGGATATTACCCCCACCCTTATGAAATTTTGGATTTCTCCCCCCTCACTCTCCATCTTATTCTTGATCATTTCCCGTCAGTAAGACTTCATTGAGGTTAGGTCTGGTGGCATGTTTTCCCCAGTCTCGGGTTCGCCCCTGCCCTATTCCTTCTCCGCGCCTTCTTTCCACATATCTTAAGTTGCCCGAAGATTTTCGGTGGCAGTCACGTCAGTTTTCCCTCTTCCTTTCACAGCTTTACTAGACTTTCTCCCCCTTGCCCGCCCTTCTGTTCTCCTCCCCTCCTGAACTGAAGGCATTGACCTGCATCCCCTTTCCCGTTCTTGATCGAAATACGAAAGATGCTCCCTCGTCAACGGGCTTCTTCAATGATCGCGTAAGGTCATTCTCCCCTTTTTTTTTTCGTAAT
>Ga0179593_1405670_pt1 | contig 13122 bp, 21 predicted proteins | sample CZODoug2_1_08_16_FD_185931 | JGI IMG/M metagenome (GOLD analysis project Ga0179593, IMG submission 185931) | Vadose zone soil fungal communities from Angelo Coast Range Reserve, California, USA - CZODoug2_1_08_16fungal (PacBio error correction) | ecosystem: Environmental > Terrestrial > Soil >... | reverse complement strand
TTTTTTCCCCATGACCTTCATTTAGCTTTTCCTCTTCGCCGTTTTCCCTCCACTCATCTTACATTCTAGCCCCCTACACTTTTTTCCCCCATCAGATTTTTTGTGATTTCCCCAGGGCCCTTCTTTACGTGGGCGGAGGAAGTCCGCCCTTTTTTCGCATTCTTTCTCCGTTTGTGTCTTTCCATTTTGTGGACCAGGGTTATTTTTTTTCCTCGTTTGGACTTCAGCTTTGTTTTTTTTGCGGTATAGTGAGGATATATTTCTGCGTGAAGATGGCGTTTCTTCTTAGGGATTGACATTCTTCGCTCCCGCTTTGTAGTTCAGTTTTTTTTTTTTCCGCATTTTTTATTCCAGAGGCGGAGCGCGGTTTTTTCATGCCTAGATTCCTCAATGTTTCTTTGTTTCCTCCAGTCTCCCCTCGACTCTGGTCCTCCTTCGCAATTTTTCTGAATTGGGAACCTCCTTCTCGTTTCCTCGCTTTTCGTGAATTGTCTTGCCCCTTCGTTTTCAACTCAGACAGGGTTTGTCTTCGTCTACTCCCCGATTCGTTGCGTCTCCACTTGGCGTTTGACCGCAAAATTGACCTCTCTTTATGTTTTGCCCTCTGACCCATGAACCTTTTTCAGAAATATAGTTCCCCCTTCGTGGCCCCCCCGCTTCGTCTCTTTAACTCTCCCTCCCTTGCCATGGCGTCCTACTAAACACTTTCCCTTCTTCGAGCCCCCTTGACCCATGTCTCACATTTGATGGTTTCGTCGTACGATATTTCGACTGCACCCTGGTTCTCCGCAGTTTTGACCTAGGCTGCATACGAGTGCTTTTTGTATTTGTGAGTTTTAGATTCCGGACCGGCGGCATTTCGATCAGCGAAGAGACCTGCTCTTCCAGCGTGCGTTTTTCTCATCATCTTCGGATCGAAAAGCTGTTCTCTCCTTGTGACCCTTCCTCCTTTCCCCTCTTTTTGCTTTTCTTCATCCTTCATGTCCCATAATTTTTGATCGATCTTTTTTTTCGCTAGTGGTTTTCTCTCCCTTCTGCCTCTTTTTTGCTTATGGAGAGGAGTGCTTGTCTCTCGATTCAGATAATCGCGATGTGCCAGTTTTTTTCTTTTCACAGCAAGGAGTCCGCCGCCCAGAGCCGGTTTTCGTTCTTTAAGGCTATGATGAGGAAGCATCTCTATGTTGCAAGCCCTAATTTCTTCGCGAAGGGGAAGATCTTTTTAGTATTCTCTAACCTATTCTTCCTTAATTTGTTGTTGTAGATTTTTCTCCGATAGTTTTGATCCCATCTTCCCCTTCGGATTCTTTTCGCCCCAAAAAACCCACCAACAGAATAATCTGACTTCGATCAATCGATAAGTACTCCCTTCTCAACGACTATTTTTATGCTGACTCATTATTTTCTATTTCAAATTGGCCCTCGCTCGAATTCCCTTTTAGAAGATGACTATCACTACGCTCTTTTAGCTTCATCCTCGCAGGTAGAAAATCTATCTTAGGCTCCCCCCACTTGCGGACCTCCTTCCTTTTCTCCCCCCAAAACGACATCTCATTTCGATCCTTCCTAAAGATTTTTCTACTCCGTTCCCTCATACGTCCTCTTTGATCGTCCGATGGCGGCCGTGAGAATTGCGTTCCCCCTTTTTACCCCCTCCTCCTTTTCGGATTCTCCTTTCCTGACCCCCATGTTGGATCCATCATTTTTTCTAACCCCTGCCATCTTGGGTGCCGCATCCCAGATGTACTCCGCAATCCTTGTCTTGCATTTGTTCGAACTTTTCTTGTTAGTTTATTGAGCCTATCCCTCTGAGGCTATTCGTCATTTTTCCTCTCTGCCCTTCGCCACTTTCCCCCCTCTGCTGGAACTCTTTTATTCCCTACTTTTTATGTGTTCCCTTTCAATTTTCGATGCTACTGCCTTTTAGTACAGCCCACTGTCTCTCCACCTTTAATCTCTTCTAGATCCCTCCAACATGATGCTTCCCGACGCCTTACGCGCATTCCGCCGCGTCCCTTACACGTCGTTTTTAAGCCCATTACCCCCAAAATGCGCCGCTTGCCCCCGTCGATTTTCGTCGATTTGAAAACCCTCTCTTTCTCCCCAAGCGTCGCAGCCCGGCTCTGCTTCCCCCTACTCGCCTTCATCCCTGGTTCATATCCGCTTTCCTCCATCAAGTCATAGAGGAGACGCGGCCGAAATTATTCTCCCCTCCCCCCCTTTCGCACATATTGAACCCGCATCTCTCCGAAATACCTTCCCTCAAGACTCTTTCATTCCCACGCTGCGCGGCCTTCACCATTCCCCACTTCCTTCCTCGCCCACCATTCCGAGCTATTTCTTTCCATGCTTCCTCATGTAAACCTAACCCCTCTCTTCTGGACACATACACTTTCACGATCTGATTTCCTCAGAACACGATTTCGCCTCATTCCCTGACCTCTGAGTATGAGTTTTTCCTGGTACTTTTCACGCGAGGCGGAACTCCACGCTTCCCCATTTTCAGACCTCCTGACCCAGTTCCCTCCTTTGTCGCCACTTGGTTTCCTTTTACGCACCACCCCCGCGAGACGTTTCCTAAGATGACCATGTGTTGAGAACCCCCTCGTACGTTCTCATTTTCTTTTTTTCCCCTTTCTCCCCTCGTCACTCCGCCGCCCCCTTTTCTCTTCCGATTTGCCTCTTTTCTGTCCCATCTCGATGTTTCCTTCCTCTGCCAATCCACTGACATTCCCCCAATGCGTCTGGTTTCCCCTCCTCTTTCCCCCAAAACTTCCCATTTGAACGGAAGGGTTGCCGACACCTTCTCCGACCCTCCCATTCTTCCCTTTAGCGGATTTTTCGTCGCGCACGCCCTCTTCGTCGTTCCCCTCTTTTAGTTCTTCTATTGATCCTTTATATCCAATGATTCACCCTTTTTTCCTGCCGCGTTTTTGCTGCTTATTCTTTAATCTTGGCGAGCGAATTGAAATTTTCCTCGCCCAGCCCCCGCTCGTGCTAAAGAACTGACCCGTTCTTCTTTTCCTTCAATTTCCCAGCCGAGTTCCGATAGACCCTCTGTCGACCCCTCTCGGTTCTCAGAACTTTTTTTGTCGCCCCCCCTGTTATACTCGCTGTCTCTTTCGCCTCTCCGATTCCTCATGTCTAAAAGTCCCCACCAATTGAAAAAGTCTTTTTGTTTATTCTCTTTTTTTTCTATACGAATTGGGGAGCACCCCTATCTACTATATTCCTATATCTTCCTGCCTGTTTTTTTTTCGTTTTTCTTCAACGTCCGGCGATTACCCTCTCAGACCCGAATTCCGGATGTTTTCAACCAACCCCTCTTTTTCCTCCCCCCCCCAATTCAGTCCGCTATTTTCCAGTGTATACGTCTCTCCTGCACTTCCCCCAATTCGCCATGGCCCTTTCCACCCTTCTCTACAGCGAACGCTAACGAAGACTTTCGGACTTCTCCCTCTTGCCTCTCTTTGGCGTCATGGCAGCGAGCCTTTTTTCATGTCTCCCCCTTTCCTTTTAGTTGGAAACACAAGTTCTATTTCCGATCCTTACATGATGAACCTTTCCCCCCCCTTTTATCTGTATGAATTTTGGATTGTGACCTTGTTCTCTTTCCCTAGTCTGGTTCCACTTGTTTTTTCCAAGTCATAAGATCTTGTTGACTTTCTCTCCTCTGTTCCGTCCCGACGGCACGAATCCCTTTTTCTTTCTTCGGCCACGCCCCTTTTCGCACCAAGCTTTTTCTGCATTGATACTTTTCTTGATATCTTCCTCCGCGTTTTGTTTGCTCGATCTCCCTCCGTCCCCCTCTTGGAAAATTGGCGGTTCAGTAATCAAACCGTCAACTGCAGTCTAGCTGTTTGCCTGTGGACTCTTTACACCCCCTCTCTTAAATGAACCCCTCAATGTTTTTCTTTTGAAACAACTTCCCCCTCTTCGAAATTAGAACACCGGCACAGCCCCCCCTCCTCACCAACTCTGACTTTGAAAAGGTCTGCGATGTAAACTTGTTTAATCTTCCCTCCCTTTTCCTCTCCCGAGGCACTGCTTCGGACGCCATGGACCTCCCCAGCCACCTCCCCTCTTAGTGAACGTAACGTTTAGTTAGGATGGTCCTCTTTTTTAAGCCTTGGTGAAGGTGTGCCCATTTTTTTTTGTTGTGAAGAAGTTGAAAACAGTAGTTTCCGTTCGCGGACTTCCCCCTTGCCCCCCATCGGTTCCTGATTTTTTTAGTTGTTCTAGTTTGACACTTTATTGGTTGGTGAACCGACGTGATTTCTCTCCTTTTATCTCATCTCCCTCCCCCCCCCCGGTGTTTCAATACGCGTCGACTTTTTATTCCCCGCGCAGTATCTAGTTAATGACTATTCCCCAATTCGGATATTCCTGGCCCCTTCATCTCCTTTACCAAGAATTTTTCATTTTTTACTTTGAATTCAATGAGGAATCCGACTCTTTCGATAGCAGCTCGTCTCACCTTTGAGAAATAGGACGTTTTTCTCCCTTTGCACGCGCCCTATTTCTATCTTCTTTTCCATTGCGCCGGTCCTCGCGATCCACAGTTTATTGACACCTTTTCTTCAGAGTGCTCTCCTGTACTCCAATTGCCTCCCCAAGGACGTCGAATCTTCCCTTGTTCCTCTGGTGCAGGGATTCGGAGGTTTTTCCCTCTTTAGCTTTCCCCGTCGAGCTGTTCTCGTCACCTCCGGGATCCTGTTTATTTTTTTGCGGTTCCGACCCCTTCTGTCGGGCGATACCCTCAATCCGTTACTAAGCAATGGGAGGCGTTTTTTTATATTTGCACCGGACGAGTTCTACCTTGGAATTGTGTTCTCCCCCCCTTCTTTTTCAGCCTTTGTTTTTATTTTTCTTTGCGCGGAATCTCACTTTTTTCTTTTGTGTGAAACTCGTTACAGACCTCCCGGCCCCCCATCGTTTATCAGGTCTATTCGTCCCCTCTTTCCTCTTAAATCCACTTTCGTCCGATTTTGTGCCCTTTCAGTCCTTCTTTCGGCGAACGGCAGTTCTTGTTTCGTCGTTCCCTAAGTTCGACAGCGATACTTATATCAGGCTCCATTCCTCCTTTCCTCCCCTCGCGGTCCGGCCCCTAACCTTCCCTCTCCCCTCTTAGAGCGAAACGTTTCGCGACCCTGACTAGTTGAGTTGTCTTGCCAGGAAGTTACTTGGGTCGGATTCCCTCATTGAATTTTCTCCCTTTTTCTTTTGCTGGACATTGACCAGTTGCTCCGACGCCCTGTGTGGTCCAGGCTTCTTTTTCTGGCGGTATTAGTGCGGAATTACTCTTTTTTCCTCCTTCCATGGGTACGGATTCTTTCGTCTGAAATTTTTCTGATCTATCCCGCTCTTTTTGATTCTTTCGCAGTTTCTCCCCAAGATTCTTTCGAGGAGTGCCGTCGCGGGCGGTTTCCTTCCTCCCTTCTCAATGAATGAATCGTTTTCCATACAGAAGCTCCCCCCCTCTCCGATCTTTTTTTGTTTTCAACTTTTCGGAATTGTCGTGAGCACCACCCGATTCTTTTTTCGCTCTCTGCCTTTTCGATTCGTTTTCCCTCAGCATTTTCGGTAGTTGAGACGCCTCTTCCTGTCTCTCCCTCTTTTCCCTTGCTAAATGATTCTTCGCGAGGTAAGGTCGTCACCCTGTCAAGCGAGCGAAATTACTCTTCCTGTCTTGGAAAATGTTTGTCTCCTCTTATATCCCTCCTAATCTGCTCGGCGCAGTATAAAATAAACGGCGGCTGATCGAATTCCCCTCCCTCTTTCTTCGCTTACTCATATTTTCCGCCCAGGCCTATCTGGAATTTTATCCTTGTAGGATTTTTCCGAGGTCGGTCTGCTTCTTATCTCTACCTGCTTCTTTTTCGACCTCTCTCTCCCCCTTGCGAGAGCCGCGTGTCTTCTCGCGATCGATCTAGTCTATCTCGGGAAAGCTGGGGACGCGTCCTCTCAGATTTTTCATTACTTAATTTCCTCCTTTGCGCTCTCTGATGCTATGTGGGGAACATTCGCGACCTGGGCCTGGTCGAATGAGGTTCTCATTTCCCTCTTTTTCTCCCTCCCTCGAATATTTCCTTGTAGAAATTCCTATGTCTCCCGCCCCCCCCCCCCCCCCCCCCCCCCCCCCCCCCCCCCCCCCCCCCCCCCCCCCCCCCCCCCCCCCCCCCCCCCCCCTCCCCCCCCACCCCCCCCCCCCCCCCCCCCCCCCCCCCCCCCCCCCCCCCCCCCCCCCCCCCCCCCCCCCCCCCCCCCCCCCCCCCCGACAATCTTCGGTTTCTGAGGTTTTCAGGATTTCCTAGCTCCTAGGCTTAGTGCCGTCAGTACTTTAGTCCTCCTTTTCCAGATTTTCATTTTTTTTTTTCGTTTTTCGCAGATTTTTTTTTTTCCTCTCTCTTTCTCCCCTTTTTTTTGTTTTATCGCTACTGCCCGATCGGACGTCTGACCCTCTTCTTTCCAGCGTCTTGCCCCCCCTAATCTTTTCTTCTCTCCTCCCCGATAGTCACCTTTCCCGTAACCCCGCTTCTTTCTTCTTCTCTTTATGTTCGATGTAACCTTGCCATCGCGAGTGTTTCCTCCTTATCATCCTTCCCCTCTCCTCCCTTCTTCAGCAAGCGATCCTTCCATAAGTTTTTCGCCGATTCTAGCTCTCCTTGTTTGAACACAGTGATGCCTTAAACGCGATCGTTCTTTCCGGAAGCCAGCTTTCCCCTCTCCTTCCTCTCTCGAATTCGATTCGAGGACGGCGCGGCCTAGTTTTCTCCATTGAGAGACAAAATGCCAAGGGGCCTACCTAATAAGATGACCTCGAACTAGGTATTTGATTCCCCCCCCACTTGCCAAGGAGCCGTTTCCTCCAATCCAAACCCTTCCTTTTACCTTCCAGACTCCTGTTCGTATTCGTCCGTGCCCTTTTCGTTCCTCTTTGCGCGAGAAGATGGTTCGTTTTTTCTCCCCTCTCTTCCTGATCCAGCGTCCCACTCCCCCCCCCCCCCCCCTTAATTAAAGTATCGGTTCGGTCGTTCCCTCGCCTGCTAATCATTTTAGTCCGCCCCAATATTCTGGTAATCTTTTTTTTTTCCCTCCCCATGATGAGTTCCATCAGAATATCCCTCGTTTCCTTTCCTCCTCTCCGGAACGATTAGCCGCACCCCTGACCAAAATTCGACGTGCTGCCCCCCTTCTCTTGCGCAGAGGTTCAGATGGCCCCGCATCGTATTAAGAGGTCCATCCCGGCCCCCGCCCCTCTTCCTCCCAGACCATCTGCGCCTTTGAGACATCCATACGCGCTCCTCCCCCCTCCCCTGAAGGCTGCTCAATGGAATCACCGACCTCTTTCGTTTCAAGTCCATCTGAACCCCACCATCAGCAAATAGAAGCAGGCACTTTTCACCCCAGCCTTCCCCTCCTTTTCACTTCCCCCTCTGCGTCCTTGACGCCCCCCTGTCCCAGTCCACCTGAAAGCGCCCACACGGTCTTGCCTCCGCACCCCTTTCCATATTTTTTACTTTTTTTTTTGCCCATACGAACGATCGAGGCGTCTGCCTTTTTCTCCTTAATCCTTTGTGAGCTGCGTCGTCCCGCCAGCGCCGGCTTCAAAGCCTGAAGTGTTTGCTAAGTACGCTTTCCCATTGGTTGCCTTCCGAAAACATAATCATTTGTCTTTCTTTCCCTCCTCTCCCCGGATGTCTTTTTTTAAAATTCGCGAGCATGGGATTTCCCCCCGGCCCCCTTTTTACCGCCGTTTTCCAACCCCTATCCGTTTTAGTTCTGTCATCTCGGATTCACCTCGTTTTCGACTTCCTATCAAATACCCGAACTCCCCCAAGAGCCGTCCCCCGGGCTTGAATTCCCCGGTTCCCTCCCCCCCACAAATTACCACCTGATACCTCCTGTTTCTCCCTCCTTTACCAGACACCGGCCTTATTTCTCGGATTTTGTCTTCTTTCGACGACCCCTCCTACCGCTTCCCGACCGAGTGTTTTTTTTTTTTCGTAGCCTGCTGATTTTTCGTGATTTATCTATCTCCAAAAGCGTCACCCCTGAATCATCTTCGTAGTGTCGCCTTTTTTTTCGGTATTTTCCTCGCCCCATCTTTGCAAGGTTCGACGCCAGCACTCTCCCGCTTTCTCCCTCCCTGATCTCGGACTCCCCCCTTCTCCCCACCCCAGCGACCCATATACCTTCTTCGAACTCGGTGATCGTCCAACTCGAGTCTGCAATGTGATCCGAGTGCTTCTCTCTCCCCTTCGCTTTTCCTCCTTTCACAAAGGTCAAACACCTTCCACACTTTTCTTTTTTGATTTCGATAGGTTTCCAGGCCTCCGACTTGCTAACTAGTTTTTTCCTCCTTTCCTCCCTCCCTCTTCCTCTTCTCTGACTGCTTTTCCCGCGCCCCCTTTCGCTGTTTCCGAGATCAATCCTCCGTTTTCAACAACCCCCCGAATTTTGATTCACCCTACAATTTAAGCGCTTCATCCCCCTATCAGTCTCTCGGAACTACTTGTTTTTTTCAACCCCCCTTTCGGAACCCCCATGCCAACTTACTTCAACCTCTCTTAACTCCCTTCGCATCTGGACGTGACTTTCGCTTCTTTTCTATATTGCTTTTTGTCAATTTGTTCCCGGCTCTTATTGAAATTGTACGCCCTCCGCTTTATCTCCCCCACCCCCCTTCTATTCATCTCGCCCATGTACTCCCCTCCCCCTTTCAAATGTTCTATTTTTGCGACTTTTTCTGGGCCCCCTTTCTGAATGCTTCGTGGTTCATTGGTTTAAAAGTCATCCGTGGATGGGTGTTTCCCTTCTATGGGGATACTTCCCGAAGTCAAACCCGTCTACGACGTTTTCGGTTTTCGGCCCTTTCATTTTCCTTTTGCCAAAAACTTTTTTTACTCTTTTCCCTTTTTTTTTCCCTTTTCCTCCCGTTGTGGTTGTTGAGTTTTTTTAGTAATAGTAATCATCTTTTTTTGTTGCCAAAATTTGCTATTGCAAGAAACCGACCCCTTATCTTTCTCTCGTTGTTTTTTCGTCTATCGACCGTTGAACCACACAGACTTCTTCTCTTTTTTTGGAAACCCAACTTGACACCTCTCTCCCCTCGCACGTGCCCCCCTCCCCCCCCAAGTATCCACAGACACAGTTTTTCCCGGTTTCTGTCCCCCTTGTCCCGTCTCTTCCATAGAACTGTTTTTTCTCTCTAGAGGTGCATCAGACTAGCCGCCTTTTTTCTTGACCGCCCCCCTCCCCCCTCCTCCTCCCTAAAGTCACGTCGTTACTTGGTCGTCGCTCGTCCTTCCTTTGCTTTGACAGTTTTTCTTCTTCCATGTTGAACCCACCATAGTTGCAGTGAGCCTGATAAACCTTCCTCCTCCTGGTCGCTTGTCTTGTTTCCTTTTCCCGTTCGGGGTTGTTCGCCGGGATTGTATACTCTTTGCATCTTCCCCCCCCCCGACCCTACGTTTTCGCGGCCCCGAGTTCTTCTTTTACATCCTTGCGAATCTCTTCTTCTCAATTTTCGTTTCTCTCCCTTTGGCTCTCTAACCTAACCACCACTTTTCTTTTTTCACTTGAATCCATGCCTGAATCTCAGTCTTGCCATTCTTCTCCCTCTTCTTCCCCCCAGTGATGAACTCAGTCGTTTTCTATCCGGTTTTTTTCTAATAACTGTCTATTCTTTCCCCTCCTTTTTGCAATTTTCCCGGAGCTTTAATTCCTGAGATTCCATTTCTCCCTTCCGCATTGTTTGGTTTTACGTGCTGTCAGTCTGTAACCCTTCCCCAATTTCTCTCCCTTTAAGCGTTTTTGTTCCGGCGACACTGCGGGCCCTTTCTTATTAGGGGTGTTGGTGCTCTTTCTATAAACTCTCCTCCTTTTCTAAGTCCAGCCGGTTCTCGTCTGAGTCAGCTTCTTTCTCTCCGATTCTCAATCCTCACAAGGCGAAATGGGGTTGAGTGTCGTTCCCTTGCTTCACCGGTTTTTTTTCCTTGACCCCAGTTGTTTTCTCCACACATCCTTCAGCCAGACTTCTATTTTCTTTTTTTGATTTGCCTCTGAGTTCTCCCCTAGGTGTGAACTTTCTTCTTCCAGAACCTGTACCGTTCCTCATGGGGGTGGCCTTGGTCGTTCTTATTTTATCCCTCGAATCGCTCGACGATTTGTGTCTTCCAGCTTTCCTCTTCTTCCTGAGACAGGCTTTCTCGTTGACCCGCACTTTTTCCTGAACAGCGGATATCTTCTTCTTTCCTTGAAGTTCTTTTTTCCTCCGTCTCTTTTCTTCGCAACTCATATAAAATTTCTTCGCTTCCCTTTACCCATGGATTTTTTGAATTCGTCCCCCCCCATGTCCAGGAAGTTCTTTAATTGGTCCTTCTTCCTCTCCGAGAATATGATCGCCTTTGGTCGCTTGAATGGAAGGTTCCGTTTTCTCCCTCCGCATAGTTTCGCTTGGCTTTGATGTGATTTCTTAGTGAAGGCGCCCTTTTTTGTTTTCTCCTTCTTTGCCCGCCACTTCTTCTTTAGTTTCTTCTTCACTTTACTTCATCGATCCTTTATTGGTAAGTTCTGCCTCTGTTACGCACTTTTCTTCGAGGTTCGAGGGAAGTTTTGTCTTCCCGTCTATCAAGATCCGGGTTTCCCGAAGCTCGCCTCCCTTCTTTTGCCCCTCTGCGAATTTTTTGTGCGTCTAAAAAGATTTTAATAGAGGCTTTTTTTGCTTCGAGTGTCGCCATCTTGTTCACCAGACTGGTTTTTATTCGCTGTACTCCGAATTCGGTGTGCACTTCTGCGTACTAACCTTTCTAATTTTTCGCAGGTAAGTGACGACCCCCCCATCGTACTCTTCCTTTTTGCGTGAATATGAAAGCGTTGGCAACCCTTTCTCTTCCGTCTTGATCCTTCCTCAAGTGACAGCGAAAGAATTACCCCCCTAAACCTCTTTTTGATCTTGCAACAGGAATCTCCGAGGATTTCGAGTATCTCCTTTCGCGCACGTTTTCTCTAGGCATTTTTGATTCCGAGATGCATCCCTATTTCTGGATAGTCTGGTCGTAGCTCTGGATTCTTTTTTTTGTTCTCCGCATAGCGCAAGGCGAGTCTCCGCCGTTCCTCTCCCCGAATTCGATATCGGCTGCTCTCCCCTCCCTTTTCGCCGGTGAGTTTTTTTTCGATCGCGTTTTCTATCCCTTTTTCTTGTTAACTACATTGGCTTGCCGATCTCTCTTAGTCTTTTTCCTTCGCAGACCTTTTTCGTCGGCTGACTCTCCTTCCGCTTTTCACTTTCGTTCTCTGCTCTCGCGCTGTCCCAAGGTTACTCGACCCCAATCATATTCTTCCCCCCCCGCCCCCCGAAATAGCCTTTCCCCAATTTTTTTGTTCATTTTCTCGCGAATCTAAAGTTGCCCTAAGTCCTTCTTTCAGGGAATGGATTTCTGTGTCCTCTATCTCTCTCCTTTTAAATCATACTGTTGATTTCTATTTCGCGATTATCTCTTCCCTCGTGAAAATATTACCCCTTCTGCGACATTACTTTAGCGTTCCCTCCTTCCCTGACTAGAATATTTTCCGTCACCCACGCCCCTACCCTTCTCTTTCCTTGAGGACTCTATGATGTCATTCCCCCCTCCCTCTTGTGCTCGAATACAGATGCAATCTTTCCCCTATACTCCGATCTCAGCTTTCCCCCCCCTTCTAGAAGGTTTAGCCCCCCTCTCGATGGCTTCCCCCCCCATTTTACCCCATCCTGATGATTTCCCCAGATTCCTTTTCGCATGACCGCCTTCGGATACGACAGCTGCTGCGTCTTTCCGCGAAGAATTCGATCGAGAGCCCGGTCTCGGCAGACCTGCGTTCCCTTTCTCCTTCCCATGACCTAAGGGTTCCGGATCTACTCCTCCCTTCACCTTCCGACATCGCTGGTTGATAACCCCCCCTGCTTTTTTTTTTTGAGGGCCGGCATCCCCTACCCCGATTACTCTCCCTCTCCCTCTCATTTGCCTGTTCGATCCTCTCCCTTTAGTTTATCTGCTTCCTTCCCGCAGTCGGAGATTTAATAGTGACGTCCTTAGCAAATCTCTTTTTCCCATTTTTCTCCCTTTTCTCGCCTTTCCTTGTTTTCCTTAAACAGCCTCACCCTAGCTCCTTTAGTCCGCAAAACTCTCTCTCAACATTAATAGCGTCTCCTGCATACTTCCCCCCCCCCCTTCTGAGTTCCACCCTTAATCGCACGCAGAATTTACTCCTGCCGCGGGGACGTTATTCTTGCTTCAAAGATCGTTTGAGCCGCATTTCCTCCCCCCCCCAACTCCCCTCCTTCCCTTCCTTCGTAGAGTTCGCCCGTCGATGGACCAACCCTCTTTTATCATTCTTTTTTTTCGTCAGCAACTTCCCTACCTTTCTCGTCCATCATACCATGGAGTCCTGCCAACTTTTCCCCTAATCCAAAGCCCATCTTGTGTACGCTTTCGTCCCCTACCGAAAGATAAGTTCCTCCCATTGACCACCAGCCCCCCGACGCACTAATACAGAACCCACGAAGCCCGCCCATCTTTCGAGGATGTCATGTAAAGTTATGCCCAAGTAGCCCAACTTTCTCTGTCATATTCGCTCTTTTTTCCATCAGAACACGTAACTACCTTTCCTTGAAACTCACCTCCCCTTATTTCGTTCCGAGCCCTTTTCTCATCATGAATGTGGATGCTTTGGCCTTCCTCCCCTCCCTAAGGCTAAAAAGATTTCCTTTCCCTCGCCTGATATAAGGATCCTTTCTCCCCACCTTTTTCCTTTCGTTTGCTTTTTTTTTTTGTTGCTACCGAGACACACTACGTCCCTTGTTTCTTCCTCTCCACCCTTCCTTTTGATCCCCCCAACCTTCCTCTTTCTTGGTTGGATTTCGCGGCTCAATCTCTCCCCTCAGCCACCCATCGTACTTGTGCCGTTATTAATCTCTGGACTTCCCAACGCCCTTCAATTCCGCGCAACATCCCCTTTCCCTCTTTCTGGGGAACTTCTATTGGGGCGCCCAAAAAAATTTCCCCCACGTCTCCCCGTCTTGAGACGTTTCCAAAGCCTCCCCCGGTACTCCAACATTCGGCCTGAGTATGACTGATGGGAGGA
>Ga0179593_1412926_pt1 | contig 13123 bp, 18 predicted proteins | sample CZODoug2_1_08_16_FD_185931 | JGI IMG/M metagenome (GOLD analysis project Ga0179593, IMG submission 185931) | Vadose zone soil fungal communities from Angelo Coast Range Reserve, California, USA - CZODoug2_1_08_16fungal (PacBio error correction) | ecosystem: Environmental > Terrestrial > Soil >... | reverse complement strand
CCTCCGCTTAATCGGTAGCCTGTCCTGCTGGGGTCTGCCCCCAGAAGATAGGGAACCTTTTTTTTTCTCAATCCATCCTCTTTTTCTGGACCTGAATACAATAGCGCATTCTTTTTGGTTTTTTTGCGATGGTGTGCCATGTGGCGGCTGCCAGCGAAAGTCTTTTTCCTTTTTGCGTGAACACCCCGCGTGTTCTCTTACGTCCTATCTCTCGAGTCCAGACGCAGATTAAGGTAGTTCAAAACCATCCCCCCCCACCCCCCATTCCCCTCTGAAACTTTACTTAGGACCCAAAAAACCCTCTTTTCCAGCTTTTGAGGTCACTCTATCGGGTTCGTCACTCGAAGAATCACCTTCTGTTACTCCTTGGGCTACTCCCCCTTCAGAGACTTCTTCTTCCTAAGAACAAGCTAGTGCTGCTTCGTCCCTGAGGTTCCCGGGTTTTTTGTATTTTTTCCTCCTTTTCTTTCTGAGAATATGCCGATCTGTCCCTTTTTCCAGATCTGGCAGGCCTCGCCCCTTGCGGATGCGATTACCCCTCCTTTCCCTCCTTTTCCATCCTTCCAGCACCCGTTAATTTCCCAAAGATAGATACCCTTCTTTCGGAACCTTGGTAAAGAAATGACTCGATCCCCCAGCTTTGCTCAAGGCTCAACTGGAATCTTGCCCTTTATTCTGCTCCTCCCCCTGACTCAAGATTATTCTGTACCAGCAGGAATCCAGTCTTGTTACTGTTTAGGAGGGGTTCTTCCCCCACCCCCCTGAACATCTTTCCTAGCAGGTGGAAGCTCGCCTCCCCCCCCGTGCCGCTATGCAGCCTGGCCCCGCCGCCGTCGTTTTTTCTGGCTTCCTTCTTACTCCTTCCACCCCAAACCCCCATCCCCCCAAACCCCCCTCCGACGGTTTGTCGGTGACGATCTACTCCTCCCTTACGGCTGATTGAAGCCGTTCCTCAAGACCCCAGTCGCTTTCGCTCTGATTACCCGTCTTCTGGTTTCCTACATCCGCTCCCTCCACTTTCCCCTTCTAAGGGCTCTGCTTTTCAGAAGTTCCTTCTTTCAAACTAAGGCCGGTCTGAGCCAGTTTATCATCCATGCGCCGATCAGTGATTTTTTTCCCTGACACCCCCCTGATCCCCCCGGAACGATTTTGGGGCTAGGGTCAATGGTTCCTTTCCTTCCCTCCCCCAGCAGGCGTATTTTCACTACCCCCGGCACATGACGACCCGCCCCCTTCCACTTCTATTCGCTCAGTCTTTGGAGGAGAGAGTTTCTTTTTCAGATCACCCCTTCCTGATAGCGTAAACACCCAGTGCGAAAACCTTTAGACATGACCCCTTGCCTTCCCCCTTTCCCCCTTGCCAAACTACCTTTCTTCGATTTCCCTCGGACAGGCCGTTTTGCGCCCTCTTGACTGTCTCGAAGAGGCGCCTCTTCCCTCGTCTGCGTTGCCTGAAGTTTCATTCCAGCCCCCCGAGACGCCTTCCAGCCGCCCGCATAATCGAATGGCAGCGTCCCCGAAGTCCTGCAACTGCCCCTTTCGGGACCCTGCCCTCCTTTTTCCAATCCGGACCCTTGTTCATTCCACCGCGACCTTCTTTTTCTCCCGGGGCCGCATTTGCCTGGTGTCCGCGATTCTCCCTCACACCGCACCCTCCCCGCAGTCTTTCTCTTTCCCGTCAAGCTTGAAACTACAACGCGCCCAAGCAGCTAACTCTCCCCCAATCCTCCTTTTTGAATTAAGCGAAGCCCGTCGAAGAAAGCTGCATGACCCTGGATGCCCTCCTACTCCCATCAGACAGAGTCATATACCTCTCCTTCGCTATTTCTCCTTCCTTCTCAAAGTGCTTGTCTGAATATAATTTTTCAGCCTCCCTTCAAAGATCCCCCCTCCCTTGAGGCCAGTCCTTTCTACCCCCTTTTTTTTAGAATAGTGAAGACAGAATGGTGTTGCCTTTCTACGATTGACCAGGAGATCTGAATGGTTGCGAGAAGGCTTGAAGCTTCTGTCTCCCCTAGCGAAATGAGGGTGTTCGTTGAGCTCCGTTAGATCTATTTTTATCGAGCCGATGGATGTTGACATTTCCATTTTTTATAGGTTTCGATCGTTCCCCGAGAAGACGCCCTTTGTAATTTTCTCTTCGACCTTTGGCACTTGTTTTTTCTGCACAGCCCTGAGAGCCGTTGATCGTCCCCCCTCCCGGACTACCTCGATTCCTTGGACCCGCAGATTTTCTCGCCGTCGTAACCAGAGTCTTCCCAGCTCCGCCTCCGACGTCCTTGGCCTATTGTTTTTGACTTTAGTCGCCACGCAGTGTTTTTTTCTTTTTTTTGCAAACCAGGGCCCATCGAGCGACCCCTCGCCCCCACACCATGCTGGAAGCCGGACTGGCTCTTCCCCGACTCCTCGTGTTGGCCTTTTGATTTTCGGCATGGGCAGGGGAGGACGTATGAGATGGTAGAGGGGACTAGTCTCCCCCTTCAGTTTAAGCGTTCCGTAGGTGTAGAGGACCTTCTCATCATACATCTTGAGGACTGTAGATCCTACAAGGATAGAATCTATTCTATCCCCCTACCCCCTTGTTTTTTCTCGATCTCTCCTCCGTTTGTGGCGAGAGCGTCTCATTACCGCGAAGATGTCGGCCTTTTTCTTTTCGTTTTAAACGACTTGCCTCCTCTTCGCTGACGTCGTCGCCTCTTCAGAGAGCGCCCTCGACCATATCAATGCGGAAGAGCCTTGACCCCCCTCCCGTTAGGGTACGCCCTCTTCTACAGTCGCAAGGACAGATGACCCCCGCCCCCTCTTTCTAGCCCTAGTCACCTTTTTCCGCGCCCCACTGATCTACCTCTTCCTGGAGTGCGATTTGGCCGGAGCCTCAGCGTCTTTTAAGTTAAAGCTGGACCCCCCCCCCTGCCGCGCCCCGGCTCTTGATTTTTTTCTCGTTCTTGAACAGGGGCGAAACACCTTCGCTCAAATTCTTGTAGCCTCGAGTTTTCCCAATGGCGAGTGCCGGTGAATCCCTGGCGATAGAAACCCTTTCCCAATACAATCCTTGAAGGACAGTTTGAATAACGATTTTCCCAAGTAACTATGAATTCTACCCCCCATAAATTACCGTGGTCCGGTCGCCCCTCGGCCTTCTATTGCGCCCTCACTCCTGCTTTCCTCTCTCTGAGGCAGATGGAAAAACGCATCTGCCCCTGCGCACGAGTCTTCCAATATTCCCCAACTTTCTCCCCCCCGGCCGGCTCGAGCTTGGGTCTTTCCTGCGGACAAGTTCTAATTAGGTCCAGCGCAGGTTCCCTCCCCAGACCCATCCGAGGACCAGAGAGGATATTTTTTTCGTCTGCGCTCCTTTTATTCCTGGCGGAGCGAGACAGGGCGAAGATTCTCCTCCTTTCCTTTTGCTCAAAGGCCCTTGGCTTCCGCGAGTTTCTCGGTAGGATGGGGCCAAGCTTGCTGCCCTACCTTCGCCCCCGCGTTACTGGAATGCATCTTCCCTGAGGTCCTGGTTATTGTACTTACCTTTTCCTCTCGCTTAAAAAAATGACGCTTCTTTCTCTTCCGTAGAAGGTGCGCTCTCAGTTTTGACTCTGCTTTCCCATCTCCCCTTTGTTTCTCCTTGAGGTCGCCCTTCCGTATTGAATGCTAAGTATTGCTTCTTTGGCTTGGCTAGATCGATGGCGGTCTGCTTGGCGCCGTTCCAATAGTTTCGTCTTCCGTCTCCTTTTCCCAGAGAAGGGCTCTTCGCTACTCCCTTACGTGTCCCTCCCCCCCTCTCGTCCATTAAGACAAGGACCCTTATGTTTTTCGTGATCGTGGTTGCCCTTGTTGGGCTGGTTAGACCGCAGACGAGATTCCTTTTGACTTCTTTTTCCTGACCCCACTCCTCGCTCCCCTCCTTCCCGCGTCTCTTCTACCGCCATTATGGAGTCGTCAAGGTTGCAGGTTTTCCGTTCCTCCCAGCTTTGTAAAGGGTTTGCACCTTAAACCTGACCCCTCACCCCCTGCCTCCGTTTGAGGTCGTCAGACGTCCTGCGACCCGGATTTCTACAGGGGCCACATTCGCCTAGCCTTCCCTTTCCTGTCGATGGAACACCGAATCTTCGTTTGCGCCTCCAAGGCGCAGTGTTGGGCCCAGTTGTAGGCACCAGATCGCGTTTCGCCTTCGATTGGTCACGACCAGCGACGGGTCTTTTTTCTTTCTTGACCCCCCCCACCTTTTTTTCAGCCGCCCATGGCGTCTAGCTTCCCCCGAGAGCATTCATAAGTCTTTTTTTTGGGTTGCGTGAGCGGAAGTCTTCCGACCAACAGCACGCCGGGGTTCTTCCTTCTCCTCTTTTTCCCCTCTGTTTTTTTTCTTCCCAAAGTAGTCGAGCTGCCGTTTTTGAACGCTACTTAGAACGGAAGTAAACCGGCACTCTGTCTGGATGGATGTTTGCCCCTAACTTCCTTCGGCTCTTTTTGAATCACGTCTTTCCCTCCATGTGAGCCTGAGCGAAGGTGACGTCATTTTCTTGCCCCCCCTCGGCCTCCCACCTCCTCCAGGCTATGACTTCCCTTACCGTCCATCGGTAGCCCTCCTGTTGGCGTTCTTCCCCCTTTGGGATGTGCGAGGAGTTAATGCACCTCCCACGTCGTCTATTCCGTGCCAGCCGCTCCCGGTACCCTTCGGCGATCCCATCTGCTCCCGAGAAAGTGTCGTACCCCTCCAACCGCTCTCTGTCCGGTCCCCCTCCTGTCTCTCATTCAGCTGGAGTTTTCTGATCGAACGTTTCTCTTTTGCCCGGACCTCTACTGCTCCAGGCGCAATCCTTTTTGTTCCCTTCTGTCCTGACCCTTGGGAAGAGCCAGCCCAATGCGAATCGTCGTTGGCCCTTTCCCTCTTTCGAAATTGCCCTTTCCTTTTTTTCAGACGTATCTGGCGTTGAGGTCCCCGTTTTTTCGTCTTTCTCGGACGGGACAGTACGCTCGGTAGCAGCGGTTTGTATTTCCTCAACAAGCCGCCCTTTGGGCATCACAACTGGCCACCCACCCAGACCCGAAACCCGTACTCTGCTTTCCCTCGACTATTTTCTCCGCAAGATTGCTTGGTGACGTCCTTCGCTTATTTTTTCTACCCCAGTCCTGTCCCCTCCTCGATTGGAAGGAGGGCCGACATCTCTCCCTTTTCTTTTCCTTGTTGAACGGGATGGCTTGACTCGCTTCCAAGAGGGACTTCTGGGCTTGCACCCGGAAGATAGGGAAGACCTCGAATTCTGCTTCTCACTCCCCCCTATTATTTTCCTAAAGATAGGCTCGCCTCCCAGTCTCGGGTAAAGAGAGAACACCCCACCCCTTTTACTCCCCCCCTACCCCCCTCTCCGCCTCCTTACTCCTCCATCCCTTTATCTTGCCATTTCACTACCTCTATCCATCTTCCACTCTTTCCCCCCCCTCCCCCCCCCCTCCCCCCTCCTCTCCCTCTAATCCTTTCCTCCCATCTCCCTCTCTCTCTCACACCTGTCTCCCCCCCCTCCCCCGTTCTCCCCCCCCCCCCGGATATCAATCTTCCTCCTTCCTCCCCTTTTCTCATCTCTTCTCCCACCCGATCCACACTTTCCCTCCTACACCTTACTTCCCCTTTCTACTCTCCCCTCGTTAGATCCCATCTCCCCGACACTTTTCCGCCCCCCCCACCCTCTTCATTCGCTCCCCCCCCTCCCTCCCCCCACACACCCCCCCTCTACCCCACATCCCTTCCACCCACCCCACCACCTTCACATCCTCCATCTCCCCAGGCTCCCCCCTCCTCATACCCCCCCCCCTCGAACCCTATCCCCCCCTTTCTCCACCACCCCTACTTTTTCCTTCCCTACCCCCCCCCCCCCTCCCCCCTCCCCTCCTCCGCCTCTTCCTCCCTTTCTCCCCCCTCCCTCTCCATTCCACCCTACTCCCCCCCTCTCCTCCTCCCCCCCCTATTTCCATCCCTTTTTGCCCCCCCTACTATCCTCCTCCCTCCCTCTACCCCCTCTTTTTTTCTTTGTCTTCCCCTCCCAAACCTTTCCTTGCTATCCTTCCGCCAACCGACATCCCCCCCCCCCCGCCTCTTTTACCTCTTCGCATGCCACCCCTACCCCCGCTCTCCCTACCCCCTCTTTTCTTTACCCCTCATGATCTCACTCCGCATTTCCCCCCCTCATTCAATCCACACCCCAATCATTCCCCTATTGGCCAATTCTGCAACCCCCTCCTCCCCATCTCCCCAACTTCTCTCCCCCCCCCCCCTTCTACCTATACCCCCCCCACCCTCCTTCTATCCCCCTTACTCCTTTTCCACACAGCCATTCCCTCCTATTCCCCCCCTCCTCCCCCTCACCCCCCACTACCCCCGCTCTTCCATCTCCCCTCTCTCTCCTCCTCCCCTCCCCCATACCTTATCAACCCCCTCCCTCTTTCTCCCCACTCCTCTTTCCCCCCCCCCCTTCACCCCTCCCACCTTTCCCCTACTTTGCTCCCCCCCCAGCTCTATTCTCACACTCCTCTTTACCCTCCCCCCATTTTCCGCTACTCCCCTCCCTCCTTCTCCCTACCCCCGATTCTCCCCTTTACCCCCTTTCCCTCCCCACCCCTCTCTTTCTCCCCCCCCCTTCTCTTATCGCTCACACGCCATTTCCCTTCCCCTCCCCTTCACCTCCTCCCCACCCTGCCCCCCTCTCCCCTACCCTTCCCTTCTCCCCCTCTCCACAAACCTGCCACCCCCCCCTCCTCCCCTACCCCCCCCCCCTCTCATCCCCTCCTTTCCAATTTTTCCATCTCCTCCCCCCTCGTCGTCTTCTCACTCTCCTTGCCCCTCCTCTTGCTTCTCCCCCCCCCTTCCACCTCCCTCCTCCCATGCCCCTCACTTCTCCCCCCCACCCTCTCTTTTTTCTTCCTTTTTTGCCCGTTTCTCCCCCGCCCCCGTATCTTTGCCCCCCTCTCCCCACCGTCCCGACCTACCCTCCCTCCGTCCCCTCAACCCTTCCAAATCCCCTTCCCCTCCCCCCCCGCCCCCCCCCCCCACCCCCCTTCATCTCTGCTCCACTTTCTGCCCTCCCCCTCCACCCCCTCCCCTCCCCCCCTCCCCATACCCCCCCCCCCCCCCCCCCCTCTCCCCGTTCCGCCCCATCACCCCTTATCTACCCTCTCCCTTCTTCACCCACCCCCCCCCTCCTCCTCCCCCCCCACCTCCCCCCCCTGATTCCATCCCTTTCCATTCCCCCCTTTCTCCCTTTCCCTCTCTCGCCTCTCCCTCTTCCCCCTCTTCTACCCTACCTTCTCCCTCTCTTTCTCCCCTTCCTCCTTATCCCTACCCTCCTCGCCCCTTCCTTTCCCCCACCAGCCCCCCCCCGCCCGCGTTTCCCCCCCCTCCCTCTCCTTTTCCTTCTTCTTTCTTCCTCCTTTAGTTTCTCCGCTCGCCCTGCATACATTTCCCCTCGCCCCCCTGCTCTCCCCTCTCGAACGCAGCTCCCTCCTTCCCCACCGCTCCCTCTCCTCCGCGCACCCTTTCCATTACAATTCCCACCTTCCCGTTCTTCCATCCCACCACTCGCGACCTTCCACCCTTCCTCCCACTCTTCCCCCCCCCCCCCCCACTCTCTCTCCCCCTTGCTTCTGCTCCTCCCCCCACCTTCCCCAACCTTGCTCCCCGCCACCCCCTCTATCAACCATCCCCCCTTCTTCCCTCCCTCATCTTCCCCTCTTTCTCCCTCCCCCCCCCCCCCCCCCCCCCCCCCCCCCCCCCCCCCCCCCCCCCCCCCCCCCCCCCCCCCCCCCCCCCCCCCCTTTTTTTTTTCTTGCTTTCTGTGTCCCTTTTTCTTTTGCCAGTAAATGTCGAATCTTCTTGTTATTTCACCAATCACCGCGTTTGTTTCGCTAAGCTGTCCTTCTCTCGCGCTCTCTCCCGAACGCAAGGGTTTGCCCTTTCCCAACATTTTTGCGGCCTTCTTTACCCTGGCTCTTCAGCATTTTTCGGACCCTTTAAATTCCCTTTTTTTGATACCTAATCCACCCCAAAACACCCCCCCCCCAACCCCCTTGTCGTTCGATTGTCTGGGACGTTCCCGAACCCGAGACGATTTTGCCTTCTCAAAGAAAAAGCACACCGCCCCTGAATGAGCTACCTTAGTTTCCTTCCTCCTCTTATCACCTTAATCCATCGCGACTCTTATATTGAATCTGCGCTTGTGATGTCGTTCTTCGTGCCCCTTCCCTAATCGGATTAAAATCCTCTCCCCCTCCGAAAACGCGGCCGCAACCTTTTCGTTAGTCCCGTCTTTTACCCGACCTCTCTACCCTTGGCTCTTGGTACCCATTGAAGTTTTTTCTCACCTTTCGCTCATGGTGCCGAGGTACCAGACTTTTCTTTTCCTTCCTGCAGACTCCTTTCCTCTAAGGTGCCGTCCCGAGGTGCCGTTCTTGGTTGAAGGTTCTTCTGGTTGTCGTTCAAAACAAGACTATGGTTTGCCTCGCCAATCTTTTTTTTCGATACCTCCCCCCCGGCCAGCCTGAGTGTTTTTTTTTTGACCTATGATTCCCCGCAGACCCCAACCACCTACAGACGCGCGGCTTCCATCTTCCTTTTCGACTCCCCTTCACGACATGACGGATGATGAAGCCCCTTAGTGGCCCCCTCCCTAACCTCCTTGTTAGTGACATTTTCCTATTTTTACCCCTCCATTGATCCGCAAAAATGCTCTTTTTTTAAGGGGTTTTTTTTTTTTTTTTTTGTCCCCCATTTTTTATTTGGTCGATCAGACACCCCGTCCTGGTGTTCTTTCCTTTTTATGTGATTTCTCCTGTCCTCCCGATATGCGATTTTCTTTTACTCATCCAAGGACAAGATTCGGGGGACGTGGTCCCTTGTGCCTTTTTAGCAGCTCTTCTGCCCCTTGACGACAATTATCCCAGGCCACCTTGAATCTTCTTTTAGCAGCGAATCTTTACGAGAGGTATTCCAAAAGACTCCTCCTGAAGATCGCGTTTGGGCTCCCTCCCACCTTCTAAATGAAAAAGTCTCATCCTCCCCGCAACACCGGAATCGTACTTGTCAGTCATTTACTCTTTCGTTTCTGCTAAAATTTCGTGTGGTTCTCATGGAGGAGTCTCTGTTTGCTCGGCCATCCACGAAGATAAAGATTCCCCTTATTCGCCCCCAGTCGCATCTTTTTTTTTTTTTTTATAGTCCCCTCATCTCCTTTCCCCCTCCTTCTCCTTTTAAAAAGCCAGACTTTTCAACAGGAGCATGCACTTCTTAAACTCCCCTTCCCCCTTCCTCTTTCTCAAAGTGATAAACTGAGCCCGCGCCTGTCACCCAATGGTGCCGCCGCATTACTTCTCCCAAAGACCCTTCCCTATTCCCTCGATGCATTGGCAGCCCCTATTGAAGCAAACTCCCCTAGAGACGACTACAATTCTTGCGCTTTTAGACTCTTTTTAAGGATGCGAAACTGGATTCAGATCCTTTTACCTCCCCCTAACTATAAAATATAGAAGCCAGCATCTAATCGTTTTCCTCTTATTGATCATTTCATTCTTGGAAGACTCTTACCTAATTTCGCTCCAAGAAAAAAATCTAATAAAGACTCTGCGTGCTGTATAACGGTGTAATCTTTCTTACGACGAAGAATGTGAGGAAGTTTTTTTGTTTTCTGTTTTGGGCGTTTTGGGGGGGGGGGGGGTTTGGTTCTTGCTGGTCACCTTGTTAGGGGGTTGCTCGGTTGTCTCGGGGTTGGGGTGGTGGGGTTTCGGGGTTTTTTTTTTTTTTTTTTTGGTTTTTGGTTTTCGGTGGGGGGGATTGGGTGGTTTTTGGGGGGGGTTGGTTTTTGGTTTTGGGAGCTTTGGGGGGGGGGGGGGGGGGTGTGTTGGTTGGGGTGGGGTGTGTTTGGGGTGGGTGGTTTTTTGGGTGGGTGTGTCTCTGGAAGGATGTTCCCCTCCCTAGGTTCTTTGTACCTTGACGACGAGTACTCCTCTGTCATGGTTTCCCAAGGTCTTCCTGAGCGCTTCCTCTAGCTCTGTTGTATATCTAAGCTGCCCTTTGTTTGTTTTCTCTGGCTTCGAGCTTTTCGCTCGTCCCGGCGGCTTCAATGAGGCAATCGAAATCTTTTTTTTTCAGCGCAATGAACTTTTTCGGCGATGTTCCGCCCCTGTGAACGCTTTCAAATCCTACTCTCTCCGTTTCCCTCTTACGATGGGCAGCGTCAATTATTCAAGCCTCGCCGTCCGAACCCCCACTCCCCTCCAGGACAACAAAAGCAGTTCCCTCTGCCCTGTTATTTTTCACTCTCCCTTAGAGAGCTTCTTATTCTCCCTCCTGGCTTTGTCCCAGTTCATTTTCCCTGCTTACCTTCATTGGCCGGGATCCGGTAACTTGTGTCTTTTGATTTCTCTTTTCTGAGGCGGACAGGCCGCACCCTTTAGGTCCCCGGAGGAGGTCCGGTCTTGCTGGACGCAGGACCTTAATCTTTTAATTGATAGATAGAGATACATGACTGATTACCTCCTCCTACCCAGTTTTTTTGTATCTCTCTTCTCCGTTTTTTGGAATCGCAGAGCCCCTCATCTCCTCTTTGCCCTTTTTTAGCTACTTCCTACGCCCCCGCTGAAGCCGAGTAGTATCGCAGCCCCTACTCGATTCTACATGCAGTCAAGAAGGAGTTCACAATGACCGTTAGATTCCTCTTCAGCTCCCATGCCCCCCTTGAGAGTCGTCAGGGAAAAATCTCCTCCCAGGTTTCGGTCAATTTTCTCAAAATGCTCCTTACAGCTATGCTTGGGTACTGATTCGGATTCCTCGCCAGGGCCCTCTGGAGAACCGAGCTGCGGCTCGTAGGAGGAAGGTTTTTTGAGCCTTTGTTTGGGCCTCTGCAACCCCCAGCCAACTTGTCGATTTGCAGACGATTTAGAGATGACTCCTTTTTACCTGCGGCAAGATCGTCCCTGGTTTCCGAAAGTCACAGGCCGGACCGCGGCCTGCAACAGTACGATATGACGTCGCCCCAACCACCTCCACTTTCCTCCCCTCTGCGACTAGCGTAATTCCCGAGACTCCCGATTAGACCTCATGCCATGTCTCTCCCCCTAAAGGACCCCCAGTGCTTCGGCATATTTCCACGTTCCCCGCCAAATGATCGGCTTGATTGCCCCCTTGGTTTTTCTGCTCCCCCAGTATGCGTTGCAGAGCCTTTGTGTTCCCGCCAGAAGCGGCCCAAGCGAGGAAATGCATCGGGCGCTAGAGTTGGATATTTTCTCTAGGTTCTTTTGGAGAGATCGCGGTCTATCCGCTTCTCGACGGATTCTTCCGTTCCCCCTTCCCCCTTCCCCCCTTGTTAGCTTTCGTTCCGCGCCTTAGAGGGTACGGGACGCGCGGTCATCCTGCGCTTATTCATTCCTGGTAGATTTCCTTTTTTTTTTTCCTATCCCTAGTACCACCATGAGAGGCGGTTTAGCCTTCTTGTTCGCAGTAGCCAGTTGCGTGATTATGTGTCCAACCCCCCCTTTTTGAAGACGTGCCAGGTACTCTCCTTGGTCGGTCCCCCCCTCGTTGCCTCTCCCTCCTCCCTCTGGTAGGAGGATCGATGTCTCCTGTTCTCGAGAGGTGATCGGCTCGGCGTCGGACTTTCCTTTCCCAATCCTCCTCGATGCGAGGACTTAGAGCCCACTAAGGCTTGACCAACTGATCATCTCCTCGGCCCTTTCTTGTTGTGCGGAGTTGTTCTTCTTTGGTCTTTTCTCATGTTGGAGCCTGGTTTCCCTCCTAAGGTCTTATTCTCTGCGTCTCGAACAGTCACGTCGCTAACCTCGAAGACCGTTTCCTATTCCTTCGGCTGGAGCAGTTCCCCGTTTCTTGTTTTTCCCCGCTTAACCCCCTCTCTTTTTTGTACTTGACCTAGCCGCATCTTTCTCTGTTGGATTCGTTTCCTGCGACTTTTCTTCGGGCCCCTTTATGACCCCCCCTTTAGGACGTCTCCCCTTCTAGCAGTCCACACCCCCCTCACACATCCTCTTTTGTTTTTCCCCCCCCCAACCGTGTGTCCTTAGCAGGCTGTAGGCCCCCCCCGATATCCGTAATCTGCAATTCTAGCCCTAACGTCTTGGCTTTATTTCGTCTCCATTGCTTGTACAATGTACGATGCCTCTTTAGATGTTCGTCACCGCGAGCAGGGCCTTATCAGTCGTTTTCTTGTTTTGGTTTGGGGATGCTGTTGGCCGGACTGTTCACCCACCAGAAAGAAGTCTCTCTCTATTCCCCTGTCTTTGCTCCACCAGTCGTATCGCTGATTTTCCCCTTTTACACCCGATTTCCTGAAGCAGATCACCTTCAAACGTTTTTCCTTCCTTTTGACCTGGAGGAGTAATCCCATTTTCTTGATGGGCGAGAGCCCCCCCTTTCTACCCTTTTCTCTTGGCGAGAAGGTGGTCATTTCGTTAGTTTTTCTTTCCTGAATCCGAGATCTTTTTTTACGCTTGTTCCAACGAGCCCTCCCCGGGTGTGGCCTTTTCCCTTTTTGCCCCCCTTTATTGCTTTCTGTGCGAGGAGTATTGCGTGTTTCGTGACCCTTCCGTCCTCTCCCCCCCGCTACTTTTCCATTCAATTCCCTTACCCGCCGATAAGATTCCTTTCTTTTCCGCCTCTACAACCCCTAGCTGCGTCGGAAAATCCTTTCTTTCATCAGCGTTTGTTTCTTCTTTGTGCTGTCTTTTCTCGCACGTAGCCTCTCTCTCGCCCCGCGTCGGGAAAGTCTCGACAATTTCCCGAACTCCGTTTTTTTTTTTTTCTCTGCCGCACCTATTAATTTCCGCACTCCGAGCCAGATCTTGCCCTTTTCTCCTTCAATTGTCATCTTTCAGTTGCCTTCTGCTTTTCCTCCCGGGCTTCTTTTCTCCTCCCAGTCGCTCTTCTTTTTTTCGAAAACACCGATAGTTCTAAAGAAGATAGAACTTCTATGGCTGAAGTCCCCTTTACAAACTTCCCCCTTGCATCCAACCCTTTCCTCTCTCCTATTACTGGTGGAATTACTCGTTAATTGTTAGTTGGAGTGTCGCCTCTCCTTCTCTTCTTCTGGTGTCCCCCCAACTTCCCCCCCCCCCTCAATAACGCTACGCG
>Ga0179593_1371237_pt1 | contig 13123 bp, 11 predicted proteins | sample CZODoug2_1_08_16_FD_185931 | JGI IMG/M metagenome (GOLD analysis project Ga0179593, IMG submission 185931) | Vadose zone soil fungal communities from Angelo Coast Range Reserve, California, USA - CZODoug2_1_08_16fungal (PacBio error correction) | ecosystem: Environmental > Terrestrial > Soil >... | reverse complement strand
GTCATTCCATGGACGTCCCCCGCTTCCACCTGCTCCACGTTTTTTTCTTGCCCGCATCTAAGAGGCGTCCTCTCGTGGGACCACCAAAATGTTCTTAGGTTATGCAGAGAGCCGTTAACCCTTTTTTTCTGTTCTCAGTCGATTTTTTTCCTGGCAGCCGATTTCTTTCTTTTTGCCTCGGGTTGGCTGATGTGACTGGAATTTTCTGCCCAGCCTGCTGCCTCACTAGTCGTTCCCCTCTTTGAAAAAGTTTGTTACAGCGTACGTATTTCGTTGAGGGACCCGTTCTTTTCTCTTCCTCTCCCCTTTTGACGCTTTTTCCATTTGTGACGATGCCTCTTCTCCATTCCGATCCCCCCCTCTCTGCTGCTTTTCGGCAGTTTGTAGTTTATGGTTCGGCTTTTGCTTCCCATAGCGGACTTCGGTCTTTGATTGTTTTCTCCTCCTTTCTGTTTTCTTCCCCCCCGCGTCGGCGACACTGGACGTGGGTTCGTCTCCCTTCCCTCTCGTCGTTCTTTCATTCTCCAGGACATCGTTCTGTAGGCGTGCAGAGAATTCCAGAAGTCTCATATTCTCTTCGAACAGGGCCACCTTCCCTCTAGTCCGTAATGAGTTTGCTTCTTGTTGACCGGTCCTCGGTGCCTATGGTGTCTTTTTTGTCGTCAAAGAAACCCTTGCAAGTTTTTCTGGTCCCGTTCTTCTTTCTCTGACTTTCAGTTTTTCCGCCCCTTATTTTCCCTCTGGTCCGATGTCGCATTCCTGTCCCGTACCTGGAAAGTCGATCCCTCTACGAGAATGTCTTCTACTACGGCACAACCGTCTCTTCTTTTTTGTTTCCGACCTTTCTTTGTGTCGGGACTTATTTCCTTCTCTTTTTTCCGTTACGCACGCTCATTTTTTCTGCAACCACCACAGATACATTAAACTTTCTCCAAATTGATCGTCTCCCGTTTGCGCGACTTTTTCTTCTTCCCCCGTATTGAGTGTCCGTCTTTCCAGGAACGTTCCCCAAGCGAACATGATCGATATTTGGGGGGCGTCCCTCCTGATTTAGCCTTCGCTGCAGATTCTTGTTCACTGCTCCTCTGATCATTTTTTACCTTTATAGGTTGATTTCTTCCTGTTTTGAGGCCTTCTTTTGCTTTTCCTGATTAACAAGGACTGTCAGGTCCTTTTCTTAATGGTTTAGTTTTGACGGGTTTGAAGTTTGCCTTTGTCCTTTTAATTTTCGTACTGTGTCTTCCTTTGCTCGTGCGTCATTCTTTCCCTTTCTTTGGGGATTTTTCCTACATTCTTGTTCCTCCTTGGGTCCCAAGCTCTAATTTATATTCCTTCAAGCCTGGCTACTTGAAGGAGTGACCCGTGCTAAGCCTTTTTTTGGAGCCAGAGGTGTGTCCCCCCATCTCTTAAGCCTGGGGACGGTTCAGGCCCTCTTTCCTCATGTCTCTCCTTGCTTGAATTCTTCTCCTCTTATCCCATGTTAGAGAAATTTTTTTCTTGTGGTCCTTTTTTTTCCCCGAGGTATGTTATCTTTAGTTATTGATCCGTAGCCCTGCTTTTCCGTTTCTCCTCTTTTTTTTTCTGACTCTCCTCGTAGATGCAGACCTATGTTCGCACGGGCTGCGACGCGGTTTTCTTGCATCTTTGCCATGAACCATCGTCTTGCGATGAATTGCTTTTCCACCCGGTTCTGACTCTTTTCCCTGTACCTAGCAGTCATCTTTCCTTCCGCCGTCTTTCTGATTTCTGTAGCTTTGGAAGGTTTATTGTGGTTACCGGTTTGAAGCGGTTGTTGGCATAGGTAGCCCTTACCTGGCTTTTGGCTCCTCATTTTCTGTTCGTTTTCTTTTTCTCCCGGCCCTAGTGTTTTTTTCCCTTTCCTGACGCTGGAACCCATGTCACGAAAAGAGTATGATTCCCGTAAGGGTCTGTTGGATGATTCCTTTCTTTCTTTTTTCCCGTCCTGCCTCCCCTGACCCCGAGATTCTCCCTTATTCAACGTTCCTGTCTCCCAACGCGCGGGAATAAGGGCATTTTGCGCCTTTGTGATCATCCTCAAGGCTGAGGGGGATCCCCCCCCTGTCTTCAACCACGTAAACTTTATTTGATTCCTTTTGCTGGCCCGGGCGCCCCAACTACTTTCCTCCCTTTTGGCCTCGTTCCTTTTTTTTCCCCCAAGCCTGAGCGTTCCGAAGGTTTTCCTTTCAAACTTGCTCACCTTTTGTGCCTCTATCAAGGTAAAGGGCTTATTGCTTCTTTGGTGCCGGTTTGGAGAAATTCTTATATTTTCCCTACTCATGGGTGGACCCTTGTTCCCTTTCTTCCGTCCTCCCCTCTGTTTCAAATGGTTACCCCCCTTTTGCGTATTGCGAACCTTTTGTCGCGTCCCTTTTTAGCATTCCCAATTTCGCGGATACCAAGTGAGGTTTTCCTCCAAATTTTAGTAGTGGACACGCTATCTTCTTCCTTTTCTCTTTTCTTCCCCCCCTCCCTTGTTTTTTTGAGATCGCTGCGATAGTTTTCCTTTCCCTACGATGCTTTTCAGTTTTCATTCTTACCCCTTCATTCACTTGTTTGATGAATGGCTTCCTTGCCTTCGAAAACTTTAAGTGGCCACGCCTCTACTTTGGAACTCACTTTTTCCTCCCTCGACTTCGCGGGACCCCCGGCAATGACTGTTTTTAATTGGTTTTTGTAGTCTTTTGTTTTTTGAACCAGCCCCTTAGATTTTTCAAGCTCCACATGCTTTCGTCTTTCCCGTGATCGTCCTAGATCTTCTGCGGTGTCACAAGTCCCCCCTTTTTCATTTCTGGTCCTGACGTTGGGGCAAGAGTACCTTTTTTTAGAAATAAGTAAAACCCCCCTTATCCATCCCGGTCGTTGTGGTTTTTTAAGGTAAGGGGCCCCCCGGACGTGAAGTGACTTATGTCTTACGTTCGACCGTTTCTCCTTATGTTTTTTGTTTGAGGGCCCTCCTCCGTTCTTGATATATTAGAGTCTTTCACCGGTTCTCTTCCCTGTAATTTCCAGTCTGGTCCCCCCCGCGTCTCTTAGGACTCTTTTTTGGGGTGGGGGGGGGGGGCGTCCCTTTTTAATGGCGACGTCGGTCGATTGTTGCCAGTTACACTTTGGTTTCCCCACCGGGGCTTCAAGTCTTACGCACAATAATCGATTAACAGCATTTAATTTCTCTTACTCTGTCTTGACAAATCCTCCCCCATCTCCACTTTTGGGGCCTTTTGCACCTTGAAGATTCCAAGTTTCTCCAGAATCAGTCCTACAAACCTTTTATGTTTATTGAATTCCTTCTTTGCTTCCTATTTCTTCCGTTTTTCCCTCTGCCTTCAATCCTTCCACTTCTGAGCTTTTCTGTCCCGCTGTTGTCATTGCCGCCTCAGAATGAGGGATTAAGAAGGTATTAGTCGTTGCCTCCACCTCTTCCTCCTTCGCCCCCCTCTCCCTCCCTCCTCTAGGTCGCCGGGCTCCTCGTTTGCCAACAAGCCCGGAGCGATTTTCTCCCGCTTAACCCCCAAGACAAGTGTATATTTGTTCGCTGAGTCTCGGTCTTATCTCTCGCTCCTTCTCATTGCTTCCTAGGCATTTCCTGTACTCCCCCCACCCCCGGAGTAGAGCTTCTCCCCAAAATTATTCGAACCATGTGTAAGCCGAAAGTGAGATTTCTCCCTCCTCTCTCGTCTTTTTTTGCTGCTTTCCTTCGAGATTGTCCTTTCTCTATGACCCCGACGTTACTGTGTTTTTTTACCAAGGTGGGAACTTCTCTGTACGCCTAAAGAGTTTTTCTGGACTCATTTTGACTCGTCCACCGCTTCCTTTCCCACACCTTTTTCCCTTCCTCGCGCACCATTTCGTCTGCTGTATGTTAATCGCTCTTTGAGAGGGGACCTGCTTCCCCCTCAATAGACCTACTAGTAAGTTGCCCCTTTCAGGCGAACCTTCTCCATGGGCTGCCCCGTCGACTGCAATCCGTGCTGGCCGCTTTTTTTTCCCTTTTTTCCCGTTTATAGATAATGGTTCGTGCGGGTTTTTACGCTTGGACTCCCTCCTCCGTCGCCTCCCTCGGCGCTTTCCCTTCCTTTTTTTCCCAATGGAAAGTCGCACCCAATTTTGTCCCATGGCTTTCGGATAGTTTGCTTTTGACTACGTACGGACGTTTGTAGTCCGTGGTACTCCTCCCTCGATGAAATAAGTTTTGTCCATACCAACATTCATTCCTTTTCCTCCCCCCATTCCTATCACTTCCCTTTCTCCCGGGAAAGCGACTTCCAAAGTAGCTTCAGTCGATTTTTGTGCTCTCATCCTAAGGTTTGCACGCATCGAGAAAAAGATCCCTGCACGGTTCCCAAACGTTGCGGAAGCATGCACCTCCGACCCCTGAGGCTCTAGTTTTTTCAACCCACTTCTCGTTCCCCGTTCTTTTCTTTTTTTTCGGCCGTTTTCCCATTCGAATTTTCTCTTTGTCGCCAGATGATCATTGCATCTCCGGTCTTTTTCTCGTTGCCTCGCGTCTCTATTGCTATTGCTTTTTCCTTCGCCTGCATTTCCGTTCCTCTGTACGTATTCCAACCGGGATTTTCCGGTTCAGGGCCTAGTGACCCTTTAGTCCGCTCTTTCTAAAGTTCCATACTGTTTTGTTTTTTGAAAGTTATAGTCCCTCCCCCATCCAAGACTTTTCGATTGCAGCAATACGCCCCCTCCGCCTCCAGTCTTTCTGGCCGTCGCCATCCTTTTTGCATCTTTGAGATTGCTTAAGTTGCTCCTTCCTTCGTCGTTACAACTCTGCTCTTCTCCTTGCGTCTGATACAGCCCTTTTGGTTTCGATCTCCCTCATGCTTGGTCTCTTTGCCCCCCCCCCTGTGTTTTTTTTCCCTCTGAGTTTCTTGGCCTTTTCTGCTGACATTTCACATCCCAGTCCCTACGTGATTTTCCTTCGGTTTATCCTGGTGTTGACCTCTCTAAATCGTGAGCCCTTTACCCCAGAAAAGACGCCGTTTTTCTCTGCATATGTAGGAAAAAGATAAGTCCCTGTCTGGGGCAACTCTGAGTGCTTCCTTTTTCTTCGACTTCCCACCAGTGCTCCAAGGTGACCCCCTTTTCTCCCATGGATCTCTTCTCCTTTTTTGTTGTTGTTCTCTTGATAATGGACGGGGGACCCTTGCTTATATGTGGACGTTGACCATCACTCCAGCGTCGGAAGATGAGTGCCCTAGGAATTGATCTACCTGACAGATTCTCTAGCACTAAGTAGTCTCTTCTCATGCAGGCGATCTTTTCCTGTCATCCCTTCTTTCTTCAAGGGGTCCGTTCCTTTCTTCTGATGATGCAGCATGTTCTCCCTCCTGGTGACTCCCCTCGCTTACACAGGGTGTTTAACGTTCCAAGTATGATAGCTCCCCCCACATGGATCTTGAATAGTAAGTTTTCGTCTCCTCCTTGGCCGGGCATTTCCGCCTTCTCCACTTGATACCCTCACCGGCTGCTGCCTTCTGGGCGCCTTCAGGTTTTTGGGGCGTGTTTTCAGCTTCAGTGAAGAGTTCCTTGGTTGAGGCTGTCTTTAGTTGAATGGCGTTCTCCCCCTTCTCTTCCCTCCCCCCCCCTTGGATATCGTCTTTTTCTCGCTGTCCATTCCCTTTTGGATATGGCCACCCCCTGCTCCCGGACTGTTTTGCATGAGGCTCTCTTTTTTCGAAAATAATTAAGAGTCCAACCTTAATGTAGTTTCGATTCTCTCTTCTTTCTCCCTTCTTCCTCATGTTTGTCGGGCCGGGTTCCTTCCCACGACAACGTGTGGGCACCTCGCCCCTGTCTTTTTGGCCGTCGCGGGTCGGTGTCAGGTTGAATTCATTTTCCCCCTTAGGGGAATTGGTCGCCATGGCACCGTTTCCTTATTCCCTTTCCTCTCCCCCTGCTTCCTTGTCCTTCTTGGTTTCCGGAATACCCACCGATGATATGTTTTTCCTCCTGATGTCTGGGATTTTCTATTATTTCCTCTTTGTTTAACTTTCGCTATTTTTTTTTTGCACACCTAGAGAAAATCCATGACCTGCCAGTTTAATTCTTAACTTTGTCTTCCCCTTCTGTTTCTTTCCCCCCTTTGAGTGGGCCAATTCCTTTTCCCTGCCCGGACACTGCACATTCATCGAATCATGGCTCGACCGATCCTTGACTGCTTAAAGCTTCCTGTTTCTTGCGTCGAGACTGGTCCGGTGTTCATCCCTATTAGATGTCGACGTCTTCTTCCTTTTCTTTCTCGCGCTGTCCCCCCCTTCCCGGCACTCCTTTCTTTCATGGATCGCTCTCGGCAGGTTTTTTGCATTCTCTGTTTGATTCCTATAAGGTTAGGTTTTTTGCACTGACGGTTGGATAGGTCTCTTCTGGTTACCCGGACGGGTTGAAGTTCAGCACCCCCTTTTTTTTTGGTTGGGTTTTTTCCTCTTTAATTTCCAGAGAGGCAGGTTCGAGCCAATTCACTCACTCTCGGCAGTTATCGATCCTCACGAGCTGAAGTTTTAAGGCAGTAAATTCCGTTTCGTTCGGCCTTTTTGTTCCCCTCTCTTTTTAGCATGGGGAATGTTTTTAGTTCAAGTGTTTCCTCTCCTCTAGGCTTGCAGTCGGCTCCTCTCTTCCCTGTCTGAGCGCCAAAGTCGGCAGGTTCTATGGGAATTGTGCGTGAGCTTATACTGTGGATCTTTTTTTCTCTTTTTGCCGTCTTCCTAGCTTCCTTTTCTATGTTGCGCCTTCTTCCGCGGTTCTCCTCCCTTTCGCTTCCTGCTTTAGGCACGCCCTCCGTTTCTTGGTCCTCTGCGTTAATGCTGCCAGGTGCTTGCAATTGCTCCGTTCTCTCTTCTCCTGTTCCCCGTGCCTCTCCTCCCTTTGCACACGTACTATTAGTATAACCTTCCCCCACGCTTCTGCTTTCTTCTTCTGATTCTGCGTGGTCATTTTTTCTGGTTTTGTTTTTCTTTCCTGGTATCGTTCCCCTTAACTGCTTGTTTTCCAGAAGTTTTGTTTCGTAGACTGGCAATTCCGAAAACTAGTGGTCAAAGTTCTTCCGATCTCCTGACAATCGACCGCCTTTTCCATTTTACCCAAGATTATAAAGTAAGTTCTTGTTTTTAGTAAAGTTCCAGTTTTTTCAATCTCTTTTCCTCCCTCACCTTTAGAAACGGTTCTCCCCCGGAGCTGGGACTAAGTTCCCTTTTCGAACGGTGACGAGCCCCCTTTCACCGGTCTTGAGTTCTTTGGATGCACATTGCACTTAACTTCCCCCCCGTTAACTTTTTAAGTGTTTTGGTTTTTCTCAAAAAAACCTTTAACCTTTTGGGGCCCTCTTCTCCCTTTTCCCCCGGGCCTTGTCTCCTTTGACCGCAGGTTTTTCCTTTTTCCCTGTGAATAAAAACCTATTTGGCCTTCGTCAGCCTTAGTTTAAAATTTCGTTTGCCCTCTGAGCTTGACGGAGTTTTCTCAATGGAGGCGTCCCCCCAACATCCTTCTGCCCCTCCTTTTCCTTTCTCCGCGTCCCTGGCCCGAAAGGTTCCATTCCTTTTTCGGCTTTTGGCCGGCCCAAAAAGGCGAGTTCCCTGGGCGCCGAACTTCCCCTCTCTTGAGTCAAAGTGGAGTTTTTTTTTCCATTTAATACTTTCTTAACATCTTTTCTTCCCCTTTCCTTTTTCTTCTTTCCCCCCCCTCCGTTTGTTGTTTGCGAGCTCTTTTCTCTCTGTGGGTCCTATAAGGATGATTTTTGGAACCTTTATTCTTCCCCTTTTTTTACCTAGATGATTCGTTCTATGCTATCGCACAATTTCTTCCACCCGCGAAGATTTTTCCCTTGCCATCGCCTCTCTTTCCTACCCGTGTTCAAGGAGTAGAATGTGTTTCCCCGCCGTTGAGAACCAGACTCCTAGTCATTTACAGAAGAACCTGTTTCCTTCATGCTCTCCTTCCTCATTCTTATGTCCTTCACGGCACCCCGCGTTTCAAGCTAAAGCGCGGTTTAGACTTTTTTACTCTGGGGTTAAAACATAGTGGGTTTGAGGCAAGACAGCCAATTAGATTTCCAGGTTTTGTTGTTTCTTGCTTCTTTCCCTTGTTCCATCCTCCTTTTCCCTATGATGCTCTTCCCTTTTCTGCACCGTGGCCCCTCTTGCCCGCTCTTTTTTCCGGAAAACCCGTTAATCCTTTCAATTCTCTTTAGGTTCTTACCCCCAAACCCGGGCTTAAGGAAAGGGCCCCTCTGGTCCCCACCCCTCTACCCTCCCCCTTCTTCTTCGCTAGGTCGTTGACCTTCCTTCCTTCTTTCTGGAGTGTACCAACTCTTCTAATTTGTACCACTACGTTTTTCTGTTTTTTCCCCAGTCCCTGAACAGCCCCTTTTTGCCTTAAAGTTTGTATATTATTTGAGTTTCCCACCTCCGATCTCAAAAGTTTTCCCCTTGAAGCAATCTCAGTCCTGGCACTGCTCCGAAGCCTCCACGTAGATTCTTTCAATTATTATGCACGAGGTTTTTTTTCAGGCCTCTTTCGGCAGTTGGTTGCCTTTTACCCTGACTTCCTCCAAGTTGATTTTCTTGGCTTTTTTGCCGGCATTTGATGTCATTGAAGCCTCCTATTCCCAGCAAGCCTGTTTCGTTTGGACGAATTGTTCTCCGTCTTGACTGTAGCGCCGCAACTTGATGTCCTCCCCCCTTCCCCCCATCTCCTACGGGCCTTTCTTGTTCGTACTCTTCCCCATCCGACCTTCTTTCCTGGTTTCCAGACCCGCACTTCACCACAGACGTTTCTTTGCTTTTCTGGATTTCCTCTGATCGTCCTGAAAAGTGGTTTTTGGTTTTGTTGGGCAGCAATTTGTTTCCTTTTCATTCTTGCCCTTACCCCACTTCCCGTCTGCGTAATCCTCTCTGGTACACCACCACATTTTTTCCTGCCCCTCTTTACCTGCTTCCAGTCTCTCTTTTTGATTCTAGTAGGGGATCCCGTAATCTTTTGCCTGCATACTTAGTTTTGCCAACTTCGCCTCTCCCCCTTCTTTTTTCAAAGCCCCTCCTTCCGGTTGACCCTCATGCAGTCACGATCCCGCTGTCGTGCTCCTCTTCGCTAGCATTAAATTTCTTTTCTCCCGAACCATTAGTCAACACACCTTCCGTCTTCTTCCCCTGCCGCAAGTCCGTGGCTTTTTTTTTACATCGGTCCCTGCTCTCTCCGCCTGTACACCCCCTGTCTCAACCCTCGTAGAAGCATTTAGGACACCTTTCCAGGCGACCTTTTAGTCGCAAGTCTTCTTCCTCGCTTTCCCGTCCCTCCCTTGGCGGTGGCCGCCATTATAGATAATGTGTCGCCTTTCTTGCTGAAGGACCAAGCTTTTCCAGCCCTTCCACTAGGGCCCCCCCCTACGGCACCTTTTCTTAACTTTTCAAAATTTCCCTCTCCCCCTGTGCTTTGTCGGGCTTTCGTCTTTTTGAGAATTACGCTCTCTGTTCCGTTGCGTCATCAGGATAGCCGTGCAATCCCCCCCGGCAAGCCTCCCACATTACCCCTTCTTCTTCCCCACAGCATCTCACGGTGGCTTCCTTCCTCTCTCAAAGGTCGCTGAATACCCAGTGGCGATCCTGCACGCACTGACGTCTTTCGCGCCGTAATTTCTTTCCCCCCACTCATCAATACGTCCCTCCTTTCTCGAAAGCTTAAAGTCCTGATCACCGATCCGCCGCCCAATACTTTCGTTTTTCTTCCACCCCCGTTTTCGTTATTCCCCCGGTTCCCGAAACCATTAGCATCTCTGTTCGCCCAGATTCCTCCCCTGAATCGCAACCCCCATGGCTAGAGGACTTCTGTGAGCATTTCGATTCTATATCCTTTTTACACTTCTTACTACTTCCTCTGACCCTATTGTCCGTTTCCCACAATTTCTTTCCTCGACTAGCAGGGCTCTTACACCCTTTCGGTCGCCCTCGATGATTGGTACGCATTAAAGATCTTTTCTTCCCTTCTCACCCTCAACAGTTATCCCCCTCTTCTTCGTCGTTTTACGAAAGCCCCGACATAAGCCCTCCATTTCTGCGCGCCCCTCCTAGCATGTTCCGTGGATATTTATAGGTTTCTTAGTAGGCCTTCTGTACCCTTCGGCAGGCTTCCCTCTTTCTCTTCTAAAGAACGTGTTTTTCCTTTCCTCATCGGGGGCGATTTACCCCTTTTTCTTGATGTACCTTCTCCCCGATTTTCGTCTTTTTTGTGATCATTAGTGTCCCATCAGCAGTCAAGACTCTTCCTTGCCCATTTCTCCCATTTTGATTCTTCCCTTATGCTCACCCTCCCGAAACACCCTCACCTTTACTCCCGTCGTGTGTCTCTCTAAGGCCAAAATCGTCCTTTCTATCATCAGGTGGTCACTCCTCTTCTATTTTCCTGAATTGATTTTCCGACGGCCACAATTCTCGGTCCCAAGCGGTCGTCCCCTTTGCTCCCCCCCTTTACCGTTTTTTTGTCTATAGATCCATTTCTCCCTCCCTTTCCCTATTGCTCACTGTTGGCGTTTGTCCTCCCAACTGCCCTTCTCCTACGGCTTTTTTTTTTCTTGACTTTAGCATCATTTTCCCCGCTTCTCTCGAAGCCACTATGTTCTTTCTTTGTTATCCGGTGATTTATATGTTGCAGACGAGGGAGCTTTCTTTTCTTTCCTCTCTTTCGTCGATTTTTTTTACGACTGGTCTTCGCCCTCTTGTTCCGAACTCTCTTTTACAGCAGAACTTTTTTTGTCCCCAATCTCCCTCCCGAGCTCGTTTGACCACCCGTTCTCTCTGCACTCGGGACGCTGCCGTAATTGAATTGTCCTCCCCTTCCCCCTCCTTTCGCCATGTTCTTACCACTTTTTCAACCCGCTGCTGACTTGAGGGCGCTTAATGATCGGTAGGGCGGATTTTTCCTTTTCAGTCTTTGTACTGGTTTTGGATGCACGTATCTTTGATATGGAATGGTCGTTTTCCCCGTTTTTTCCCCACCAGTTTGTTCTCGCCCCTGTCCTTTCGGCAGTCCCTTGTTGTCTACTGACCTCGTCTCAGTAAGGCGTGCGGCGACGGCTCAAGGTTCTTTTCTTTAGGAGTCGGCGAAGGTTCCAAATCCCCGATCACGTCAGGTGGTCTTGCTTTTTCTCAAAGCGCTTTAGTTGTTTGTCCGTGGGTCCCCCCTTAAACTCCACTTGTGGAAACCCGCTACCAGTATGTCGAGCTTTTCACTTTTTCGGAAATTTCAGCTTTTCGCACGCTTGGTCCAGTATCTAGATCTCAGTTGAATCGGTCAGGTCTTCCTCTCTGCCAAATCGATTCTACTGGCGTCTCTCCGTAAAACCACATCTTTTTATTGTGGTGGCCGAACTTCGATGGGGATTTTGTTCCTACTCATCTAATTAGTTGAATGTAGATGAGTTCTGCCCGACCCCTTCTTTCCTCTGGTTACCTTTCCCTGATTCTTTTCTTTTTCATTTTTTTTTTTTCCCCCCCGTTCTGGAGCCTGACCTGTTTTCTTCTTTCCATGATTGAGTTCATTCCATCCCGTACGAGCCGTCCTCTCTTCGTAGTCCGACGCTATTCTGACCCATGCCGCTCCTGTTTTTAATGGTAGGTTCTCCTGCCCTTTTGCCCTTACTTTTTTTGACTGTCGTCCGTTTTTATTTGCCTTCGTACTCTCTTCTCTCTACCCCGACTTCCACGGATTTTTTTTTTCCTGCGACTCTCGGCTTTTTTCAGGCGGCTGTGAGGATAATGAGTCACTTTGCGGATTTTTTTTTCATATCGAAGTGTCTTTCTCTTCCCCAGTGAGCCCGGGCCCGTTGACGTGTTTCCAGTCACGTTGTTTTTCTCGGCGAATTGTGCCCATGCGTCCTTCCCTAGTTCTTCCTCATTTGACTATTCCTTATATATGTCACGACACCTCCCTCCTTCTTTTGACTCCTTCTTGGAACCTAGGGCGAAACTAAATGTTTGGACTTGCGTTCACTCATGGGGGAATGTTTCGTCCCCAAGGCATTCGATGAAGCAGATGCTTTGCATTATTGACTTTTTTTCTCCACTGTAGATGAGCCCTCTTCCACTTTGGGAACTTTTTTTTCACCCAGTCTCGTGGCAGGGCTTTATGGTTCTGAGGCGGGCCGTCGCCTCTCTTCGGTCGCGCTGTTGTTTTTGTTCTTTCCTGGTTTCCTCTCTTCATTCTTGATTGAAGGACTAGTTCCCCGCACCTTTTTTTTTTCGGTCACTTCGTCTGTCAGCTTGTGCCCTGAAAAGCATCATCCCGTTTGCGTAGATCTGTTGCACTTTTTTTCGAACCTCGTTTCTCCCCCCTGTTCACTCGTAAGTCATAATCCTTCCCTCCAGCTGTGGTAGGCTTCTCGGGCTGGTTTGCTATTTTGTCCCAACGGCATTTGAGCGGTGCGTTGTCCAGCAGGCGTATAAGCCCACTAAATGGCTTTTTTGATTCCGATTTGTTCTGGATTTGCTTCAACTATTGTAAAAGTAGCCTCTTTTGTATTTACACTATACCCTCAGTTCTTCCCCTAAAGCGTATTTTTCTAAGTAATCCTGTGGCACCGTTCTCCTTCATTCGTTAAGTTGTATCCTCCTCGAGATTTCCGAAAGCACCATTGACCTTCTTTTTTCCCAACCGTCTTTGAAAGGCACGGGGTTCCCCCAGTGTAATAATGAGGTAACTTCTTTTGATTTTGAGTTACGTTCCTCACCACCCCTCACTGGTTCCTTTTGGCTTTCTTTGCGCCCCAGACGTTACCACCCAGGGTTTTCGTAGAAGTCTGTCCCCCCTACGTGAGAGGTGACTCCTGTTGATTTCCTTTACTAACGCTTCTTCTATCACTTCGAAGAATCTGTGGCGTAGTGGCCTATCGGAGAGTCCGTCTTGTGCGCCATGGTTACTCCCCCCCCACTACCGACCCCCATTTGCCGGTGTTCCTCGATACCTCCGTTGTTTTAATAGTACGTTTTCTTTGGACTTAACGTTTTAGTGAGAATCATAAGTCGCAGCACTTCCCTTTTCGCGTCATCTCCCCTTTCGGTTTTCTAATTCTAATCCTGACTAGTATCGGCCCACTACTATCCCTTTCCTT
>Ga0179593_1352678_pt1 | contig 13123 bp, 10 predicted proteins | sample CZODoug2_1_08_16_FD_185931 | JGI IMG/M metagenome (GOLD analysis project Ga0179593, IMG submission 185931) | Vadose zone soil fungal communities from Angelo Coast Range Reserve, California, USA - CZODoug2_1_08_16fungal (PacBio error correction) | ecosystem: Environmental > Terrestrial > Soil >... | reverse complement strand
CTGAACCCTTTCCCGCTATTTGTCAGAATAAGTCCGTTGCGCCTACTGATTTTTCTTAGAAGTCAGCTTTGCCCCTGTTCGAGTTAATGAAGGACAGATGTTTTGACACGCGCATACCTATCCGCCGCTCTGGTTTTGTCAGTTTTTCTTTAGGACACTTTATTCGAGTCGCCCTTTCCTCCGCCTCCGAATATAAGCCATCTCCTTGACCGTGTCTTCTCCCTTCAGAGCCTTCTGGTGGCCCGTGTTTCTACGCCTGAGTTATGGGTGTCTTTTTCTCTGCCTTTTTAAGACCGGTCCCTCGCGTATCGCTCGCCGCTTCCCGACGGTGGGACCACGTCTTTTTTCTTTGAACTGATGTTGCATTGTTTTTGGTTTGTTCAGCAGTCCGCTGCAGAGCAGTTCACTCCTGTCCTGCCGTTATGAGTGGTTCCTTTCTCAGGGTGAATGGTCCTGATTTTGCGAATCCATCCAGAAGAAGAGATCTGGATCTCTCCAGTAGGGTTTTTTTTGACGGAGAGTTATGATACTTTAGTGGGAATCGTTTCAGCCTCGAGTCTCGGCTTGGGTCTTAAGGCCTTTCCTCTGTGCATCGTTTGTGCCATACTGGTGCCTCTCGGATCCACTTTCCCTATCGCCCCCCTCTTTGAGTCTTGCACTTCGAGTTATTTTTATGGAGTGGTAGGGTTGCCGCTCCTCACTTTCCTCTTAGAAACGGCTTCTTTCGCGAAATGACATATCCCCCTCCCCACTTTCGTCGCCAGGTAGTGCTTCTTTCCAATTTCAGTTCATGTCTTTCGTCCACTCTTCCTTTTTTCCGTCTGGACTTCGTCAACCGCCCCGTCCTCCCTTCCCTTGGCCCCCTCTCAGGAACGAAGCTTTTACTCGCGCTCTTCACCGCTTCTTCTGCTTAAACCCGCCCGAACCGGTTCTTTGTCCGTTCGGCATTTTTTCCTGTGGTCTCCTGTCCCCCCCCCGTTTTGGCATCACCAACGATGAGATACGCTTGGCTATGCGGATCCGGGACTTTAGAGTCCTTTTTTTGGAACGCCCTTTTTAGCCCGGTGCGGACACGCCCCCCTTCACACCATACCTGCATTGCTTCTAACGTATGCATATGCGCAAAGTGAACTTTTTCGGGCGGAACGAAGTCGCGCTTCCTTCTGGTTCCTTCTCTACACTCCCTGGGGAGCCTCTCCGTGGTTATCTTTTTATCCATTTTCGTGCCATCTCGAAGCTCCCCCCCCTCGTCCTTTTCCCCCTTAGGCGTTTTCTGTCCCCTTCTGTTGACCTGGTCCTTATCTTGACGACAGAAGTACTGCTGGAATTCTTTGCTGCAAAAATCATCTTTTTCCAAAAGTTCTACTCCTCTTCCGTGACCGGTTTCCCGAGTCTTGTCGTCGAGCAGTTTGAAGAGGGTTCTCCCTTCCTTATTTCTGGAGGTTTATATGAAGGCCGTCCGGATCCATCGCTTTCTCGGAGATCATCCGCTCTATCACGGTGCTTGTTTCCCTACTTTCATCCCAGAGACTGACTCCCTCATGCAGCTATTTTCAACTCTTCCCGCAGGTTTCAAAGAGATTTGACATGCTTTTTTGCGGTACCTTTGTGGAGCCCTTTCTGGTGCATCTACTTTCTTCCTCCCGTCTTCCTCAGTGTCCTCTCCGAGTGTCGCTTTTGGGCGCCAAAGTGAGACAGACTGACAAGTTTGCCGTGGTCGCCCTTCTGTACAGAATTCGTGCCCCTCCCCCCCAAAAATTTAGAGCTTCTTCGAACTAGGCATTTAGCCCCCTGCCAGTACGAACGACGCAGCGGTTGCGCCCTTTCTTGATGTCCCTCTTTTAATTCAGCCTTGTGAAGAGTGTCAGCTTCTCTCCCTTATCACGGATTTTGATTCCTTGAAATTTCCGATCACCACTTTTTCAGAAGAATTTACCAGTCGATTGTCTCCCTCATTCGCTTCGCTCATCTGACCGTGAAGGGCGGCCCTTGGTCCCCCCCTCTTGATTCCGGCGGAGACGAAAGCTTTTACTCTTTTTTTTGCAGCCTCTTGTCGTCCCTCCTTAGGATTTTGTGCGTGAACCTTTTGCGACGCTTGTCCTCTTTTTAATGTCCCCTATTCCCTATGAGTTAGGCCACTCAGATGAAGATCTATCTTCTTTCCGTCACAGTTCCTTTATAGGCTTGGCGAGATCGCAGCGGTTTTTGTTTCGAGCCTTCCCAACTATTTCTTTTTCCTCCCAAAGTTCTTTTGAGATATTACGCTCCTCCCCCTATCAAGTGCCCCCTACGACGAGCTTCGACTGTCAACGTACTCTCGGCCTGAGTTTCTCTCGTGAACGCCCTTTCTCTTTCCAGGACCGCAGTAACAATAGAGTCGTACCCACTCCTTCTCAATAGCGTCAGCCCCTTCCTCTCTTCTTCCGCTGCCCCTCTTCCTCATTCTGCCCAAGAGTATGTTACTGCACGTGAGAATCTCTTTCGGTGCCTGAAGCTGACGGTCCTCCCTTGACCCTTCGTCTCCCACCTGTTTCCTCCTGGAGATTTCCCCTCTTTGGGATTTTTTTCTTTCCTCTTTTTCCACCTGCATCTTGAAGCCCGCCTTCGTTCTTTTTCTTAGAACTCTCCTTCTTTGATGGAAGATATCTCTGACGGCTGTTTCCCGGCTCCTTGTATAAGGATTTGGCAGACGAGGTCCTCTGGCGACTTGAACTTTTCTCGCTTAAAGGGGTTTTTTTCCCTGCCCGTAGACCTTTTGACTCACCGTATATTTCCTCCTTCACCACTGTCGTTTTCAGGCCTCGAAAATCTTCTCCTTCGCAGTTTCTCCTTGCTTTCTTCTTCTATTCCCTTTTCCTTTTCCGTTTCCCACGCTACTCGTTTTGACAACTTACTACCTCAGATAATGGCACTCTCTGAAAGTTGTAGCTTGAAGAATATCTGCATTCTTAGCGACCTTCCTGTCTTTGTAGGTGGCCCGCAAACGCATATTGATCGCCGTCTACTCCCTCTACGGGCCTTTCTACACTCCGCCGAAACCCCACTCCTTCACGTTCAAATGACCTCTTATCCTCTCCTTTCTTTCCCGATCCCTTCTCCCGATACGCCTCTACCTCAAGGCCTCCGCACTCCTTTCCTCAGTTTTACCTTCCTTGTACTTAGAGACTTCGGCCTTTCCTTTTCGCGCTCCGCAAGACAGGAAGGATGCCCTTTCGCTTCGTTCCTTTCTGCACGCACGAACCTCCTACTTCCCCCTCAGAGCCTTATGATCTTTTTCTCTCCTCCATGTGATAGAAGAATGCCGCAGTTCCTTCGCACCTGCTGTTCCAGGCGCTCAGCTTGTTGTAGCTCCCTTTTATATTGGAGGTTTTTTACCTGGTTCACTTATTTAAAATTGCAGTCCGAATCGTATCCTTTTCCCTTCACGCCCTTTCACCGGCCCCCTTTTTTGGAAGTCTCTTCCTGAACCCCCAGCGGTGAGAGCTATCTCTTATTCTTCAACCGACGGTATTGTGAAGACCACATCCCGTGCAAACCACCTCCCGTCGGGTTTTTGTATCTTCCCGGATTTCTCTTACCAACGTAGAGGCTCTATGGTCCATGTGTCCTGATGCTTGTGAATCTCTCCTTTGCGATTAGTTTCCTCCGAAACTCTCCGCAAGCGCAGTGTTCTTACATCCCTTCCATTTTTTCCTGGATTTTTAAGGTTCACCTTTTTCCTCTTCGGGTCAGACACGTTTACTGACTCTTCACTTTTCTCCCGATTAATCCCCACAACTAAGGCAAGAACCGCCGAATTTCCGCTTCGCCTTAGTTTGTTCCTCCTTATGAATGAGATGTTCTTCCTTTTCCCCCGGCGCCAAACCTCACCTCCTTTTTAACCTAACCCCTCCCTTTCCCCGGCTCACCCGCTCCTGAAATGATGAAATTTTGGGAGTAAGTTCAGTTCAACTATTATCATCTCCCAGATCCCTTCTCTCTGCGGCATCCTTTCCCGTTTACCAAGTACCTGAGGCCCAACCCCTTCTCCACGCATCCTTTTCCCCACGGCGGTCTCCCCAATTTTTTTTCCCAGTCTTTCCCGGTGAGTCTTCACCGCCAACCCAAGCTTCCCATCCCTTCCCGATCAGAACTTGATAGGTTCAATTCTGGTCAGGCGTTAGCTCCCTCCTTTTACCGTTTGCGTTTGCGGACGCACCCTCTCCTTCCAAATTAGTTCGACGTCAGCCCCTCCCTCTGTGATGTTCTTTTAGATTCCCGTTCCGTTCAGATGTGCTTTGGGCATAGCCGATTCGGCTTGCAGTTTACGTATTCTCTCATCCACCCCCAGGGATGCACTTTTTTACAAAGAGCTGTCCAGTCTCCCCTGTGTCTCCTCACGGCTGCATGCTAGCGTAAAGGGCGCTCTAACTTCAGCAACCCGAGGTTGTCTTCCCAGTGGAACAGTGAAGTATTTTTTTCCACCTTTTCTTTTCCCCGATTTCAAGTTTTTCCCTTCCTGGGCAGACTCAATCTCCCTTTTTTGTTCCCGTGTTTTGGTGGGTGATGTATGACCTGCGGCCCCGCTACCTGAGCTGGCGGCCAAGTTCCTCTGTATTTCACCCCGCGCCCGAGCCTTTCGCGGTGTGCGTCCCTTTTGAGGATTTGCCTGCTTTCCGAGGCTGATTTTGCCTGACTCCTCCCCTTGAAAGAGACAACACCCCTTCGGCTCCTTTGTCATTGAGCTCCCCTCGCTGTCTTTGTGCGCTTTTCTCTTCGTTCGTTTTTTTTTCGTGTTTGTCCCCAGGCTGTGCCCCTCTCTTATGCTCGCTTCCATTCCCTGGTTAAACGGACGGGCACTGCTTGGTGTGGCTGGTGTCCCCGTAACCCCTCTTGAGCCGACCCGTTCCCGCCCTTTGTCCCGCAGATCAGTATGTCGTGGTCCTTCCTCCTTGACTTGACTATGTAGGAATCCTCTCTAGCTAGGGCTGTCTTTTCTCCTGATTTTTTGTGGTCGACGAAGTATCCTTTTTTCCTCATGTTCTTGAATGGTTCGCCGTGTCTCCCTTTGTCTTTGTTCGTACCATCTTAGCGCGGTACGTTTTCCCCCCCCGACTCCTGATCGTAGAATAATCAGATTTAATGTCCTCTTGCTCGGTTTCTTTTATGGAGTTTTTTTCGTTGATCTCCTGCCACGTGACCGATTGGCTGCCGGGCTTCCCTCCTCTACTTTTGAACCATCAAACGACCCGGTCTGAATTTTTTCCGTAACCCCTGTTCAGGTCCTTCGGATTTCCGACCGTTGCCTTCTTCGCGCTCTAAAGATTTTGACCCTGACGCTTCCCCGAGCGGACCGACGTGTATGCTTGATCGGTAATCTCCTCTTTGAGAAAAGCCGAATGTTTCACTTTCGCTGGGCCCTGCGCCTTCGTGATTTCCTCCCGTAGTGCTACCGAGGGGGTCTTTTCTTGTCCTTCTTCCTAGAAAGGCTGGTTAAGTGAGTTTTCGGACCCTGCGCCCCCGGTTTCGATGAACTGTGAGGTCCCCCTGACCCGACCATTATAAACATTTCCCAATGTCTTAATCGTCGATTGTTCTCCCCTTCTCTGTCGAGTTTAGCATCAAGACTTTTAGCGATCCTGTCCTTTTCCCGGCGGTCCAAGCTTCGATCCTCCATAGCCGGTCTGCCCTTCCCTTTCTTAGCCTCTTCGAAGCTTGGACGAAGGTTTTAACCTGGCTGTTCGTACGCGGACTTGTCCTTCCCCCTCTCTTGCCGACCCAGAAGATACCTTCGCGATGTGCTCTCCGGCCGCTAACGTTGTAGAGTAAAGCGGTCTCCTCAGTACATGCCTCATTTAGATTTTCGTTCGAGCAGGTTGAATATTGGATGATTTCTTTCTTCTTACAGGCTGGGTAATCCCATCCTTATCCGCTCCAACGTCCTATTTTTCAGAGTTAGGCATCTTCCCCTAATCGTACACCGAAATCCGGACCCTCCCCCCACGAATCATTTCGGCAAGATTTCCTTCACAGTTTACGCTTAATGATAGAGACGTGGTTGCTTTTGGCCTCTTCTCTTTTTCCTTTCTTGAGGAGGGGCCCGCTGTTTTTTTCGAGTCTGACCGTTCCTGACCTAACTTCGCCCGATTGTGGTCGCCTTTTATCTTGGAAAAGTGCGAACTCGCTGTACGCCTTTTCGTACTCTCGCAATCCGACCCCCATTAACTCTCCTTCGCCCTGTCATGCGTCCGGAAGAATATCCTCTGGGCCAGACGTTTTGACTTACACAAGTTTTGAAGCGAGCTGAGCGAGGAAGCCCCTAAGGGCTGTAGGTCTTCTTTTTTTTCTTGTCACCTATCTCCCCTTTTTTAAGGAGTAAAACTAGTATTCCCCGCGAGTTAGGCTATTATGTCCTCTTTTAACCCCCCCCTTTTTTCATTTTTCTGAGTCAAAGACTCCTCTGACGGACGCTTTGCCGGCCTGTGAGGTCCGCCCTAGGTTACTTTTCTGACGCGCGCAGCTTTCTCCTGGTATCTCGGCTCTTTACCTTGTGACTTGTCCCCCGTCGTTAGGACACTTTTCCGGTTCTTTGAAACGTCTTGATCATAGTTTTTTTCCTTCTGTTCCCCTCTTTTTTCTTGCAGTATCTTCCCCCCGCCTCTCGACTTTATTAATAATTGTTGTTTTCTCTCTCCCGGCTGGAAGCGACCGCGCAACTTCCGGTTCGAATTCGCGACGCCAGACCTTGAAAGAATGTGAGTACTTTTCGTAGAGAGTCATATTCGTCTTTTCCTACCTGCTCCTACTTCCTTCGCCGTTTCCCTTTTCTAGTCGCGAAAAATAAAGTCTCTATTCTCGCAAAACCCCCTTTCGCGCGGCGATTCGTTACCTCCTCTCTGGTCCACTCAGTTCCTTCGTCCTCCTTTAGATTCCAGTTCCAAATCAATCCGTGGTCATCGACCGACTCTCGATACATCGTCCTGACGGTGGGATTTTTTTTTTTTTTCGAAACCATGGTGTACCCCCTTCCTCCTCTACATCCAACTTGCGCTGCCGGCCATTCTCCCCCGTCCTAAGAGCTGTCGCCCCAAGACCATCCCAGTGGCTGGACTTTACTGGAACTCAGGATTATGGGCTTTCCAGTCCTCTTTCTCCCCTCCCCCTACGCTCTTGGACTTGGTTGCTTCTCTTTTGCCTTCTTTCTTTCGAACACGGCGACGACACTGCCGTTCTGTAGCGATGGAACAAAGAAATTTCTCCACATCGGAGCCTTTCTCTGTCCCTCTTAGCGGAGTAGGAGTCGCCCTCCCATGCGATCCAAGATATGGAGATCATGTCTTGGACTTGAAAGGAGACCGACTCTGTTTTCCCTCCTCTCTCATTCGTCCGGTTTTCTCTTTTAGTGGGCTCGACATCCCCTTCTTTTTTTGATCGCCGAGCTTATTTTTTTTTTTTTGTACGGCCCATCCTTCAGATACCCCGAGCCGAGACCCCTCTTTTCAACTTCCTACCCCCTCCCTCCCTTCCTCCGGCATGGACGAATTCGCTTACCTCTTCCCCTTCATCCGGCACCCTTCAGTAGCGGTCCTTTGGTCGGAACGGCTCGGGAACCAGTCTTGTCCCTCATTCAGGGAATCCCTCGTCCTTCTCACGGCTGAGAATTGCCCCTGCCTACGTCTGCTTTTTTGAGTTTTTGATTCGCAATTCGGGAAGCTCTCTTTTTAACCTTCCGCTCTAAAGCTTCCGAAGCGCATTCCATGTTATACTTCTTTTTGCATGTTCTTCCCCCCCTTGAGCAGCTCCTTCCCTTAGTTGTCCTAGAAATTCCCTACCGAAATCGTTCCTTTCCTGCCTCGGGTTCTGCCTGACAGTGACCGCTTTTCAATAAAACGACACCGAGTCGCGACACGGCGGTGAAATCCGTCTTGGTGTTTCTCGCCTCTCTCTCTTCTATCTCAAACACTCTATGCCCTTTCTTGACGCGTTGTCTGACCATCGCTCTTCTATTTTTGCCAGAGACACTTCTTTCATGAAATGATCTTCGTCTTTCTAACCCCCAATGGAGTACTTGGGCGCTGCAGTGTCAGTGTTAGTTTCGTCTTTTTCCCCCGTCCACTCTTTCACTTCAATTCTTCTCCTCCCACAAATCCCGGCCATCCGTTTCAGTGCTCCGGCCGAATCGCGACGTCGCTCTGGCAATCTTCTTCCCCTCGAAAAAATAATGGTAAAGTGACCCCCCTAGCCTTTCTTAGTTCCCCTTATTCCCGTTACATTATTCACTTATCAGCATTCTTTCTCCAAAACCCGGTTTTCATTCCAGAGTAGCGGGCTGTTCGTCTACCCTACCTATTTTAAAATTTTTCGCCACCAGCCTCCTCCTCCACTGCGGACCGTCTTTTCTTTGCTAATAGCGATTCCCGGCACCCAAAACACCCCCCCTCTTGCACATTCCTCCCCTGTTCCTACCACCGTTTTGACGGCGTGATATTCTTAACGTATGGATTTTCTCCCCTTTTGCACCGACGCCTCCAAACCTCGAATCTAAGGTTCCGTACCAGTTCCTCCTCTGCTGGGCCTTCCGTTCTTTCTGTGGATCCCCTTCTTGTTCCAGGAGGAGTACAGCGAAATATTTTCAGCGCAGGGTCCTTCCCAGGTACCTATGCGGGCTCCTCCCCTACTCCGATTCGAGTTTCCCTGACCCTTCTGGTCACGGACTCGGAACCCCCCGGCGCGAGGTCTCCCTAACCCTGCCGCCTAACAATCCGCGCGAATGCCGAGTAACCTTATATCTTCTTCTCCGTTATTTTTGGTGTTGGCTTCCGTACCTCCTTGAATCTCCTGCCCGGTTTAGTACCCCTCTGGGATGTTATGACCAGTCTCTTGTTTAGACGAGCTTCCCTCGGAACACGATGCACCGTCCCTTAGAGATATCTGGTTCCTCCTTTTCTGTCCCCGTATGTTTCTAACGACTCCTGGCTGAAGCCCCTCCCGCCCGGACAGCGCCTTGACCACCTTTCAGTTATTCTTTTTTTCCCTCGCTTGCGTCCTCTGTTCTCACTTTTCGCTAGAGGGGTTTAGTGTCGTCGTTGCACAGGGCTTTCCTACGATTTCTCCCTTTTCCGGACCTCGCTGTGGGAAAGGGTGCTGAACCTGATGTTTTGCGTTGTGGCTTTGGTTTCCAACTGAGTTTTCACGCACGCAATTCTAGATTGATAGCTTTTCTAGGTTCACTTCAGGGTTTCCCTAAGATTTCCATGACCTCTTTAGCGAATAAAGCTTGGGACTCTTGTACCGTTTTTCGACTTATAGACCATCCTGTGGAATACTTCGTCCTCGGGTTCTCGGCGGCTGGGTCGTGAAGTATTTTCGCACGTTGACCTGGGGATTCTCGGACGTCTAGCCATGAAACGACTTTGCTTTTTTCTCGACTGAAAGTCTTTCTAGTTCTTTCTTGTCGATTGTCCTTTTGCTCGAGCTCGTGGTGGTTCCTCCTGCGTTAGTAAGACAGTGAAACTTCTAACCGCACCTCGAAGCCCGTCTGCCGTGCGAACCCAGGTCGCGACTGTCAGCCCTCCTCCCCTCCGTACGCTTTCGTCTATTCAAGCCCTGGAATAGAGTTGGCCCCCTTCAAGTTTAGCGGCTTCTTTCGCCTGATTTGTTTCACTAGCCCGAGAGTTTTTCCCCTTCTCCTTTCTCGTTTTGGGAATGAAGTAGCCTCACGTTTCGGATTTCCTGAACCGCGGCCCGTTGGGCTTTCGCAAGTTGTCCTGCCCTCCTCCCGTCCTGCCAAGGGGAGCGACACGACTTGTGGACGCCCCTCCTGAAATTCTTCTTAACCGATGTTCGATCAGTCCCCTTTTCCGCCTTCAAGACATCTAGTATGATTCCTCTCTTTCTCCCCCGTCCTCCGCCGCCGGCACTTGAACCATTCGGGGTTCTTAGCCCGGTCTTTTCTCCCTCAGCGCTCCCTCACGTTCTTACCCTTCGGCGTTGTTCCGTATTTGACCTTCGGCCGATTTTCCCCACCAAGTAGATGCTGTTCTCTCCTTCCCTCGTTTCTTTGCGTTCATCTGAATTTTTTATCGTGTCTTACCCTTACGATCAGGGTTCGTCGAGCTCGTGAAGCCTTGGTCTTGATTTCTTTCTTAGCGGCCCGTTTCTTCTATCGGACGGACCAGATCCGGAGACGTTCTCGTTCCGGCTGCTTGCCCCCCGACTGTACCCCGGGACGTCCTGATACTTCACACCTTTGGCCATCCTTCCTCCATCCCCCTTGACCATGTATCGCGCGGATTCGTCGTGGTTTGTTTTTCTCGCGCCGGCCGATTGCCCTTTTTTTTCTCTGCGCCCGACCGTTTTGCGTGCAAGCGACTCCTTTCGTCCCTTGTCGACCTGTGGAGCAGCATCTTGCCCCCCGAACCCCACCCTATTCGCTTTCTGCCCCTTCCTAGTTCGAAGCCCTCTTTTTTCTCCATTTTCCTCTTTCCGAAGCATGAGCGTCGCCATGAACGACTCTCCGAGTCGCCGCCGTGAGTACGTCTTTGTCTAGGCATTTTTTTTCCTTGTCCTGTATGCCCTTCACTCGCTTTGACGAATAGTCCCTTCCTTCTTCCCTTTCTTATCGCTTTTCGGGCCGCCAGGTTTGAAGGTCGGCTGGCCAGCTCTCTTGCAGGCGCATACTTTCTTGGCCCTCTTTTTTTCAGATACACAGACGCCTTCTTCCTTTTCCTTGGCCGTCTTTCCTTTTTAGATCGGCGTTGTGTAAACTTGTGACGGCCGCCTCGTAGAGCAGTGTAGAGTCACGACTAACTTTTCGCCTCCTTCTCGACCTTCCTTTCGGCTTGCCGTATGTTGGGCGCAGTGCTCCTCTTTTTTCCTCGGTTTTCCCCGTCGAATCTCTATTCATCTACCTTTGTTTTTGTTGAGAAGAATCGCTAGAAACATCGAAGTCCAGCACACGCCCCCCGGTTCGCATTCTCCTTCATCCCTTCACTCTCGTGGTAATGCTCTCGCTCACGTCGTTCCCTTTTTCCTCCCTTCTCCTTACGGCGGCTCCCGTCCCCCAGTTCGAGCGAACGCCGCCCTCAGGAGAAATTTCTTTTCGCTCTCACCCTTCTCGCTTGCGCTGTTTTCCCCCTTCCCCTAATCGCGGGTCCCGTCGTCGCCTTCGAGAGTGCAAGAGCCTTCACAGGCAGGACGTTTCCTCTAGCTCTCACTTTAAAGAGACCTTCCCCACGCTTTTTTTCTCTTTCCTCTGCCTCTCAGTTCCACCTTTCGCTTTCTCAGAGAGCTCTTCGAGCCGAAGAAGGATCTTTTGACGAGACTTCCCTCAGAACCTTTTTTCTCCCTTCCCGCGGTCAGTTTAATTGTTCTCTCCTCTTCTCTCCCCCCCTACAACGCGCGAAATTTGGGTGAGTTTCCAGATGATGCGACCTCGGTTTGACCACGGCGACTCCCAGACTATATCCTTGTCGTTCGGACCGGCGACCCATCGTCTTGCCTCTCCCCCTTGGCATTGGGAAGAGCTAGCACCCGCTAAAGCTCCGACCCCCCCGCCAATACTCGCCCTGCCATAGCTCGGCTTCCTGGCCTAAGTTTGGGATAATAAATGATGCTTTTCCCTTCTGGTCTAGTCTGGGCCAGCTCCGACGACGAGAGCTGAGAGCGTTCCTCTGCTTCCTGTGCCCTTTTCCGGCCCCTTCTTCAACGAGACTTTTTGCCCCTTAACCCTGCTCCCGGCCCTTCTAGATAGGCTGGAGAACGAGAATGCTCTCTGCCCCTCCCCCTGCTTTATCCGCTTTCCTCTCCCCTCACGTTGCGCACTTCATTTTCGGCAACCCACAAGGTGACCATTCGCATTACTGCGCCTCCTTAGTAATGTTCCCGTTTTCTTTTTAGCTTTTTGCCTGCGATCCGAAACTTCATTACGGACATAAGACTGCTTCCTCTTCTTTTGCGTCGTCCGCATTGCACACTGCCCTCTACTCTTTTTTCTCGTTCTTAATCCTCTTGCGAGCGATAGACCCGGTAGAGAAAGTTAAGTTTTTGGAGAATGGTAATTTCTTGCACCTTGCGACGCATTCTTTTTGTTTCGAATTGTACTTTTCACCCCTTTCTCCGATCTTTCCCGGTCTCTCTTTTGCCGCGGTTTGGTCCTGATACCTTTGACTCCTAGTTTCATATGTCCCCCCGACGCGACCGCTTTACCAGGCGGCTTCAAAACTCTTCCTGGGCGGTGTTTAGGCGCCCGATTACCTCTCTATCCCCGTGGCCTATTACCCTTGCGTTGGACTTTGAGGATATCGGCGCCAAGTTCGATTCTTTTAGTCCAGCGACACAATCCTCTTCTTCATTTTTTCTCCCTCTCCCCTTTCAGATGGCCTGTCCTTTCCTGTGTTTTGTCGCGGCGGGCATCAAGTCTCAGACATTTTGCCTGGAGTCTATCCCAAATTCCCTTCCTCACTCGTCCTCTTCAGTAGCAAGCGTGGAGAATATCATATCCCCTCGCCCTTCTCTGGCAAATAGTTTGGCCCCGGCTCACCCCCACTTTTTTTTTACCCCCCCTCCGAGACTCGTTGAGTAAACGCCGAGGACCTTTCCTTCCCTCTATCAGTGTTTCTCCCCCCCCATACGCTCCCTTTCCTTATAATCGCTATAGAGTAGCTATCCCTTCGCAAGCCCTTCACTTGTTTGAACCTTGCCCCTCAACGTAGGGCCACTTTTCTCTTCCCTTTTCTTTCCTCTTTTTTCCTGTCAAGCACAAACCCCGCTGCTTCCCCCCCCGGTTTTCCTCCTTCCTCCGTTTTCCCACCTTTAGAGTGGTTCTCCGTATCCCGCTCGTGCCGTTCGTCTTATCCCTACTGCCACGACGCCTCCCACACCTCGCTGACTTTACCCGGTCATCCCTCCCTCCCCGGCTTTCCTTCCTATCTGGTCCGGTCTCTTGGCGGACTTTAGGTTCAGGCGGCTTTCCCAACGCTTTACGCTAGGTTCCCCCCCCCCCACCTGTCGGCTTCTCCAGAACGCGATCGATGCGCGGTTTCCCACGACATGCCAGTGCACTTACAGCGCGCCAACCTCCGCGCTGGCCACCCTAACCAACTTCTTCTGGGAACACTTGACGGACTGCCCCTCGTCACTGCAG
>Ga0179593_1327450_pt1 | contig 13123 bp, 22 predicted proteins | sample CZODoug2_1_08_16_FD_185931 | JGI IMG/M metagenome (GOLD analysis project Ga0179593, IMG submission 185931) | Vadose zone soil fungal communities from Angelo Coast Range Reserve, California, USA - CZODoug2_1_08_16fungal (PacBio error correction) | ecosystem: Environmental > Terrestrial > Soil >... | reverse complement strand
GGCCCCCCAATCGTGCACCTTCGGTCCTTGGGATTATCACCTTTACTCTTTAAGCGTTTTTTTTGTATGCCTTTGGTATTAGATGGTGTTTTTATATGCGGATTCAATAAATTCCAATGGATCCAAAATTCCTTGATGAGCCAACCGACCAGACTACCTTTCTCCCCGAGAGACCCAGCGAATTCTGACGCCCTTCGGAATTACAATCTCGTTTTCTCCCTTTCCTCGCGACGTAGAGAGTTTTTCAACTTCCCCCCTCCTTCACCTTCGATTAGCCTTTCCCTCATGCTCGAACGATATTCGAGCGCTTTCCACACAATTGGATACTCTGCATCCTTTGTGCGTTCCCCTCACCACCTCGCTTTGCGGCGCGCGTTTTTTTTAGGGAAAAATTTATAGATTTTTTTGATTGTTTGCTTCTATGCCCGCCCGTTTGTACCTCTCTTTCAACGACCAATCTCCTTCCCCCCTGCGCCCCCAGCGAAGACTGTTTTTCCTCTGGACTAGATAAATTTCTTTCCTCTTTACCTTCCGCCTTCTTGTTTCTAACCGTCCCCTAGATTTTCTTTTCAACCCAGGCGATCCCCTTTCCCTTCCGGCATTCTCGCTACCTGTGAGCTTTGCCTAAAGGGAGCAGTCGCTTTGTCCAACGCACCCAGTACCCCTCCTTACCCCACTGCCTTTCATTCTAGTGAGGGTAATACATTTCCCTGTGGTTGTGTTAGAGAGCTGACTGAAGGCGTGAGTGTGTTGGTCCTGTTTTTCCCCCCCTTTTGTTGGTGACAAACGAGCTAGCTTTTCAATTTCCAGGCGACTCCCACCCCCTCCTTATCTTCGAAGGCGTGAGCGAAACCCCTAACTTACTCACCAAGCAAAAGAAGTTCTTGCGTCTCCTCTCTACGCTGCACAAGAGACCAAGCGCCTGGACCGGAGGCCTCCTCTCCCCCCACCGTGAATCGGCCCAATTTCCAAGAGTGAAAGGCACGGAGGACTCAATCAATTTTTCCCCCTAGTGTCCCTTCTACCACAAATCACGTATTGTTGAGATTGGTCTTTTTTACCTACTGCGTGAAAATGAGTGAAGTTAGGGTTTGTGAGTTGGGTACAGAGACTGGGCCCCATTGGCCTTCATATCAAATCTACTTCTTTAGGCGTCTGTTTTGCTAAGTTTTTTCACTAACGAAATCCCCCACGAGAGAAGAATTTTTTTTCCCTCTTGGGCAGGGATCGGGACAAAACATTGATTCCGGGTAGCCCCGACTGTCCAGATTTACCTCTTCCCTCCAAGCCGTATTGGTGACCAAGCGCAGTGTCATTAATAGATCTGAGGGGTCCTCTTAACTGGAGCCAATGGACTTTCTCTCTGACTGTTGGTTAAGGACCAGTCGAAAACGCCTATGTTGCCTAAATGTTCTCCTAAGAATTCGATTGCGATAGTTTTGCAGTACTCCTGGGTGTTAGTTGTCGTGCCTCCCACGTTGATTCCGAACGGGTCTTTCCTTTAGCTCAGGCCTCAGTGAACCATCCACCTCCCCTCCGACCCCAAAACCTCCCATGGCAGCACGTGAATCAAGGCCACCGTACTCGCATGTATACCGACCCACAAGGAACTACCTGGGGATTAAACTTCCGTTTTAACATTACCCCATCAGAATTTTTTCCCCCCCTAGTAATTTCCACTGTCTTGGTTGCCTTTCCCTCCGTCACGTGAGCTTGTGCCCTGCTTCGATCATGTGCGTGAGAACTTACCCCCTTTTTCCACGTCACCTTAGGCCAGAGGCTCCCCCCCCCACTTCCTCTCCCTCCTGCCCTGAGACTGCCCTTTATCCTTGAAAAACCTCCAACACCTTGCCCCCGGGGTTTTCGTTTTTTTGAACTAGCACCTTTCAACACCGGACTTTTCACCCTGCTCTCTCTTTTTTTCGATTTCACCTTTGCAGGTGAGGGAATGTTCGCGATGCTAGGGCCTCCCACGAACGACTGGCCTTCTGCCTTTCTCCCACGCCGCTGAACGGCGACTCCTGCCTCAAAAGTGTGAACATACTCGGTAAGGCCGCACGCGCCATCGCCTTTTTTCCCTCGTAGCGTTGTAAGGGCAGCCAACGGAAAGCCGATGGTCTCTGGTTTCCCCCGGTCCCTCCAAGAAGGCGCTGCTCTCGATATTCCCCCGCTGTGCGTCGTTACCAAGTGGCCCTTTTCGGTTCCTTTACTTTAAGAGAATCGTTTGGGCCCCGCCTTTTTCTCCAAATGCCCGGATCCGAGTGTCGCTTTTTTCCTCCAACTAAGCTGAACAAAACAAGTTTTAGCGGAGTGAATTTTGAAACACCGATTTTCTGCGTTGATGTCCCCCTTTCCCCAGCCGCAAACACACCCCCCCTTCTCGCTGAGGCGTTTCGAGATCAAGCCCTGGCAACGAATCTCACCCGTGAGTTCCGATATTGCTTTTCCCCCTTCTTGGCCATCTCCTCAATAAGGTAAAAAAGAAGCTCGACCGTCCTCCTTTTGTAGAGTCATCTCGACTTGGATTTACGCTTTTTTTGTTTCGGATTTTCCGAAGCTCCACGATTCTGTTTTTTAGTCCAGAACTCATATTCCACGTCTTTGTTTCTTCTTGCTCCCACCGCCTTTTGGCTGTCGACAGTTTCCCAGTGGACCTTCCGATATCAACCGGCCTTCTTGCCCGAGTAAGTTTTTCCTGCCCCTTGGTCAAGGAACAGTTCCATTCTATTTTTCTTTCTTAGTTGCCTGTTTTTTCTCCGAGCTCCCCAATGTGCCCCCTTCCCATTTGTCTTTTCCTGCTTTTCGTCTTTGGGCCCATCCCCTTCTATCTCCACCATTTTTCCGATTAGAAGGTGACCTTGTAGAGGAGTAAAGATCTAAGCCCCCCCTTTTTCCCCCCACAGCGTTTCTCTTCCTTACCCTTCCCTCGTCGGGGTTTCGTGAGAATTTTTGCGCTTTCTCCTTTGCTGGTTTTTGTCTCATTTGCCGTCGGAATTTTTTATCCAGAAATCGGAGGTCTTCGGAATCTTTTGTGCCAACCTCCTTTTTTCCCGTTGCTTTTTGGTGTCCGGTTTTTCATTTGACAAAATGCCCAAACCCTCTCGGCAACCACTCTTTGATTCCTGTTCGCCTCGGTACCGACAACATCCCACCTTTTTAGTTCGTCGAGGTGTGGAAGTGCTCCTTCAAGCGGTTTCTTGCCCCATATATGCCTTTTTTACTCCTACTCCCTGGTGGAGAGATGGGTAATTACCCTTCCTAAGCCACGACCTCGTGTGTTCCTCCTTTTGAATACTCTCCTGATTGTGGTTTGTTTTCCCGAGCAGAAAGTTTGAAGCATATGTTGCCGCCTTTTTTTGAGGCATTTTTTCTTCCCACATTTCCTCAAACCTTCCTCACCCCCCGCAACGTTCTTTTTGCTTTGTCCGCTCACAAGGTGAATTGCCCACCTTTCTTTCTCCATGCGAAAACATGTTCCCCTCGCCCAAAAACAGTCCCCCGTTCCTCTTTTAAGCCGCTGCGCCCATAGCAGACTGACTATTTGACCTTTTGGCGTCGATAGCTTTGGCCCCCCGGGGTTCTTCTTCGATCTGTCCGACGCGGTCCCTGGTAACTGTGGTTGCTCCTTGAAAGGATCTTGGCCCCCTCTCTCTCGTCCAAATTGATGTTCCGTTTTTTTGAATTCTCGACAGCCTCGACTCCTCCCCCCCACTTTGGGAACGGTTTCCTTCTTCTTTCATTTTTCCTCCCCCCTTAATTTGCTCGGCGAGAAAGCGAGAGAATTTATTTCTCGGCTCCTCCTCACTGTCAGACGTTCTACGCCCCCCGGCGTTGGTTAACGCCGATCCCCCCCTTCTTTTGGGTTCTTCCCCCCCCCTTCGGCAGAGTCTTGTCGATGCTTAAATCCGATCAACCCTCTTAATCCCCCTCGGTCGCGAGAACATGCGCGTCCCAGATTTCCTTTTTTCCCTTACTCTTTCGAGCTTTTTTTACTCAACTTTTAAATCTCTGTACCCCTTTCGGGAGGATCTAGTTTGATGAATGGCGGGAGGTCCCAAGCCCGATATGACGGGGGTTTGCCCTGATGTATCCTGTTTTTTTTGACTCCCCAGTCAATTCCTTCCCGCTTGGTGGGGCTTCGGGCTGGGGGCTTCCTCTCGTGAAAACTTTATTTGGCAGAACCCTTTGTAGATTCGGTCGAGATGTGCACCCTTTCCCTCCTACCGTAGCACCTTTTTTCCGCCCCGGGACTCTCCTCTCAAGAGGCACTCTATGTTCCCCGTACCCCTCTTCCACTACTTGTTGCTGCCCCCTTCATAGGAACCTATTTTTCCCCTGCTTTCTTGCGCCTGTAAGAGTAGTCTGTCCCCTTTAAGTTTTACCCTTTTTTTTGTTTTTTCGGGGCTTTCTCTGATTATGTTGCATTTGCGACAGCTTTGTAGTTCCTTTTCTTTGTCTTCCCTCAGCATCGCTTATTCCCGTCCCCTGTTTCAATTGGTTTTCCAACCCATTCTTGGTGAAGTCTTATCCCTGCTCTGTTCGTTCCATCACAACGAACATGTCATTTGGTGAGTTTTCATAATCCTTCTTTTCTCATGTCGGAACGTACGTGCTCATCCTTCTGGCTAATAGCTGAAGAGGGTATCATTTCATCGTAGCATTTGTCGCCATTCTTTCCGTCGTTTGGCAATTTCCCCCCAAGTGGACCACATTGGACCGTAGGGTGGAACTGATTCAGTAAGGTGTTTGCTAAGTAGTGCTGCCCCCGTCTTGATTGGATTAAATCGCATTACCCCCGAGTCCTTTTTCTGGTGTCGGTTGGTGCGACCTTTTTTACTTGCTTCCTCGTTTCAATGCACCTCCCCTTTTTCCCCAATCATTTTAGCACCCGCCACCTTCGCGACATCTCAAAGCTTGCCCCAGAGAATCTCGTGATGCCCCTTTTTTCCCCTTGCTTGACAATCAGACTTTTCTCCTTTCTCTCCTCCGAAGACAGTTTCTCCCCTTCAGCGCTTTCTTCCGATTCGGCCGCTGCAATCCTGATGCGTACCCCTCTAGAGAAGCTAAAAATTAGTTTGGATACCTCGATCATTTTTTTCCCCCCCGACTCCCGCCAAACGCGTCCATTCCCTGTCGAGGTTTTCTCCTCTCCCACGCATTTCTCTTTCTCGAGGAAGCGTTTGAAAGAGCTTTAAGACTTCTCATTGCCCCTCAGTCTCCCATGTGAACGAAGGGTTTGATAGATGTACACTAGAAAGGATCTCAGGTCTTCCTAGGGCCGACGCTGCGTTGGATTAAAAGAAATAATTCTGGCAGCTTTTCTCCTGCCGGACGAACTCTCCTTCTATTTGAGCTACATGTTATTCTTCCCCCTCTTTCGCGTATATTTTTCCCCACCACAACCATCAATGGACCTGCATTCCGAGATAGAGGTATCATAATACGGGTTTGTCTGTTGATATTATTCATGCAGTTTCCCGCGGGTTTTTGCCTTTTACACGTTTTTCTCTGCCATGCGGAGCTCCAGAAGGCGGCCTTACGTCTCTTTCTTCTCCTTTGTCCAGCGCCCCCCCCCCGCCTATTTCCCTTCATCCACGCCAGCGGGCCTCCCTCTTACCCCCGTGACGGAGAGACCGTCCTCTCCCCCCGCAAACACCCCTTTTCTTTCCTTTTCTCCTGTGCCATGAGAATTACGTGGAAATGCTCATAGGTCAAACCCATGCTTCCCTTCTATCACTTCGACAGTTCTGACTTAGTATGTTCAATTCCCCCCACTCGCACAGCATTTTCGACTCCTTTGGAGGGGAGCCCTCCCACCCACACTTATTGAGATGGAAAAGGTCCCCCTCTTTTTGCCCTCTAGAATACTCTTTTGTTGACGCAGGATTGTCTGCTTGTTTTTCTCTCGCCTTGTCGCGCTGAATTGGCTTCCAACATTTCCTTTCTTTCCTTACTTTGGCCGTATTCCCCCCTTTTTAAAATGGCCTGCCCCCCCGATCTGATTTCGCGAACCTTGGTTTCTCGATCCCCTTCTCTTTTGAGATTTTTCTCTCGGGGGCTTTTTTTTCCCCCCAAGGATTGTGATCAACTTCTTTTTTTTTGAGGCTTTCTCGACAAACCCCTAGCAACAGACGCCCCGAAACTTGCCCCTACTCGCCTTGCAACAAATGCCCACCCGGTCGGGCCCGAATGCCAAACCCTTTCAACCTTCTCCCTTTTTCCACCCTCGTACGTTCCCCTTTCGGGTTGTAAATTGTGAACCGCACGTACCTCGCTTGTCCCGCTTTTTCTTACAAGGGACGCTGAAGAAACCCAACTATGACCCGCGCAAAGCCACGCTTCTTACGCACCACTCCGTTGATCCCGCCAGACTGAGACGCCCCGCTAAGTTTTAACCACAACTCACCCCTGCGGTTTTTGTCTTTTTAGGTCGAAACAGCGCACTTTAGAAAACTGACTGCCCCCCCGACGATATCTTTTTTGATTCCCCCCCTTTTCAGGTTTGGTCCCCCTGGACTCTTGATCGATTTTTCTGAGGGGCCTCCCTCCCGAATTCACACGCTTGATAACCAATTCAAGTCCTCCCTCCCTTCCTCTCCCCTTGCCAAAGTGTGAACCTTCTCTTCCCAGTCTTGCGCCCTTGTCAATTTTCGTGACGAGGGGCAGGCAGCAACAATTCCCGCCGACGGTTATCGGGTCTTTCCCGGACGGCCCTAGAGGGCCGCTCTCCTTGATTGCGTCCCCAGTCTTTTTCCGCGACCAGTTTGTGAATGGAGGGAAGTCCGAGATAGGTACCCGATCACCCTGGTCTCAAAGTTCTTGAGGGTGGTACCTGTTCTTTCCGCCCCCAGCCGACCGCCCCCCCCAAAGCATTCCTAGACGGAGATCTTTCCTTCAACGCTTTCCCCGGCAACCCCCAAGAGTAAGCCGAAAACCAAAAAGCGAATCGAACCGAGGGCGACTGAATTTCCTCAAGGGAAATCACTTGCCGCAACCTACCCCGTTTCCCCCCCATCGCCCTCCCTTCGCTTAAATTAATGATCTTCCCTTCCCCCCCTCACCATCCTCCCACAGCTCACTCGCCCTCCCTCGCCCACCCCTCCACCCTCCACCTTCCCCCCCCTTCCCGCTTACTTCTCTCCCCACCCCACCCCTTTCCCCCCCGTCCTCCTTTTCATCTCGCCCCCCCCCCAACCGCCCCCCCAAACTCCCTCCCCCTCGCCCCCCCCTCTCCCTTACTCTCCCGCACCCCCTCTACAGCTACCAACCAACTTCCACTCCTATTCCATCCCCTCTCCCCGAACTCCCCCAGGTCTTTCCCTGCACCCTTACCCCCCCTTTTTTTTCTCCCTCGCCTCCCACCCCAACCTCGTCCACCCCATTTATCTCACGCCCACTCACACCCTACCCCTCCCTTACCCCCCCCCCCACCCCCTCCTCCCCCCCTCCCCCCATCCCCTTTATTCTAGCCCACCCGCCCACCTTCCTTTCTCTCCTTCCCTCCATTCGTTTCCCTTCCATCCCTCATTCCCCCCTACCTCTGCCTCCTCCACCGTTTCCCTGCCCCCCCCACCTTCTTTAACCCCCCTCCCCCTTTCACCCCCCTCATTCTCGCCTCTTCCTCGATCCTCTCCCCTTATACCCCTGCCCCCTTTACCCCCACTTCTCCCCTCAATCCCTCCCCCACCTCCCCCGAGTTTCCGTATGTTTTCCACAAGTTTTTTTTGCTGGGTCCAGCTGCCAGCTACTTTTCCAACAACGAAAGTCTTTCTGCCTTTTCCCGTGTTTTTCAGACAAATTGTAGTTTTCCAGCTTTTTCGGATTTTAATCATCTTGACCGACCTTTTTCCCTATTGTTTTTCTCTCACCCCATATCCCCCTGGTGATCTCTTTCTCCACGTCCTCGGGTTGAGACGTCTTGCCCAGGTCTTTCCCTTTTTGCCTCATTTTTTGCTCTTCTCGTCCTTGGGCTGCATTGCCATCACGCAAAAGTGAACTTATCTTCTTTTCTGCTTTTCCTGGACCTTTCCCTCAAGTTTGGGATACAATTTGAACATCCCAGGCGGGTCCTTCGTTTTGTCCCTCTACCTTCCTATATCAAACAATTTTGACCTGCTTTCGCTTCCCCCTTCTTCGCCCCCCCCCCCTCCAGTGTCATCACCGTCCACAAATCGATTTTCGGAATGCCCCAAACCTAGTCGTAGGAGAGTTTGCGGTTTCGCTCTTGGTCTTTTTTGCTTCTAATGTCGTTCGTTCCTTCTCCGACCCTCCTGGATTGTGCATTCACTTTAGTTGCCACCCCTAAGAAGACCCCTGTTGGCTTTTTTTTTTCTATCCCTTTTTTCCCATACCTTGACCCTTCAAACGACTCTGGAACCAGAGGAGACGGCGTCCCCTAAAACCCCAATCCCTCTGTACTTCTTTCCCCACACGGGTGATGACTTGCAGATAATCTGTTGCCCATCTCTTACCTATTTTTTTTTTGTAGCGATGGTGCCTACCGGCTTTCTCTCCGTCCCCCCCCTAGGTCGTAGTTTTTTTTTTTTGTACTTGCTCTTTTTTTTTTTTTGTAGTTGGTCACGCCCTCCCCCTTCTCCTCCGCTGTTTCCTTTTTTTTTATTCCCCTACTTCCTTTATAGAAACCCCGGTCTCCCCCCAGACCCTGGATTTGCCGTACCTTTGAATTGCACAATTTCCTTGCTCTCCCATGTCCGTCCCCACTTTCGTTCCACAAAACCAGCCCCCCTTGCGCTATCTCTGCGCCACTCGCCCTATCTGAGAGTTCCTTTTGTTGCAGCGATCTCTGGTTGGATTTGTTTTGGACGACTATCCTGAATTTTCCCGCCTGACTCTGATTTGCTTACTTCAAATTACTTCGCCCAATCCCGAAGCTCGACATGGGAGGTTCTTTTTTTCCGCTTCCTTCTTCGAACCTTGCTCTCCTCAGCAAAACTCGGTCTTTTTTCCTTTTCCTGTCTGGTGATGGGCCACTGCGACCAAATCGAGCTTTTTTTCTCCCAAATTTGGCATGTGCTGGCGACTCCCGCCTTTTCAACGACGTCGGACCACCAGGCTTGGTCCACCTCCTCTCCCCCCCCTTCTTTTTCATGGAGTTCTTAGAAAACCCTTCTCCATATCTTTTGTCGTTTTTTTTTCCCCTTCTCAAAAGAGGACATCCAAATCTTCGTGCTCGTTCGCTTTGATTTTTCCCTCCCTCCCAAGCTATTTGTTACCCCTTTTGCGATCCTCTCCCATGCACACTTTTTTTTTCACCTGCATATAGGACCTCGGCGTTGGATTTATTTTGATGAAATGTCTTTTTCTCGAACCCTTTCGCAGGTCTGACCTTTTGGGGTGGCTTTGTCGTTATGTTTTGTTCCGGACATAACTTTCCTTCCTCTTCTTGGTGGGTTGCCCCTGGCTTCGGAAGCCGCTGGACCCTCGTTCTCCTTGGGGAAGAACCTATTCTTTCCTTTTAGTATGTGCATCCTTCCCCTCCCCTCCCCGCGCCACTTTTTCTCGCTCTGGTGCCCCTCTCGTCCTACTCCTTCCTCATAGTGACCCCGTCCCCTGCACTTCCCCTAGGGCTTTTGGCTGCCCTTCCCCCTCGCCTCTTTTCTCGTACGCGCTATGTTCACTTTTGCAATGATTCCGCCTTTTCTTCTCCCCCCCTGTTTTATCAGGCTAACGCCGTTGTTTCCTTTGGTTCGTGGGTGCCCTTTCTTTTCACGCTCACAATCCCCTTTTAATTTTTGGATCGAACAAAAGATATCTTCTGGGGCAGGCTTTGAGAACCCTTGGGATTTCCTCCCAGACCCCCCTTTCCTTTGTGGGAGTTTTTCCTCCTCTTTGCTTCCCGGGCATGCGTTCTAATTTCTTAACCTGGCTAATTTTTTTTGCATCTTTTGCAGAGAACTGTTGTATAGAATCCCGTGGAAACTCGTGACTCGGGGCAATTTCACCCAACATTGGACCCTTTAGAGGGGGGAACCCCACAGCCTACTTGGAAGTGTTTTTGCCTACCCCGGTGAGACAGGTAGCTTTTTTGATCACCTGTAGATTCAGCCCCCCCCCCCCCCACCCCCCTCTTCCCTTTTTTGGCTTTCCTTTTTTGTTTGAATTTTCTTTTACTGAAGTCGCATAACGCACCGTTTGGCTTCCCCATCATAGGGAAAACTTTGCTTCACTTTTCTTTCCATTTCAAGCCGGCCTTTTCTTTTTTTCTTCGAGAAACCTTCCTTCTCTGAAACTCCCTCTTTTTTCCGCCACATTTTCTCGCCGAATATTGGTCAAGGGGAAAAAGCCCCTCTCCCTCCCCATCTCTCTTGCCCGCATGCTTCCTCCAGTTCATAGCCCTCCTCAAAAGGTTTGTTCCCCCATCTCTTTCTTTTGGGTGCCCCCCTATCGCTCCCCCCCCCCACGACCAAAGTTGCTTCTAGTGTTCTTTACAGCTCATTCCGAATCTGTTTTGAGTGGATAGGCAGGCCGTTGGTACCTCTCCCTGTTCCCCCCTACCTACTTTTATGTCCCCCCCCAGTCTTCCATGACCCTTTTTTTCTAGATGTTGGAATAGCCTCATTACGTTTCCTAGGTCCTGCCCTTTTTTTCTCCCCTCCCCCCCTCCCTAGTGCTTGCGCTCCCCAAGCGTCGACGCAACCTCTCTATTTCCTTGCCTCCCCCGTTCGAGATGCTCCCTCCCCTTTCTCCTTCTGGTCCACACGCAAACCGTTAAATTTTGAACTGCCAGATTTCCATACTTTTTGCCTCCCTAAGCTCTTTTTGTTGCGGTTTTTTTGGGATGAGATAGGAATTTTCCTTTCTATTTGCGGGTTGCGTTGGGACACAGCGCGCCCCCCAGTTCTTGGTCCTATCTCCTTTTTCTTTTTATCCGCAATCTCCGGCGAGTTCCGAGTGCTCCGAAATTTCCCCTTAGTCTCTTTTCCCCCCGCCCGGCCTCTCCCCCTGTATTTCACTTACGTTATGCTTACGGTTCAGAGGTGACCAGGGTAGAGCAAAAACACGTCGTCGCTGGGTTGAACCACCTTGCTTCTGGCAATGGTCGTCGAGGCTGGGACCAGGGACATTTTTTTATTACTCTATCCCCTCGTCCCGATCTCTCTGTAAGTAGTCCTGGTCAACAGAACACCCGTCGTCTCACTGTTGTCTTTTTGGACGGACACTTTTTTCCTCGATTTAGTCCCCTTCCCCCTTTTTTCGCTGAGCCTCTCTTTTCGCCAGAGTTTTCAGCGTGACGTCCTCTGAGTCGTTTCGAGTCTGCATTTGGTTGCCCCTACTCCTTATTTTCGTCTTTCCCAGGTCGCATCCCACACTTCTTTTCAATGCAGTGACCGGTTTTTTCAAGTATTCACCCCCCGTTCCCTTGCGCTGTTCTCTATTGTTGGGTTGTGTTCTTCCCCCCCCCTTATTGGATCCCCCCCCTGTCTTTTTTTATCGCTTCAGTCCCTTTAACACCAAATCTCCCCCACGAGCCCTGTAAAACCCTTCCCCCTTCCTCGCCTTGATAATCCCCCACTGCAAAATCCTGTTTTTACCCACCCTAATAGCAAACACCTTCACCAATGAGCATGTCCCACTCTTAATTTCCCACTTTTTTCCCCTTTGTCCATTGCACAGAACCCGTTAACTCCTTGTCATTTTTCTCTTTACCCCTGTCGCTGTGACCTACCACATTCTTCCCTCGCATTCGGATAAGAACACTCACCGCATGCACTTCCCTCCCATGATTAAGAGAAAACCTCCCCCCAAATATTAAGGTTTTTTTTCTTTTATGGACCCGCGTCACCCTCTCATTCACTTCCTGCACCAGTTATTTGTACGTTTATACCCTTTTTCCTTTTTAGGGAATGCGATCCTTTCTCGGGCACTCCTTTGGTACCCCCACTGCTTTCCTCATTCCCCCAAATCAGCCCCGAACCCAGGCGATTCATTTCCCCCCCCCCTTTCCCTTCCTCTAGTTACAGTTGAGTGGAATCGGTACGAGTTAAGTTCCCCCTCCCCCCCCAAATGCCGCGATCGTTTTTCCCTCCGGGTCCCTCGAGTCACCTCCCACCTTTTTGCAGACCCTCGTCACGTTTGCTCTTCCCTGGAGACGGGTATTCGATGATGCCCCGCGACGTCTTACATCCTTCTCCAATGGTCTTCCCCCAGTATCTTGAGTTGTCCGGCGGATCATGACCAGCCGAAGCCCCCACCCCAGATGTTACTGAGCCCCTTTGAGTTTTTTTCCACAAGAGTCATCCCTCCCCCCCCACGTCGTTTTTTCGAGTCCTTCGCCAGTGAATACACTACTCATCCCCCCCCCCCCAGCGCGTTCAGTTGGTCCCCCAGTTGGGCCCCCTCCTTTGCCTATACTTACACCCCCCGGAATATGGAGCTCAGGGCGATCGCGAAGTCCGACGGTGGGAGTCTTTGGATTGACCCCCCGATCCTGACAGCCCTCTGATTTTCCGGGGCAGGAAACTCATCTAAAATCTTTTTCCTGCGGTTTGCCAAGTCTTGGATTTTTACGTTGCCGTTTCGTTTTCTTCCTTCAAGGCCCGCAGTTTTCTTCTCGGTAATTGTTGATGAACTCCGGCCCCTTAAACATTTAAAATCTATTTTTTTCTATCGATCCTTTTGTGATTGTGCCCCTTTTCTTACGCGACAAAGGTACAATCCCGGTGTCGAGTTTCGTCGTATTTTCCTTTGCCTATATCACCATTTGATCCGCTTCGCATTTTCCCTTCGTCTCGTATTGCCCCCTCTCGAACCTTCACACAACCTTCCTACGCGCCCTCGGACAAAAAATGAACCTTCGTGGCTCGTGGCTAAGCGATAGCTCTCTCTGGCTTTTTTTGTTCTACTTTTTACCATGTTTTAGGTTTCCATGCTCAGTTCAGACTTTTCTTTTTGCAATTACACCCCTTTTTTTGTTTTTTTATCCCCCCACTCAGAGCTTTTTTTCTAGTTACGGTTTTTCACAAGGTGTCATGACCAATCCAAATGGCAAGCTCTGACCACCAAGAGGCGGACCCTTTAGGAACGTTTTCCCCGCAACCAATCACCACTCTCTTTTTCCCTTTCCAGCAAAGCGGTGATTACGTGTCCTCTTTCCAGGGGTATG
>Ga0179593_1251854_pt1 | contig 13123 bp, 11 predicted proteins | sample CZODoug2_1_08_16_FD_185931 | JGI IMG/M metagenome (GOLD analysis project Ga0179593, IMG submission 185931) | Vadose zone soil fungal communities from Angelo Coast Range Reserve, California, USA - CZODoug2_1_08_16fungal (PacBio error correction) | ecosystem: Environmental > Terrestrial > Soil >... | reverse complement strand
TTTCTTCGTGAATGTTCTGTCCTTTCATCAGTGCGCGCTTCCTCTTTCAGAATCGCTTTCAGGGCAGTCGTCTCCTCCTGAGTAGTTTTCCTTTCCTCTTTTTCGTCGGCCAGCGGCCCCCTGGGTTAGGTAAGATAGGCGGGTCCGCCTTAGTAGGCCTGGAAACTACTTGCGATCCTTTATTACCCTGAGTCCCTCCTGCGGAGCTTCCCCCACCGTCCCGTTCCTTCCCGTTTGTAACGTGCACCCTCCCTGATTCACTGTTGTAAGTTTCTTCTTGTTTTTCGATTGACTCGGTCGTCCCTCCTTCTCACGCAGCTTCTCGGTGCGCAGCCAGACATGCCTCTCTCTGCATTTAGTCCTTGTTGCGCCAGTACCCCCGACATGCCACCTGGCCAGTCTCCGTACACCCCGAAGGCTTTCAATTTGCAAGAACGAAATCCCCTTTGCATTTATAGTTCCCTCCAACTTACCCCCTTATAATGGGGATATGGGCAGCCTGATGGTCGGTCCGTATTTTTGCGTACCCTCCCCCATGCGGAGTCCCGATCTTCTGCTCCCCCCGCTCTCCCTTTCGGGCGTTCCTCCTTTTGGTTTTTTACTCAGTAACTGCGGCAGTCCTCACCGAATCACTCCGCGCCGTAGTTTCCCCAATGTTTTGTGGGTTCCCCGGCTCCGTGCCCCTCTCGGTTTCTCATTACGTTCCCTAACTCCCCTCGCCCACCCACGGGCGTTTTTCCCACAGTGGTGGCCCACACAGATTCCAATAACATGTAGGGCTGTCAAGTAGTGTGACGTCTCCTGGTTCGGCTCCCCTTCCCTCCCGCCCGTCTCAGGGTTCCGCCGGCCAGCCGGGGCGTCTCACCCCGCGGACCTTTTTTTCCTTGTTAGATTTTAAGATTCCGCCGACAGGGGTCTGCCTTCAGATTCGGTTTTTTTTTTCCTGCTAATACTCGGGTCGGCCCTAAAGAGCCGCGGACCCCGGTGTCGGTTGCGGTTTTAATTCTTTTGATAGCGTCGACCCTTCATACTCTGACTTCTGCAGCCCCTCAGGATTCGACTCCCCGCGGTCCAAGCTTGGTAAGTCCGGCGTTACCCCGCGCCGATCATCGCCGCGCGGCCGTAGCCGCTCGTCTATCTCAGGGACCAGAGCATCACCAAGTAAATTCCTCCAAGAGGTTTAATGTCTTTTCCCTCATATCGTACGATCCCAGCAGACCGTGATTCTCGCCCCCCGGCTCTACGTTCGCTCCATGTCGCTTGATTGCCCAGGCGCCGACTCCCTGATCTTTTCCCTTGTTCCAGCCATGTCTTAGACACGTCTTCTTAGTTCCCCCCCCTCCCTGCACGGCGTCCGAGAAGGCGCCTTTACCCTTCTTGATGCAAAAACACATGCCCGTGTTCCGCTGACTACACGTATCCTTCGTCCGGCAGGCTCCCTTCCCATCTCTTTTAGAGGGCGTGGTGCTCAAATCAGGACTCAAAGCGGAACGTTTTAAACTCCAGCATCCCTCTGGCTCTTGGCATTTCGTCAATCAGAACGAGCCCTTTTCTTCGACGACATTGCCGCCTCCCCCTTCGTTCATCAGCGAGCTTCCTCGTGTGTCAGATTCTGTAGGGTCCCCGTGTCGTAGATCTCCTTAAAGGGATGAACACCCGCCGTTTTTGCCCCCCTTGAAGGAAATCGCCTGCCAAGGTGCAGGGCCCTTTAACGTGATTACCACTGCTAGTTTATTTTACTTGCCCCTCCCCGGTTTGTTGATGATTCTCTTTCTCCCCAAGTGGGACTACCTCACTGGTAAATTGAATGTGAAGCGGGCTGATGGCCCCCCCCTCCAGTCTGTGTGAGCCATCCGATGTTGCCCTTCTCCTATCTCCACGACCGGTTCCACCCTACCCTTCTGTTCTTTCCACTTCGATGTATCTCGGTTTCCCGAAGCTTTTTCGTTTAGTCGATCGGTTACGTTGTCTGGAGGCCGAAATGGTCCCACGACACCGTCCCTTTTTCGGACTTTTCTTCCTGTTTACCCTGGAGTCAAGCTTGGTTCTGTTTCCCCTGTTTTTTCAAGCTCCCCGCCCAAGCTGCGATTGAATTGTTTTCCTCAGGTTGCATTGACGCCCTTTATTGCTTTTCTTCTCCTGTACACCGGCGGCGGTTTTGCTACATTTTGCACGGTCGCAAGAGTCATCCTCTTGCGCTCCTTCGATGGCCAGTACACCGCTGAGATACTACCGCCGCCACTCGTCTGAGCTTTGAGTCCTTCTTTCTGACAACCACTCATGGATTTTTACAGTCGATGCCGTTTTTTCTGCGCGATACGTTAGGCGATTGTCTCGGCGCTTCGTTGTTTTCAGTCCGTTTGCAATAGGGGTCCTCAAGTGTCTCTTTTTTTAATTCTTTTGATAACTTTTCCTATGCGATGTCTTTTACTGTGACCCTCTTAATACGTAGAGGGCCAGCCCTTTCTTTCCCCCACCAACGGCTGGGTTCCGTCAGGAGGACTCCTCCTTCTTCTCCTGTGATTCCTGCGTTTGATTGTCTTTCGACGCTGCCTTTGCCTGCATTTTCAAGAAACCGACGTACGTATTTTTTCGCTGGTCCTCTCTTCGGCCGTTCCGGCGCGTTCCTTTTGCCGCACCACACCACGTTAGATGTCCCCGGCGTACCCTTCTCGCTGATCTCACCTCTTAACCACGGTCACGACGAATTTTGCGATTTGTCGATTGGACCCCTTCCTTCGGTGGTATCTCTTGGCTTGCTTCCTGGTTGTACCTGCCCCAGCAACGCCAACGTCCCAAGCACGTTCGCCCACGCAGGCTAACCCACATGTTAAGCTCTTTCCTCAATTGGTACACACGCTGTGTTTGTCACCCGTCCCCCTGTTTTGGCTATGTTTTGCTTTTCGATCCTTCGTGAAAATCATGTTACATGTCTCTGTGTGGCATTGCCCACACCTTGGTCAAAACGGCTCGAAGTGAGTTCTTTTTCTTCTTGGGATGATATGCCTTCACTGTCTTATCGGTTCCGTAACCCGCGCCACTTTTTTTCTGCTCCTGAAGAAAGGTCGGAGGGTGATCTTTAGTACAGATGTTTTTTTTGGTACTCCTCCTCCTGACCCGCCCCTCTCCCGATCCCATTTTATTCCGAAGAGGTTCATTTCGGATGTGGCCGAACTGCCATGGGATGGCCGGTTCGTCTTTCTTCCGACGTCTTTGTCGAAGTTCTTTGTTTTCATCGTTTGGTTTTCTTCCACACCTGAACTCCCTGAGCTTTGTGCATTGCCCTTTGGCTGTGCTCCCTGCGAAGTAGGCGTTTCTCCCTCTTTCCGGCAACCTGCACGTTATTGATTGCCCCCGAGGCGACACCAGAGGCGTGCAAAGTCACTCCCTTTGAGGTGGAGCTTGGTACTCAGGCGGACTTCGGGTGCTTTTGACACGGGCGGCGGTGGTCTTCCGCTGCGTTACTTTGGACTTTCGCGCATTAGTGGGTCCGGAAGTCCCTACCTGCCTTCTGTCCGGAGATTCCCCCCTTTTTCCCGACTTTTCTCCTTACCAGTCTTCAGACTAACCGTCGTCGACGAGCTGCCACTACGTTCTTGATAAACCGGACCGGGTGAGCCCGGCGAAAAATGATCAACCGCACCCTCACTGACCCTTTTCCCACGTCAGAACCTCTCTCCCGTTGTTGTTGTTTTTGTTGATGTGTCGGAGTTTGTAGTTTTTAATGATTCCCCGTTGGTATTGCTCCCCGGTCTTTTTGGGATATCTCCTTTCCTTTTCCTTGCTCTCGATTCTCGTTTTGTTTCCGAAGGCACGGAACAAGGGGTCGCTAAGTGGAAGAGTAGGAGGGTCAATTTTCGTTCTTTCCCCTACCTTCGTAAGAGACACCGCTACCTCAGCGGAGCGACCCCACCCACGCCGGCCCGTTTCACTCCCCGGATCCTGAGTTCCACGTCTCCCCCCATGGATTGCGGTTGTAGCCTTTAGCTTTAAAGTCGCATCGCCGTACGTTCTGTTTCTTTTTAGTAATATCGGCCTTCGTTTACTCTTCTTTGCGCATCCATCTGCCTATCTCTGACTTTTTCCTTTTTAGACAAGTACCCGCATGAAACACGTCCACTCCCCCCCTTCGACACCGCCGTGACCTCAACGTGACATCAAATCCCTTTTTTCCTAGTTTTTTGAACTGTGAACTTCACTCATCGGAATCTGGGCTAAGAAGATGCCGGGCTTTTCATCGATACAGACCATGTGACCGATCCACGCGATGGACGTCCGGCCCATGCGCCCCCCCCCCCCCCCCCGCCCCCCCCCCCCCCTGAGGAGCATTCTGGTTGTTCATTCCCTCACACTGATGAATTTCCCAATCACCATTACGTTCTCCTTTTTTCCCTGTTGTGAGGACTTCACCCTTGCGACGGTGGACCCCCCCTTTTCGTTTTCTCTATGTTTCCACATCCCCTCTCCCCAACCTGGAGTTGGGTCACCCACACCCTTTTTCCCAAAGAATTGATTCACAGAGCTGACCCCTACCCTTCTTGGAGACACTGCGGGACGTAGTGCGTCTTCTTAGTGCGCACCCATGACTCAATGCCTTCTGTTTTATTACGTAAAGACATGTCGCTGTACCTCTCCTTTGGTCTTGACTTGTGAAGATGTGTGCAGCCGCATAGGACTTGTAAAGTCAGGTTCAGTCACCGTTTGGTGGCGCCAGATTCCTAGGGTCCCTTCCGTAACTTTTCCAAAGCCGCCGTCCCGAGCACCAAAAGTATTTATGAGTTTCCCATTCCGTCCGTCTCGTCGTCCACGGAAATCAGCCGGATCAGCCTGCATATCATGGATTCGATCTCGTCGGCCCAGCGTGGGTTTTTCTGATTGACCGAGCCGATCAATCGCCGACCGCAGTATACGCTTGCTCGATCCAACGACCCCGTTTCTATATCCTCACCACGTTCGCCCTCTGACCGACCCGCTTTTGCCAAATGTCTCCACGCACCTTTCTTGGAAGATAACCCCTCTCTCCCTTATGTCCCCCGCGTTGAAGTAGGCCTCCATTTCGTCCTTTTCTTGGCAGCCTCTATCCAGCCCCTGACTCGTTTTCTCGTAGGTGAGGCTCAGCGTGGCGCGTGCTCTATTATAATAGGAGACCGGACGCATGTCCACTGTAGCACAACCACTCCCTGCCGGTGCCGATGACCGCCGGATCCTGTCGCCATGCGCTGCCCCCTCGCCCTCTCTTGGGGTTCTTACGATTCCACCCATCCTTAAAATACCAGCTGAACTGTTTGACATACAGTTTCCTCCACGCCCTTTTTTTTGTTGTCCATCTCCCCCGTCGCAACGACGAAATCTCTCGAAGGTAATCAACATTCTTATTTACATCCCCTCTCTCCCGAGGTGGCATTATGTAGTTTTTACCGGTTATATTCTCCTGCGGACGTCCACCTCCTTTTTTCTATGTGCAGTCACACCCGCGTTTGTCTGGAAGGACATTTCCCTGCCATCCCTGCGTTTAGGGGCCCTTTTCTGTTATCCAGACCGTCTTCTTCTATATCCCTTTCTCTCAGTTGTTTTTGCTTTTTTCTAGTTCGATCACCTCGCAGTGGGACCGACCCTCATGTATGCCCTGCCGCAGTGAGCGTTACGAGGGCTTTCTCCCGCGCGAGGCGTTTTGACTGCCATTCCGATTTGATCGTCGCCAGAGTCGATCTAAGATGCTTACCCCCCCTTTTCCCCTGTCTCACTTTTTCTCGATGATCTCCTTTCTCTGCCCGAAGTGTGAGTGTGGAGACATAGTTCGAGAAGGCTCGCGACCTGGACGACTTTCCACGAAACCGATGTGTCTTACTGTCTGCGTGTCAACCGGTTCAGCGGGGCTTCTTTGTGGAAGCTCCTTAAAGCTTACTAGGATTTTGGGTAGCTCCTGTTACCCCTTTAACGCACAGTCAATTGCGTCATGCTTCCTCGGATTTTTGCCCCCTTTCCCCTCTAAGATATAGGAGCGATTATGCTAGTTTTTTGAAATCGACCTCTGATCCTTTTGGTCGACATGTGTAGATTTATTCTTGCTCCAATTCACGGGTCTGACATGTGAGGCCCCCCCGTCGAGCGGGGGCCGCTCCCTCACGTTCGGTTCTTTATTTTGCTCAAGTAGGTCTGGCCAGCCCAGGAGTTTGTCACACAATATCGACCCTTCGAAGTGTGGCTTTTTTCGACGTTCTTGATTCTACTACGACGTTCTACGCCTCGGCGCTATCTCTTGCTCCCGGTTTCACATCCGGACTTACCAAAAGGATGGGTCAGTCCCGGTGACGACCTTTTTCTATTCAGGATTATCATTCTTTTTCTTTTCGCTAGATGTCTCATGGCCTTTACCAGCACACCAGACTGGGTGTTTCGAGGACGGCTCTTTTCGTCGATGCCCCCTTTTCACCTCCTTCCCCACACTTTATCTGTACCCAGGGGTGACCCACGTCACTTTCTCCCTAGCACCACGGGCACGCCAAGGCCGCTTGTATTCGACGCCGACCGGGCTTTTTTTTTTGAGCCGCTCCTGTTATGGGTGAGACTACGCCCTCCTATTACCGTCCACTCCACAAAGTTGAGGCTTTGACCTTCCTTTCAAACGCTCGTTTATAAACTGGTGCTCGTTCAATTTTGCTTTTGGTGCCACCCTCGCCCTTTTTGCTCTTGGATTTCTGACCGTCCTGTTTCAACGAACGTTTCCCCTTTAGGTTTTCCCCTTGCCACCCCTTTGGGAAAAATTCGAGCCCGGTTGTAGCTGTGGCGTTCGGTGATTCTCTGCCCTAACTTCGGATCTTCTTTAGTCGGCCCCTTTTCCCTTGCCGCCCGAAATTGGTTCGGGGTCGCAGAGAGGATACGGAGTACCCGTTTTTTCTTTAAGAGATGAATTTAATCTCAAAAGGACTGAGGTCCCTATCCCATGCTTCCGCCGAGTTTCCTTCCGGACTGGTCGACGACCTGCTTCGGGTGATGCGGTTGCGCTTCCTGCCTCCGATTTGTTCTCAAGAGTCTTGAGGGCAGTTCATCTTGGTACTGGCGCAACCTCCTCACTGACAGCTCTTGCTGCATTGGACGGCTGGCTGGCACCTTCGTTCTCTGTAGTGTACGGGCAACTTATACTCGGACGAGAGGCTCCCATCTAAGAGGAGGAATAACTGATACCCCTTTTCTTGGCTGGGTAATCAGACCCCCTTAGTGAACATTTCGTTCTTTTTTGTCGGCTCCGACTTGTCGGTCATCTTTTTGTGTCCTCGGGCGTCGACGTCGTTGTCCCGGTTTAGAAGACGATGAATTTCCGTGCTTCCGACCCGCCACGTGGGTGGCCAGAATGACGTCCACTGCGCCATCCGAACATATCTTCTCGACCCGAGCTGCCCTTGGCGAGCTTCACTCCCTGTCGCAATACGTCCTTCCTCTCCTCTTTCCTATTAGACGCGTACCCCTTATATCTCTTTACCTCATCCTAATTTTTGTAAGGTTCTTGCTTTTTACTTCCTCGTTAGGTTTTCTCCATTCTCGTGTTTGACCCTTTTCCTTTTTGAGCATCCGTCCATTTTAGCTCTTCGCACGACGGTTCTTCCTGGCGCCTTTATTCTTTTGTAGTACATGTTTGTCCTCTCCGTCGTGCCCTCCGTCTTGGTACGAGGTAGTCGGCTCCAGCGGATGACGCTTACATTTACGAAGCGTGTACGACCCACACCCCCTCGTCCCCTTACAATCCGGATGTCGCTGAGTTCCCCGTTTCAACCTTTCCCCTTAGCACTTGTATTTGCGTCTGTACCCTTCTTTGATTTCTGTGTTTAGGTTTGACGTCGCTTCTCCCCCCCGAGTCGCCGGTTTTGCGCAAGCAGACGTCATTAGCACTCTGCCCCCACACCCCCCATTTACCAAATCGTTCGATATTCGCCCCGCAGCATGACACCACGGCCCGCTCAATCTACCCCCGCCCGGCCGCACTCGCCCGTCTTCCTGGTTCCGGCCGACCTCTGGTAAATGAACACGGCGGACCCCGTTTTTTACCCCGTTTCCTCAGTATTTGTTTTTTAATTCTCCATACTACCCACCAGCGGGCGCCAACAAGGCGACCCTGCCGGGTCCCATTTCGTTCTTCTGCAGTGCGGTGGCCGCTACTCTTCCCTTTTTCACTTCCGGCAGAGCCTCCCGAATCCCCGCCGCTCACTTCCTGAGCATTTGCAAAATGTTTGGGACACGCGACCCGGGTGACCACGTTTTCACTTAAGTAGAAACCAGGCCACGGCGCTGGTGGTCCACACCCCCCCCGCTTGGGCCCCACCAATTTGTCTCCCAGAGCTTAACATCTTTGTTTGTGAAAGTGCGCTGTCCTTCCATTGTTTTTTTTTAAACTGACCCGACCGTCGCCTTCGGTCAGCCTCATCCTTTCTTCTTCGAACCCGCGGCATTGGCGTGCCGTGTTTTTCCGCTGGGAACCTCTCTTACCTGTCCCGCCGGCGTCAAACGGTTTCTTTTAGCAGATTCTGAGTTTAGGCCGAATTACTCCGCCCACGGCGTAGGGTGGTCCGGGAAGCCGCTCGTCGACTACAATCAAAAGACGGATCCCCTCCTGCAGCACATGGTATCTTTGCTTGCGACGTTCTCATTAAGGACCTGTGACCCTCCTAAGAGAATCCGCGACTTTGTAGCATGAGCGATAGTCTTTTACCACTGTTAGCCATAGAATCCCCCAGTCGGCCCGCCGACCCTATGTCTTTTAAAACCTGTCTTTCCCCTCTTTGAATAGGCCTATTAATCTCCTGAACGTCGCTCCGAAATTCTTCTTCGGAACTTGCTTGATTCTAACTAGACTTCCCGCATCGACCTCGTTCGGCCATTGTCTTGGAGCTCATCCTGGGGCTCTTGCCCCTGCCGGATAATCTGTCGGAAGAGAATCTGAAACTTTGCAACACCTAAGCCGGTGTATGAACGCGATTCTGCGTCCTGTCCCCCTGGCTCGTTCCCCCACAGTCGCCTCTAAGCTGTGGTCCTCTTCAAACAGGGACTCCCCTCCTTGACCGTTTAAACGCGAATTTTCTCCCCGTCGTTTCGTGGCATTTCCGCCGCCCAGTCACCGGAGCCCTTCCTACGAATGCGTTACAAACTTTTCTCCGCGCTCCTTTTCTAGAGTCTTAAGACAGACCTTAGTGCCTGTTACACTTTACGTTCACCCAGATTTGCGTACACACTGCTGTTTACAGCATAGGACCGCTCATGCGGCTTTCCTCACCGTGAGTTAGTCCCACTGCTACTGTGTATTTTTCTCACTTTCTGTTTCCCTCCTTTTTGTTTCTTCCTCCCGATTATTGAGACAGTGGACGACTCACGTCTGCTGTTCCTTCTCTTTCCGCGGGCATTCTCCGCTTTACGTTTTTTTTTTTGCCACCGTGTGGACGTTCTCATAGATCTACTACGTCTTTCACCCCCCTGCTGCTTCTCCCTCTCGCTCTCTCGCTTCCCGACATTTTTTTGCTTGGCATTCGATCTCCGTGTTAGACGGGCGTCTCCGCACTGTCCCACTAACCCTAGTTGTTTCGTCGTGACTGTTTGCGTGTCACCCGGGTTTTCATCGGGGTTTTCCCTGCCTTTTGTTGAAAAGAGACAAGCCAGGCGATTCCACTTTGGTACGCATCTCCAGTGCCTTGACTCCATTTATAGCTTTTTCGTCATCGTCCCCCCTGCTTCTTTTTTGATCAAATTTTACCCGGCTTTCTGTCTCTTCTCCCTTATTCTGTCAACGTGCCACAGCTGAGATCTCCATCCAGAAAAGAGTTTTCCGTTCGGAGTCATCTCCTTGCCCAATCACTTCGACATTATAGGGACCTATCGAGGTTTTGCTCTACTCCGTTCTTCTCGTGTGATTTACGAGACTAGGTCAGTTGTCAAGCCTTGTCCTCGGGCGGTCAATTTCCCCGTTTGTGAGCCTCCTTTTTACTTTTCTTTGATGTATAACTGAGAACCTGTCTCCTCCCTCGGCGCCCTCTGATCTTCGCGGTCAGCGGAATCAACACCATTGCTTTGTCTTCTGTGAGATCGAATCCCTTATGCTTCTTGCGTTTGTTTCTTTGACTTTGCTGTCGTTCGACCAGAGCTGTTATTCCTTGCCTCCCCCACCCCCTAAGAGGTTGTTGTGTTCCTTCGCCCCGATTTATTTCCGCACCTCGGTAATAGGAGCCCCCACCGGTGAGCTGACCCTGTCTTTAACCAGTGTCGCTCTGTTCCAATGCACACTTTCCTCCAACCCCCCGGCCGCAGGTTTGTGTAGTTGTCCCTCGGACCCTTTTTCCTTCTGGACTGCCCGCCGGCGGAGGGTCTTTATCGTGTGATATATTTTCCCCTACGGCCAGCCTTGTTCTCACCCAGCCGGTCCTGTTCAATCCTTTCAAATGGTTTGGGCACCCTTGTTTGGTTCCCCCCCGCCGCTTTTTTACGAGGTTTCTTTTTTCGACTTCCTTTCTCTACTTGTCCAAGTCGGTAGATTTTGGCCCCAGTGTGCCAAACTGATCGAAGTGAGCCCCGGCGTCGTTTGAGTGGTTTTCTTTCTTATCCGCACGTTCGTCTCAGGTCTCCCTCTTAAACTCAATTCTCCTCCGGAAAGGTAGGCCGGTTAGCCCTGAGAGGATCGGCTTCCCCTCTTGTGTTTCTTGTACTCTCTTCCGTTAATCCCTGACCATCTTCTGCACCGAGCCCCAAGGCTTAAGAACGAGTTTTGTTAGTTACCCGTACTTTCCGGCTCAATACATTGAGGGGAGGAGTTCTTCTCGTTTCCTCGTCTTTGTTTGTCGACTGTCTCTTTCCCTGTTGTATGCGTGTGGTAATGCGCCCCCCTGCCTAATGAAGAGATGCATTTTCAAGGTTTTGCCTGCTTTTCACACTTCTCAGAGTGTTCGAGAGCTTGGAAACCTCACGACTCTCTTACGGGGATAGGCGAACATTTACACCGCTGCGGTCTACAACGTCATCCATTTTGATTTGTCTCTGGCAATCAGCGGACATCCTGAGTTTGTCCCTGGCTGTTCTTTGTTTGTTTCTCTCTTTGAGGTAATAGTTGTATTTGTTAGCGTCGGTCCCAGTAACGCTCCGCGGTACCCCGCCGACCTTGGCTGCCTTAGAGCCAACGTTTTTTCCCCTGCGCCTCCAAGTCCTCCTCGAACTACTCTGTTCCCCAGACTTCCCCCTGACGCGATGATTAACCCGGGTCGCAAATAGCAAAATGTTCACCCTTGCACGAAATGACCCACGCACAAAATCTCTTAATACCTCAGTGTTTTGTGAGAGAGCGTGTCTCCGGAATTTCTTCTTTCAGGGTGCTCATTCTCGTATTTTTTTCCCCTTCCTTTTGATGCATCCTTCATTCATCTCGTAGACGAAGATAGTTCGTCTTTTCGACCCTTTCCAGGAAGGTACTGGAAAAAACGTGGGCCGTTTTTCTTGCGTAGGCGTCACTGGGAGTAGGAAGGTTCCTGCGCTGCCTGATCACGATGACCCGCAGTGCGTAGAGACCCCCCCCCCCCCTTCCTTTTCACTCCTTCTTCTTGCTCTTTCCAGATCCACCCTTTGAACGTTTCTCCTTCGCGTTATGTAAATGGTAGAATACCGCAGTTTGAGGCCTTTTTTCCTTTGGTTGATCCGACTCTTTCCGTGTTTTGCTCTGACAAGGCCGTATGCATCCATCTCTGCCATCTTCAGGTTGAGAGTACCCCCTCCTTACCCCCCTTGCCTTCACTTACGTTCCCACCCTCTTTCCGTTGCAAGAAAATTCACTCCATACACCATTGTATGCCTACATCGGCATACTAGTCGGAATATGGGGTCCTTGAGCCGATTTCGGGCATTCCCGTCACTCTCTTTTTACCGAACCACCAGCTTTCCTCCGATCTTTCCGCTTCCCCTCAGTTCCTTGTTTCTCCTCAGGTGAGGTGGCCGCTACTTCGATCGCAAGTGCTGACAGGAACTAACGACTCACGACTCTCACCTTCGTTTCCTTTTTCCACTGTCTTGGGCACGCACCGTCGCAGGTGACCCCTTTCTTTCTCAGGTATCTAACATCCCTCGTCCAACCCCCAAGGCGTTTTGGAACCACACTTTGGGCCCCCCTTTGATCCCATTTTCCCTTCCTTGGATTGTTGTACTGCTGTGACGTAAGGCGTATGTCTTAGGGCGCACCCATACCTCCCTCCTCCCGTCCCTCGTCAAAGCCTTCGGCGTCACCTCAGTCATTTTCCTTGCACTTTTGGTTTGCTGGTGAAGATAAGAGCGACTTTTTTCGCCTGGTAAAAGTTGTGTTTGGAGCAGATTCCGAGGTGTCTTCCGACCTCTTCCCTCCCCTCTTCCCCACCTTTTTGGAGGGACAAATGAAGTCGGTGACTTGCTTTCTCCTCCAACAACTCTCGCTGCATAAGAATGTTCTGAGATCTAACCTGCGGCCCCATGCCTTTGGTTCAGTCCGGACCGTGTTGACCCGCGCCGACCTTTCTCCTCCGCTTGTAGCCCGTCTGTTGCGATCCACAGACTTGAGTTTTTTTGCATCACGCGCTTGAAGACATTGGTGACCACTGCTTTTGGCACTCTCTTCTTCCTATTCCACTCAGCGCTTTCTTTTACGCTTTTTCTGCTTAGTCCTCCATGTCCGTGCTTTGCCGCAGCTTCCTCCAGGCATCGACCTCTTTCGGCTGCCGGAGATACAGACGGTGCGGCATCTCTCCCTGGCGCTTTCGCCGCAGTGGCCCTGGAGCAAACCCCTCCGCTGTTTTTTACGCACGCAGATCCTTTCTTCCCTTCCTCTTTTCCCCCCACATCGCCTTCATCGTTAGGGTCCGCTGCACCCTCATTTGCCACAGACCCTATGTTTTGTTCACACGAACGAGCACCGTACGGTTGTTCGTGGGCATTTCGCCGCCATTTTCTCAAAGAGAACCTCTCTTACGAATTCCTCTCCCTCAATTTACTGTCAGTCCTGCTCTCTAATCGTTTCGAGGGATCGTGCCGGTCTTTGAAAGCTCGTAGCCTATGTTTTCACATTGAGCGTAACCAGAGCGTTTCCCGGCTTGGCCGTCACTCTGCATTCTTGAACCTGTCTTTAGTCCCT
>Ga0179593_1734964_pt1 | contig 13124 bp, 8 predicted proteins | sample CZODoug2_1_08_16_FD_185931 | JGI IMG/M metagenome (GOLD analysis project Ga0179593, IMG submission 185931) | Vadose zone soil fungal communities from Angelo Coast Range Reserve, California, USA - CZODoug2_1_08_16fungal (PacBio error correction) | ecosystem: Environmental > Terrestrial > Soil >... | reverse complement strand
CCGCTATTTCGGCCCTCGACAAATTTAATCCCTCCCGGCCGGCGTTTTCTTTTCTTCTACCCATCCTGAGACGTTACTTTATCGCTTAGTGCCCCCGATTGGCCACTTTCTTGACTTCCTGCCAAGATAGGAGACGTCCTTGCCCCTCTGCCCACTTTGAATAGATCGAGCTCAATTTTCCACGATCTTGTTAACGGATTCAAGACCCTTGGCCTTCTCCCCTCCCCGGCTTGTTCAGGATACGTAGACGCTTCAGCAGCGAGGACGCAGTTTTTGTCTCCCAAAAATTAGGACTTAGACGAATTGCCGATCTGGACCCAACGTGAGCCCTTCTGGCCTGACCCACTTCCTTATGAGAAGAGGAGTTCAAGCGCTTCATGCCTTTGTCGACAACCGAGCACCGTCTTTTTGTGTTCGCTCCTTGACCTGACAAGATCCTCCTTAGTTTATGACCAGTCCCATCCTCCCACTCGGATTTCGGACAGCTTTCTTCCTCTTAGACATACCTCTTGTTGGAGCCTCCAGGCGATTCTTCTTTCTTAAACGGGAATAGAGTTACTCATTTCATTCGGCCGTTTCACGTCGCAATGTTCCCTCATATATTTTCCCCTCCTCCTTTTGTTGTTGGTTATTCTTCTTAAACTCATTCTTCTCGTCCCGGCAGCGACATCCATTCGCGGCTTTTCAAGCTATTCCTTTCGTCCCTCGGCGGTCGCCCAACCGAAATGTCTCTGTTATGCAGTTGCGCGATGAAGGTCTGGTCCGTCCATCGTTTTAGTTGATTTTCGACGTGCGGCTCATTTCGCTTTTCGTTCATATAGGTGAGTTGACTCACCCGACGGGCGCCGGCTCCCTTCCTAGTCGTGATCAGAATCATTCCCGGTCATTCCGTTGTGCCTGCGTTGCACCACTTATGTTTTTCCATCGCATTAGCTGCCCTTCATGTTCCTTTCTTTGTGGCGACCTCTTCTTTCCGGCTTTAGCTCGTGTCCCTTTGTTCTGCCTCTTTTCCTGTCTCAGGCCTGTAGGGCCGGCGGTCCTTCTGCGCGCCCCCTGTGTCTAGGGGGGGTATTTTCTCCCCTTCAGTGGGCGGCTGCGGAGATTGCGTCCTCCGAGATCTGCGCTTTCTTCCCACCTGCCACCAGCCTACTCCGTTAAAAACCGCTGTAGGCCGTCGTGCCGAACCGCGGCTCCAACTTCGCGCGTTCCTCGTGATGCCCTCCCCTCTTGGTGCAGTCGTTCTACCCTTTTTTAATGAGCTTCTAACACGGTATTTCGCGACGAACTAGCGTCACGAAACCCTTCCGCATAGTATCCAGCTTCTCGCTGGCGGGTTGCTCACCTTTTCCCCCTCCGGGAAACCTTCTTCCCAGTCACGGCGGCTGTTCACGGTCCTTGCTTGATGCGCGACTCCCTCTGATGGCCCCCATACTTCCCTTTTGTCCGTTGCTTCGGGTTCATCTCCTATTTCGCCTGCGAGTCGTCGTCTTGTTTTTTTTTTGATAAGTGGCGAGCTCTACTGGCCTTCCGGAGTAGCCTTTCAGCTACCCCCCGCCCACAACCGCGGCGAAACAGTCTATCGATTCGCTAGAGGTAGTCCTCGAAATTTCTCATCTCCTGAAGCTCCAGTCGTGCTGGACGCCTTGCCGAGCCGCGGACTTAACGCGTTTTTTCTGGTCCTTATTCAGGGCTTCAAGTTGCCTCAACGCCTGCCTTATTCGCTCTAGTTTCCCCTCCCCACTATTTGCCCTTTGTGTAGTGGCTCGCCCTGACGGCGACTTGACATCCCCCCCCGGGCCCCTTTGCAGCCCACCCAGGAGAAGCCGGGCCATCGGATGGATCTCCGCCTTTTCTCCTTCTTGGTCTGTAGGTAATTACCCTGACCGTCACTGAGCCGAGTCCCCTTCATTCTGCCTTCCCTGAACACCACTGTCACCTGTCGGACGAAATGCCCACCTCATTTTCCGTCGTTCCTGATTGAAATTCTGTCCTCGTCCCGTATATCCAGGCAAGCCTCTTGCATACTTCCGTTTCTGTGTCTTGACTCCCTCCTTCCCCTAACTTATTTTCACCCCACGCGTTGTGACGTGTGTTCATTCCTCCCCCGGACATTGTCCCCCTGTACCGGAAGGTCAAGGATTTCTCTCACGGGAGTTCTCTGGCTTCACGGCGCAGTCTCTTTTTTCCCCCCTCTTTCAGCCCCTGGGCCGTTTCGCGGGGCATTTTTTGGCCTTGTAGTGGGGCAAAGGGTCTGCAGTTTCAGAGAACGGCTTCGCTCCAAGCCCACCAACCCCCCCCCCCCCCCCCCCCCGCCCAACAACCGGAACACACCCAAAACCCAACACCCCCCCCCACACCACCCCCACCCCCCCCCCCCCCACACCCAAACACCCCCCCCCCCACAAAAACCCCCCCCCCCCCCCCCCCCCAAACCCCCAACCCCCCCCACCACCAAACCCCAAACCCCGACCAAAACCCCCCCCCCCCCCCCACCCCCCCACCCCCCCCCCCCCCCCCCCACCCACCCACAACCCCTAGGCCTTTTTAGACACCATCCCCTGGATCCTTCCCTACTTCCCTTTCCTCATCCCCGTTGTTGTGGTGATTTCCCCCTCCCGTTATTCCCAAGGCTGTTTCTCGGAACTCTACCTCAAGCATACTACGTTGACGTGCCATACTTTCTAACCTCGGCATCACGGTTGCCCCGAGTTACCATTTTCTTTTGAACTGGGCTTCCCTTTCAATCAGTATCTCCCGCCCTGTGTGGAAGGTTAGAATAATTGAAGTTTCGCGCCGCTCCTGGAGCCCTTCCTCCTTTGACCGACACGCGCCGTCAGATCACACCATGCATAAAGGTCTATGCGCCTACTCTGAGGACCTTGGTGCCCCCCCCAGTCTTCTTTTTATGCCTTGGGCTTCTGGTCCATTGGTAAGGATCGGACTATTCCTTTTCTAGCTGCGCGCGGCCTTTAGACCGGTTGCTTTTTTCGCACTGTTACTCGGGAACTTACCTTTGTCTCCTTCTCCCCCCGATGAGGCAGGTTTCCTGTCCTTTGTTGGCCCCTCCTGAAAGAGCTCGAATCCGCCCTGACCGCTGAGATCATCGCTTTTTTTAGTTGGGGTTCTTTCTTTCGCTGTTTGATTAAGTGTAGCCGTTTTTAGACCGCACACCCGATTTTTTAATTTGCCACGCGATTCCGGGATGGGTTCGACGACATAAATTCATCCCCTTCCCTCCGGCCCACAGCGTTATGGCTCTCTTCCCCTGCGACGCGCGATTTCCTACGGATTTAAACGGTGGAATTCTTCGAGCCTTTTTTCTCGCTTGGTGGTCTTTTATGAGGGTGTACGGCTCTCTTCAGGCAGTTCTCGGAAGCCCTAGTTCTTTCTACGCCCCCACTCTTCACGAAAAGACCCAGCAAGGAGATCTGCTCGTCCCTTGGCCCCTTTCAGGATTCACCCATCATGCCCGGTCGCTGCCTTCGGCGTGCGAGTCCTCGCTGCGCGTGAATCCATGGACTGTCCGCGCCTTTCGCTAGGCTTTGCGGGTCCTCATCTCTCCTCGCCTTTGATGGACTGATTCTAGTTCAGGCTATGGGCCCTTTTGCTCCCTTGCCCTTGCTGTGTCGATGAACGCACCTTTCTAGGCCCTAACACCCTTTGTCCCTTTCTTCCCCGCAGGCTTTTAGTCGCGAGGAATCAGGACCTATTTTTTTCACTGACGTCATCAAGCTCTTTTCGTCGCGTTGTCCTAAAATCCGATTTCCTGAGCGCTTTGACTCTCATTTATCTCCATGCCGCCGGACCCTTTGTGCCCCGTCCCGCCGGAGAACGGCCGCTATTCCCGCCCCGTGCACAAGGCCTCGTCCCCCGCACCCCCCGGCGCGCCGCCCTGGTCGGGAACACGATCGTTCAGTACCTTCCCTCCCCACCCCGGTTCCCCCCAACTCGGTAATGAGGCGTCCTATCGACAACTCTCTACGCTATTAAACCCCCGGACTGCCGCGTCTGAGCCGATGTGTTCGCCCCTTCGTTTTTTTCCCGTTGGTTCCCGGAACCTTCATAAACCTTTTTCCCCCTCTGGCACATACTTCCTGGCCCCTCCCTCGCAACGACCCCGGCTTTCCTCTCCATGGAGATTGGTACCATTCGTCTTTCCTCTCCTTAGACATTGCAGGCTTTCAAGAGCGTCGCCCGCACTCGTTTCCGATACGGGGACATTATGACTCTCCCTTCTTTGCCTGTCTCTCCGTAGAACCTTTCTCCTCTGTTCCTCCTCCGTTACTCTTGGACCCCATTGTCGAATTTTCGGTGAACGTCCGAGAACCGTCTTCGATTCGTTAAACCTAGCTCAGAATTCTTGACGCCTCGCCCCTAAATGTTCGTCGACTTCGTTTTCTTCTTGTCCTAATAGAAGATGTCCATGATCGATTTCGGTTTCGCGTGCCTCCCTCCCAGTCGTTCCCAAGTTCCGACGACCACTCTATGGATCCTCCCCCCGGAGCTAGTTTTCGACTCTTGTGCATCACGGTCATTTCGGTGTGTCTCCGTCGGGCACGGGTTTCGAAGCTGCGCATCGACTGTCTTCAACAGCTGAGCTGCTGGTTCATATTTTCTGAAGCGGCGATTACTCCCCCGCTCGCTTTTTCGGCGCGTGTAGCGCGGTGTTAGGTACGTGCCGATCTCTTCCTTTATCTTCGGCGGGTTTCGTCTCCCGTTTGTGCTTCCCGTGGAGATTGCGGCCCTCCGAGCTATGCGCCGCAGGACCTCCTGAGGGTTTTTTTCCCTCGAGCTTTTCTTCCCCCTTGATGTTTCAGTTTCACTGGTCGCGTCCCCTTCAACTTCGACGCCGGCCTTTTTGAATTCCCCTCAAGCCGTTGTTTGACCTTTGAGGCCTGTCCTCGAGATTCTATCCGACATGCCTAGTGGTTGATGCCCTTTTTTCCTTTCCGCTCGATCAGTCAACGTTTCATCGCTGCGCTACGCGGAATTTGTGCTTTCGAGCCAACCCCCTCTGTTTGAATGGTGTTCCATCACTCGATTCTTTTTCCATTCCTGACTGCTTGAGTGACCCGATCATTGTTGGTGACGCCTATTTAATTGTCCCTCCTATTTCGCAGAGAGCATCTCCCCGTATGCTGTCTGATTCTAATTGGTGCGTGAGCTCAGCGTCTCTGCCTTTCGTCGTACCCAGCGCATCCTCCCTCCGCGACACCGAGGTCCCAGAGCAGTCTTCGATGTGCCTTTCGCATAGGTTCCTTCTTTTCCTCGTCCGTGGTCGCTGGAAGCGCCCTTTGCTGTTTTGTTTTTTCCGAGGATCCTCTGTTGGAGGAGTGACGGAGCATTTTCTTCCTTCCGCTACGAACAGTCCTTCTTCCCTATGTCTGCTCTGTAACCTTTTTTTGGCGTTGGGTTTGATCCCTGACGGCGACCTGACTTTCCCAGCGCGCCCTCTTTTTTCGTCAATCAACCCGCCTTGTTGAAACTTCGCTTTCCCTTTCGTCCTTCCTTTCGTTCAGCACAATGGAATGATCGAGCAACGCACTATGCCACCCGCTTTGTCACCCGAAGGAGGTCCCTCATAGACCAATTGCCCCATCCTGATCATTTCCAGAGCAGATACGTCTCCATTTTGCGAGCCGCCAGGCCCAGCCCCGGATCTGTTAATCCTCGTGACCGTCCTCAATCTTCCCCGCCTATCTCGTGTGTGCCTTGCTTCCTCAGTTGTTCATTACATGTCGGTTCCTCCGGCATCAAACCCTTCGCTGCGCGAAAGGAGGTTCTACGGGGGCCTTCGTTACGGCTCCGTTAACCCACAGTTGCCGGCGGGTTCCACTTCTTACTCCTTTCCGTTGAGTCAATCTTTTCTTTCAAGAGACACTCCGCTGCCATTCCTTTCGGATTATGGCTCATTTTCCCCTCCCAGTCACATCCTACAGTCTGGCCATCTCTTCCTTCCGTGGTTGTCTCTGTGGCCTCTGTCTCGCCGTTTTGTTTAGTGAATCTAAGTAATCCGACGCATGGCCGAACTTGGTTTCTTTTGCACTTTTTGCCCCCTAAAGCTGTCTCCCCGCTTCCATTCCCCGGCTTTTCCTTGCGTCCCTTGCCCGATTGGGCTTGCTGCCTTGCGTGCCCAACCTCCAATTCCGTCCCCCCCCCGGTCTGAAGCCTCCTTGCGCGACGATCCGCCGCTCCTGTGAGTGACTTTTCCTGCTTACGTTTCCACCGACCAAACAGCCTTCAACCCCCCCAGGTCATGCGACTTATTTCTGTTTAGACCGGTATTTCAATTTTTTCCATTGGGTGTTGGGATAGGTCTGATGCCGATTCTTTCCTTTCTGGTACTTTAGAGACATGGCCTTCCCTCTTCAGATTTCTGTCTCTTTTTGGGCAGCCAAGTTGGCCTTTTATTCGGCCTTCGATTCAGGTGGGGTTGAATTTCTTTTAGCCGTCCTTTCAGTGTGTGAGTACGACAAAGAGCAACTCTGGCCCGCGGAAGATCAGCTCTTTTCCCCCTTTGATCCCACCGATGTAGATTGCGCTCGTTTGCTTCATTGTCCATGGTTTTCCCAAACGCCCTTCTACTTTTAAGATGCGTGCTTCGTGCCGCTGCGGTTCGGAGGGATGCCCCCTCTCAGTACCCCTCTTCCCCGCGTTATCACGTTTCTCACTTTCCTTCCAGCCGCTTCAGGAGAGGAGCCTTTACTGATTCCCGGCATTCACCTTCGACTTTTTTCGCGGGTTGTTTATGCCGTGGGTCGGTTTCGAAATCGAATACGGGCCCCCCCACAAGCTTTATGGATATAGCTCCGCTCGGGCAAACCCCCCGGAATGATCTTAGCTCGCATTTCGCGGCGATCTTTTGAGAGAGTCCCCACCGGGTGTTGGAATGATCTCTCTCTTCCTCCCGGCAGGCTTTCGTCTGTCCCCTGCTTGACCCCCGCCGGTGAATGCCGCCGCATCAGTTTCGCGGGCCTTTGCGTTTCATCAGCACCCATTTCCACCGCGATACGGTAAGCCCGTTCTGAGCGGGCCCTGATGTCCTTGCTTCCCAGTCGCGAAAGCCGATGTTGGTTTTCTATGCGCGATGACCGCTAGGCCGAATGGCGCACACACTCTTTCCTGCTTCAACTCGGCTCCTGTCCGTCGACTCCCGCTCGCGTTCGCTTCCTGCATCACTTTTTCCAGATGTGCGAACACGGTCGACCTATAAGTCTGCCTGAATCCCAGTTCTCCCTGCCCTCGCCACTTTGGCCGGTTCTTCTCCGTACGCCACGCCAGCCCTTCCTCCCTCGTTCACGCTGACTATTCAACCCTTCCCTCACCCCTTGCCTTCTCCTCTCTTGGCGTTTTCGGATACTGGTGCGGGGAACTGAGTTCTCATCGAGGACCATTCCTTCCTGTTAACCTTCCCCCTCCGTTTTTGACTCCCCGTGAGCTTCTCCGATGCGTGAAAGTCGTCAACCCTTGGCCCTCCCGCGCCGATCGGAGCAAGTGTTTTCCCGCTCCGGTGTTTATTTTCCTGCTCTTTCGTTCGTTTATCACATATGGCCCACGCCTCCTCGGCCACTTCGCCCCTCTGCTTTTCCCTCCCAAATTCCTTCCTTCCCGACTTCGCCAGGCTCAGCCGTTTTAGACTTCAGGTGGCTTCCCATTTTTCCCAACGACCTTCTCTTCTCTCTCCACCAACCTCCTCTTCCCGAATAGTTTCAATTCCCGGTCGCCGTCGACATTGGTTCGCCTTCTTCTATAATTTGGTTTTTAGCTTCTGAGAGGTGAAACCCCTGTCGACGTCGACCCACGTTCCTGCCCTTCGGTATTCGTAACGCTATGAATTCCGAAGAGTTTTTTTTTTGCGCTTGTTAGCCACCTGCCCTGATTTGTAGAGGGCCGCACCGCGAGAAGGTCGGTCCGCCCTCGTGCCCATTGATACTCTACTTTTTTCCGTTGCGGCACGTTACTCGATTCTTTTTTTTCCTTGTCGCGACGAACTCTTGCTCCAAACCCCCTTTGCTCTTAGCCCTTTACCCTCGTCGGAGCGTCCGCCTTTTTCCTGCGTTCGCGCTTTGATTGCATATTGAGCTGCGCCATTTTTGCAAACCCGCTGCTGCCTTCTTTTCTGAATCTATAGTTTTTCCCTTCTCTTAAACACGCGCCGCCTTTTTGGGCCTTGTGATTTCTGGGTGTTCTCTTCCAGGACCGGGCGGTTCGATCCGGCGGGGCGGGACGGGTACCTTCACGGTGGGCGGGAGGCAGGAGTGAGACGCGCCTCTTATGCTTGCATGATCAGTAGCTTTACGGCATCGCGACGCCTGCGATTTTTACAGTGACCTCACCTGGCGCGCGATAAACTTCTCTTTCCCGCCGGTCCCGAGGTGTCGAAGCAAGCATTTTGTTGTTGGAAGTTCGATGAACTGTTCTAGATTTGAATGGCCACACGTCGCGCGGTGCGCTACAACTCCCGAGCGTCCTGTCCCCTCATAGATCTTCATCTTCTTGCGCAAGTCGGTTTTCTTTTTAGTCTTTAGACCGCACACGGCGAAACCTTTCCTCCTTCAGCGGCCGATTCATCCCCTTTTATGCTAGAAAGTCTAATTCGAGGTTTTTTGAACCTTTTTGTTTCAGTCACGCTGCCCCCCCTCCCCCCCCCCCCCCCCCCCCCTTCCCGGACGTTATCGCTCTGACCGAATCGTCCGTGTGTCCTATAAGTTTCGACGGGTTTTCCTTCCGCTTATCCGGTCTACCCCTCCGCAAACCCACCTCTCCGACAACCGCGGCGAGCCCTTATGATTCCTTCCTGGTAGAATCCGTATTGTTAATCCTTTCGCCTTCCGCGTTTGACGATCCTTGGTCAGCTCTACCCCCTGCTTTCCTTGGGACGGATCCCCCTTTCCTCCCTAGGCATCGCGATTTTTTACTCGCGATGTCCATTCGTTGATGGGTCCCTGGCGTCTCCATGAGTGCGACCCCTAGCAACGCTGCCGCCCTCTTCACATCCCCTGGCGCAGTCAATTGCTCTGATCCATTTTCTGTGCGGCGCTGGAGTTTTTTCTAACGGCCCTCCTGCATCGTTGCCACGCCCTATCTGCGGACACTTCTCGGTTCTCGATGTTGCGGCAGGTTCCTCTCAGGCCCTCCCCATCTGTGCCCGGCCAGCGCAGCTCGCGTGCACTGTGTCGAGCCGTACTTCAGCCCTGGGTTGTTGTTTCCTGCGTGACGTATTTCTCGAAATAGGTCGCATTAGACGTTCTCGTCGATCTTCTCCCGGACATTTCTTTTAATTAGGAATTGCCAGAGCGGTTCCCTGAGTCTCCAGTGGACGCTTACGGGGGGCATTCCGTTGAAATTTTTCCGCCGTTACATCCCTGCAGGCATGGGGCCCTGTCGATTGCAGGGGACGTCCTGGGCTGTGAGGCACCTGAACCAAGAAGGGCGACCCTTACCTTCCTTCCTTCTTGCTTAGCTAGTATTTACTACGCCCCCCCTCCGTGAATTGGCAGACAGCGCACCCCCCATCAAGCCTTTTTTTTGTGAGGAGTGGACAGCCCCTGTCTAAATCCTTTGGGAGGACTATCATATTTCCAAGCAAAAACTTGGAGCGAGGTTTCCTTGGTATTGCCCGCTTGTAAACGCCTATCGCGTCCCTGCCAGTTCCCACCTCTGAGTTTAAAATGTCTGTTTTCCCTCGTTTCACCCCATTTCGGTGTCATGCCGCAAAAGTTTCGAGGCTCCTGACTGACGACCCTTCGCGTAATGGAGGGTCTGACGACAATTTCGTTTCTCCATCTTTCCCACGCCTACCTTTTTTTCTATTCCATTCTCTGGTCGCGTCAGCTGATTTGAATTTCAATTTCTTTTGATTGCGGAGGTTTCTGGTTTTTTACGGTTTCTACTTCCTTTACGCTCGTCAGCTGTCGGCCGGCACGATGCAATGGGCTTGGTCTTGCTTAGGCACTACTTTCCCCGTACCTCCTAAGGTGGTGTGAAGCGAAGAGGCGGTGTCTCGGCTCCCCAGTTCCCCTTTTTGCTGTCGTCCGCACAGCAATGCAGTGCCCAAGGTCCTTATCCCGAATTAAGGTTTTTGGGCTGGCCGATGCAGCGGCGGGCTGATTAATTGTCCGCCGTCATGTTAGTTCACAGCGTCCTAGTTATTTCCGGCAGCTGCGCAACCTCTGCCGGCTGGCGTCCGATTTTTTTAGACCATTTCCTTCCCTCCCCCAGCCTTAGCAGGCTGATCCAGCCAACCCCCCTGATTACCGTGCTTGATCGTACCCTTCAGATGATCCCATTACGGTCTCCCTGCGGGACATCGAACCTTCCTTTCATCGTTCCTCGGCGCTTGTTGGTGTTGATGCGGGTGGCTATCTAGACCGTAAGAAGAGACGGAAATAAGCTGCGCTTTCTCCCTTATCTCATCGGCCAACCTACCCACTGCCTGATAGAGTAGTTGAACGGCATTCTTCACCCCATGGGTATGATAGCGGCCTCCCTCGCGTTCGGACTCGGAATTCTCCCGGAAGGACTTGACAGTCCCTTTTCTTGAGCATTTTTGGCTCAGAATCTAGCGATTTAAGCCGTGCCCCGGCGATTGAAGCGGTTCTCGCTTCGCCCGCTCTTTGCAAGTTTCGCGCCCCGTTGGGTCTTAATGGCCGATATTTAGCAGAGGACCACGCTGCATTCTCTCTTTCTGAAGTTGGATGAGCCTTTTCGCTTTCCATCAAAAGCGTTTCCGAGGTCGCTTGTTTTTTTGTTTGTTTGGTCCCCCCCCTGTTTCCTCCCTTTTTCCCCTTCTCCCGAGAACTGGCTCGCGCAATCTCCTGGCCAGCCTCCCCCTTGGCGCCTCTACCGTCCCTTTTTCATACAATGCCGTTTAATGTCTGGTCACCGCTGCTCCAAGGCTCGCGCCCACGTCGTTTGATTTGTCGGGAAATCCAGTTCCCAGTAACTTCTGACACTCAGCGGGGCTTCCAAAATTCGTCCTTCGCCGTGTTTCTGCAAACGCCTTTTCCCCCCTCGTCGGGCGACCCCCAACGAGCCCGAGCCTGCCGCCTATCTTGAGATTATTAATCCTCTCCGTTGTGAGTCCCAAAAGCTCCGTGCCCTTTTTAGCTGTGGCCGACCCCTTCTGCCCCCTCGCACCGATTTTCGTCTCCCTTCCTCCTCTCTTAGGGCGGACCGGTCCTGTCTCGACATATGTTTTTTTTTTAGAGCCTTCTTCTTCTTATTTCTTGAATAGCGAATAACTCGGTCAATCTTTTTTTCCCCTTTTTCATACGACGTCGACCCAATGCGTTGTTAGCATATTCTTCCCCTCCTCCTCCGTGTTGTTTTTTTTCTCTGACTGTGAAACTTAATTGTTCCCCCGTAGATTTCCTCGCCCGTCATGTAAGCTTTCGAGCCTTCCCGGTTTATCGAACCGACTTTTGGCTGCCTGTTGTCTGCAATGTCTTTCTGTAGAGTAAGGGGCTCGGGTCGGTTTTTTTGTTGGCGGCAACCGCCGATGGAGGGATTTTATTTTTTTAGACGCTGGGCCTTTCCCGTTCTGTCGGTTAAATTTGATCAAGGTGACGTGTCATCTACTTGCTCGTATCCCCTTCTTGCGGACGGTCCTCTCTTTTCGTCGGCCAGAAGAAAGAGTTTTTCAGTTTGTGTCGCTGTCACTGAATGTGTTCTCATAGAGCGCCTCCTTTTCGGGCCTCAACTCTTCATTGTCCTAGGATGTCTCACTGATAGTTTAAAGTCCCCAGAGACTGAACGCTGCTGTTGCGTAGGTCCCGACTGGCGGCCCGGTGAGTCGAACGAGGTTACTTTCGCTCCGGGGATGTTGTTTTGTGCCCCCTCTGGACGGGCATTGATTTCGCGCGACTTGGCTCTCCTCCTCGTCCGCCCTGGGTTTGTTCAATCGCTCTGGAAACTCTTTTTCTTTTTCCCGTTGACCTCCCCTCTTCCTTCTTTATCACTTCTGACAGCCTTCGGGTTCATGCCGCACTGACTTCTGTTCGCCCCCCCTCGGATGTACTTTTTTCTTCTTAAGGACACCTCTTCGTTGCTCTCTCCCGCGTCATGACGTCCTATCCGGCAAGATCTTTCAGCGATTGATCTTTCTGATTTTGTAGCCCTTTTCCGCGCAACGATGTCGGCAAGTCCGGCTCTTGGCTTTCCCGCTCAGGGCGCGATGCTCGCAAGGCGCGGATCGGCGACCGCTTCATTCCCCCTTTTTGTGACGTTTTTCTCGTTCCCTCGCCGAGATTCGCCGCTTTTTACTTTTTGTCTTTTAGAGCTGAGTAAGTTCGAGCCGAGTCCCCTGCTTTGCCTCTATTCTGGCGCCTAGATTCCCCCTGGCATCACAACAGCGCCCGCCAACTGCTTTGATCTTCTTTTCCCTATGCCCTTGTATCACCGAAGAATTGACCTCATCCTCTTCGCTCCTCCTTTTTGAGCTCGGACCCCGATTTTGAAGGTCGTTAATTCATTTGCCTAAGTCCTCGCCCCCAGCAGGAATCGCTCTTGCCCCCTTCCTCTCGAGAACTCCTTCCTTTTGCGTTTCTCCCTCTCGTCCAAAATGAAGCAAATGTCCTGCACCGCTAATGTCCCCCCCTAACGGCTCCAGCCGTTACCATTCGAGATGTTTCCGCTTGTTCAATTTGCGAGTTGCTTTTCCTCCAACACTGAATCCTGTCCGATTTACCCTCCCTTTTGAAACCACCCTGAATCGCAGTCCTATGTGAAGGCCGACTTTTCTCCAGGCCCAAGCCCCATTTCGACGTGACCCCTCCCGTAGAAGCTCGGCGAGGATCCCCCAGCAGTAAAATGATCCAAATACGCGTGCATCAGCATTAGTTCTATCGTGTCGACCTAGGCAAATGGTGTCGCTTGTGACCTTTTTTGTAGATCGGTGACCCCTTCTTTCCGTCCCCGCCCTTGGGGGGACGGAAGTATTGCAATTCTGGTTATCCTTTTTTATTCATCCTGCCAGTATCCGCCAATGTACAGTTTCCTTTTCTCATATGGCACGGGATCTTTCTTTACGAGTTTCGTTACAATAGGGGAGTAAATGGAAGACATTTTTCTTGATGGACTGGATTGAAGATTTGGTTTCCCTTGCCCAGAATTGGACCGGCCCC
>Ga0179593_1708050_pt1 | contig 13124 bp, 9 predicted proteins | sample CZODoug2_1_08_16_FD_185931 | JGI IMG/M metagenome (GOLD analysis project Ga0179593, IMG submission 185931) | Vadose zone soil fungal communities from Angelo Coast Range Reserve, California, USA - CZODoug2_1_08_16fungal (PacBio error correction) | ecosystem: Environmental > Terrestrial > Soil >... | reverse complement strand
CTACTATTTCTATGACCCAAAATTCCACGGGTGTTTCTTCAACTTAGAGTTCCCCTACCTGCATGCATCCGTAAAAGCTCCAGCCCCCCCTTTTTTCCGCTTTCTCTTCTCTTACACTTCATTCGCAATCCGCAAGAATTTTTCGGATTCTCCCGTTCGACTGTGTACTCGCCCTCATCTGATCGCCTTGTTTTTCAAAGTTTCAGCGTTGCGTCAGGGTTTACCCCTCTCCTTCCCGCTTGATTTTCCCACTCCGCCATATATCTTGACCACGATGGGATTTTTTTGTCCGTTCCCGTTGGTTCAGGAACCCATCTTCCCAGTCCGCAGTCGAATCAGACCACCCACGGACCTTTTGACCGAGGTATTCGCTCCTAGACTTCTAAGCGGACAGTTTTTTTGAAACATGTATTCGTTTCCCCTCTTTTTCTAATCAGATGACGAAGCGCATATTCGTACCCCACGCAGGCTTTTGGCTCTGCTATAGTTTTCCATTATGTGGCTTCGGCCAGACCTGTTACTTCGTTGTCCCCGTGTCCTTCGGCCGGATTATCCTCCAGAGATCGCTCGTTCGCCTCTTTTCCTCTCTGGTTTTCTTTTTGCCAGCGTAGTCTCCCCCCACGGGTGACTAGGCGGTCAGCATTCTTCTCTCTTCTGCTTCCACCACCGATGCTCCCTCACTTCTTACTTTGGCTGCTCTTGACAGCGCAAAGTTAAGGAGACTTCAGGCCTGCGTTTTTATATATTTTCTCTTAGAAGGATCGATTTTTACTCTAGGCGTCTTCCCACTAAGTCTTTCCATACTTCGTCTCTTTCGCGCGCGAGGACTCCCTTCCATTTTTAGTGTGGGTTATGGAATAAGTCTTTTGTCCCTTTTTTGACGTTCGAGGCTTTCCCTTCGCAACGAGAAATCTGTCGGCTCATTTCCTTTTTTTTTTTTTTCGAAAATTCCCGGGAAAAAGATTTTCCAATTCAACCTGTTCCTTCCCCTGACTCTGCGTCCTCTCTTAGTCGATAAAAGCGACCCTTCACCCTTAATGATTTGGCAAGTGCCCCCGCCTGCCTTCTCTCTTTCTGCATCACGCTGCGGGGACACCCCAACGACAACGGTTTGCACCGACCACCCTTGCCCCCCAACCCCGACGCGTCTCCTGCTCCCCGGTTCCCGCGGAACACGCGAACGACCTATTCCCGCTGTTCCCCTTTTTCTTCACTTCCGGCAGAAAGAAACTCTTTAGCTTTCCTCCTTTTTGGATCCCGCCTTTTTCCCTACCCAAAGTTTCTCATAACCACTTAACCCCAGGCGGCACAGTCCACTTCTCGGAAAACTTCCACTCTGCGGTTCCCCCCCCTATCGACCCCTTAATGAAATGGGATTCTTTCATTGTTTTTTTTCTCCCCAGGCTTCGCCGTCTTAGGTCTGACTCTTCCCCAAATTAGGATTTGGTGGAGGTCTGTTGCCTTCTCCTTTCATCTCCTCCCATTAAACTGCGAGCTGACAAGATACTCCGAGGCATGCTGACCCCGATGACCGCCCTGCCAGTCAAGCCTTTCTCCTATAAAGTAACTTTCTGCTTGCCTGCACTCCTTTTCCTCCTCTGATTCCCCTTTTTCCCACAGTTAAAATTGTAGGACCTTGCTGAGTTTTTTCCCTGTCAGCGTAGCTTTGTTTTCTACTTCGATGCCCTCTTCCAGTCCCCCAAAAGGGTGAAGGGCTGATATTCTCTTTGACGGCTCCCTTCACCTTTCCACCCCAAACTCCGAAATTGGTGGCCTTTTCCAAGAAAGCTTTCTTTCCGCTCAGTCGTTCTCGTCTGCTGCCCTCTTTGGGCGCCCCTGCTTCAGGCCAGCCCAGTTTCTTCTTTCCTTTTTGTCGATCACGCAGTTTTAGTCGCCCCTGTCTTGTTGCATTCCTTGTCTGGTACGTTGTGTGATTGTTAGTTGGAAACCCAGATATCTTTCTTTTTGCGGTGACAAACCAGAGTTCTCGCCTGCGCGTTTCGTTTTGTGCGGCTGGGGTTAGTGTTTCGTCTTTCCCTTGGGTCTTGCGCCTTCGCCTGTGTTTTTTTTTGCAGAGGGAAAGTAGAGTCGTTTGCGGAGTCGTTGTTGTCTGTCGGGTTGGCCTCTTTTTTGTCCTTTCCATGGGGAGACCTAAGTACTCCCCACATTGTCTTGCGGCTTAGGATTGGGTCAAACCGGTCTTTCTTCTCTTTTATTTCTGTTCTCCTGGACTCTCGCCTGAGACGACTGTTGAATTTTGGGTGACAAGCTTTTTCAGCCTTTCTTTTTTTTTCCTTTTTCCTTTTTTTTACAAAGCGTTTTTTTGTGAGGTGGTTCTTACCGTTGCTCTTGTTTATCTTCCGTACAGCCTTTCATCAGTGGCAGATGAACTCCTCCCCTCCGTCGTCCAGTCCCGCCTTGCAGGTTCCATTCTTTCAGGCCTTCTCTGCTTGGAAGCGAGAGGCCTAGTTCGGTGTTTACTGCTTCTCTACGAAGCGAGTCCGTTTCAGCTCTCCTTTCCTTCCAGTTCTGGTAGCCGAGTCATAGCGTCTAGTTTCTTCTCCCCTTAGTTGGACACGATGTCTGACTCCGAATTTTGTTTTTTCGCTTGCTTTTTCCGCAAGAATCTTTTTCATTTGATGCTATTTTGATTGCTCAGGCTGCTTTTGGAAGCTGGGCTTGCAAGTCCGAAGAATAGACAAGCCTTCGTCCCTCTCTCCTCCCTCCCTTTTTTTTTCTTGAGGGAGGGAACGGAATATTTATTCTCCTTTTACTTTTGCCCTCAAACTGATATCTCCTTTGCCTCGTCTCCTTCCCTCACTGCCTTTCCCGCTTCGTCCGTTCAGATTCCGAAAGATTCCGTGCCTCCGTTCTTTTCCTTTCCCCTGTCTATCACTTGCGCTCTCGGACCTAGAGGTTGATGGTCCTGGCCGTTGGTTTGGACTTTCCCCGTGGTCCCGGAAACAAGCACATTTTTTGATTATATGGCCATAATTTTCCCCCGCAATCATGATTGCCTCTTAATTCTCAGCTACACTGAATGCCGTAACCCCTTTTTTGCCCTCTTTTCGCGTCCGTAACGGAGGAGCCATACATTTTTCCTTCGGGTTTATTGCCTCGGTACTTCTCGATCCTCTGGCCGTCCTACTTTTCCGTCTGGTCGTTGTCAGGCAGGTTTTTACGCGTCGTCCATTCACCCCTTCCCTAATTGACCATCCTCATGAATAGTTCCCTTTTGTTTCTTCCTCCCTGATGCTAATAAGGTCCGAAAGGGGTTTGTCCGAACTTTCGGGCGGTACGCCCCCCCCCTTTCATGCATCCGTCACCAGCTCCCCCCGCCCTAGATTCCCCGAGAAGGACACTTCCCTGACGGCAATCCCGTCCCAGCGGCGCTTCTTCTTTTTGCTCCTTTCAGGCGATCTCTTATTCGACCGCCGATTCCCGGCTTTCTTCGGGTTTACGTATCTTTTCATTTCTGCTTTATTTTTGCTATCCTCTCTAGTCTGCAAAGATGGGCTTTGTTGACTGCCTTCCCAACGGTGGTTGGTTTTTCCAAGTTGCCCAGCGGTCGACCCGCCACTGACCTTCCTATCGGCTCTCTGTAGATTCGCGTCCTAGAAGACGTCCCGACAGTTGACAACCCAATGAGGGCATCCCCCCGGGTTTCCTCTCCCCTTTTCTCGGATGTTTTCCACGAGTGCTTTGGATTTCTACTGAGGCCCCCCTTTACCGGATCCTCAGTTATTTTCTTAGGTACATTTTTCCTCAGGTGCCCTCATACGCGGATAGGTTGCTGATTTATTCTCCTTCCCTTTTGTTTTCCATCGATGGTTTCAGACGCGATATGGACCTTCAATCAGGGTTTGCCCCTTGCGTCTGTAGCCTTCGCGGCATCCCTCCCTCGCACCTATCGTATGGATGACAGGTTCGTATTGAAACTTGTTTTTCTCTGCCTTTCATCGCCCCTGATGGTTCGGATTCTTCGCCGAAATAGCTTTTTTTGGACTCGTTTTTGCGCCCTTCTTCCCCCTCGCTTGAACGAGCACGGTCTTGTTGGGGGGTCGGGTTTGGCCCCCCCCCAATCCTTTCCGAGCGTGTGTTTTTTTAAATCTTGGCGCGGGGCGTTCATTTTCGTTTTCCTGTTTTTTTTACTATATCCTCCACCTCGGTATTCACCCTCTCGTGCCAAGGGAGGCTGCGTGTTGCGACCGCACGCGCGGTTTTTCCCCTTTCTCTCATCCCCCTTGAATCTGGGGCATTAGTTCTTTCGATAATGCGTTTTTTTTTTTTTCCAATCCGCGTAAATCTTGATGAATTTTTTTTTGGCCAGGCCCGCCCTTTTTTGTTTCCCCTCACGACATGGGTTGACCCACAACAGCGTTCGCCCCCCTCCCCAGGTCCAGACAACCAAGCCCCGAGGGCTACGCCTTAGCTTCCCCCCGCGCAGACCCGCGGTCCTTTCAACACTTGATGCAACGGCCCCCCGACGGACGCCCCCCTAAATCCCTTCTTTCTTGGAGGACCCCTCCCCCTTTGTAAACCCGACAAAAATATTTGTCAACCGCACGCCACGTACACTTCCCGGACCCCTGCACACATTCGTTTACCTACCCCGTGCCTTCGACCCCGTACTTGCCCTGGTTCTTGCTGTATCCGTTGGATGAAACAAACGGGTGGGGTCTCCCCCCGCCTGCCTCCCCGGGTTAAAGATTGATTAGGTCAAAATTTTTCGTTTTTGTCCTTCTGTAGTAAGGTCCGGCAGTATGACCCTCTGCCTATTCAAGTCACACTTGTGACGGCGCAAATCCCTCTAGATGCGCTCTACAAAGCTGAATAAGAGGAACCTGTCTTTTCCTACAATTGCTCCGCTTGGATCCATAATATCTCTCTCTCTAATCAGTTGTCGAGATGGGCTTCCACGCTCCCCCTATTGTAGTACCTTTTTCGAGGCCCCTCGTAGTCATTCGGGGTTGTCTCCTTCCTCTCCCTCATCCCTTTCACCGGTGGAATGATAGGCTTCTTCAGGCGGCGCCTTACTATCGGGACCTCCCCACTTCGCAAGTAAGAGGACACGGCTCGCTTTTCCTGCTTTTCCCCCCCTTCTTTGGGGAGTCACCAAAACTGACTTTCATCCGACCCGGGCCTTACTTTTCGATTTACGCAGTTTTTTACTTAGTCCACCTAAGGAGAGGGGTTAATTGGAAGGGTAGCTTTTTTCCTTCTTGTGATTTTAGTTTGACACAAGACTTTAGGTTTGATGTGTTTACACTGGCTGATCCTTTTGAGTTGACGCGGACTCTTTTTAGTGGAGCTGTTCGTGGGGTCTTTTTTCTCTTCAGGGGTCGTTGCTGTCGCGGGGGTCGTGATTTGCCGCGGGAACGTCGGTTTTTGCAGCGGATCGTTCCCGCGGGTGGTTTTGCTTGGCCTTTTCGTGTTGTTCTTTCTGCTTAATGGGCCCCGATTTTCACTCCCCTCTCATCCGGAGGTCTTCGCGGATTGGAAAGATTGTTTCGGTCGATTTCTCCCTAATGAGACCCCCATTCGTGATCGATTGTCTTGGGCTTGTCTTGTTTCCTGCGCTTTTTTTTCAATTTTTTTTTCTCCGTTTTCCCCCCCTAAGAGGGTAGTTGATTTACCCCTACTTTCATTTCTTGTTATTTCTGCGCGCATCCGGGAAACGACCGAGCCTTTTTTTTCCTTCACCTTTCGACTTAGTTTTTCCCTCTTCGGCCTCGCGCTGTAGTTTATCCTTTCTGTGGTCAAGGCCCATTCCCCTTTCAGTTCTTTTTTCCGTCGCAGATCATGTCAGGCTAACCGCACTTCGATGTTCGCCCCTTCCTGGACGTCTTTGGCACTTCCACGAATCCGGCGAACGAACGGAATCCCTTTCTTTCCTTTTTTTAGTAGGGGTTTCCTTTTTTGGCATCGGCCTACGGCCAAGCATGAGACCCGATTCCCACCTTTTTGATGGCTACGACGTTTTTTATCGCGGCCAATCTATGGCGGAATCCCCCCCTCCGAACCCAGCGCGTCTTCTCACTTCATGCCGCCCGGTGTATTTCTTTTTGGCATTTACTAAGAAAACGTATTTTTTTCCTCCCCATTCTATGCTTGGCTTCCTCCCCCCCCAAGCACTGACCTCTTCGTCATCGGATGATAAGAAAGCTAGCGTCCTTCCCCCTTTCCACTTATGGCTTTACTGATTATCGCAGTTCTTTTTTTCCAAGAGCTTTTCCCTTCAGTTTGTTTCTCCCCTTTCTGGGCGTCTGGGGCTGGTCGACTTTATTCAAAAAAGTCATCGTTGCATTTGTCCAATACTTTGGTCCCCTGAATGCCACTGCTCTCATGACGTACCCCAAGCCTCCTTGGAAGGCCTTTTTTGACCCACCTTTTTCAGTCCTTTTTTTTGAGCACGCTCTAAGAGAAGATGCGGGAGTATTTTCTTTTTTCCTTAGTTCCTCGGCAGCTTTTATGAGCTGGTTGGCCGGAGCCCTTTTGCATGCTCCCCGCCGCCCCGGTCCTGAACACCCCGTTCTTTTCCTATTAATATCTCTCTCTCTTTTAATAATACTCCCGTGTGTAGCGCTCGTACCTTTCCTTTCTTGTTTTCCGAATTTTTGATTCCGCACCCTTTTTCCTTTCCCTCTTCCCCCCCTCCATGCCTGCTGGCCCTAAGCGAGGAGTAAAGGGAACTCCTTTTCCTCGAGAAGAAGTTCCACCTGGCAGGCAACGAACTCCGGTCTGGGCTTGCCGGGTGAAGTGCGCGATATGATCGCCTATGTTTTCCCCTTCGTCAGTTTCCGATCCCATGATGAGGCCAATCATGAGTGTGCCATTCATGAATTCTATATTATTTGTCTTTTGCAGCCTTACGGTGGCTTCTTTCCATCCCCATACTCCTTTTTACTTTTCCTGCCCATGAAGGAATATCGCTGTGAGAGGAGAGCTCTGCGAGTCAAGAGGCACCACCCTACAGTGGACACTTATTCCAAGTCACGCTTTCGTCCTTTATTTTTTTCCTTTGCATCGTTTTTTCGCCGACTTTAGAGGAAAAGAAGACTTCAGTTATGGGGGATTTAGCTTTTTTTCTATACGTGCGTCGTCTCATCGCTTCTGAAGTGAAGTTACTCTCTCCTTTTTCGTCTCGCTGAAGCATAGATGGTAGTTTCCTCGTCGGCACTTGCCACCTTCTGCGATTCCTTCGCCAGCCTTTTTTTTCCCCCCGCAAACCCAGAAGCCTCGGAACCCCTCTCTTATCCCGGTTTTTTTTTTTCTACGGAACCCGTGTCATCTACTCTCCTTCAGGTCGCGGATTTCGATGTCGGATTCTCTTAGGTCCCTCGGATTTTCCCCATCTTTTTCTGTTCTTCCGCCGACCTCACCCCGAACTCTTCCTCGTACTCTACGCTCGGCCTCTTTCGAACCTGAAGGAGGCTTTGGGTTTTTGAACCCTGCTAGTTCATCATGAAGGAATTTCGATTTGACGCCCCCCGCCCAATCCTTTGTATGACCCATTACCCTTTTTTTTTCGGGCGTTTTTGGCGTGTGAGAAACTCACGCTCGTTTTCCATGTTCACCCCCCACCCCCTGTGACGGCTCATGGATTTTTGTTTACCCCGAGATAAAATGCCGGAAACCTATGTGACAATTTCCCCGTCCTCCGCCCTCTACTTTTTCTGTTGGCAAGGTCCGACGGCGGTCTCTATGAGTCACTTGGACACTTGGGACCGACAACTCGTCCACGACAACCCAGACCACCCTTTTTTTTAACCCTAATCCAGCGGTTCCTGCGACGGTCTACCACCGACGAAGCTCTACGAGCAACTCCTGTCCCTTCCTACAACCCGAAGAAGACAACGAACCTCACTGAGTTTTTCCTTTTCTCCCGTCCTCCCCCCCCAGCCGTAATCCCGCTGGTTCAACCCCGAACCTCACTCCCCCAAGGCTGCACCCAGTCCACTTCCTGCCCACAACTCATGAGTTTACACCTACTTAACCCTTTTATCGCCCCCCCCCTTGTTTTTCTCTGTGATGGATGGAATCAGGGCGCGCCACACCCCCCTTGGGGCGCGCCCGATGACTGAGCGTTTTATGTTGTGCTCAATTTTTTCGTGGTTTTTTCTCTCTTCTAGGTATTCTCTGAAACGCGTATCAGCCATTCCCCCTGACTGCGACCAAGTATTACCCTCTAGAGTCAGTGGACTTCCCCCTTTCCATGCCCAGCGCCCCCCCTTCAAATCTTCTGCTTTTATGGAATAATATCTCCCCTTTTTTCCTCTTGTTTTTTCTTTCTCGAGACGTGAGGACGCACCATTATGTAGTGACCTTGCTCATCTAGACCTTTTCCTCTTCCCTTTAATTACGCTTTCATTCCTCTCTGATCTTTCCTGCTCCCTCAAGTGGAAGTATTGATGTTTAGCCCTTAACCCTCTCTAAATCCCCCCACCCACTCCTCACCCTTCCCCCCCCCCGCAGACCGGCTTCCACCTCTTCCAGTTCGCCCCCCTGCGCCATCCATTTTGGTTTTCCCCCATGCTCCTGGCAGTACTGGGGTCTCTAAGAAGTTTGTCGTTAGTCTCCGCCGGAGGTGTAAGTGGACTTTTTTGACGTTGTCAGAATTGGGGAGTTCCTGTTTAGTCACTTTTTCCTTCCGTGCTTTTTTTGGCGGGTTGACACCGCTTATCGCGCCTTGGCCGATATCTTTTCGGGACGGCTGTTTTCGTTGGTGGCCCCCGTTGAGAGGCGTCCCTCCTTTTCGTTCGATTGTTCCCCGTTTGTTCCACATCCTCATGCGTAGTGTGTGCGTTGGGGTCGTTTTGCCTGGTCAGACGGTCGTCCCCCGGTTTGCTGCCTCCTGTTCCGCGAACCGTCGTGTTTCCACATCAGGATGGATGTGATTGGAAATTTTGTCGTGCATTTTTCTTCCCTCTTAGGTATTTCTCTACTCACCGTTTCCTTTTTTATGCTGTTCCGCGAGTTTAGTTTTTTCGCACCCTCCTCAGGTGAGTGATGTTTTTAGATACCGTTCCCTGGCGTTTTTATTTTAGAAGGGCCTTTTTCGTACCGTCAGAAAGCATTGTCCAGTTCCCTTAGTTTTCATTCCAGTGTCCGTCCCCTCTCGCTTTTTCTTGAAACGCGGCAGATTTTGTGGAACTTTCTTTCCGGTAACCGAGTCTCGGTACGCGCGATGCCGGGAAGCACCCCTTTATCGCATTTCTGCCTTCTAGATGAGAATGACCTTTGACACGTGTAGGAGACGAAACCGGGGCACCCATCATTAGTTTCAGCGTAGGGGGGGACCGTTGAAATTTTAAAGAAACTGATTTTTTCTCCCAGCACTTCTCACTTTCGGCCCGATGTGACGAAGGGCTGTTACCCCACCACCTCTCAGTACGAATTCGAGCTCCCTAGTTAGCACTTCACTTTTTTTCGTCGCTGCCGTGATGAGGGCACGTCCTCTCCCTTATTCGAATACCGTTCCAACGTCGGTCCCCTCAACCCTGAGTTTCCCGTATCGTCGCAAAAAGCACTGTTCACAAGCCGATGCGCGTTCTCCGATTTCCGAAAGAGCGGCCTTCCTAAGTCCGGATCCTGAGTCTGCGAGTTTTTCATAGGGGAAAGCATCATCCTTTGACTTTCTTTTTTTTGGATGGCCTGCGAACTTGACGGACCTTTCCAACTGCCCATCGTTGTTCCCTCTTGCGATCTATGCCTCAGCTTGTTATCATGACAGTTTCCTCGCGTAAAACAGTGACGCTTGTCACGGATTTTTCCCTCTTCAGATCCTCGCCGTTCCGGAGGAGCTTTTTTTATGCGCCGCGTCCGCTAGGCTTCCGGCCCTTAAAGTGCCCCATCTTATTGTGGCTTTTCTCCCCCCTGGAGCTTTACGTGAATGCAGGTGGGCGTAGCCCGTAGACTTTTTTTGCTTCCCCCCCCCATCATTGATATTCTCTATTTCCTCCTACTCTTTGTTTGTTGATCTGACTTCTGTTTAATCATGTAGAGTTTTTTTCCAACTTCTCGGACCCCCCCTTGCATCCCGTCTCCTTCCCTGCACAGCAGAGAGTACCTGCAAGCAGTCCTCTCTTTAACCTGCACCTCGGCCATACTCACGATTTGAGCCGGCGCATGACTTTTACGTGAAGTGAATGCCCGCTCCTGGTTCCGAGTGCGTTTTTCTAGAGCTTCATTCTACCCCCATATTCCCTTCCCTGATTCTTTCATTCAAATATGGGGATTTTTTCCGGGGTCTCGGTTTTAGTCCCCCCGCATTCAGTCCTCGTAAACTTAGACCCTTTCGTTCGTTTTTCTCTTCCTGAGAAGCAGGATCCTTCTCGACATTGGTAAACTCGGCCTTCCTCTATTTCTTCATGGCTCCCCCCTGATTTCCGCAGTGCCCCCTTTCTCCGTCCTTTCAGTTTATGGGGCTTTCGTAAAGACTGTTTTATTCCTCATTGCGTCGTTCCTTTATCAGAAGGCAGCTGACGTGTAAGTGTTACTTTGTCCCGCGGCCTCGTGTGACCTACCCGCGTCCGTCTTACGGAGTCGTTGTCCCCTTCGGCTGTTTTTCGATTGCCCCTCTACTTCCTTTACTGATACCTCCATGATGGCTGACCGGTTTCTCCTTTCCCCTGCCGACTTCAGTAGCTCTTGCCGTTTTTGCGGACTGCGAGATGTTTCGCCGTGCTTCTCGGAGGAAAGTTACTTTAGTTTTTTTCTTTTTCCCACCCCTAAATAGACGGCACCTCGCACGATCAGGCCGTCACGTGTCACGCTCTCTCGTGTGGTTCTCATGGTTTCAATTCTTCCGCTTTTCTCCTAAGTTCCGGCGAGGCCATGCTTCCCCCATCGCAAACGTCAAAGCGTGGTATCTCACCTCACCCGAACGCTTCCGTTGGGCTCCCCTCAGTAGAGGAAAAGTGTCTTCCTTTTGTACCCTTTTTGTCCTCTAGTAGAACGAGATAAATTGACTGAAACATCCCTTCGCGGCCATCCTCTGATTTTGTGCCAGTGCACATCGGCCATGAGCTTCCCTCCCATGCAAACCCCCCCCCAACTTTCCCGCCAAACGTTCAAAAAACGGACGCCGCGGTACGCGCTCACCTTTCCCACTTTCCCTAGTCCGCCCCCGCGCACCTCTCCCCCTTCGCCCGCCAACCCGACTACGCACTACCATCCCTCTCTTTGTTTCTGGCGGATCAGAGTGCACCCGACCACCCTTTCCTGTTTTGTCCACGAACCTTCCCAAAAGGCCGTCCACCTTTTCCCCCTGCAAACCCCTCGCTTCACGCACCCTGTGTCGCTTAGGCCGTGCGTGGCTTTACTCCCCCAGTTTTTTTCGCCAAACTTGGTCGCGCCTCGAATCGGTTTTTTTCTGGCCATTTTAGCGTTCTTGTTTTTGGAGGTCCTTTTTAAGTTTCTAATATCTCCCCATTCACCTTTGACTTGAGCTGGAATATCCAGCGCGAATTACCCAGCCGCTCATCCCCAGGTCACCATATGGCTGTTGTATCCTCCTTTTCCCTTTTGGGCTAGTGATGAGGAATAAACGGGCCAATATGTTTTCCGCTGAGCTTTTCTTGCAGCAGTGTCAGTCCTAGGGGTCTCATGCCCGCTTCGAGAACCAATTTTTGATGGATGCTTTCGGCTCTTTTCTTGGAAGTTTAATCACAAATTTCCAGAACTTGCGGCACTCCCCCCAAGATTCGCTAGACCCAGTCGCGTTCGCCCCACAGTTTTTGGGAGGATTTTTTCAATAAAGCCCTTGCATTAAGGGGTAGACAGAAGTTGCTACGTACTTGCGTGCCGCATAGGTTCAGTTTGACGTTCTTCCTCCTTTTTGTATTTGGCTTGTTCGTTTTCCAACCCATCTTATTTTGGGATTGTTGAAACCGAGGACTCCCTGATCACCTTTTATATATTTTGCTTGGCCTTTTTGTTTGTGTTTCACCTCGTGTTTTCTTTTGCAGATTCTCTTAGTAGATTTTTGGAAGAGGGCCTCGCTGGCTTTCGGCGGGTTTTCCCCGAGTTCTGTTGTGTGTAAACTATTGTCTAGACCTTTTTTCTTCACTGTAGGTTTTTCTGAAATTGCACTGGTCCCCCCAATCCTTTCCCTTTTCTCTTCTTGCGGCATGGGAAATCTTTTTGACTTTCATTTTATCTCCGTTCTCTTTCCAGAGTTATCCTCACATTTGTGTCCATGATTGGTAAGCGCGGCGTTTTCCTGCACTCAGCCCGTGGCGACTGATTTTGAGGTGCTTGACTTCCTTTTTGCGTCTGCATGCCTCAGTTCAGAAGCGTAACATCCCTACCTTTTTCCAGTCTTATAGCAGCGTCACTTCGTAACGGCATCCTTGCGAGGACGTCCTTCGATACGATTGCTCAGCAAACGGCCTTTCTCTCAGGTAGAGCGATCAGTAAGGCTAAAGTTAGCCGACGAGCTCCCTATGCCTGCTTGCTCTGGAGAATACCCCCGGGCAGAAAAACGTCCGAGTATTTTTTCGGTTTTTGGTGGCGGTTTTTTTTATCGAATTACGACAGTTTTTCTGACTCTCGTCGCACTACGTTGTCCCCCGATAGCCCGTACCCAATCTCTTTCTTCTTCCGAGGACTCTCTACGAGATAACTTCATTTCGCTGCGCGTCTTGAAACTCCTCTGTTAACGGATCCCGTTCTGCCGCCTCCCCTGAGTTCTTCCTGTCTTTCCTCGTACTCCTCCAACTCCCCTCCTCTTTTTCTCGACAAGAGAGCCTTTCTTTTCCCTCCAACTGTAGCGTCGTGACTCCTGCTTTTCTCTTTCGCCCGGGGCATCTCGATTTCCCTTTTGCTTCCCCGCTAAGGGGACGTCTGGGGATGGCCTCAACCACCTTTCCAGCAAAACCTCAAGAGTTTGCATGACCCTTTTGATTTTTTAAAATTTTTGATTGGAATCTCATGAAGAGCTTTAACCCCGGACGCATTTTCGGACCCTGCGTTCTACATTAGCATCCAGTTTTTCGAGCTTTTCTTGAGGATGCCCCATTGCCTTTCCTTTCCTTCGGCAGCTTGACGTGCCTCGTTTTTAGCTTTCTCATTTCGGGGTTTAAGTAACGCCCTCCGCGGGACCGTTACCCCCCTTCTCAGGC
>Ga0179593_1707329_pt1 | contig 13124 bp, 10 predicted proteins | sample CZODoug2_1_08_16_FD_185931 | JGI IMG/M metagenome (GOLD analysis project Ga0179593, IMG submission 185931) | Vadose zone soil fungal communities from Angelo Coast Range Reserve, California, USA - CZODoug2_1_08_16fungal (PacBio error correction) | ecosystem: Environmental > Terrestrial > Soil >... | reverse complement strand
CACCACCACATTTCGACGTGCCGCTTACGTCGTAGTTTTTCTCCTCCCCAAGAAAATCCGCTCTAGTGAGAGGTTTCCATTCTCCCGTCGGGTTTGCTCAAGCGCAAGGAACGCGCTCATTTCGCCCCCAGGTTTCCCCCTGAGTTTCTGGCGGTTCCCTCCTTCGCCGCTGCGATGAGGAGTCTTCTTTTTACGACCGAGGCCGTCGAACTTCTGCAGCTTTCCCCCCTCGGCCCCCCCAGGATGGGTGGGCTATTTCCTGTCACCCGATTGGTGCAGATCTGAGTCGAAGCGCTGGCGTTCTTCTCGCCTTCCCTCGCTTTTTATAACCTCTTCTGGTGCTGGAAATCAAGCTGTGTTCGATTCAAGGTCCCCTCTCCCCCTTTTCTCTTCCCGTCCCGTTGTTAGGTCTCAACGCGCTTCTTTTTTCAGCTTACCTTTTTTGATGTCCCGAAGATCACCCTCCCTGGTCTCGCGCATTTTTTCTGCACTTGACCGGAGAAGCTTTCCGGCCAATCCCTTTTTTTCCTCGATTTTCCCCTAATCGTGACACCCGGGGTCCGAATTTCCATACTTGGCACGCCCCGCCTTCGCCAGAACGCTTTCCAACCCTCCGGTTGTTTTGCTACGCCAACTTTTTTTACATACCGCCCCTTTCGTGACTTTTAAGAGCTTCAGTTTCACGACTCTTTCCAGGTCTTCCCCAGCCCGCCCGGTGTTCGACTTCATTTTTTGACCCCGGCTCCCCTTTCCCCTTTCCACCCTTAACAGGCCGCTTCCCCTCTCTTTCCCCCCTCTTTTATCAGCCTTCGCCAATCACGCTCGCTTCCAAGTAACAGCACCCCCGCGAACTCTAGCAGAAGGTCCGCCCAGACCCTCGAAGTGTTCAATCACTATCTAGGCATGACGCAACCAACCACCACCGTGCCGAAACAACTGCTCGAAAAGCATGATGATCTCCATTCCCCGATGCGGTGCTTCCCATACTTTCCTCGGTCCAAGGTTATTCGACATGGACGTTTTCTCTCCTCTCCTTCATTTCTCTTAATGCTCTTACGGACGATGAGCGCGCCTGATTCCCGCACATCGATCCAAGGAAGACAGTCCTGACCTCCGATGGGTTAGAGTTTCCTCCGTCCCTTGAAATTATCTCCCCTTCCTCCCCCACCGAATTCACCGTCCCCTGGTGCGGCCTCTTCTTATTCCAACCCTTTGCGGGATCCAGTGTTAGTTCCCCTTCGGTCGTGCCTCGCTAAATTGGGATGATGGCCTGTTTGCGGCTTCCTCACGTTCTGCAATTTTTCGTGCAGGGGTCCCAATTTGGTTTTCCCCTTCCAAGAATTAATATTTGAACCTCTCCTAATTAGTTCAGCCGATTTTCTGGCGGCAGAGTTTGTCGTTGGAGCGGACCAGGATTCTTTTCTACAAGTTGGCCGTTTGATTGCTTTTACGATTAAGAACTCGGGTGCGATTGGATTCCGGTCTCCCCCGCCAATTAATTTTACGTGAGGTTTTTCCCCTGAACATAGTTGTTTGGGGATGGTCGTTTTTCTTGGCGTCGCATTCGATCCTTTCTTTCGATGATCGTTCATCTCAAGGCCCCAGACACGTTAGTGCCGATGCGACCAGTTTTTTTCTCTTGAGGTTGGAACTGGAGAAGGACCCGCCCTTTTTGCGTATTTTCGGGGGTTAATTTTTTCAACCCTTGCGACATATTTCTCCTTTTGTTGTTTCCCCCGAGAGTACTGGGTTTTGCTTGAACTTAACCCCCCCCCTCGTGCTCTCCGTGGTGCCTTCGCTCCGACCATCCAATTCCCCATGCGGACCTCCTCTGCAAAAATGTGGCTCTTTCTCCTTCCCCCCCGTTTCGAATAGTATGCGAATTTACCTGGCCCCGCCAATTTTAAAATGCCACAAAACGATTTTACCTCCGAACGTACGCATTTCTGGAGCCCCGCCTCCCCTTGCCCCTTCTTCCTCCCGTTACCTATCGCTCACCATTCACCCTTCACCGTCCCAGTATCCTTTGCCCCGCCCGAAGTAGCGCTGTGCGTCTGCCCCCCCAATCTAGAATGACCCAATTCTTTTTTTTCGGGGATTATCTACTTGCACCCCCCCCCCCCCTTCCCTGCCAATACGCAATTGCTTCCTCCCCCGCTCGGTTCTCCTCCTAACGCGCCAGCGCCCCACCAACAATTTTTCTTTCTTCTTCACCTCTGCCTGGCTACGGACCGGAATTGGCCTCCGATCCCCCTCTTTTGCGTTTTGTACGGGTGGGGGGAAAAAAATTAAACGCTTGCCGGTGACGGAAACCCCGTTTTTCGAGTATGCCGGAGGCGTTTCCCCTTATTGGGCGCCACACGTTTTTTTAGAGCACTCTTCTTTCTCACCGTGTGCGTTCGGCCTCAGGTCGATGTCGGTAGAGGCAAGATACATGCGCGGATTTGGCCTGTGTGAGTCTCTCTGGCTCTCTGGTCGAGATTTTCTTCTCTTGAGCTAGTCGAATAGTCGCTCTCGAACTATGCATCTTTTTTCTTGCAACTGCTAGTGATCCGGTCCTTTTTTCCTAGTTCATCGCGCTTGGCTTTCTTGCTTCTTTTTTTTCGGCTCTAATCATTCTTTGAGCCGTCTTCTTCCCTGATAGAATGGCGGTCGATTTGTTGGGCGGATTCTGTATAGATTAGCGGTTTCTTGTCCTGCGTTTGGCACATTCCCTGTGATGGTGCTCCCCTGCCAACAGACCTCGTCCAGTAGTCTTCGAGTTAGCGAAGGTAAAAGAAGGGTTTGCCGGCTTTTATCGAGCTGTTTCCTCTCGTGGTAAGTCGTGTATCTGTTAAAATTTTCTCTTCGGTTTTCATGGTGATCGGTCCAGAAGTCTTTAACCTTCTGACCTCTTCTTTTCCTTCGCGTATTTTTCTTCATGAACACCTTGCGTTCGGCCATCTGGGCTATCACTTATGTGGGCTGGCCTCCCCTGAGCTTTTTCTTCGACGGGTGCTCGCCGAGTGCCTTCCCTTTCTTTGAGATTGATGCCTTCTCGGTCGCAAGATGTTTCAGGAGGAGACCTTTCTGCTTGGGTGATTCTGCCTCATATTTTCCTTTCTGCTTAGTACTTCTCGTTGTCCAGCCCCCACCTCCCTCGACCATGCTATATGCGTTCGATCGTTTTTCCCCCCCCCACGAAGGTCCCCCCTAACGCATGCGCTGCCGTATGTCCTCACCTTTTTTGCCTTTCTGCCCCCCTTTACCGCCGAGACTTCGCCTCGCGCGCACCAGATCGGTGATGAACCCCTCCTGTTGGTGAACTACGTTTTTTCAAGAGTGAATCTGGCACTCTTCGGAATCGGTTTTCTGTATCTAGCACCGCCTCTCTTCGCGTTTGCTTTCTGACACTACTGCGCCGCCAGCACTTTGCACCTCCTATGAGCGTGCGTTCCTGCTGTTGACACACGAATGAGTCGGCTTGCGCTTTTCCGAGCTCTTTCTCGCTCCTGTAGCCTGCTTCCTGATTCGGAAATTTTCTCAAGCCTTGCAGCGAGTCAGGCGAAAGGAGTGTTCCCCCCCGGCTTCCGCTGCCGAAGTCCTGTTGGCATGACGTGACAAATCGACATAGAAACCTCGCAGTTGCGATTTCCTTTTCTTCTCCCCCCCTTAACTGACGCCGGCAGGTCTTGACTCTTTTTACTTTCTCCCCCCATCTTACATACATCATCTTTTGTAAGCGATTTTGCCAAGCCCCTTTCTTTCCAGAAATTGCGTCCGCCGCCCTACCCCCTCCGCTCTTTACTGGGAGTGCTTTTCCGGTTCTGAGACAATGTCAAACATTTTCTCATTCCTATATCTTCTCCCCACCCCCGCCCCCCAGCCTACATCGATCTCGACTGACTTCTCCCTTCCGGGTTATTTCACTTCCTTTTCCGTGGTCCCTTTTGTTCATGAGACTTTCATCATCTGGTTCCTACACCTCACATCCTTCATGAAAAAGGTCCGTCCCCCCCTATTCAGTGCCAAGGATGAAATCCACCCCCAACTTTGTTCCTTTTTCCTATAAGAGCGAAAGTGTGATGGGATTTTCAATCTCTCCCTCTTTCCCTCTTTGAGAGAGTCCTGGCCTCCCACTCGCCGCCTTTCACACCTTCCCCGAGTTGAGTCTTTCTTTTCACATGGTCCGGACTTCCTTTTTCTTCCTGTCCTCCATCAGACCAGTGGAGGCGGATGATTTCAATTAAAACCAGGTCCTGGTTCCCCGGCAGGAAGGGATCCAGTTTAGACTCCCTCTGTAGATCGAGTGGCACCTCTGTCTTTTTTCTTCTTTGTTCCCCCGCCATTAGAGCGAGTGTCGATTAGGTTGCGGCTTTCCCTTTCTGTCCTGGTTGCGAGCCCCACTATTCTGGTATTAACGGCATGGGTGATCCACCATCCCATAAACGTCCTTCCTTGCTTTTTCGTTGCACTCCCTCTCAAGTACTGTCATTGCGGCGTTCTATACCTTACCATTCCGACCTGCGCTAAATTGGCTAATTCAAGGTTGTGAAAACGCCTTTGACGAGATGCCGGAAACAGCTTCCCCTTTCTTTCCTACTCAAAGAAAAGCGTTTGCTTATTTCCTCGCCCTTCATCACTCGTATGAAATCTGTTTCGACAACTTTAAAAGCCCCCCCTCGCTTACCTCGGTGCTGCGATTGCGGCGCAGGCTTGCCCCGGAATTTTTACAGTTTATCCCTTAGTTTCCGACAACTCAGTCTCCGATGTCCTCTACGATGGTTTCCCAAACTGATGGGACTTCATGTCTTCCTGAGACCTTACCCTAGTCTCCTGATGGCCGTCGGAGCACAAGCTTGTTAGCGCCGAGGTTTCTCATCTTTTTGATAGCGTGCATCAATCTGTGGGCGCCTTCAACTCAAGAGACGTGGCAAGAGGGGTCGATTTTGGCTGAGAGGCTTTACACGCGGATGGCACAGCTTTCCCTTATAATCCTGTCAGATATCCCCCACAGAATAGCGTTCCCTTTTGAGAACGAAAGGAGAATTATGAGAAAAAATCAAAAGCAAAGATATAGGATAAGTAAGTTCGCCTAATTAGGGTTTTTCTCTGGTGTTTATGGTTTGGGGTGGCGGGGCGTTGTGCTGTGTCGTTTGGGGGGGGTTGAGGGTTTTTGTTTTTGTTTTTTTTTTTTTTTTAGGCGGCACCTTTTTCCCACTTTTGTCCAAGGACCCCTCCGCGTTCCGCCAGACTTCCCCCTACCCGTCGGTGTTCTCATCAGAAGGGCGACATGCGATTTTCCGTTTTTTCTTATTATGGGACCGATCACCCCCTTTGTAAGGTCTCCCCTCACTAACATGTCTCGACGGCTGCGATAACCCACACCTTCTGGACCCTCCCTGCGCCGAGGTCATAGCTTTTCTTCTGCGTCATCCCCGCTCGATGACCAACCGCCAGTACTCCGCCTCCCTACGAGACCCCCCCTGAGTTCCATTCCGACCTTCATCCCGCTCTTCTCCAGACATTCCCCCAACCTACATGAAGTGGCTTGAAAACCAGTACTTTGCCCGCTACGCCAAAGCGCATGCCGACCCCCTTACTCCGTGTGCGGTCTTCGCCCCGATGCTCTTCTCGTCGGGTCTCGGTCGCCCCCTTCCTGCATACGGTCTTGGCTTGCTAATGCGCGTGACGATGCAAAGCGCGCAGGATCTTTCTTGACCTCATCGACATGGATCCCCCCTTCGACCATTCCTCGTGCGCTTCCACTTGTCCCATTCCATTGTCGCATCCTCTAAAACGATTGCCGTCTTGCACGGATATTTCCCCGCCTTTTCTCCCCTTTTTAAGGCACTGTCGTGGAAATCCAGGCTCGTTTGCTTGCGCGTTACCGCGAGTTCTGGAGCCAATTGCGGCAGGGGCAATGTTGCACCCTCCTGGAGCTTCTATCCCCTGAATCTTCGTTTGTCCAGACGATTTTTGTCCCCCCCACTGCCCGAGTTCTTCTTTGCCTCGACAACAGAATGCTGGATTCCTTCCATGCGGATTGAACGGTGGCCGATTTCTTAACGATCTGATTCCCGCTGTGTGTGTTATTTTGTTAGGCACGACCCACTACTTAGGTTCACATGGAAAATCGTTTGGTTATTATTGGGCGTTACTGTACTGTGTATTCTTTTCTGCTAACGCTCGTCATGAGAGGCCTAGCTACCTGGACCTACTTTTCCGCCGTGTGGAATTTTGATGGTGAAGGGTTTGCCCCCTGCAAGACATTCGCCCGTTTTAGGGCCGGCCCTGACACCTCCAGTATCTCTTTCCTATTTTGATGTTGATAAATGTCTCTTGGTGTAATAACCCCCGACCCTCCCCGGTTCAGTCCCTGCTGACGAAATCCCCTAACCACTGGCTTGTTCCACCCCCCCACTGTCCGTAGTACCTCTCATAGTCTTGATTCCTTTCGTCCACACTCAAAATCAACCCACCATTTTTCATTTCCACTACGATTAAGTTGGTGGGCCGTCTTGCCCAACGTGATAGTCTCGTTTACTCGCTACCATTCAATGCACCCCCCCTTCATATCATCGGCACTTGTGTCGCGCTAGTGCCGTCCCACATTTCTTAAATGCACAATTCCCTGAGGCTTCCTTTCTTCATACTGCGTATGTGCCAACCATGCCCTTGTCGAATTAGAGTTCTCCCCTAGACCAACTTTCCCAAATGCGGTCACCCTAGACTGGATTTCCACTTACCGGAAGTGGCCCAATGGAGCCCGCGGGGCCCCCTTTGAAGCGGAGGGAATATCCGGCGGTTACGCCCCTTTTTTTGCTTGGCGAGGACATGGGTATCTTCCCCGCCCTTAAGCGAAACGCTTATTTCCCCTCCTTCGCTGGAGTGTTTCTTAATGATGACGGCGTAAGATCATGTACGCGCCTTCGTCTCTGGCCTTCGGTGAGACAGGACTGGACGAGGAGGATTCTACTAGTCAAATTTCCCTTTCGACGAGGTTTGAGAGGTTAGGATGGATAGATAGGACGGCATTTAGTATTCAGATGAGTAGCGGGCCCCTGGTTGCGGCCTTCGACTCATGTCTTTGTTTATCAGGTTTTTTCCTTGTAGCCCGGGATGTTTGACTTGGCGCCTGTTGTGCGTCCTTTTTTCTTCCCCTTTCGCGTGTGCGTATTGCGCAACTCTGCGTGATGGTTGCCAATTCCCAGACCCCAGGAGTTCGTATTTTTTGCGAGCGGCCCCGAAGGTTATCCGATGCAGGTATCGGTCGGGTCAGACCGGGAAGTTTTCGACTTTTTCCCCACAGTTGCTGTGGCTGGGAGGGTCCAGAAGCGATGTCAGGACTTCCGGCTCCCCCCCCGCCCTGCGGATGTCTGCGTTTAGGAATTCCTTTTTGGCCTGGCGAGGAACGATCTGCGTGGCTGGCCGACTGTTTAAGTAGTGCGTTTAAAACTTTCGAAGTATCACGGAATTTGGAATTCTTTTGATTTTTGCCCCTTCCCTCTTATGACAGCTTCCATCAGGCTTGGGGGTTATCTGGGAAGATAGCCAGGAAGGAATGCGTCTTTCGGTCATGCGGGCGCTGCATTTCCTGGCCCCCTCCATGAAGTGGCTATTGTTCGATCTCCCTCTTGAGTTACTCATGCCGCGGCCGGGTTTTTAAGAGCGTCCTGGAAGCTTGGCGCCGACGCGGCTCGACAAGACTGCACAATTCTCCCCTTCCTTCATCCCTGGTGGTGAACCCTTGGGCCCAGCTTTTTCACGGTCCTCGGTGGTTGACGACTTTGACGATCCCCCCGTGCGCCGGCGGGGCAGCTTCTTCCCCCCGCACTCCTGCTTTCCTCTCTAACGGTAGAGATGGCGTCGTCCTTTCTTTGACTGATGTCTTAGACTGCTGTGCGCTTGCGCCGTTCCTTGACTTTAGACTTTTTCTTCGCGTACCCGGCGCGCTTTTCAGTTTTCCTCGCCGCGTCGCCTGACCGGGTAACAACACCCGGAAGGCGCCCGGCCGAGAGCGCCTCTTTTCGGCTGCTTGACAGTGAGCCCTTTATAGAAACGCCTAGCTTCGTCTTCTGTTGCCGCGTTCGGCGACACATCCTTTTAGGTCCTTGTAGTCTATGGTTTTATCCTTTCAATCTTCCCCCTCTCTTTAAGCGAGGTTGGTCGCAGCCTGCATGTCAAGAATAAGATCTAATCGAACCTCTAGGTCTGGCTTCTTGTTTTCAAACCATCGAAGAGACCCTCCCCCCCTCTTTCCCTTCATCTGTTCCCTTATATCTGATAACATTGGATCGCAATCTTGCCGTGAATCTTCCTTGCGCTGCCCGGCGTCTTTCCACTTGGATAGTTTGCTAGTTTTTTTTGAGAAGCTCCATCCGACTCCTTAGTCTGATTCCCCTCCCCTTCAACTTTCGTCCCCGTATCGTGAAAAGGCAAGACTCATCGACGTTTTTCGCTTGAATTCAGCGAGACGTGGTGTGGGAGGTTTCCCTCTTTTTTACCCCTTTTCCCCTTTTTTGAGTTAGGTCTGGCCATACAGTTTCTTCTGTTCGCGCCCCTTTTCACAGTTTGCGGTGTCCCCATCATCCTTCACTCTACGACTGAAAATTTTTTTCTTTATTCAGCCCTCAGGACTCTTGGAGTCTGGAGCTTCTAATAAAATTCCCGCCTTCCCTGATTGGCACTAAGCCGCAGGAGCGGGGCTTTTCAGATTTCGAGTCCCCAATCTGTTATCAGATATAGTGCCCGTATTGATTTGACATTTTGACCCCTCCCCTCCATTTTTCCTCTCGAGTTCGATTCTGTATTGTCTATTGATGATTCTTTTTTCATGATGCAAAATCCCGCGTGACAATCGGATTGTTCCCGCGTGCATGGTTGCCGATATTAATTCACTGCCCCTTTCTCGTTGCAGCAACCCCCGGCGCCATCCAAGTAGAAGGCGGTTTTCTCTGGCCCTCGTGCCGACGCGCTGGATACTCGCCGGGCGCCGGTGTTGGGCACGCCCCCCCCCTCCTTCTTGCATTTTTCTTCGCCGCGACGGTCCGGGCCGCGTGTCCCATTTTTCCGGAGAGGTTTTTTTTTTTTTTTGTTTGGGATAATTTCAAGCGCCCCTCTCCCTTTTCTACGACATCAGGTGCTCACCTCGTTTCGCTTCGATATGCACTGGCGGCTCAGGGTTTGCCTCTTGCCCCGCGTTGAGTGGTAGGTCAGAAAACGATTTGTATGTTCCGCGCTTCCCGCTGCGCGCCTTTGGCTTTCTTTTTCCTTTTATCCACCTATCTGTGCGATTCGAGGTAGACGACGAGGTCGGTCGCTCCGGGCGCACCCTGAATGCTGTTTTCTTGCCTAGTTGCATTGTGTCCTTTTCAGCAGAGCTTAAGGCTTTTTTGGCCGAGCGGGCGTTGTTTCTTCTCAACTCCTTTTCCGAAGTTTGCTTCCTGTCTGAATATCGCAGATCACCCCCGCCCGACTCTCCGCGCTTTTGAACTTTGAGCAATTTACGGCAATCCCAGGCCCTCACTACAATCTGGTTCTTTTTTCGGCGACCCCCCGTGTTTTCGTCGATCTACTCTTTCCCAATTCCATACGACCTCAGCTCTCGCCAGTCGTGACAGCCAGGTGTTCTGCTTATTTTCATGAATCCCTGGCTCCTCGGCCCTGAGGTCTTCCGTTTCTCCTACCCTTCACCATCCCGCCTCTCCACTTTTCGACTTCCAGCATCTCCCTTACCCCGTTTACGTTTTCGATAACTCCGTCCCCTTCTTGACCCGCGCCTCCCGCTCGCCATTTCGAAGCATGTTTTCGTTTGGCGCCACAATCCCGCTCGATGTGCCCCGAAATTATCCCTCCTGAAGCCTTCTCCCTCCCCCAACTGAGCGCTACTTCACGCTCTTCCTATCTCGGGCATGAGAGCACAACCGCCCCACGACTGACGTTCGAAGGACCACTTCTTAATCCCAGCGCAGGATTTGACTCCCGAAACTGCCTCGGTCATTCTCTCATCGTAGTCGGTCCTAGGTGACTTGAAATGCGCTCCTCGTCGCCTCCTTTCTCGGCCTTTCTCCTACTGCGAGGGCTCCGACGAGCACAACCTTTCATGAATCTTCGCTTCTCTGCCGACTTCCGACTATAGAAAATCCAGCGTGCCGTCCCCCTTTTCGTTTTTCCTTTTTCATCGTCTCCTCCGCATCCTAGCATACATTGCCGTCCACAATGTTTGCACGGACGATCCCTTCGCTTGTCCCCATATACCGCCGGCGTGTGTAGGCCCTTTCTGTTGACCTGCGAGGGGCAGCAGTGTCCCCTTGCGCGTAGCTGCGCGATTCACAATTGGTGCAGGGCACGCATGAAGGCCGTCAATATCCCCTTGCAAGCTCTTTGTCCTTTTTCACTCTCTGGTTCCCCTCCGCGAGCGTCTATGGCGCGAATTCGGCACTGGAACGGTGGGGTCATGGTTAGCGATATAAAACTACGTCCCAGTTTTTGGCCGTGGCGGCGGCTCCCAGTTTCTTCTGAGTTTTCGGAGTTATTGACCCCTCTGGTTTTATGTTTCGTTTCGCTCCCCCCTTTCGTCGCATTCGCATTCGATTCGAGACTGCCGCGCGCCCCCTACAGACGCTGTTTTTTTATTTCAACTTTCCCTCTCCCTGTAGTGTTCAAGCGAAGGGTGGTCCCAACTGGAGTACATAGGAGGTATGGGTCTTGTTCACAAAGGACAAAGACCCAGAACCTCTAGTCGGTGTTTTTCGATGATTACTGGGGTTGTCCTTGAACAACACCCCCAGCCATGCGTGTCTCTCCAGTTGTTAAACCCTTCGCTGGACGACTCCCCCCCCATACCCCTTCTTAACATCGCCAATCTGTTCGGCCCCGCCCTAATTTTCGTAATGCGTGCGACTTCCATTCCCCTTCACTCCCCACTCCATCCCAAACATTCTTTCAATCGAACGACGCTCAGTCTTGAGAGCCGGCAAGAGGTTACTTTTCACGTTACCTAGCTAACCATTCAATCAACCCCCCAGTATCCTCCTAGTTGGGGGCACTTGCACGTAGCGCTCGGCCCAGCCACCTTTCTGCCCCCGGAGCGTCGGGGATTTTAACCGTCCTCCCATTGACCTGAAAGCCCTTTTGCCAAAAGTTACAGCTCTACCTCCAGCGCACAATGCGGCCTCCTGTGCATTTCATTCTTTTCTACCCTTCTTCGCGTGTTGGAGCGAAGCGGAGGGACTAAGCCGTGCACCGGGGTCGGTTTCTCTTCTTTGAGGCTTCGGCGATGGGCCCGATGGGAGAGGAGGGTGAACTGACCTCTCAAGCTGAGCATCGGCCCCCTTTTTTTTTGTTTTTTTTTTTCTTTGGATTCGGACGTCAGGACGCTCTTCTCCCAGGAGCCCTTGGCATCGTCGTTGCGCCTGACTGGCCTGATCGGTAGGACGGGCGAGCCGAGGAGCGATGCCCTGTTTATTCTTCCGAGATATCATCGATGTGGGAGACCGCATCCCTTTTCAGCCCCCATGCCTTGCGTCCTATGCAATTGCTGTTGCGGCTCGGGGGATCATGGTCTTTGGAGTTCTTGTCCTGCTTCCTTCCCAGGATCGGTGATGAAGAACTGGCGGAACGCTTGGCGTCCATTCTGCTCGGTTCGCGTGTCGGTACTTTTTCTTGGGCACATACTTTTTGATTGCCGCAAGACACGAACTGATCGACTCGGCACAGTCGGGGGCGACTATTCTCTTTGTCCAGTACCGGTGATGCCGGCTTTATCTCTTTGGTCGAAGACCGTTTCGTTGTTCTCTTTTCCGTAAACACCCGTTTTTGGGAGGCGGCGAGTGGCGGTCATACCTAAGTTGACGGCTCCTCCCCTAGCCGCGGATTGTCGGATTGTTAGAACCCTGAGATAACGCACTGGGGTTCTGGCCAGTAGTTCTCGAACACCGGGATCGCCCGACGGTTCTTCTGGAAGGATCTCTTTTTTGGCGAGGCGCTTCTCCGGTCAATTCCCTATGCCAGAGGGCCGTCATCTGCGAGGTTGTGATTTGCTCAATGAACCAATCTGCCCCCGCTTCTGGATCGCGTTGAGACCCCGGCAATTGACCTCTGGAACCGAACCCAGACATGACGTGGCTCTGAGTCTATCTTTCCCCTCTTGAGTGTTACAACGACGCAACGTGACGCGTCGGGCCGGGATTGCTTTTCTTTCCTTTTAGTTCATCTTCTGACCCTCTCCGCACCAGATTTTATCCCTCCAATTCCTGGTGTACTACGGGGCGCCCCTCCAGCGTAAGACTGGACATACGGCGGACGGTTGTCGTTCCTCCTCTCTTTCCTCGTTCCCGGAGGGCAGCGGCCCGCCCATGCTCCCCCTCGCGCAAACCCGTGGTAGCAGCGAGTTTTTTCCTTGTGATTGATCCCACGATTTCCTCTTTTCCTATTAGTTTTCCCCTTCTTTGCTGGCTCCGCTCCTGCGCAGAGCTTTGTGGCTGATCCCCCTCGGGACTTCTTCAGGACTTCAGGCAGTCGCCGCGTCCTCAAGTCCTTCAAAACTGTCTTTCCCCCTTTCGTCAAGCCCGGCGGCCTGCGCCGACGTTTTCCATCGAGACCTGCCCCTTTTTTCGCTGTGCGCGGTGTGCGCTAGGCTCGCCTGTGCCTTCGTTATGGAATATGGTTGCGCTCGGTCCTGCAACCTCCAGACTTGTGTCACGATTTTGCGTCGCAAGCCTTCCGAAAGAAATCAGTTGCCTCTTTCGTGCTGTTTCAAGGTTATTGTGTCCAAATTCACAATGTCAACCATTCTCATCGGTGCACTATGACGTTCTCACATGTATTTTTCTAATCCCTTTAGCGCCTGCCCTGGTGGCCAATTCCTTTCCGATTTAGATATCATCCGCCTACCGAGGTCATTCAGAACTCTCCGGACATGTCAAGTTTTTTCCGTCCCGTTCAGTGTACACGATTGCATGACTACCTTCCTTTTTCGCGGAAATCAGTCGCGAACTTTTCTGGAGGCCAGGGAATCCCCCTTCTTCTATTACCGGCATCCCTACACTCGAATGATTCTTCACACGTTTCGCCTGAGTCATTTCATCCGTTTTGCCCGGGACGGAACCTTCATTTCCTTCGAGTGCCCCAGTCCCCACTTG
>Ga0179593_1304311_pt1 | contig 13124 bp, 13 predicted proteins | sample CZODoug2_1_08_16_FD_185931 | JGI IMG/M metagenome (GOLD analysis project Ga0179593, IMG submission 185931) | Vadose zone soil fungal communities from Angelo Coast Range Reserve, California, USA - CZODoug2_1_08_16fungal (PacBio error correction) | ecosystem: Environmental > Terrestrial > Soil >... | reverse complement strand
TGTACTCCATCCTGGGCAAAGGTGCCTTCCACCCCCTATGTTTGTCCAGTATGGGTACGGATCCTTCAAACATTGCTGCGATTCCACCAGCAAAACTCCCCTTTGACCTTGGACAGATAATTTTCGGTTAGTCGTCCTCAAGGTCCACGCCCTACCGTCCCTGTGGGAAAACATTCTCCCAATTTTAGCAAGAATTTTCCGTCCTCCTTGGTTCTTCCGTTAGCCACAGGCTGTCCCAATCGCACTCGTCACCACATCCTGTGCGTCAATTCCATTGCCGAAATTTTTCCTTCCCTTCCTGAACGTTACCCACAACTCTTTTCTCTTCAGTTTTCACGACAGCCTGTTTTTTTTCATCGGCCCGAACGTCATCTTGCACCTTTCTTTTTTTCTTGCCCTCGGGTTGCCCTTTATCGGGAAACAAACACCCACCCCCCCCCCCCACCAACAAACCCCACAACACAAACAAAACAAAAAAAACACCAACAAAACCCCACCAACAAACCCACCAAAAACAACCCCCCCCCCAACCCTCCAAAAGAACCCATGCTGATCGAATTGCTCTTCCCTCTGGCACTTAACTTCTTACTTACCTTTCCCGAAAAATCTGGAGAAGAGGAAGCTGCCCTTTTTTGTCCCCCATGACAAGCTTTCGTATTGCCCACACCAACGCCCTCTCCCCTCTCCCACCCTGCTACCTCCGAACGCAATAGAGAAAACGCCACAAACAACTTCCTTTAGTCAATTTCTTTTGTGACTCCCTGATCACCGTTCTTCTTTTTTAAATTATATGTAACATGAGGATCCCAGGCCCACCCTTCATCGATTCGCCTTTTTCCCAAATTTATGAAAATTTTTTTTAGCACATGACCCCCTTGGACCGTCCCCCCTGAAAGCCTCCCTTAGAATCATTTAAGTTCCCAGTACGAACGAGTAACTCCAACCTGAGCTGAATTTGCAATGGTCCTGGAAAATGCCTCGGCTTTTTTTCGTACCCCCAGAGTGACTTACTAACTTTCCTTTGTATGAAGGTAAAAGCCACCCTTCACCCCTTCTTTTCTTTCGTGAAGAGGAGGAAGTCGCCATCACCAATTTTTTCCGTGAATGTTTCCCCACTTCCCCCCCCCACTGGCGATTAGCATGCTGGAGTCCTCAAATGGTCCTTCTCTACAGGCCCCCGGACCATTAGTTCCCGTTACCAAGTCAATCCACATATACCCCTTTTCCATGTCCCTGAACTTCCGTTTGCCTATTTCCCCCTACATCAGAGAGGGGACGAGCCCCCCCCCTTCGGCGTCTTCATCGAAACAGTAGCCTGCTAGCCAACCTTATCCCTCTTTAACCTTTTTCCCTCGACCCCCAGGGCCTACCGTTCCTTCACTGAAGTTTTTTTCCTCTGTTGCGCCAACTGACGACTCTTTTTTCACCTTCAGCCTTTCCTCTCCTGAGCCTTCATTCCTGAACGCGGAATCTTTTAGGACCTCCTCCGGTCTTCAAAAAATCGCGGTTCTTGAACCCCCAGGTGCCCTCTTCCCTCTGTGCTGTGATACAGTTGAATTCCCCCTTTTTGATCCCCTCGAACGAACGTTTCTATGATACAAGCCCGCCCCCTTACCTCCTGTCAGGACCTTCCAATGACGAGCCCGTTAGGGACTTTGAGATCAGACCCCCCCAAGTGCTCAGAATGGCTTGATTGCTCATCCCTCGGCAGAAAAATCCTGGAGCCCGCGACACCCAGGTCCGGGGTCTCCCCGAGCACCCCCCCCCCCCCCAGGCCCATTACCTTACCATTAACATTTTGAAGAGTGTGTATCCCAAGGTGTTCCTCTTTATAAATTGAGGAGGATCAGGACCTTTTCCACCCCCTTCCCCCCCCAGACTGGAGGATCCCCCTTTCTTCAGAAAAACTTGAAGAAGATAAAATTTCCCATTTTTTACACTCCTTTTTGTTTCAGACTCCTTACCCCAACATCACCCCCTGGTTTATTCTGTAGAGGTTACTCCGCCCCCCGGGAAGCCATCACCCTCCTAGTAAAAAATCGCTCAATTTTCCTGGTTCTCTCCTTATTTGTACTAACTGACCGCGAAATCTTTCTCGTTGTTAGCACCTTTCCCCCCCCCACACCACCTAGTATGGTGTTTGAAAAATCTCCCATATTCCCTTCCAGAACGGCCGATGATCTTTTCTGTGAAGCCACGTCGAAGAAGCAATGTTAATTTCTCAAATCTCATGCAGGTGCACCACGAGGACAGTCCGTATACAATTACGAAAGATTCCCCCCCCTTGGTCCCCTTCTTGAGTCCATACAATGAAACAATCCCCATTCAGTGATTCTGTAAACAGACTCGCGATATCACGAGTTACTCCCCGCGTGAATATATTCTTTCATACTCTTTGTGACTCAACTTTCATCCCCCGTTTGTGTCACGGCTCTCCTCCCCCCTTACACGCCCGTCTCCGTGCCAGATGGTTCGTGTCCTTCTTCCCATGTCCCCGAAGTTTTTCTTTTTCTTTCTTACCGTGTTTCCCGATGCAGAAAAGAAGTAGATGAAAGTCATCGGCTACGTTTCGTATAAGTTTAACCCCAATCGTTTGCCTCATATGATCGGGCTTCTTTTCACCAAAAATCGATTTTTCAGGTTGCGACAACCTAGTTTCCGAGTAAGGCAACTTTCCCGTCGTCACTCCTGCCAACTGGAGCACTTGTTTCAACTCCGTATAGATTTGATGCCTTCACCGCCTGCGTAGTGCTGCACCCCACCTCAGACATGCTTTTGTTGTTTCCGAGGTTTTTCCTTTATAAACATCCCTCCGTACCCCTGTGTTACCTTTGGTGATTCTACGTTCTGTACGTGCTCCGAGAGTTTCCCCGGTCTGTTCCCCCTTTGCGGATAGTGCTTTATTGCCGCTGCACGCGTTCACCACATTACGACTCACGCTCCCTTACCCACAAAGGGAACTTGCCTGCGGTTTTGACCGTTTTGCTCTGAGACCCTTTTCGTCTGACCGCCAGTTAGTGGTGAAGAGATGCCCCCACCTCCTTTCGACACGTTTGGAGTTTCTCTTTTCACCCGACTTGGCGTTTCTGCCATGATTTTCTCTTCATTTGTCCCGTGGGCGTAAAGGTTAAGCCGAAGTGACAGTAGCTCACCTTTTTTCTGCTGAGACATAATGAACCATTTCTTCCTGGTCCCCGACTTTGGTCATACTCCGAGAACGTAGAGTTTTTTGACTCTTAGTCTTCTTCTCCCTTCTCGGGCCTGGCATGCCCGATGTTTCTTCCAAAGTCTGTCCATGTCCAATTCGTCGGCGTCGTGGTCGCCGCGTCCACCCCCTTCCCCCCCACGTTCCTCAAGGCGCCGTCAGAGTGTTTCTCTTGCTATTGGCGAGCCTTACGAGTATGAAATAGTTGTAGATGCAGCCGACTTTGGTTCTCCCATCCTTGATAGTTCCCCCCAGGAAAATTTGACTGAGTTCTTGGAACCGGAAAGGTTATAAATGATGAATTGTCTCTTTTACACTGTCCGAACTTTTTGTAGAGGGACAGGATGACAAGAACCCCGAATTCTTTCATCATGTTTCATTGGATTCCTTTTTACTGCTCACAAATTCCCCAATTCTGCTCTCCGCGCCCCTCTTCTCTCCTCAACCTCTCAGCTCCCACCTTTATCCCCACTTTTTATACACAACCCCCCCTATCCACCCCCTTCTTTCTTTCCCTTCCACAACCCATCATCACCTGCTCTCAGCCCAAACCAAATGCCTTTCACCCTCCCACTCTCGACCCGCCCCCCTATCTCTACTCCCCATAATACCTCGCCCCCCATGCCCACCGGCACAAACTCTCACCTACCCCCCTCCTCTTCCCCGTCCAACGCCCTCTAATTCTCATTCTCCGCCTTACCTCACCTTCCCCAGATTACTCACCTCTCCTCACTCCTACTCTTTATTTTTCAAACCTAACCCTCTCCTCTCCACTCTCCCATACTCTTTCCCTCCTTCCCCACTCCCCTCATCTTTCCCTCCCCAATATATCCCCCCTCCATGTAACCCTATCTCACCTAACTTCCCTTACAGCTATACCAATCCTCAGGTCCACCAAACCACCACTCTCTCCAATCCATCCTACCCCTCCCAACACAAACACCCACCCGCTCCCCACTTCCTTTTCTTCCCCCATCCCAAGGACTCATCCTTCATCCTCCACCTCACCCTCGTCTCTTACACCCTCTCCCTCACATTCATCTCTCAACCCCTACATTAATTCCTTCTCACCGCCCCATCGTGCCCTCCCCCCGACCACTGCAATTGTTTCCGACCCGAAGTCATCCTTGTTTTCCCCTTCTTTTGCTCACTGCAAGATCTAGGAAAGTCGGCGGTCGTAGGGGGAAAGGATGCCGTCTCATTCTTCACTCACAAGGGTATGCGTATTCCGCAATTTTTTTATTTCCCCTTCCCAGGTCCTATCCAGTTGTCCAGCCTGCTTTCTAGGCCTACCACTGCTCTCCTTTCATGTATCGGTCCGTCATTCCATATATCCCCCTCGACAGTGTTCTAAGCCCTGCGACCGAACTCTTATAACTTTTGGACAGAGAGGCCAGTTTGCCCACTCAGACGTTCTCTTTCTCAACATCGAGAGCTATTTTGTTCTCTTTCTTGTTCTGTCCTAAGGTTTAAGACAAGCATTTTCCTTAAGTCGCATAACTTGGGTTTTCACCTCTGCTCCTGGTGTTCCAAAAGGGCGCTCTGGTACCGCATGCTACTGTCTTTTTTAGCTTCACTGTATGAATCCAGTTCTAAGTTGACGTGGTCAGCTTAGTCCCGTGTTCGTTGACGGTTTTTTGAAACGCTTAAGAAGTCCTCTTCCTAACCCCCCCCTAGTTTAGTCAGATCCATTTCTTCTTGAGCGTCTTACAACACTTTGTGATCGTCCTGGCCTTGCAGAAGTGTTCAGTTCCATTCACTTTGACTGAGGCCTGAGTGGAGTAGCATTCTACCATGGATCCAGGCTAATGCCCCAGAATGTTCAGCAGATCCATTCTCCCCAAAGTAGGCCCGTGCCTCAGGCGAACTGAGTTCTGCCGGTTTTTTCCCCACTGAGATGGCGGTGAGTGTTTTGTCCAGCAACAAAAAAAACCCCAAAAAACAGTGAAAAGTCTGGATTGGCCCCCTTTATTGGGAGCGTATTGAGGCGTAGTTTCGCTTCTGCCCCTTTTTCCTTGTTGAGGCTTGATAACCATAGACAGCTTATAGGGGTTTTGATTAAATGGCCCAGAAGATGGCCGGAACCTAACTATTTTTAAGAACTTGTTGTTTTGAGAGACGAGTCTTCCCTCTTTTTTTCCAAGGGATAAAAGTTTATATGTGTCTATTTCCTACAGTTATCATCAAAACCGCCATTTTCAAGATATCAGCCAGCCAACTAGTAACCCCACCCCTTTCCCAACGCCCCTCTGGGTTACTATCAAGGTTCCAGCGACTTTTTTCCACCCCCTTCATTAACAAGTCGAAGAAGTTTTCCTTCACGGAAGTGGTTTTTCCCTTGCTTATCTAACCGTAGGACCTCGATCTCCCTCCTGTTAGACTGTACCGAACTGCCTCCCGTCTTAAGGCCCCCCCGACACTCCCGGAGATTATTGCATCCAGCCCCTCCCTTTTTTGTAATTCGCCTACGAAGCACGCATCTTCTGACACTTCTGGTTTCCCGAGGGCCGGGGCGGCTAGGGCACCCACCCTTCCCCCCTCCCCACTCCCTTTTCTCCGCATTTAAAGATAATCCGTGTCCCCTGCTCACTTTTTTTCTTACCGTCCTGAAACCTCCAGGTAGCTGGTCCCCTGCTTCCTTTTGGCCAACTTCATGATGCGCCCAAACCAGTCTGCTCTACCTTTTACCTCTTCAACTTTCGAGAACTGCCTTCTCCTCCCCGCGCCACAACGCCGATTGCGCTCTGGTGTGTGTCACCTATACGTCTTCTTTTCGGTATTCCCCCCCCCTCTCGGCGTCAAACTGTCTCTCTCTTTTCTCCGGGACCCTCTTCGCTCCTTTGCAGTGCTCCGCCTCCCCTTTTTTCACACGCGAGACACACGCTCAACCCCATGCCTCCCATGCCGAAGGGCACTATTCGTTGAACCCTTTTGCGTAGTTCTTTGGTTCCCATCACATGTGTGCGCAGCAGCCACCACCCGCCAATCCACACGTGCCAGCAGGAGGCGGCAGCCAGCCGAAGTGGGCAGTTCTGTTTTTTTGTGACCTTCCAATGCCACGTTAGTCTACCCCGACGTTCCTGCGCGCCGACTTGTTCGGGTCCATCCCACGTCTTTTATCCTTGTCTCCCCCCCCTGTCCGCAACGCTGTCTTTTTTCTCCTCGCAGGCTGATTGCTTGACCCAATTTCGACTGGACGACCAGTTATAGACCCGGAGCACCTTTAGGAGGTGTCTCACCTCGACACCAGCGTGATATATTGTCAACCACAGTGTATACTGTCAGGCGTCGTGACGCCATACACATGCGTGGATAGCAGGGTGAGCATCTCTTCTTTTTAATTAGACCGCCCGTCGCTTCAGAACGATTCAAAAAGTTGGCGTCTCCACACACCCCAATGTCAGAGATAGACACGATTCGTCTTATGTTTTTTTTTATGCTGACGCGGGCGCCATTTTAGGGTTTCCCCCTCCGCCCCAACGCTCAGGACCGATGCTTCCCCCTAACCTCCCCCGACCCCCCTCCCTGGCTAACCCATGATAACTTCCCCTCCCTATACCCTTGTCCATTCGCATCCCACTCCTTCCACAGTTGCGAGTCTTTTTTTCACATTTTCGAGGGGATGACCAAATTTTCTAGAGTAGCATAGCCACGACTTAATAATTCACTGCCCCCCTGCAAAGATGTGTCAATACATAGCAAAGTTTGCTTCTGGTCACGTTTTTCCCGCTTTCCCGTTTCTTTAGAACACGCGATTTCTAGAGATTTGCGCTTCAGGTCCCCGCTACCCCCCTTTTGACTCGCATCCGGGATAAGAGGCTCGGCTTTCAGTCCTCTCTTTTTTCCCTTTCAACAAATCTGACGTCGAGGATGCAAATAGTGACCCCTCTCCTTTTTTTTCCTTGGATTTTTCTCACCTTCCCAAAATGTGATCCCCCTCCTTCCACCTGACCGGATAACACAGCCCGTCCCACGTCCTACGCCCTAATGACACACTCTGATTCCCCCGGATGGGCTTGTTCTCCAGAACAACCATCGTTCGTCTCCTTTTGCTTTTTCGCATCGAGCGAACTCAATGGAGGTAAGAGCACCTCCTATTCTCGGTATCCTGAGCAACCAACTGGTTTGTCACTCCCCCCCTCATTTGGGGAAAAAGCGTCTCCCCCAGGTGTTCCTCTTTCCTATTCCTTCCGTGATTTCCCTCCGGACAACCAAGAAAAAATTACCCGACCGTTCTTACCTCTTCGTTTAACGACCCGAACCGTAACGTCCTCGATTCTTTACGTGCTTTTTCTGACTAAGTCCACCCCCCCTTCCCAACCGCCGCTGGTCTCGGGTGCGGTCCCTTGAACGATTTGACTCCCCCCATATCCTGTTGGGACCACTCTTTCTGGGGGTCCTTTTAAGGACCTCCCCTCTCAATATCGCCTGTTCCCCTCCCCTCTCTTGTTCCGCATACACCTCCCTCCTTCCAAGGCCGCCCCTTCCGTTGATTTTCTCCCCTCTAGCCTTCCCTCTGACGACTCCTGGCTAACTCTATTCCCTTTCCGCTGACACGTACGTCAATCCCTCTCCCTCTGCTTCTCCTTTGACCAATGACAGGCCCCCAGTTCTTCGGGTGTAATTGTTCTGTCCTCTTCCCATCACTTACGAACAGGCTCTATATTATTTTCATACTAATAGTTTTGTCGTTGTCTCTCTTACCCCCCTCTTCGCACGTGATATGCTGGCCGATGACTGACCATTGACACGCCCCCTAAGTGCCGCTGTCAGGTATTGTCTTCAGTGCGTCACTCCTCCTGTCGACGGTGGATGACGTAAGCCCTTCGGAAAAAGAAGTAGGTTCGCCCCGGCCACTACCTGCTAGTCCAGGTCTTCAGATGGGCTTACTCTTCGGAGGGCGGGTCCCAGTCTCTTCCTGGAGCAAACGCGATCTTTCAGTTCGTTCTTTACTCCTCCCCGACACCTTGGGCACGTTGGTTTCCCCACCTGTACCTTTTCTTGCCAACCGTCGTGCCACAAGAAGTCTTCGTTTTTTCACTTTGACGTCTCCTGTCACAAATCCTATGGTAAACCCTTTTTCTTGGGAATTCCTTAGGCTTTTTTCCCCTCCTCTTCTAAAAGGTCGGACTTTGTGTTTTCTTGCCTTTTTTTCCCCTTGAGCTAGGTATGTCTTTTCCAGCAAGACGGCTTTTCCACCCCCCCTGTCCAGAAGTTGCAGTATGCATTGTGTTTTTCTTCGACCCCCCCCCGCAAGCCGTTTGACTTCCCTTCCTTAGGGTCTAAGTCAGTCGCCCTCCTCCCCATCGAGATTGGGGTCCTTAGAGTTAGCCCCCTCTTTCCTCGTCGTTCCCTTTTTTTTTCCTTTCTTGCTTGGACCTTTTGGACAATCTGGATTTTTCTGGGACGGTCATTTTCCCTTTCACCATTGTTCCTTCCTTCTCCCACCCCAACCACAGCTTGCTCATGTCAGAGTTGGTCTAGCCTAGACCTCCTTTTGTTTATATTTCTCTCCTGCTTCAGCTTCTCCTTTTTCAATGCATCTGATAAACTTTCTGGAATGTAAGTGTCGTGATGGCATTCGTGTTCCTCTTCCACCGTCCCCGGTTGCCGCCCGGCGCCCACGTTTGTCTGAGGGCAGTGTCCCTGTTTTTCCTATCGTCTGCAGATGTCCCTCGTCGTGCATGAAGCCGAAGGTTTGGCCCATTCTTGAGGTCCTCCCCGAAAACTACCCCCCACACCCCCCAACACCACCAACACCCAAACACCCCCCCACCCCCCCAACCCCCCCCCAAACCCCCCCCCCCCCCCCCCCCCCCCCCCCCCCACCCCCCCCCCCCCACCCCCGTTGACTGAGGTGTTTTTTGAAAAGGGCCTTCAATGAGACTGGACGTTATATTACTTTCCTCCTGTTGTTCCTTCCGGCGATCCCCTTTTGGGGAGAAAAGATTCTCAGTGCACTAGATGGAATTTATTCTTTCCCTTTGTGGATCACTTTGCCTTTAGGAGTCAAGTACCCCCTCTTCGCGGCACCCTTTCCCTCCGGGCCTCCTGTCGGGTGACCTTTTTATGGTAAGTATAGTTAAGTAAGCTTTTTTTGGGTCGCCTCTGGGCCTGTCATGTAATTCTTCCGGCCTTACCAGTCGCTCTTTCCCGTGAATCCCTTCGTCCCGTTTTCTTCTTAGGCGGACATTTAACGCCAATGCGTGCCAGTGTGACCTCCGAGAACCCAAACGATACCTTGAAGGCCTATATTGGACATGACTCCTCACAGTAGAAGGTCTCATGAGCCCACTCGGTTCCTACTCGGGTTGTTGCGTCCGGGTCGGTCTCCGGTTCCTCCTTCGCAGTCCTCCTCGAATGAAGAATTGGGTGTTTTGGTCCACAGGAGAGGTCTTTTCTTTGCCACCGGTCGCTGGTAACTATTCGCAGGGAGTACCGTAAGGCCAGACCTTTGGCGCTTTGCCCCGCGTTTATACTGCCCGAGATCCGTTTGTTGCGTTTCTTTTTTCAACCCTACTATTTCCTACAAAGTAATTCGGTTCCCTGAACCAGAGTTCGTCCTATGTAATGTAGCTCGGGACCCCCACCCCCTTTTAGCTCTCCCATAGGGTCTAACCCTTTTTTCCGGTTATGGGTCAAGCAGGGAGTTCGTGGACCCCTTGCCTTCGCCTTTTCCTCTGATAGGGCTCCAACACTTTCTCTCTTCGAAGGGCCACAAAAGTTCGGGACCTTCCCACTCGGTCTTGAACTTGTTGTGGGTGTTTGCCCCCCGGTTCGCTTGCTATGAGTTGCGACGAATGGGGCCCCCCTGCGATTTTCCACTTTTCCTGTTTTCAAGTCATTTTTCTGAGTAGGGCTGCAGTGTTTGAGCGCTCCACCCGGTGCAGGTCCTATGTTGATTATGAAAACGATAGCGCTGATTCCCTGGTCCCTCGATGGAAGGACATACTTTTTTTCCCCCCCCCCCTTGTTTGGTCTCTCGGTTTTTTTCCTACATCTTCTTTATGGCCATTCCATCTTACCCAGAGTTTCAATTAGGGTCTATGGTGCTCCCCCCCACCAACCCCCCACAGTGGTTCCTCTTCAGACGGACAGACATCCTCTCCAGAAATGGTCCAGATCCTTTCTGGTTCCTATCAGACTCCGAGCGGTCACACCCCCTCAACCAGGTAGTAAGGCACTACGGAATGTTTTCTACCCGCATGCCCTTCTAATTAGAAACATCTTTTACTAAGGTCTCATTGATACTCCGCACTTTCGAATGTTTCAACACCCCTGACCTACACACATTCCTACCCCGGCTACCTTACCGGAAGAAACGCCACGCCCCGGGTCTCAACTTTTCGAGATCTAAGTTTCCTGACTCTGGTTCTTCACTATTAGGTGAGTTGAATGCGTTCCACCAACCTTCCCTACCAAACTCCATTGCATTTTATACGATCAACACCTCTTGCAACTCTCAACTCTTAGATGAAAATAAAGGGCCTTACGGTCAAATCTCTTTATTCAACATGGACCAGACTTTTCTCTGATTTAAAAGGATTCTTTCTCCCCCCCTCTTGACACCACTGGGACTTAAAGGTAAGTAAATCACCCCCCCCCCGCGGCCCCCAAACGTCTAGTGCATGGGGATGTGTCCGAACTTCGTCCATTATTATTGAATCTTCCTCGTCCCCCCCTCTAGGCTGTTTTCTCTCGCTCTTACCAAGGATTTACGATTTTGGTCCTGTCTTTAAACCACTTTACTACTCCATTTTTATAACTTACCTTCATCCCAGACAGCAATCCATTGAGAATGGCAAACTTTCAGATCCTACCTTTCCCCACTTTGCTACATTACTCTATGCCCCCTCCACCAGGTTTATTTTGAGGGTAAACGCATCCCTTCGTGTAGAGCGTTTTCAACCCCCATTGTCCCCCATCATTACCCTTCTGGGTTCTAGTGAGAGCGAGAGCCCGTTCCTTTTAAGGTGCTCACTTCTTCTTTCCCCGCCGAATTCATCCTTCGGCGCATGAGGGGTAAGCCCCCGGAGCCCTCCCGCCCTCTCCCCACCTTCGTCGGCCCCTTCATAAAGATGCTTTCCACCGAACTCCTTTTCCCACCCTTTTTTCGTAGATCATGTTTATTTCAAGCCCCCCCGGGCATTTCTACCACCCCTGACTCCTGAATAAAAAATCTGTCAATGACCTTTATCCCCCCCCGTCGGCTGACGCTGTCTCGTGCTTCCCAAGAAGACTCGCTTTTTTTGAAATTCCTACTCCCGATTCCCTTTTTTCAGCATGACCTGGATGAGTTCCGGCTTCCTTCAGACCCTCCTCCAAAAGATTCGCGGTGCTTTCTTACCCCTCCTTTCCCATGAGCAAGCTGTTTTGCTGATGGGCGAATTCACAATGTTCCCGCTCCGGTCTTGGATTAACATCCATCCCCAACCCCTTCCCCACTCCCGAATTCCCCTATGACGACGTTCCCGTTGCCTCTCTCGAACAAATGCAAATGGCTTCTTCTACCCTTTCAACCACCTGCGGTTTTTTTTCCCGATAGTACCAGGTAGACAACCACCACCCTTTCTCCGTTCAACCTTACCTTTTTGAAGAGTACGTGATTCGAACCTGTTGTCCGGTTCTCTTCCCTTCAATGGGTTGCTTCCGGAACACCCCCCCTTTTTCCCCATCAACTTGAAGCCGGCTTCTCACTCCCCGACACCCCGCACACAGTTAAATTGTTCACTTCCCCCCCCCCCCCCCCTTTTTTTTCTTTTGTTCCAGACGTCCCTTCCACTTTCCAAAAGAAGATTTCAGGGCCCAAACTTCCTTTTACTCCCCACAATCCATTTGAAACTGATAAGGTGGTTTCTGGCTTTTTCCCTTCCCCGACACGGCAGTCCTCTCCTGACCCGCATTGTTCACTATCCAACTTCCCGCCCTTCTCTTTCCTCGTGTTAGAGCGTACGACGTGCAAGCACGCCAAACTCTCCTTCCGATTCGGAATAATCCCAAGTACTTAGACCAGGTAGCCGCACGGTAAATCAATGACCTTTGGCAACCGCGGAAATTTTTACGTGGGCGTACTTTTATTTTCCGTAGACCCTTTCCTAAACATTTGCTCTATAGATTAATTCCCCCTGTTGTTTTTGAGTTCGGAACGCTTTTTTCAACCTTTCTCTCAGCTGCCTATTAGTGCCCCTCACGCAACCAATCGATTGCGGTAAACGTGAGGACTATCATGGAAGTTTAAGTACTTGCTCCCCTTTCCCTTGCCCCTCCAGTTAGAGGTTCTCACAGGAGCGGACTTTGCTAGCTCCCAGTCTATCATGTTCTTCCTTACAGCTGATATGCAAAGCTTTTCAGGGCTACAACGCTAGTTCCTGTGGTAAAGGTACCAATTCTCCCCCCGGAAAACTGAAAGTTTGGTCCTTTATCTCTTTGATGGCTTCACCTTAGTTTCCTTCCCTTCCCCAACTGAGCGGAGGGGTGGGGAAGTGGTGCGGAGTCTTGCCCATAATTTTGGAACAATGTTGACCTGGTTTTTTATCGTCTTGGTCGTGCGCCTCCCTCGTTCCCCATTTCGGGGACAGTTTTGTCCCCCTTTTTCAGATCATCGAAGATACGGCGGCACCCCCCTGTATGATCCCCTACCCCCTTTTAACCCAAATTTCCTTTTCAGTTTCGACGTTTTTTGATCTGCGACCCCGGAATAGTCGGTGGGAGAGAGCTTTTTTTTTTTCCTCGTATTCTCCTAAATAATTAGTTAGAAGATGGGGAGTCCTAGCTTCGCACTCCTGGCCGCCCGTTTCATGATGTTTCCCTTTGGTTCCCCTTCGTAAGCGCTAACGCGATGCTATGTAGTTATCACAGTTCCTTCCCCTTCTCCATAAGAAAACCCCAGTTGTTCTCCTCCCGCTTAACTTGAAGATGG
>Ga0179593_1331063_pt1 | contig 13125 bp, 21 predicted proteins | sample CZODoug2_1_08_16_FD_185931 | JGI IMG/M metagenome (GOLD analysis project Ga0179593, IMG submission 185931) | Vadose zone soil fungal communities from Angelo Coast Range Reserve, California, USA - CZODoug2_1_08_16fungal (PacBio error correction) | ecosystem: Environmental > Terrestrial > Soil >... | reverse complement strand
TTCCGATGCTTTATTTATTTTTTTGGGGTGGTGTTAGCCCATTCGGATGTCAATTCGTTGGGCAACCTTTCAAAATTCTTTCTTTATTGAACCTTTCTCCGTTTTATATGTTTCCTTATGCTGCTCTCTTTTTGACACGTTGAGGTTTGTAAATTTCGCGTGACGCTGTACGCCGAATCCTACATTGCCCCCGGAGTTTCTGCTGTACTTGCAGTGTGTGTGTAGAAAGACCTCGCGTTTTCCCGGGCGGTGTGTTTTCTGCAGAGTTGGGAGATCTGTTTTTTTTGGCTGTTTTTCTTTTTTTTTTCTTCGCTGTCACTTGCAGAGGGTTTTTTCCGAAGATTGTTGCAGAGGGGTGTTGTGTGTGTGTGTACGGTGTGTCCCGCTTTTTATTCAGACTGCGGGCATTTTCCGCATCGTCATCTGGACGGCGGGTGTCTGTCGTCGCAGTGTTCACTTTGTTTGTGCATTTTCCTTTTTTTTTTAGGGGGGGCGTGTTTTTTCGTTGTTAGATTATAGTTGCTTTGTCTGTTTTTTCCGGTTTTTGTGAAGCTTCTTTTACCGATGAATCCTTTTTATTTTTCCCACTCGCCACCATCAACCTCGATTTTTCTCTATACCTCTTTATTGTTAGGTTCTGGGGCGCACAGATCAGAACCATGAATAAGGTTGCTTGCCTTATCTTCATTTTTTCCAATATGGTAATTTTTTTGAGGCTTTGTCGCAATTGAGAGGGCGTTTTTTGAGGTTACCCCACGGGTGACCACAATTTCACAACTCTTTTAAGCCTTTTTGGCTTTTCTTCTCTTGTCGATATTATAGGTGGGTCGGTTGTCCCGGTTTGTCGAGTTACTTGATTGATGGGTTTTGTATTGTCGGCTTTGGCTTCGTTTTTGGGTTGTTTTGCTGTGGTCTTCGCCCCCTTTTCATTTACCCTGTACCTATTTGCTTAGTCATTCCTGTTTTTACCCCTTTTTCTGTTTTTTCACGTCAGGGCTTGCCGGTCACCTTAGCTTGATTGTGCGCGCTTTCCCACCTCTTTTTGTAATTTATCTTCCAACCTTCAACAAAAGTTTCACCCTTTACTGCAACTTTCTTTTCGGGAATGTTTCTCTCCTTTCCTACATGATCTATCTCTCACGTCCCTTTATTTAGTCCCCGATTCACCCAACTCTCCCGCGCGGTTTTTTTCGGCTTTGGTTCCTGAGTTGATCTCCCCCACCACCATTTACTTTTTCCTTCTCAACCAGGCGTTTGGGTTCCCCCGATTCTGTTTCTTTGATGTTTTTTTTGCTTGTGGCTTTTTTTTTTTTTTTTTTTCCCCAACTCTTTTCACCCTCCGACACCTAGTTTTTTCGGAGATCATATAGTGTCATGGTTTTACCAGTTGTCCTCTCCCGAGGCACGCAGTATTTTCCTCCTGGCTCCGGTTCCCTTTCTTACAACCTCTTTCCCAGACTGTCCTTCCATTTTATGGTTGGCCTTCTTTTTTTTTCCGTTGGTACTTTTGATTTGGTTGTCCTGCCGCCGGGGGCCGACTGGCTACTCTTCCTCCTTGGGTGGGTGGCTTTTTTGTTCTTCGATCCTCACTTTTTTTTGTGTTTTCTTCCCTGGGGTCTGGCTATCTGGTTTTTGCCTTTCTTTTTTTTTTTTTTTTTGTTCCCGATCAACGTAATTTTTTCGGGATGGTTTTCCATTTTTTTTTTTTCCCGTTTGCTCCCTTGCTTTTAGTGGAACGTCCTCTTCTCCCTTTTTCTTCGGTACTGGTTGATTGTTGTCGTCTTGCGTCAATAATCTATTTCCTTGAAATGCGTTACCCTCCTTCTTGCTGTTTTTGGTTCTTTTTTGATGGGGAGTTTAGCGGGACGGTTTGTTTTGAACCTTACCGGTTATTTTTTTCCGAGCGTGTTGTTTCACCAAGGAAATTTTTTTTAGGGATGATGGGTTTAGTTATCTGGCCCCCCTATCTGATCACCTCTCCCTTAGGTTGACATCGATGCCTTTCCCCCACACCAATGATCGGATTATAACTCCTTTTCGTTGATTCAGTCCTTACCATCAGTAGAATTTTGCCTTAAACGCTCTTATGGCAGTCCTCAACCTTTTTTTTGTAATCTTTGTGAGTCTTTTAATCATGGGTTTCAACTTTTTTTGCAGTATTGTCTTTCCTGTTGCTGTAGGATCGGTGTCCGATTTGGTCCCCCGTGTGCAACCCCCCCCCGCCATTAGAACCGACCGATATTTTTGTTTCTTGCCGCGGTATTTTTGCTTTTTTCCCCACAGTGGACCCCAGTACACTTCGTCAATGTCCTTTTGTCTGGCTTATGATCATTACGTCAACTCTCCGTTGTCAGGTATCTCGCTCCACGGCTATTTTCTGCCATTGTCACACCCCCTTTGGACCTTCCCGGATCTTGTTTTTTTTTTCCGGCGGTTTGTTGTGTCCCCCCTACACTGTTTTTTTCCCTTCTTTTTTTTTTTGGCCCCTTTGCGCGCCCAGCTGGTCGTCTTTTGTTTCAGCGCTTTTTCCCTTTTCCCGTTTTTCGTACGTTCTCTTTTTGTTGTTTCTTGGAGAGGAAGTAGCTGTTCCTTTCCCCCTTCTGGCCGATTACGGCCTCCTTCGGGCTCGCCTTTTGCGCCCTTTCTTGTTTTTTTGATTCTTTCCCACACTTTTGTTTTTTCCCACACCTTTTTACTTTATGTGGCCCTTCCCCGCTTCGCCCTGTCCCTTTTCGTTTTTTTTTCCCCCCCTTTATCTTTTAGATCTTCCTTTTTGCCTCTCCTGTCAAGCCCGTTCGGTATCCGTGCTTTTTTCTGGTGTTTTCCCTCTTATCTTGTTTAGTCAAGTCCCGTCCCTTTCGGTGTATCCTGTTGAATTCTACCGGAGTGCCCTATGTTTCCACGGACATGATCTGGCATTCTTTTGAATTTTTCCTTGATTTTTCATTCCAACGAGCCCCAATTCCTGGGACCTTTTTTTTCCTTTTCCGTTTGGCGACTTCTTTTTGTTTTCTTATTCATCCCGTTTCTCATGATACGTGTCGAGTGACAACTCCCCCCTTTTTTTTTTTTTTTTTAGCGTCGTGTTCATGGTCATTCCCCCACCTCCGTTTTTTAAGGGGTTTCCCTTTCCCCGTGAAAGCGAATTTCCCGCTTCTGATCACACCAGGTCTTTCTTGTCATCTGGCTTTTGTGCCTTGTCCTTTTTTTTCTTTGACTTTTTTTATTTCCTATTAGACAGTAGTAAAATTTTTTTTTTTGTTTCATGTATTCCAATGTCACTACTGCGATTTTCCTGACACGTTCCCTCATAAATGGAACAAACACAACATCACAAAGGTTTTTTGGGGTTTGTTCCAGTTAACCTCTTTTGTGCGTAACAACTTGCTTTTTCTCTCAGTATGCCGTTACTCCTTCTTTCTTACATAATGAAGGTTTTTACCAAGTGAAGGCTGTGCTGTTGGACCGCCCTTTGTTTTCCTTCTATGAATTTTGCAACTTTTGGGATTAATTTTCTTTTTTTTTCTATTCCCCAGTTTTCCTTCAAGACTATGTTCAGACTTACACTTTTTTCCCATTCATTTCGTTTCAGTTCAACCAAAAACGAAATTTGACGGTCCACAAACACAGGCAACAATCCCAGGACCAAATTTTGAACCAACTACCGGCTGTGCACCTCTCCCACCCACGAACCAGAAAAAAAGCCACCCGACGAAGAGCGGCCGAGTCTGATACCTCCCTTCCTAACCCCCAACACACCACCCACCCCAAACCTACCCAACAGCCCAACTCACCTGAAGCATGTTTCGGCCACGGAACAGAACTCCGCGAGGGGGGTAGATCGAATGCCACGTAATGAAAACTCCATTGGAGAAGGCAGCAAGGGAGAACCAACAACCCAAAACCCTGTTCAGGGTATATTTGTGTCGACTTACGCCACCCCTCCACCCATGCGTCAATCAACCATCTTTCTCTGACATTTTTGGTACTTCCTTCTGATTGTAAAGGTACCCTTTTTCTTTTCCACCCCCCCCCTGCTAGGTTTTTTTTTATTCTTGCCTTCTTTCGTCGGCAACCCCCGATGGTCTTTGAACCCGACCGGCCTGCCAACACACCTTTTGCTGTTTACCTAAAAACTTCCTGCCCCTGACCCGTATTGGTTCCCCTAGCCCGACTTTTCTACATTGCCCCCTCGGACCATAATGCTCCGTCCCTTTTTTTTTTTTTTTTTTTTTCGCCACCCCAACTTTTCCCTGTGGGCCAAGGTCTCCCATACTCGGTTTTTTTCCCTTTTTTTTCGTTCGTGATTCCTTTTCCTCTCATCTTCACCTTCAAGATGCGACTTTCCCCCCGCCCTTTCTCTCCTTTCCGAACTACCTGTTTATTGTTTTCCCTGTCTCCTGGTCCCCAAACAGTTTTTCTTTTGGTTTTTTTTTTACCTTGGCGAGGCCAGCTTGATCCCCCAGGTTTTTTTTTCTGCCACACCACTTTCCAAATTTGTTGGTTTAGAGTCTTCTGTTTTTTAGAACTTTTTCTATTTTGCATTTTTCCCTGAGATTTCTCCCCTTTTGGGAGTTTTCTGGTCCTTTTTCCTTTTTTCCCTGACTCCTCCCTTTTCATACGGGCTTGTTGACTGCCTTGTTTTTTTCGTCCCCCCCACCCTCCCCCCTTAGCATGGCAGGTCCATTTTTCCCTCAACCCCACCCTATTTTCCCTTTTTTTTGGAGCAGCTCTTTTCTATTTCTCTTCTGATTCTACGGAGCTCTTTCCCATGGAACCCAGCTAGGTCTTTCTTTCTTCTTTTTTCACCTTCCCCCTCACCCTCAGTTTTTTCCCCCTGTTTCTCTTTAAGCCCCCCAAACCCTACACGGGTGTTCGACTTTGGGTACGGTGTTCTCCCCCTACCGGTATCTTGTTCGCATACAACCCTTTTTTTTTTGGGCTTTTTTTTTTTTTCTTACTTTTTGTTCTCTCTTATCTTTTCTTCTTTCGCCTTACGGTTTCCGTTTCTTTGGATCCAGATGGGGTTTCCCCCCCTTCCCCTCATCCCCCCTCCCCTAGTCCTATTGTGCGTGAGCACTTTAAATTTTTTTGAGTGAGGCTTCTTTCCCTATTCACCAGACCTTCCCCCAGTCTTTGTCTTTTTCCTCTCGTTGTTTTGAGCACAGTTTTGGTCAGCGTACTGTCGCCTCTTCGGGTAGATAGTGCCCGGGTCCCCCTTGAACCGCTTCCTTTTTTCCTTGGAAGACTTTCATAGCCCCCTTCTTTTTTTTTTTGCTTCCCCCCCCTTCTTTAGTACCTTTGTTTCACATCTGAAGTCAGTCTATTTCCATCCCCCCCCCCCCCTGGGATTTTCCCTAACCCCAATATGACTCGAAGACACTACTTTTTCGAAATTTGTATCCGGCCTTCCCCACTTGTTTTTTTGTGCGCCTTTGTGTCTCACTCTGTTAGCCCTCGCCCCTTTGTTTTTTAGGGCGTGTGCGCCGCGTTGCTTTTTTTGTTAGTTCGTTTTTTTTTTTTCCTTCCTGACCCTTGTCTTGTCTCAGATCGGTCCGCCCTTCCCCCTTTTTCGCACCTGACCTTTTGTCGTGTGCACTTGGCCAGTCATTTGCTTTTCTTGTTTTCTCCTTGTTTTTTCCGCTGTTTTGTTGTTTTGGTGTTGTCTTTGAGGCGGGTGTGTAAGTTTTTTTTTTTTTTTTTCCCCATGTCCTTTTGGGAAGTTTGTCAATGGTTGGCTTTTGTTTTGTCGCTGGTTGAATTGCGCGCGCCCCGGGGTCTCCCCCTTGTTTTGTCCGTTGCTAACGATCGGCCGTGACCGTAAGTGACCTAGGGCAATGTATATTCAGCGGACTGCTTGCTGGCGTCCGTTTTCCAAAATTTTCTTTTGGTTCGGTCGGGCTGATGATTTTTTGGGGCCCCCCTGTGTGGCTGACTCGTTCCTTTGTGATGGTGGTTGTGACGCATGGGCTCCTCTAAAAAGCCTTCGATTCATGCCCCGTCGTTTTAGTCTGACCCAAGTCTCCCTTATGTTAGGTGTTTGCAGTGTAACTTTCTCTGTCCTGCTCAAGCGTCCCCTTTAGCACCCTTTTCTTTAAAATTCCCTTCCACGGACACAGGGTTTCCCCCCCTTTTTCCCTGTCATCCTTTTCCCTGCGACGGACCAGCCCTGCCTGCTCACTCAAGATCGACCCATAGCGCCAAAGATTTTTCTCCTTCTATCCCCTCCCTGATTGTATTCTTCCCCCCTTACACTCTTTGTTGCCCTCCTTGTACCTATGTTCCCCCTCTCGCCCTCCCCTTAGCCTCCTCTTTTCTTTTGCTTTTTGTTACTGCGCCCCATCTATCCCACTTTCCTTTTTTTTCAGTGAACACTTTCTGCTTAACCTCTGATTCTTCTCTCCCCCTTCCTGGAAGAGGTCTCGGGAACTTACCCCAAGGTGTACCATTGTCAGCCAACCACCCCCAAACCCAAAAAAACACCGGTTTGGCCTAGACCCGCCACTCCTTTCACACTGTATACAATTTTTTTTTGTTATACCTAACGCACTCCCACCACCAAAAAAGGAGTCATACACCTGTTTTGTGGCCTTTTGGCTTTTTTTTGGTTTGTTGGATTTTTTTGCCCCCATGAGACCAACCCCCTTTACCTTTTATTATAAAAATTCTTTCTTTTTGGGAAACGTGAACTTCTAAGGCCTATATGTTCCTGAGGCCTATTACCTTGTCTCCGCCCCCCATGCAACCACTCAAAGGATTCGTCTTCCTTCTTCTTTTCTTCTCTGTAACCTTTTGAACACCTTTTGTCACAAAACCTAGTTTTTCTCCCCCCCCCCCGGCCAAACCTAGGGCAAGAACCCACCACCTACAAAAATCAGCAATCACGTTTTTGTTCCTGGAAGTCGGATCGTTCCTAGTTGCCATTTTCCCACCAAACACACCCTTTTTCCCCCTTTTTAAAACCCTGCAAAGCCACCCCAATTTTTAAATTTTTTGGCCTTTCCCCCATCCCCTTCGACCACGCCCTTTCCGGACGATAACATCTTTTTTTACCCCCACAAAGACTTTGGTTCAGTTTATTGTTCCCATTTCGCCACCCCCGTGAATTTTGATTTGTACCCTGAGAAGGTGAAAAAATTTTCCCCTGTTGCCCACCCCTTCCCTGGCTCTCTCAGGTCTTGGTCTTCAAATTAGGCCAATTCTACACCGGTTTGGGAAGAGGTATTCGTATTTTTTTAAATTTACCCCCTCAGCCAAACCGCCCTCCCCTACCAAAGTGAAACTTTAGTCTTCCTTTCACAGAAAACAGGTTCCCATAGCCCCCCTCCTCCCCCTATGTCCTAGTCCTTCGGGTTTCCCCGGTACTATTCTTCCACCCAGTGAACCAACTTTCCTATTTTAGTCCACACTATTTTCATTCCCACCCCCCCACCTAGCCCATCTTTCCCTCGGGCTACACCCCAACCCCCGGTACCCTACTCTATTTTTTCCCTCACCTCAAGGTTGTATGCTTGGCCCCTCCCCCTGTTTTTTTTTTCTAACTTCAACTTCTCACAACCCCCCCTTCATATGTGCTTTTTGTTAGCTGTCTTTTTTTTTACGGGGGTCTTTCCAATTCAGTCGCGCCTTTTTTTTTGACCCCAACATCTCAACTGTGAGATTTGACTCCCTTTTTCCCTTTTCTGGGCCCCCCCCCAAAACCTTCTAAACCCCCAACCAGGCCCCCCCGAGACCACATCCATCCCCCCTATCAATTTAAACCCTGTCTTCTTTTCCAGTCTCAAACCCCCAAACCTTTCCCCCCCCCCTTTTTAGACCCCCCCACCAGAGGAAGTTTTATCTTCCCCGTGGATGTGGGTCTGGCCCGGGTTGCCTTTTTGATGGTTGTGTTGTTGTGGGTTGTGGTTTTTTTGGTGTGTGGTCTCCCTCTGTTTGCACAGTGACTTAGGGCTTGTCACCACCTCTACGGTTTCGGTGGTCCAGATTTTCCAAATTACCTCCAGATTTTGGGCTCCCCATGCGTTTGGCGTTCGATTCTTCATACAGGCAGTCGTGTTACCCGCCGTATGTGTTGGTGGCCCCGCCCCTCCGTGGGGTTTGAGAATGTTTGGCCAGCCTCTTTTCGCGAAGGATTTTCCGGTTGTTGTGTTGCGCACTTTCCCTCCTGTACCACGCTTGTTGTTGTTGTGTGGGAGGCCTCCCCTCGGTGTTTTTGTTAGAGTTTTAGGCGGGGCCCCAACGCTCCCCCCTCATTGTGTCGATCGGTGATGGTATCCTTCTGGTAAGACCGCCCACAACATTCCCTTACCGGTTTCCTCTCTGACAATCTGGTCCCCTATTTTTGGGACCCCGTTCGGTTCTCTCCTACTCTCCTTACAAAGCTCCAGCGGACTGCCGTTGGTCGGCCGGCTAGTTTGGAGTATTCCCCCCCAGACCCAGATTATGAACGCCCCCCCCAGACGTCCCCTTTTGCATCTTTGACTTTTTGTCTGCAGTTTAATCCCCGTGCCATCCCCCCACCTCCAACCCAAGACCCACCCCCCTGTCCAACTTGTTGGCTCACTCCACCCCCCACCCCCTCACCGGTCTTTTTCATTACAACCATTTTCCCCCTAGTCATCACCTGAAACCAACCATGTCAACATCTTCCCCCTACAACCCCTTCTTTGTCCGAGCAAGTCCCCCTTGATTCCGAATTGTCTTCCCCTGACCCCTGTCCACAAATTCTACCACTGAATACCTGGCCCCCCCCTTTCGTCCTCCTCCATTCCCGCGCGAGGACTCCAGGCCCCACAAACTAGGCCCCAGGTTCCCACGGCCGTCCCATTTAATTTTTTCCCCACCAGACCGTCATCGCCCCCCATAGGGCAAAAGGTCAGACCCCCCCTTTACAAGTATTGCCTTACCCAGGCTTCCCCTGTCTCTTAAAGGATCACTTCTCCTGACATGTCCCCCCATTCCATCCTAGCTTACCTGTTCCCCTTCTCCTTGTCGGTTAGATTTTTTTCCTGATTAGAAATGAGAATTCCTCAGAGCCCCCCTTTCTATGGTGGTCTTTTTTCCTCCCCTCCACGGTCTTTTTGACACACCCTCCCCTTCCTCCTTTTTCCCTGTCTCCCCAAAGGGGGTCCCCCACCAAGGTCCCGAACCATTCCCTCACAGCTTTTGATGAGCCTTGTTTTGGGAGCGCCCCCCCCGTGAGACCAGCTTTTTGGCTCCCCATGATGTTTCCCAACCAACTGAGCGTCCCCCCGTCACTGTTCTTCGTTTGTCCCCCGTTTCGTGACCCAAAACCCCCCTGTTTGGCCCGTTTTTCCCCCCCACCCCCCAGGTTTTACTTGTTCCCTGTTTTCCCCCCCCCCTTCCTCCCCCCTTTGAATGGGGTCTGAGTGGTATTGCTTCCCCCCCTGCAAACCGCCATTTTCCTTCCCTATGGACTATCAGGATCCCCCCCGGTATCCTTCCTCTCCATTAAGTCCCGCCACCCCGCCCCCAAGCCTCTCCCTTTGTCGCGATCTCCTTTCTACTGCTTTTCCGTGTTTTCCGGCCCAATCAAGCTAAACCCATTATCCCAGAACCCCCCCTTAAAGACCCTGCTCCCCCCTCTTCACTTGTCCTCCCCCTCTTCCCCCCCACCCCCTTTTCATGTTGCCCCCCGTTTATAGACCTTCCCCTAGCCAATCTGTATTCTTTTTTTTGTGCCAACTGAGTTCCACCCTCTCACCCCCTTTGCAGTTTCTTCGATGTATCCGACCCTATTGTGTCCCTTCTTTCGGTGTCCCTTCCCCCCTTTTTTCCCCCTTTTTTGATTTAAGCCTCTTTTTTCCTCGAATGGCATCCCCCCTTTTTCCCCCCATTTTCACCCTGTTCTTTCCCCCCCAGCCCCACACTTCCCCCCCCCCTCCCCCCGGGCCAATTCTCCCACCCCATGATCCTCTTAAGCTTTCTCCATAGTTCTTTTCAACCCCTGTACAAAATTTTTCCAAATCTGGTATAGCTTTACATCCAAGCCCCCTACAGCCCCAACCCCGTCCCCCCCCCCCCCCTCAAAAACCACCCAAAACCCACCCATACTGAACCTCCAGGTAGTCCCATCTTCCCCCTAATTACTCAAATGGCGTAGTCAAGTCCCCCCGTTTCGAGCATTTTTTTTTCCCTTCCCTTCACCTTCGTCCATCTGATCTGGAGAACCCCCAACCCTCCTGAGGGCAAACCTCCCTTTACACGCACCCTTCTCCCGAACAACCCAACACACCCCCTCCCACCGCCCGCCAACTGACGGTTGGGTTTCGGGCCCCCAAGACCCCCCTCCCCCCCCTTTTAACTCCCCATCTTCTCTTCCGCCCCCATCTCCTTCGTTGCTCCCATCCAGAGCTCCCACCATCCTCACTGTCTGACTCATTCCCCCCTTCTACGGCTGTTTCCATGATGGGCATTTCTTTCTAGTTACTTTCCCCACACCTGTGACTCGAAACATTAGAGGGTCTGGTATCTCCCAAACATTCGAGCGGATAACCTCCCCTTTTTCCCTCGGACCCCACCACCCTTCCCCCTTCCCCCATTCCACACCCAGACCTCCATTCTCTCGACCCCCCCCCCCAGAGGGACCCCCTGCCTTCCGGTATCCCTCCCTCTGTCCTCTGAAATTCGTGTTTGCCCGTATTCGCCGCAGTGGAGCGCCGCTATTAGTCATTACCCTAGATAGCAATGTGCTTTGATTAGGGGCTTTCTGCGGCGATATGCTCTTGTTTTCCGATTTTTAATTGGGGTGCAGTACTGCGTCGTTCTCCCTAGACACACACACGGCGTTTAGACCTCTCTAGAAATTTGCGCGACCCTACAACGCTCTCGGTCCATTGTTTTTGTTGGGCCCGCGCTGCCCTCCAAACTCGCACCCTCCTGCCTCTTAAAAACACACCACCAATAGCCCCCGCCTCCCCCACCCCCCCGCCCCCCAGTGCGGCCGCGCCCTTTAGTTTTACTGACCGGCGCTCCCCTTTGGCGGGCCTACCCCCCATCCCACCCCCCCAAGAATGTGTTCTTCCTCAAACGTTTCTCCTTCCTAGACGACCCACAGGCCGTGTGTCGGCTCGGCATATTTGTTTTTTTGGTGGTTTTCCTCGTGCATTTTCTTTATTACTAGTTGCCCCGTCCCCCATATGTGATTACCTGGCCGGTGATCGCCTCCTCTCGTCCATGTCACATCCCCCTTTTTTCCCCCTCGTCCACACCCAACATTCACGTCGTGATTTGTCCTTATCTTCCATTTCCAAGTTTCTGTTTACTTTGACCCTTTTGTTCTAAGACCGTCCTCACATCACCTTTACCCGTCTTTCCCAAAGGCTCTTTCCCCATTTCTGTCTTCACTTGAAAAGGCCCCCCCTTGGTGAAAACAACGTCCCCCATCCTAAATACCCATAGGCTTATTCTTTCCTTTACGACAAAACTCCCCCCCCCCAACCCCACGCGGCCTATTATCCCCACTTTTCTTTTGCGGCACCAGTTGATTACGCTCCTATTCTTCCCCTCCCACACAGATTCCCATCTGCACGAGCGCACACCAAACAGCCATACTACGGACCATGCTGTGCTTTTCCCCTCGGATTACCATGCCCCCCTTTTTTCACTGCCCCTTTCCGCTCCTTCGTCCCCCTCCTCCGGTTGCCCAATGTGCCCACACCATTTTCGTTCCAACCCCCCCATGGCCCCCAACCTCCCCTGGCAAATCTGACTCCATACGACTCACCCGATCTTCTCCCCCTTTGTTTAGATCATGTTCTCCACTTCTCCCCCCCCCAAGGCCCGACCCAGGATAGTACTCAACCCCCTGATATTGGCGGATTCTTGTGTTTTCCTTCTCCAGCCTTTATCCCCCCCCCACCCCAAAGCACCTCCCTTTTCCGCCTGCCCCCTTCCCAATCTTCCCCCCCAAGATCTCCAAAAGAGTATGATCCCTTTAAGCCTCCCAGCTTCCCCTCCGCCGATTTGTGACCCCATCCCCTGCTTTTCCACTGGTCCCTCTGTTTCTCCGACTCTCCCCTTCCTCCTTTCTGTGCAGAAAAGTGGGTGCCAGGTTTGGACCCTTTAGGCAACTTTCCTAGCGACCCCCCTTCGTCCCCCCAACCACCCCCTTTCCCTGCCCACATCACCTTTACCCCCTTTTTCTGCCATTCCCCTTGTGATTCAGGTGAGATCCAAAAATTACCTCTTTTTTTTTTTTTTTTTCCCCCGATGAAAGTACAACGCTTCCGTTTTGTTCTGTCCCTCATCTCCCCCCCCTCTCTCTCAAAGGTTTTTCATACCCTCACCGTCCCCTTTCCTCTCCTTAGATCCCGATTTCCTCCCCCACCCCACCAATCCCGATCCATCCCCCAACCACTTCTCTATCTCTAGTTTATTCCCCCCTTCCTTTTGTTGTTTTGTCCCCATGGTCTCTCACGTCAGGTTTATAAAGCTTCACAAGAATTCTTTCATCCCTTATAACTTTGTCGTTTTTTTCTGAACCACTTTATTCCGATCCTTCCCTCTTCACCCGTTCCGTTTCTTGCTTTTCACCCTTTTTAGTTTTTCCTTACTTTGATGATCGGCCTTTCGCATTAGATTTTTTACTTCCTTCCCTTGGCCCCACCCCCCCTCCCATTAGAGTGGTAGCTTCCCCCCCCTGCTTTATTTTTCTTTCAAAGTGGTTTTTGGCCTTTTGAATATTCTCTTTTCCCTGTTATCTGTGGACGGTGTCCCCCGTGATTCCCGATTCGCTTGTCTTTTCGTCTCCCTTTTTTTTGTTCCCGGTAATTAATTTCGTTTAAATTTTTTTTTTCCTTTGAGTCTATTTTTTTTTTGTCCCCCTTTTTCCGTTTCGTATGAGATTTTTTTCAGTTTTCTAGTGTTTTTCTTCTTTTTTTTTTTTACCCCCCCTGCTATAAAGCTCCTCCCCATCCCACCCCTCCGGTTCTTTCTATTAACCTCAGCTTGGTGTTGTCGCTGATGGGAGAATGACCCTGTCCCTTTTTTTTCCGCCGATCTTTTCTCCTTCCTTTCTCTGGACCCCCCCTTGGTTTTTGTGTCAATCCTTTTTCCCCTCTGTATTTGGAACCCCGAGTCCTCGGGAATTTTTACCATACAACC
>Ga0179593_1312549_pt1 | contig 13125 bp, 11 predicted proteins | sample CZODoug2_1_08_16_FD_185931 | JGI IMG/M metagenome (GOLD analysis project Ga0179593, IMG submission 185931) | Vadose zone soil fungal communities from Angelo Coast Range Reserve, California, USA - CZODoug2_1_08_16fungal (PacBio error correction) | ecosystem: Environmental > Terrestrial > Soil >... | reverse complement strand
CCGAAGTTGCAACGGTTACTTTTTTGAACAGGAGTCACCTTCCCCGGACTGTTGGGTCTTATTTTTCCCGATTCGTCGTTTGTCGCAGCAGTTCTCTACTAGCGGCGTCGATAAAGGTTCTTGTGTTGCTACCGTTTCGGTCGCCTACTTTGCCACTCTTTTTTTGCTGTTATTCCGAAACACGTCGTTTTTTTCCTTGTATTTCCCTCGACCACCTCTGGGTTGGATGCAACCCCCAACCTAGTCTTACCTTGATGTGGCCCTTTCTCCTGGTCCCCGGTTCCTCACCGACCTCCGACAAAGAGAGGAGGACTCCCCCTGTGCCTCTCCTCGCCACAAATTCTCTGGTCCGCCTTTGTTTAAAGTCAGAAGCCCGTTCTCCATTCGTTTTTTTTTTCCCCGACCTGGAAACCCCAACCATTCCATCATGCGCTTGGACGCCGCCTAACCCCCCCCCACAAAAAAGGTTACTTTCAATGACCCCGCACGCCCTTGTGCGATCCTTCTGAGAACTACTATGACCCCCGTTCTTTGCTTTTGACACCTTTAAGAAAAGTTTTGTTGCCAACACCTCCCGCCACCAGAGCCTTACGTTCCCCGAAACAAGTACCCCGATGGAACCGGACCAACGGGTCCTATTTTGCTTTCACCGGCACCAACAAGTTTCTGCCGAGTCGGCGGGGTTATCGAGAAGTGTTTTTTACGTTTCAAATCAACTGACAAGTAATAGGCTTCGACGTTCTTGACTCCTGCCACAAAAATGACTTTTGCTTTCGCCTTATGTTATCTCGTCAGCGTATTTGGCATTGTTTTTTTTTTTTTTTTTTAGATAGCACACGGTCGTGACATTTAAGGGGGCCCTCTTTGAATTTTTCTGCAAGTCCAACTACCGTTCTGTTAACGGTCCGGGATTCGCCCTTTTCAACCAACCTCTCACCTGACCTTTTCCCTCGTAGAGGAACCCACGTACCTTCCCCAGGAGGTGGTTTCTTATGCCTTTTTTCTCCCCTTTTTTTTTTGCAGTTCTTTTTGCCTTTTTGCGGTTTAGATACATTCTTCCCCCTTCTATCCCCGGGAGCGTTTGCTCCCTTCCCAATTATCCCCCACCGTACACGGGCTTAATTCTTTGTCTTGACTTTTCCTGAGCAAAAGACTTTCCCTGCCCCCATCCTCTCCCTGGAGTTTTTCTTCCCCGTGCTAACTGTGGGAGCCGCCAGGGCTTTGTATCGCATTTTGACTGGGCGTCAGCCCCAAGCCTCCAAGTCGGGATAGTCGGCGACTGGCCTCTGGATTGTATGAATTAACCCCAGTTCAATTACCTTTCCTTTTCCCACCTGATCTACCCTTTCTCGTTAGTTTCTCCCGTCGGGGGCATAAACTTTTTTTTTTTTTTTTTTTGCCCCCCTGATGGGTCCTCCGGTTCAATCACACACCCTTTTTTTTTTTTTTTTTTTCACGCGCCCACAAACCAAAATTCGGACGACCTTCGCGTATTTCCCGTGCCTGAATGGCGTCCTTCGCATTGCTGCAAATGCCATGCCCCCCCAACTCTCTACTTAATGCTAGCAACTTGTTTGGATTGGATACGCCCCCTCTCCCTCTCTTCCCTTCCTTCCCGTGTTTTTTTTTGTGAGCGATGATGTTTCCTATTTGGTTATCCAAGAAACACCCATGTGTGCGTCTCCAGGACGGCGCGTCTTTTGCCTTGGGTTACTGCGCTGCGGGCCCCTCCTCGTCTTCACCTTTTCGGTTTTTTTTTTACTTCCATGCGTACTCCAGCTTTCATTTTTGCGAGCTCCCCCCCCAGGGAGACTTTGGTAGGTCGTCAAGGCACCAATTGATGAAATAGTTATGCGCGTCTTTCCCTCTCATCCCTACGCCAGGTAGATCACGAGTTCACCTCCCTTTCCCCCCTACTGCTGATTGCAAGTGTTCAGATCCCCCAATTTGTTCACAGCCTACGATCCCGCCGACCCCGTAAAGGGCGTTTGGTTTTGATTTGCCACGTCCACTCGGTCCGCCCGTCCAAAACCGCCGCTCTAACCCCTTTAAAGAATTGACTTTCCGTCTTTGCCCCCTTGTGGTTCTGGACATTGGGCCGTCCGTCCTTTTCCCCGGAGATTTTTTTCCCCCAAGAACCCACTCCCGGAACTCCCCTTCATCGTTTAGTGACGGTTCGACTTGTTCTTGCTCCTGTTTACAGCGAGCGGATTTCTTTGCGGCCGTCTAGTGTTCTGCACCTGGACCTTCCCCCAGTGCCCACGTCCATCCCTCTTTGCAGAACCCTTTCCCCCAACTTTTTTCTTTCATTATGCCCTTTGTTGCACGGAAACCCTCTTGAATTTGACGACCCTTACAAGTAATTTGCTTCTTTTTGATTATTTTTTGTCCGTCGCCCTCCCAGTGTCCCCCTTCCCTTGTCGTGCTGCTTCTCCGTTCCGCTTCCCTCATTGACAAATTCGCCCGTGTTGCGCCTACCTTACCCTCTTGCTATTTCTCTCCCCCCAATTCGGCCCAGGAAGGTTGCTTCCCTAAAGACGTCCTCCCTCAAGAAGGTCCCGCGTCTGGTTTTTCCTTTCCTGTAAAAAGGCTGTGTCTCCCGCCGCAGGGACAGCGCCCCTGGTTATCTTTTGCCCCCATCAAATAGGAGTCTGCCGAAGTAATAGTGGAGGTTTTCTTTGTCCGTGGAGTTCCAGGTCTTTTTTGCGGCTGGGTTCACCGTGCGAGAACCGGTTATAGTCGTGGTAGAAGGAAGGTCTCGCCCTTGATTTTTTTTTTATCGTGCCTTTTTCCCCTTGGTAGTGTCGCGTCCAGAACTTGTTAATTCTTTTCCTTGCCGTGTTGCGATGGTTTGTTCGGTGTCCCCCCCGAACAACGGATGTGAAGCAACATTCTGCCCCCTCTTTGCTTCTCGGCGGTCAGATTTAAATCCCCCGGTTTTTTCTTTTGCCCCTCTCTGTTTCTTCTTGTTGAGCGCGCCAACTATTTCCACCATTGCGGTCAGTGACAAGCGCCCAGGTACCTAGTTTTTTTCCCTGCTCTGCCCGGAATAAGTTTTTTATCTAACCCCCACTTTCATACGGTTTTGTTCCCTTCTAATGGATTCCGTGATCCCAAGTGCCTTGCGACCGGTCCCCTGCTGTTTCCTCTCCCTGCCCATTTAATAGGACCGACGTACCCCCTTCTCCCTTGTGTTCTCCCCCCAGAAGATGTTGTCCCACTTAAGACCCAAACTATCCTTGCCCGCCTTTATTTCTTTCCACTGGTCAGAAAATTATTCTTCTCTCTTTCCCCCCCCAGTTGTCATCCTGCAACACGCGGTATTTTGGAGGCCGTCTTTAGGGTCCTATGGAGTAGTCGTTAGTCCCCCGCTCGTGATCCTGGATCTAATTCGCTTTTCCTCTTACTTCGCTTCCCCGGAAGCAGGTTCCGGCCCCCAATGGGATCAGGCTCCTTTCAGGCGGACTTCACCACCTTTCAGTAGGCGTCCCGTTTTTTCCAAGGAGGTCTTTTCCCTCTCTTGACACCAACCCCAACTTTCCCTTTGGCCTTTCCCTTCCTTCAAGAGGTGGCGCTAAAGACTCGACCACGCGATCGCATTCTTTGACCGTCTCGCCACGAGCCGCCCCATTTCCCCCGACCTCTGGAGTTCAGACTCCCAGTCCTCCTTCGGTTGCTTTCCTGCCCCCGTACAATTTCACTCCCCCCAATTTCCGCTGGTCCTCTCCTAACCACCTCCACCTTCACTCAGGCCTTATCAAAAGAACGATTCCAAGGGCTCATCCCTTTGCCTTGCCGACTCGATCTGTCCAAAACTTTGGCCCCCCCCATTTTCAGTCCCCTTTTAACCGAAGGCCCCTTCTCATTACTTGACCCCCCTCACAACGCGAGAAAGGAAATCCGTTCATTCCCCTTTTCCCAGACCTCCCCCATTTGTCTTACTCGCCGTGAGAGTCACAAGGTGTTTAGTCAAACTTAAACGACCCGTCTTCCTGTAGTTAGCCCTTGTGAACAACTACAAACCCCTTATTTTTCCGTCGATGGTATTCTCTCAGTGCGGGTGTTAAGGTGTTGTTGAGGACACTTCGGGACCTGTTGTCTTCCGAATTCACGTTTTCCGGCAGTCCAGAAACCCTCCCTGCATGTTTCCAGGCGGTTAGGACCGAAAACCGACAACAGAAAATGAAGTTGACCTTTGCAACTTCCGGGTTCTTTTTTTACCCCCAAAGTACTCTGGGGAGCCCAAAAACCCAAACCCTCGTTTGTCAGTGCGTGCAATTGGTTTTAGGCGGTTGCAAGTGGTTTCCCTCTCCACACTTTTCCGGCAAGGAAGCTGGAAGCGGCGCCTTCTTCTTTTCACTTACTTCCCCCTCTTTTTCCCCCTGGTTCTTGATTTTTGACCCTTATCCCACGATTTTCCTGGAACGTCTCCAAGGACGGCTAAATTACAGCCTCCCCCCCGTGATTACCCCCGTGGGGGCGACGCATTGGTTTAGAACGTTTTTTCTTAATATTGCGTCGTGTCCCTATTTTTCGCCCCCCATCCGTTCCTTTGACTTCTGCGTTAGTCGGCGCCTGGATACGCAATCCGTGGCTCTTTACCTTACTACCGCTAAAGGGGAACCTTTCCTTGTCCCCTGTTGCTCGCTCTTCGACCGGACGATCCCTCTTGATGTCCCCGAGTCTTACGTTGCCCAACTTCCTTTGGTAACGGTTTTCGGCCCAAAATGAGACCGTTTACCCCCTCTGTTTTTACGCTCCTTTAGAAGGAGAGGAGCCGTCTCCAGCTACCCCCACAAATGGACCCGATTTCTGATCGCCCACTTTTCTATTCGATAGCCCCATCACTTTCTCCCCCTCCTTTTTTCCTATTCCGTTTGTTGGTTGTGTTGAGCTGGGGCTCTTTTTCGGGCGTACCCCTCCCATTTGCGGCTCCTGGGAGATTTCATTTGTTGTATTTCGCCACCCTTTCTCCTTCCTTAAGGATCTTTTTACCCACTTATCTCCCTTTTGTTTCCGAGCCCCACTTTATCGTTTATTGCACCTGTCCCTCCATCCTCCCTCCCCCCTCTTCTCCGTTTCGGGTACCTCGCCGCAGCCCGGTGATTCAGCGGTCCCCTGCCTTCGGAATTTTCTGATGTAAGGTTCCTATTTATTTCCGTACTCGCCGCCGCTCCCGCGAGACACTCCTTATGTGCTGCTCCAGCTAAAGAAAAAGCCAAGATTCAGCTTAAACAACCATGCGTATCCCAACTTTAAGACACTCTTTGACCGGGTCCCGGCTGCGTTTCTCCTGATTGCGTGCCAAATATGTTGATCAGGAGTATAAGAACACCAGATCCTGCCCCTTGTTTTCTGGGTTACTGCCCTTGAGGCCACTGGGCTGGAAGCCTTGAGAAAAGCTTATTGATGCCTTCACATTTCGCTGTTTCGGGAACCTGCAGTTCCACATTCCTTGCCACTTATTGTCCCTCCCTCTGCGCGCCCGCCATGATTTTGTGAGCATGAACCCTCTTTAAGGTCAACTTAGAGTGTCTCCGGTTTCTTGACGTTTGCTTACTCTCCTATTCACCATTGTTTTTTTCCCATGCAGGATCCCTTTCAAGAGGAGCAAGGAAACTTTGTAGACGTTTTCCTCCACCCATACAAACCTTCGGTTACGGCTATTCAGTACAAGTCCTTTTCGGCCCCATACAGCAATTGCTTAAGACTTCGAAATACGATTCATCGGGCGTGAAGGTGGCCCAACCTCACCTTCATGGTTTGCTGCTCCCCTCCTCCTCAAAACAATTTGTTTGATTTCGTTTCCAAAGTGCCCATCGTTCCGGAAGTGTCCGGTCATTCTTTTTTTCCCTGTGTCTGGTCTTTAATTGGTCTCTGGTGGTCTGCGGTGCCACTTCTGGTCCCGTTTTTCTGCTCGCCTTGCGAGTCGCTTCGCCGGAATTTTTCTATACTTGGAAGTGTTGCAATAAGTGTCCCTTCGTAACTTAGTGGTGAGAGTGTCCAGTCTGACCGTGAATTTAAGTTTTTTTTTTCCTCTGTTGCCCCGGAGCGGTGTCCGGCCCCCCGCGTGCGTTCCTGTAGGATCTTTAAACCTTTCCCCGCTTTACTTCAAGTTTTTCTTCGCGTAGATGCCCTAGGTCTGCGTATATCGCCGTTGGCGTTCCTTTGATAGGCCACCTAGATGTTTCCGGATTTTCCCAGACGCAACGGAGCCCTGTTTCTCTTGTGCCGCTCTTTTCCCCAATACGTTGCCGTGACAATTTTCCCCCCCCCTTCGATAAGGGTTGCTTTGTAGGAGACTGAGAATCGCCGTTGCCTTGCTAAGTCCATATGAGCCGAGCCAAAGCTGAAAATTTGATTACCTCCCTCTCCTTCTCTCCTCCTAACGCCATTTGTTTCGCCAAGAACAGAAAGGGACCTTGTATCTCATGGTCCGCCCCGTATGCCTTCGTGAAGACTCTCTTCTTCCCTAAGTTGTTTTTGTTGCTCTATCTCATCCTCAATACGCGCGGGGAGTCCCCTTCGACCCAGGCGGCCATATGGTGGTATTAGTGATCAACCTCGTTCGGTTGGAGCCCTGGGGCTCCGTCTATTTTTCCTCTTAATCATCTTTGGCTCGGCGCAGTTTCGTTCTTCCCAATGGGATCACGTGGCTCCTTCGTGGACCCCTGCCCTACAAGCCCAGGACGGTTTGAGAAGTTTGTTGCAAACCGGTGCCGTGTTTACATCCTCCGTCAAACCCCCTCTTTCTTACACGACGGCACCCTTAATAAAAAATGAAAATGGTGGAGATATCACACCCCTACGAGACCACTGATAGTCTGCCGATACTTACCAGAGTTCGAAGACCACACTTCCTCCCTCCTTTGGCCGCATTTTTTCCAGAAGTCCATGACCGTTCTTCCCTTAGGGGTTTCGCCCACCGACACACCCCAAGCGTCAAAGAAGTCCATTCCAACGGTCAGCGTAGCTGTAGGCGCGGACTACCCCCCTACCTGTAATTCCTGAAAGGTACATTTCACCAGCCGTACCAAGGGTATCTGGCGACTCGACCCGAGGACCCCTGAAATTTTACGCAACCCAACCGGTTTCCAGAGCATACGGCCAACCCTCCCAAGTACAGACACTCGTGACACAATATGCGTTCGATTTATGTCACAAACTAAAAAGTTCTTGCTTTCCGCGGAGGGATCATCAACGAAACAGGTGTTCTAACATTTCACACTCCCCGCAGACCATTTCAGAATGTCTTTCACATCCTATCCACAACCTTTAAAGGGATTCCTGCACTTCCTTTACCGCCTATAGCCGTCCGCTTGGTTACGTTACTGGTTTCAGGACAACGTCGGGGAAACCCTGTTCAGATGACCTTATCCCTTCGAATAACATCCAGTGCATTTGACCACGTAGCGGGATCTTTCCTCCAATCAACGGCCCCCCACCCTTTCCCTTTTTCAAATTTATTCAGCGTTTCCCCGCAGGCAAACAACTTTAATTGGATCGCGATTTGTCTGGAGGACCACCTCTGTTGGCTTCCTTTTGGCCGTGTCAGGTTACAGAATACTCTCACCACTGGTAGTTTTGAGAGGCATCGGAGGAGGAGAATTCTCAACCCAACTTTTCAATTTCCCCACACAGATCCCCAGGGAAATGGTTTTTTTCCTTTTTACTATCCCAGGAGGGACGTGAAGAAAGACCCTTACTGGCATGGCATGAAGTTTCTTTCCCGTTTGTAGACCCTGGTGGTTTTACGCCGGGTGGACAGTCTGTGCGGTTCCCCCCCGGTTTCTCCCGCAAAGAAAGCATCTCCTTTGGGTTGTCCCACCCAGGTTTTTGGTTTTCCGTGACCGGTGTATTCCTGGATCTTCTGAGTACGTCCCACTTTGCTCTTTCACCCCCATAAGCTGGGGCGGGGTGACCGCGTGATCTACCTGGCCGTCCTCGCGCTGAGCGAACTCGGGTGCAATGAGAGTTCCTTTCACTTTCCCCCCAACAGACTCCCTTTTTTTCACGGACTCGTCCCCCCCCAAACCCCCTCGTTTTTGTAAATTCAATGCGCGTCACAGAGAATTTGACCGAAGGAGTTGCATGTCCCGCGACAGTACAAAAACACCTCTAATGCTTCAGCCCTTTTTTTCTGGTTTCGATACTCCCCATCTACCCCATCTCTCTTTTCCCTTTCTTTTTTTGTTTTAGAGAGATGTTTTGGGGGTACTATCGAACAAGTTTGCGAAGGGAGTGGGCAGTTTGTCATTCTCTGCTCCTTCCCGCCTCTCGGTTCACGTACTCTTTATCTTTCGTTCCGCTCTTTTTGTTCGAGCGTGGACCAGTGAGATGGTTATGAAAACCCTGTAAACAATCGATTGCATCCGGTGTGGTGGTAGAATCGAGCGCTCACCCGCCTCCCTTCTCTCTTTACCGGGTTCCCCGTTCCCAGGTCCGTTTTGCTTATGTAAGTTTCATGATCCCCTTGTTACCCTTTTTTTGACTTGATAAACTACAATTTTTATGTTGCTTCATCGATCCTTCACTCCCCCCTGATTCCTTGGAGACTCAACCACGCCCTTCTACCCACCCTTTTACATACGTTGGGGCGGATGTATTGCAAGGTAGCAGCATCGAAGCCGAAATCGTTGCTATTCTTCTCCCGACAACAATCCCCCCTTCCCCCCTTGCTACGTGTAGGTGGTTTTTTAGACTTTTGGTCCTTTCGCTTAGAAGCGAGCCGGAACGTCAGGAGACAGTTTTTTTTTTCCTCGCCAGACAAGGGAACCAAGGTCCTTCCACCCCGAGTTTTTCCTCCTGAATGAGAGCCGCAGATGATTCCTTTGTTGTCAGTCTACCCCCCGTGAGGAAAGGCCAACGTCGGGTGCTGAATTGGTTGTGAGGACTATTTTCCGCGCCTCCAATGACCTGTCTTTTCTGCACTGCCTATCCTTTTGGGCGCCACCAAAAGGGTCCCCTTTCCTTTTTCCCTCCAACAAATACCCTTTTACCAGCGGGACGGTCTATTCGGAGGATAAAATCTGGCCCTATCCGTTGTATCAGGATGTTCCCTCCTTTCTGAACTCCCGTAATGTAATCGTTTCCCTTAAGGTGAAAGTTTCCCCACCTTGAAGGGGCTAAATCCGACTTGCGCAATGGAGGCTCCTTGTGACACCCCTCCACCTTTCTTGTCATCTGGAAATTGTGTCGGTGGACCCTAGGTTGTCCGGCGGTGTTAACCGTTTCTCCCGGTTGACGGCTTTGTTTTCCTTCTCGACCGGCAGGATCTTTGGATTTCCCCTTTGCTGGTTAAAGGCAGGCTTAAACTGGGTAGGGTGTTCTTTCGGTCCAGAGTGACCGTGAAATTGATGGCGTGTTTTTTGGAAGTGGTTTCCTGTTTTTCTCCCCCCCAGATTGGGGACTGTAAAAACAATGCCGTGGTTCACGTTGGTTTCTTCGCGTAGAAGTTAATGAGATCGAATTTTCTCTGTCGGTTGCTCTGCCCCGATTACCCCTTTCCTATTCCCAGCTTCCCCGCTAGAGCCTAGTTTGTTTTGCATCTCTGGCCCGTTGGTGTTAGCGAAAACCCCACCAAACTTAGCCCTCCCTGGGGGTTTCCTTTCCTGCCTCCCTCTCTTTAGCATTGCCGAAGTTACCGCACACTTCGCGCCAACGCTAGGGCAGATTTCCCCTCTAAAGGAGCTCCAGGCGGCTCCACCCCCCTCCGAGATGTTTGCTTCCCCCGTAAGACCCAAATAGCGCAGGAACTCCCTTTTGACGCCACCCCCCCTCGGTTAGCCTTCCTTCTTCAGTATTTTCCTCTGTTTTTTTCGAGAGATCCTCCCTTCCATACTCGGTAGATTGGCGTCCCCTTAATACCCTTCCGGAAGGCGTCGTTTTTTTCTTCGTGACAGCGTTTGTAGCCATGCATTTTGAGAGGGTCCTATGCCAACTTGCATCTGTGGGACATTGAAGCCCATCTGTTTCCCTCGCCCGGCAATGGGATCCTTCTTTTTCATTCTTACCGGCCCGAAAACAACCCGCGGTGGGATTGCGCAGACCAAGTAGTCGAACAAAAGTGATGACTTGTCTTTTTGCAATTCCCTTCAACCTGGTCCATCTTGTGGAGCTCTTCCACCTCCCCCGCCACGGCGACGCCGGCGTTCCCCGCTGATGGCACTAAAGCTCGAAAAACAAAGATGGGAAGACTTTTTCCCTAATTACGCCCCTAGGTTTTTTCGTACACCGACCCCCCTGCCCCACCACTCAGGCATCACTTCATGTCACTTGTCCTCTTTGAAGAGAAAACAATAAAGCACCCCCCAACCCCACACGGTTAATCTCCCCTGTACCATTTCACCGAAGCCAGGGAGATTTCCATGATCCTATGCCTGCTTACCACAAGTCGCGAACTTTTCCGCAACGTTGTCCCCCCCGAAGACATGAGATCCGGAAAAAGACACTTCCCGCACGATGACCCCGGAGGACCTTGTTTTCCCCCCATTCTTGTGTGTCAATTTTGACCTCCCAGTTCTGCCGGTAGGAGGTTGAGCAGACCAAAGGCAGGTGTGCATTAAAAGTCCCGTCCCTGTCGTTCCGGTGTCCCCTTCCTGATCCCCCACCCCCCTTTTTATGCGAAAGCCTGTAGCAAGATATCCGTACCTTTGGAGATTGACTGAAACGGGGACACTGCCTTTTGGGGCTGTTTTCCGTTTCATTCCTTCCGTTTCAGACCCTCCATTTCATGGTGACCTTCGCGGGATCTTTTGTCCACAAAAACCAACGGACCCCCCCCTAACTTCCCTTTGAACCTTTTTTCACGGGCCACTCTTTTTGTTTTCGCGGGCACACCTTCTACATGGAGTGCTCGCGATTTGCAGTGCGGCAATTTTGTGGCAGTTATGGCATTGAAGTTTTGGATAGAACCACTTTTGCGCCGGCCGGCTCACCTTTTTGCGCGGCGCCAGCCCCAGCCAAGTCTCCCTGCCACTACCCCCCTCCCCAACAGGGGGTTGTTTGAATATCCTGATTACTCTTTCCTGTGACCCTTTCCGACCATGCGGTGTTGGTGGGGGGTTGTGTGGTGGTGGTTGTGGTTTTGTTTTGTTTGGTTTTGGGGATCCCCCCTTTATACAGCCGGCCCTTTCAATCTTACCGGGGGGGTCTGACCCCTTCTGTGGGTTCTCGGGCTGACTGGGGTGTCGGCCTGACCAACAGCCAGTGTACTTTGACGCGGCGTGATCGTCGGCTCTGGATCGGCCCCTTTCCCATAGACTGGGACCTGCGGTTTGACTACTCCCCTCGCGGTTCGGACCGCCGCGTATTAACCTTTTCTTTGGCCATAGTGTGGTTCCTGGCGGTGCACCCACCGATTGTAAATCCCTGCAACAACCCCCATCTACCAGCACTGCGTTTTTCCGCTTTTACCGAAGGAGGGCCTCTCCCCTCCTCAGTGACCCAAAGACCCCCTTCTGCCATTCTGCCTCCCTTGAGTTCGGCAAACTATCTCCCCCTGTTTCCCCCCCCTTCCTCCCTTTTTGTTGGAGATTTTGGCTTGTTTGTTTCTCCTCCTAACGTCACCAAAAGCAGGACTTCCCCCGCGCGCGTCATTGAGTTCATTTCCCCTGTCCTCTGTTCCGTTACGGTGACTCCTGAATTTATTTCTCTCTGTCCTATCTTCCCCCACGTATAGTTTATACCGTCCAGAACCATCAGCATTGCCAAAGACTGATAGCGTTTCGATTAGAGATTTCTTTCCAGTTTATGAGCCCGCTTTCCCCCCGTAAAGTTCCCCTGACTTGATGTTTTCCCCTTAGCCCCCCGGTATTTCCGTATTTTTAAGATCCAGAAGACGTCACAGTAATTTTCTGTTTTTGATCTGATCTTCCAGGAAAGAGTCATCCTGGCGATTAACCACACAGATGAGTCGCCCACCAGGCCTTCACTTTGAAGGGCTGCTGTTTGGTTCTCCTCCTTTCTCCCTTCATTCCCCGTGATTCAGATATCCTTCCCCCCTCCGACACCCTTGGTATTGTAGCCTGTTAAGTCCTTGGATGGAGGCTTTCCGCGCGCCGGAGTTGCATCTCTAGTGTGCTTATTCTTTTCCTGCCAAGTGTCAACCCAGACTCCACACTATCTGCCCAATAGCTGAGTCTCCATGATAAATCTTTAACTTCTTGCTACATTTTCAACGTTGGGAGAAGGTTGCCGTAGTTTTGCTGACGACCCTTCACATGCACTGGACTGTTATGTTTTTTTTTTCCCTGCCGGCATACGTTAAGAGGAGCCTTTTTTCCTTCAACTGTGTGTCCGCCGTTTTCCCCCAACTTTCCCCCCGTCAACTAGGGCTATCGTAGAGATAAGAACTGGCCATCCCTGAGGAATTGTTGTCAGGAGTTCACCTCTCCGTGTCTTTTTCGGTTTTATTTTAAGAAAAACCTGGGTTTTGCCCCTCCCCCCTCTGACCCCCCGCCATGTTGCGGTCCTTGTACCGCAACGGACGAAGTGCCTGTCTTGGTCACTGTTCGTTGGCGTATGAATCTTGACGGCTTTCCCCTTCGGACCCCGTTCTTTTGCTGGGTCTGCTTCCTCTGTAGCACCGAGGACTCCAATTTGATCGTTTCTTTGTTTCACTTTTCCGGTTGGCTCTTAACCGGTGTGAGGTTTTCGCGTCCCCAGATTAGCTTACGTGCAAGGGTAATGGCTACGTTGCCGTTGTGTCGCCCCCTCGTGTTGAACGGTCTTTGTCAAACCAACCTGTTACTGAAGTGGGCGGCCGCAGTGGTCGGCCCCCTTGCCCTTTCCTCTATCTTCGTGTAGAGCTGTTGGCGAGTAACGATCTGCAGGTTCCTCTTAAGTGACCCGTTTCGAGACTTTTTTCCCTCGTTGCCCCATCATCAAGGTCTTCCCAATCCACCAACTCTTCCTTCCTTGGTAGTTGGGCCGTCCGCCTGCAGCTTCCTCAAATTGAATGCCGTTTCCAACCCTCTGATGCCTCCCCCCACTCTGCCAACTTTATAGGGACTTATACATTTTCTCTCCCCGCTTTTGTCTCCCCAAACCCCGAAGTTGAACGACTCCAACTAGCCGTCCCCCCTCCGATATCTCAGGAGTAAGACCAACCTGGTTCTGACGTGT
>Ga0179593_1164588_pt1 | contig 13125 bp, 15 predicted proteins | sample CZODoug2_1_08_16_FD_185931 | JGI IMG/M metagenome (GOLD analysis project Ga0179593, IMG submission 185931) | Vadose zone soil fungal communities from Angelo Coast Range Reserve, California, USA - CZODoug2_1_08_16fungal (PacBio error correction) | ecosystem: Environmental > Terrestrial > Soil >... | reverse complement strand
TAATTTTTCAACTCTTCAGGAAACTTTCGTGTTGCTTATTCTTCCCATAAACCCCCCCCCTGTAATGTTGTGTGCCCTGTTTCTTTGTTGGTCCCTTTAGACAGCGATTTTGTTTTGAAGGCGTTTTGTCTCCTACCCTTTGAGGGACCTTTTCTAGAAGGTGACGCTTCACTCATGGATTCCTGATCATCATGACTTTTGTGGGTCATTGATATTGTGTTGTAGTTCCGGGGTAGCCCAATTTTTTAAACGGGACCCAGGTTCTCCCCTCACAATTTTCGCGACCATCTTCCTTCCGTTCTTATCCTTTTTACTGCTCTCACTCCTTCCCAGCGCTCTTTTTTTTTGATTAGTAACCCCACCAGAGGAAGAACTTTAAAGAGAAGCTGGTCCCTCTCGGGACACTACGTAGCTCAACGCTCTTTTCCTCATAAGACGGTTTGTTGGACTATTTCTAGAGGTATTCCCAATGTCGAGATCTTTTCTGTGTTTGTATTCTTTGGCCTGGCCCCTTTTGCTTTTTTATTTTTACAGGCTTTCCTTAACCAAGATTTATGCATTGCTTAAGACCCAAGGCTTCTACGTCCGCCCATGAACTATTAGGACTTCCCTTCACCGACACAATCAGAGGCGCCTTACAAGGTCGATCTCTCCTCCCCCCCCGAAGGGTTTCCCCAAGCCCAAGGTTATTTTTCTCAACTTCCGCTTCTCTCACAATCTGATACCCCCTTTTTCTTTGTTACGTTTTTAAAACCCTGGTCTCTCTCAAGGGGCTAGAGGACCAACTTCTTCCCTCAAGAACGATGCCCCCTTCCCCTCCCGGTTGTTGTAGTTTCTGTTTCTTTTTTGTTTTCGCCCCGCCTTCTTTTTCCCGTCTTTGGCACGCCGGCGGATTTTCAGTTCTTTTCTGGAAGACGCGCTTTCCAGATGCCCCCCCGTTCTTAGCGCCAAATTGACACAAATCGTTTTGAGAAGGAGCCCATTTTCCCCCATCGGCTTTCGTTCAACAATGTATCCCCCTATTTTGCCACTTTCTTCCAGTGTTTCTTTCTCGCCCAAGTCAACATTCGGGATGCGGTAAACTTTTGTTTTACCTCCAGTCAGGCATTCATGGGTCGTGAATTTCCTTTAACTCTTTACATTATCTTTAAAGGTCAGGTTCTCGGGCCTAAGCGCCTTACCGTCGAAGACTGAAACTCTGGGCGTTTTCCTATTGGCCCGGTACACCCTCAGGGGAGACTTTGACTCTTTCCTCTCTCGTTTTCACACTTAGAGAAAATTTCTGATGCATTTCACATCTTCCCCCCTGTTACTTTGTCGGCGTTTCCTCACTCAGAGTAACTTTTTACTAACGAGACCCTCCTTCCCGGTCAGTTGATGTTTCCTTTTTCCATCCAACCCATGCCCCCAGAAATGTTTCTTCTTAACCCTTTCAGGTCACTCTTTTGCACTGAAGCCTCCAAAGGGGTGTCCCGCAGGGGCCTTTTCTTTTGCCTTCTTTTTCGAGTTCATTTTTTGCCTGATCTTCTTCTCCTTTGGTTTTTCCCTTGGTTGATCTGAGGCACTTTCCCGTGCGGGGTTAGGGTCCCTCCTTCCTGTTGTTTCGAGGATTGTGCCGCTGGTTCTTCTCCGTTTATGTCCACGCGTATTAGTATTTTTTTCCTTTATGCATCGGTCGTTCGCCCCAGCATTCCCCTCTTAATAGGTCAGAGTCGCCAAGAGGAGTAGAAGCGTAATTCTGGTCCCTCTTTCGTTCCCTCTTTACCCCAGTCTTGATCAGGCCCTTCATTATCCCAGAACACTCTCCTCGCGGTGCGGGCAATCGGAAAGTCTAGGAGATTTGTAGCCATCTCAGCGCCAGATATCTGCTACTCCTTGCTTTCTTGACGTTGTCTTTATCCATTGGCAAGACGGTGTTTCTTCCTATGTCTTTGACGCCCTTTTCGGTCTGTCCTAAGCAGTCCGACACACATTCAGGCCTTACGCCTTATTTTTCCCTTTGCCTGACTCCACCTGAACCCTTTTTTTTTCTGTATTTTTGCTCTCCGGTTGTGTGTCGTGACTAAACCATTTCACCTTGAGCGTTCCCCCCAGATTATTCGATATCCTTCCGCCCTCCCGCCCTGCCAGCCCTCACTCTGCAATGATGCACATTTTTTGCCCTTGTTTTTCACCCAGTGGGCCGGCCTTTCTTTTTCCACCCCGCGCTTCAGAGAAATAGAAGTTCTCATTCCCTCGTCCTCACTCGTCTAGTTGCCTTAAGGCACAACTCCGTTTTATACTTTTTTTACCCATTTTCCCACCTTTGTGGCGCGACCCTTTCTCCCCGCCAAACTCCGAAGACTTCACCCTACCCCCTTACCAAGTTCAACGCGGTTTGTCAACTGAAAATTTCGGTGTTTGACCTCTCTCCTTTTGACACCATTCTTGCGTCCTGACGCTCTCGGCCAGATTCTCTCCAGCTTGAGTTTTTTTTTGGCGGTGATTTGCCTCTTCAACGTTTGTGCCCCTTAACTTTTCCCAGTTTTTTCGATCCCTGAAATTTTATTTGAGATTGCCACGCGCCCCCTTGTTTTTCCAGCAATATCTTGCAATGTACTCGCTGGCGTCTCGGACTTCCCTCTTTTTCATCCTCCTCCGTTTTTTTGTGTTTCTTGATTGTCTCGAGCCCCGCTTCAATGTCCGCGCTTTCTTTCTCTACACCCCCCTTTTCTTTCGTTTTTGGCCCAATATCCTTTTCTTGTGTCGATTCCGAATCTGGACCTCTTCCGTTTCACTTTTGCAACGCTTTACGTTGCCCAATACCATCACGTCCCCCCCACTCCTTGCAGCGCCTTGGGCCCTCGTGTTTGCGCCTTTATTTTCCCCAAAGTCGAGCTTCCTTTATCACCAGACATTTTTTCTTTGACCCGCGTGGAATTGTTCTCCTTTTGGTTACAACCGTTTTTATTCTTTTCGATCTTTGTTGGTCCTTTATGGCTACGTTTTTTTCTGCGTTTTTTCCCTTTTTTCTCGCTCTTATATAGTTCCATGAGCTCCTCCCCTTTGTGCCCCCGCCTCTTGCGAACGATTCCTAGTTTGATTTCACGCGAGGTTGTTAATTCATTTCCGCCCTTTCCCCCCATTTTTTGACTTCCCCCTCCCAACAAGTTATTGAAGAGCATTTGCTTCGGGACTTCACCCGGTCTTGGTGCATGTACTGCTCTCGCGATAGCCGTTTGGCACTCCTTTTGGACTCTGTAATCTTTCCTACCTAACCCAGGAGAGCAACCCAACCTTACTCTCGAACAACCCTAAAATTTTTTTGAGCGGCCCCCATAAGACTTTTCGTCATATGAATTTTTTACGCTACTTGCTTAGCTCCGGCCCCATTTCTCCATCACATATTTGCCGGATTCTCCGGCCAAGAATTTCTTTGCAGACACCAGCCCCCCATTTCCTATCAAGTTTCTCCGCTTTCCTTTTCTCTCGATTGAGGGCACGATCCCTGCCTTTTGTACCTATGATTTTCCGCAACAGACATGAAAGGAGGTGTTTCGGTAATCCTTGAGTGGGCGTTTCAAGCGTCTTGATACGTCTTTCGGTTCGCCGATGTTCCCTTTTTTTTACTCCTATTTTGGCGAAGCTACTCTTCTCATTGTATTCTGGACGGTTTCCCATTTAAATATGTCTGCATACTCTCCCACTCTGTGTGTATACATCTTTACCATCTCACCCCAATGTACTTAGTCATAAAATTGCCCCGAGCACCCGGGTTGCCGAGTCCCTCCCTTGAGACGGGCCCCTTAAAACGCGACGGGATTCCCTTCTCACTCTCCTTGAACTCCTTCCCAATTTCCCTTCTTCCTTTCAAACCAGGAATCCTCATCTCCAGGCACGCGCTTCCACCGATGGCCCCAATGAGGTACACCTTTCCTTTTTCTTCTTCCTGAGTGGAAATGCCTTTTTTTCGTCCTAAGCAATTTTTGGTCATGTTTTTTCGAATCTTCCCAGTGCCCTCTGTCGCCCTGTCTCAGATATATACTTGGAGACGCAGCTTTTACTATTTTTTCTTCTCCCGCCCCTACTTTATCTATTTGTTCTAGTGGTCTCTCTTGCACAACTGGTTTGCCGTCTCTCCTGCCAGCGTCACCTTGTATTACCTGAGTGTTCGTCACAGAGAATGCAAAGATTTATGGCTTTCCTTCGACCTGTTTCTTCTGATTTTCGGCATCTACGATCCCATTTCATGTACGGCCTCACCTCTTTTCATAGTTACCGCAACAGGCCTCCCTAGAATGCTTTGAATGGTCTGGTCCACCATCTTTCCCTCATCCCCCCTTCTGCAGTTTTCTCCCCCATTTGAGTCCTCCTTTGCCCTTTTGGAACACTGTTGTCCAGTGACTCTCCTATCTTTCTAGGGGCTTGCTCCTCGTCTTTGACATGGAAAAAACTTTCTTTCAGATTGTCGATAATGAATTCCCCTGGTTCTCCCGGCTCGATTTCTTCCTGTGTACTGTCATTAAATCCGCTTTCCGTGCAAACCGAAGTGGACCCTAACGCTTCGGGCCTCCCCCCCCCAACCAACCCGTTTTTTCCTGTCCAAAGGCTTTTTTTGTTCCCGTCGATTCTTTATTTCCTTTTTCCTATGTTTCCAGCTTATTGCCCCTTTTCCGTCCTTCTCCCCCGTGTTTCCCAAAAAGTCACCTGCCCTCGAGTCCTCAACCTTGTCGTTTCGTGGTCTTTTTACAGCTCTTTGGAAGGTTTGAAGCAGATTCCCCTTTTGTGCTCTTGACCCTCAGTTTCAGTTTTGGTCCCCGAGACACCTACTACCTGTCCGAATTGCCGCGTCTTTTGTGCAATGACGCCGCGTAGTTTCTTGACTTCCTTCCGTATTATAGATTGGTTCCTTTCTGCGGCATAAATCTTTAGGGTCAGCCGTTCGATGCCAACCGCCCCAACTCGCCGGTCAAAGCCAAAAAGAAGCACCCGCAAGATCTAGCCCCTTGTGAATACGCCGCTTACCATCGGACAACCACCATTAGCTTTCCCCGATGGTCAAACATACTCGATTGTTGCAGAATGCCGGAATTTCCCGTCTAGTCTCAGGCCTACTCCACGTCCTTCGTTTTTGGGCCGCTTCCCCAGACCCCTGAGAGTCTTTTCCTGAGATTGACGATCCATTGACGCGGAGTCATCCCTGGAAATTTCCCCTATGTTTCATGTTGATTTTTGTCTTTCCCTGTTATGCCCCGGATATGCAAGCCGTAGGGACGCACCCTGATCCCACACCAGCCAATCAAAAACAACCCTTGTCGGAGAGCTCTTTCCTCGCCTTCCTGACCTTTCCGCCTTCGTGATCCCAGTCTTTCGTCGCTGCCTCTCCCCCCCCAATGCTCGTTTTACCACCCCAACCGCTTAGCCAGGACCAGTGAAAACATTGAAGTTTGTTCTGTCTGCAGCCGAAGAGCGGTACCAGTCTCAAAGGTTGCTGTACGCTGTCACTCTCTTTGACTTTCCTCTTTTTGTTTGATAGGATCTTTCCTCTTCCACTTTTTTCTGTTTCTTTTCGCTCTTTTTTCTCCTCCCCCACCAATGTCAATGTTGGGCATGAGTTCTTTTTCCTTTTGTGGTATCAGTTTTTTTACGCGATGGGGGTTGGCTACGTCTGCCTCTACATCTTCTTTTCTTTCCCCCGGGAATGTCTCTGCACTTTTTGTGATGAAGAGCTCTCTTCCCTTTTGTGGCTCTTGCATGGTGTTTGCTTCGTGTTCGTACCTTACGTTGTAATAGGGATCCTTGATTCTCTACAACAATTCGCATGCCATTCCTCCATTTCTGATTCCATTGCAGTCTCTCAGTCCAGCTCTTCTCTTTTTGTTAATGCTTTAAAAACAGTTCTTAAGGACACCCCCCCGCGCCCGCGGAACCTACTGGCCCTTTCCTTGACGTCTTCAATCGCTATTTTTACAGAAGTTTTCCTCGGCCTCTCCCCTTGTCCTTTTTTTTTATTCACACTTTTCTTCGTGCTGGTGCTTCCTGGTCGGATTTGGCTGGGCGCTCTGTCTTTGGCAGTTGACTTCTTAAATCCCCAGCTTTATGCCGGATTAAGACCCCCAGGCTATATATCTCCGTCAGATGGCCACCCAATCTCAATGGCCTCAACACAGCGCTTTTTCTGCGCCCCCCAGGTATCGGCTGTTCGAAAAAAGCCGTGTCTTTCAATCCACCTCCCAGGTTAGTCTTTCAAACCTTTTAGCTTAGCTCAAATAGTACCCCTCTTTTTTCTCTTTCTTTACGTGACCTGGGGCGTTTTGAGTCTGCAAAGGGCATTCGAGCGGAACCAAGTATCAGGAAAGACAAGAATCGCTTTGACCCTTTTCTTCCCTCCTTTTTCGTTCCGGCCCCCTTTTTTTGTTGTCTTTCCGCCTGCGTTGCCCGTCGTTTTACGTACTTCTTCTTTAATTTCGTCATGGAGATTTTTTTGAAAAAAGATGTCCATGTTCTAGTCTCGTGTTTCTTCCACAATTTTTCCGCGGCAAGTGCCCTTTTTTTTCCCCCCTTTCTCTTCCCTTCCCATTTACCCCCCCTTCGTTCTGATTAATCAATTTGCTCTTGAACCAAACTTGCTCCCCCTGGGGCTGCGGGTTCCCTATGTGTACAAGGGTACCAGGCCGTGTCGATTTGTCCATATTTTCCACGAGTCGTTTTTCCGTATTTCATGTTTATATCGAGGCCAAGAGCATTACCTTTCTTTAATACGCCAGATCTTTTTTCTTTTCCATTTTGACACAATTTTTTTCATTGCCGTTTCCCTCTCTCCTCACCCTAGTGACTCGGTATGTGTCCGGCCATTTTTCCCCTGCGATCCACCGTTTTAGTACCGGCTCCTTCGATAATCTCCTCCTCCTGCCCCTTGTTTTATTTCTTCTCGGCGTTTACTTCGGTTCACTTGGAAGATGCTTAAGTCCAAACCCTTCAACATTGAAATGGCTTAGATTCCCCCATTCATGTCCACCTTGTAATGAATTCTTTTGTTTTACAGTTTTCCATCTTGGCATACCCCTGCTGATCTTTCTTTATTTCTTTTTCTGCTGCGATGTAATAGATTTGGTATCTTCCATTTATCTTTTGTTGTCTGTCACTCCTTTCTCTTTTTGTTCGGTGCCTCGCCTCCTTTCTGCTCCTTCCCTTTTCCGGCTGGTTTTCCCCCTCCGTACCTGGTCAGATGGAGTGCCCGCGTCTACACCTTTCTTTCTAGTGATTCTCCTCCTTTTCGGGAGCAATCTTCCCTTAATTCGTTAGCCAACGCTTACCCCTCGGCAGGCCTTTATGGTCTCGGTCCTCTCTGACGGAGCACTGCTTTCCTTTAGGCCCATCATGTATGGACCCCCACTAGACTTCCCTTGTATTGTTCTTTCCACTCTGGACCTACTCATGAATCGCCGCCTTTTCGCCCCCCCTTATTCTCGCCCGTGATTATTCTTCCTTTTTATAGGTGAGTTTATTAGTCCCCAGCTCTTTGTTCCGGCGCTTTCTGTAGTGAGAAAATTTTCCGGATCTAAGCACTTCCGCGCGACACAATATGGTCCCATCCCCCCTTGGAGGCCTCTCACATAAAAATTTTTGTGGGTCTTCTTACGGTTTTATATAAGTTTCGTGACTTGGCCCCCTAATTACAAAGCGGAACCATTTAGATTTCCCCGGACCTCGCGATCTCATGGCAGCCCGCCTTACCCCCTCAGCCCCGTGCACTCGGCAATTCCAATTTTGTTTTTTGGACCAGTTTGTATCAGGACCCATTGTATTCGGACCTGATTCACGTCTTCGAATCTGACGTCTCATCGGCGGCAAGCTTTTCTCTTAGACGTGGTTACTGTTAACCCCCTTTTTTTATAACTCGATCCAACCACTTCCATTTAGTACAGCTTTCTGAGCCTACCTCTTCCAGCAACCAACGCGTCCTCCCAGTTTACCCGTCCCGTCAACTTTTCCTGAATAGTGTCTTGGAATCTCGAACTTTCTTGGGGGAAAATTCCCTGGCTGAGACCGAATACTCGCGGGACTTTGCTCGCAAGCAGTGGTTTTCCTTTCTTTGTTTCAATTTTTGCAAACTTTTCCCTTCCTATTTCCCCTTTCTTTTGAGATACCATGAACCTTGTAGATTTGAACCTCTCCCCCCCCTTGGGGTCGCTACAGTTTTTCAATTTTTCAATCGGTTCCTTCTACATCATCTCTTCTTTTCCTCCTCGTCTTTGGTGAGTTTCGATTTTATCTCCCTCGAGATCACATTTTCAGCGCTGCTGTCGCGACCCCAACGGGAGCCCTGCAACTAAAGTTCAGTGTCGCGCGCCCCCTCAGAGCTCTTTTTCAATAGGTTTGCCGTTTGAAAACGAGGGCGACTTCCAGCAGATGCCCAACCATTACTCTCGAGACATCTTTGACCGAAGGATTTCTTGTCTGCGTGAAGGTATTTCCCCCCCTTTTCCTCTATATTCAGTCTTCCCTCCCCTTTTCCCCAGTTGACCCCAAGAGTTGCATTTTTCCTTTGTTTCAAGTCTGAAAATGGTTCTTCCCGTCTTCCCTCTTTATGGGGTGAAGATGTTTCTTTTTGACAGCTGGCCGATCTGAACCTTTTTTTCTTTTTTTTATACTTTCAGGTTGTGGCCTGTACAGCTAAGAAGCTTGCCTCCTCGATTCGAAAATTCTTTGTCCTCTACTGGGAACTCCTTCCCTCCAGTGCCTTTCTGATTTCCCCTGCCACCAATTTCATGAACGAGTCCGGTTTTTTCCTGAGTTGTTTTTATCCATGCATCGCTTATAGTCTGTTGGCACCCTTCTCAGTGTTGGCCTCTTTCTCCCCTTCCGACGCCCCACCCCCTTCTGCGCACAAAACCGTAATCGCTTCACAACAGTGAACCTTTCATGTTAGTCTGGCCTCCCAGAAGTTCGGCCCTGAATTTTTTTTCGCCCCGCTTTAATTGCTCTCCTTCCCCTTTTCAACACCAGAAGATCGCGGTCCCACCCAAGACCTTCTGCATATAAAATTTCAACGTCTAATCTAAAACTTTCCCTCCGATCCCGGTCGTACGCTCTAATTTGATCGCGAGCGCCCTTCAGTGAGTCTTGCCAGACGTTGCCACAGAAAAATAAACTTTTATTCTCGTTCGTTTTTTATCATGTGAGGGGCCTGAAAATTTCGCCTTTTGGCTCTTTCTCGTTTGGACTGACCATCTTTCCCTTTTCGTACTCTTTTTTGTCCGACCGCTTCAGATTAGAATTTGACTTTTTGTTCCCGAAACTCTTCGCTGTTCCCAGACCAATCTTTGGTTTATCCACATCGTCTCAATCTTACAATTCTTTTCCCTTTGAACAACCATCCAGTCACAGGCTCCTGTTTTTCGGCACCGCGCGGCGAGGAAATCAAACAACCGCTCAGGTCTTGCTCCAGTTTTATTTCTCCCTTTAGTGAACCAATATTTTTTCTTTCAGCTTCAACTTTTTCCCCGAATATCAGATCGAGGACCCCTCTGGACAAACTGAGTACACCCCTTGCGTTCTTTTTTTATGATCCTGATAGTCTGTTGTTTCGTACTACTGCCCCCTTTGGGATGGTTTGCTGAAAGACATCTTCCCATTAAGAGTTCCGCCTTCCAGAGTTTAACGGTCTGGCGTTTCTATTTCGCTGCCTTTTTCCCCTACTCCGTTAGCGAGGTTTTGACCTTCTGTTACCAATTTCTCGAAGTTTGCGAGCGGGACCCCCCTTTTCGCACTTTCTCTTGAGTTTTTAGCCTCCCTGCCCCTGCCACTTCTTTTCGTATTACGGTAAGGCGCTTCGTAATATGGTTCTCACCTGCCCATTCCCTTCCTGGCCCTTCTTTGAAAAAGCAGTTATTTGCCCTGACTCCGGAATGGTTGGTACACATCGGTTTACCCGCATCCCTGTTTCACTGTTGTTTTTCCCTCGATTTCCATTGCTTGTCCTCCTGTGGCACGACGGGAGACACTGTTTGAAGATGAACTCTTGAGTCGGCCCCATTTCATTTCCCGCCTTGAGCGCGGCTGAAGGGAATTTCCTCTTATTTTTCGCCCAGGAAAAATGGACATCTTTCCCTCTAGAGATATCCAGTTCAGACTGAACTCCGTCCTTAACTTTGCCAAACGAAGGGACGTTTTTGCGTTCCCAAAACCCCCCCCCCCAACAAGGTTCCCTTCTCCCACCCTGCTGAGCCCTGTTAAGTTTGTATTCTTATTTCTGATTTCCTCTTCTTCCATTTTGATGGCCCAGTGTTTTTCCCCTTAACGAAAGAAGAACCCAGTTCTTTTGTGCGTTTTTTGAATTTTGATCCCCTCCCCTACGTTTTAGTTTGTCTCACCGGCTCTTTTTGCGAGACCCGACTCTTCCCCATGTTTACGCAGACCTCCCCTCATTTTTCCTTTCCATTGAATCGCGTTTGTCGCGGTTGCCTGCTGACCGTAGTCCCTTTATATACGTGCATAAAGTCCTTGAGGTCTTGCAGCAGGCTGCCCCCACGAAAAGCGCTCCCGTAACTTTTTACCCTGACTTCCCAGAACGATCTCCCTGCCCCTTTCTTTTTTATTTAACGCCCCTCCGCGACCAGCGTGAAAAACCCTCTTCCTTTTCGCTTCTTCCCACTAGCGATTGTCCTTGACGTTAAAGTAATCCCCGCTAGTTCGGATTTGTACTTCCCTTTTTCTTGGTTTTGGCCGTCCTTCACCATGCCCTGTTTTTCCTCTTATTGACTGAGATGTTTTGCAGCGCATTGCCCTGAGGCGAGCATTCAGGACCCGTCTCTCTGTGTTCTTGTTTTCCGGTTCTCCCCTGGATTGAACTCATAGAGGAAGAACACCCCCGTTTTCTCCCTCCACACTGCGCCAACCCCAAAAAAACCGTCCTTTCTATCTCTCTTCCTTTTCATCGCCTTCAGTGGAATTCCTTCCCCTAGTCCATCTTTATATGTCTCTGCACCTCTTCCTCCCCCCCCCCCATCCGCGTCGTCGCTTTTTCACCCCCCACCCTATAGCCCGGACCAGCCCACCATTTCCATTTTTTCTGGCTAAGTCCGAATAGCGGTCCCAGAGCCCTTTTTGTTTCCACTTGATCTTCTTTCCTCCTACTACTTGTTGTGTTTTCTTAAGATCTTTTCCCCCTCTGTCGGCCTTGCCCCTGCTTTTTCCCGCTCCGTCCTCCATCAACCCATTAAAGTGGGGCATGGTCCTTCGTGTTTGGTGGTCGTCCTCCCCCGCGTCTTTTTTGTCGAAGGCGTGCATGATATTTGTCGGGACTGGTCATCCATGACTCGGAACACTCCCTCTTTCAAGGCTTCTTGACCCTTGTTGTGGGGACTGTATTGCGCTTTTGTGTCTCCTTTTCGTCCATAATCTTTCCTTCAGGGCGCACCGGGAGCTTACCCAACCCCCGACCCCTAGTCCATTGATGCTATCCGGTTCCCCTTCCTCCCACTCTCCGTCCCCAGCTTCGAGGTTCTTCTGTGTCTAGTCCAAAAACACTCTTGAAGAACCCGCCCGCTCCTCGTCCCCTTTTGAAATTCTTTTGCCTTCCTCTATTTTTCAGCCCCCCGTTTCCTGTTTTTTTTTTTGTTCTCGCTCATTAATCCCCCGGTCGACTTTTCGTGATTTTCTTGGGGGATGGTTAGGCTTTTTTTCTCTCTTTTCGTTGTCCTCCCTGCTGAACTCCCTCTTTATTTTGCTTTTCTACCCCTTTCTTCTTCAGCATGCAACTACCCTCGGTCTTCCCCTTTTCCCACTCACACCTTGCGCTGAGTCAAAAGGTAGAGGCTTTTTTCTCGCAAACAGCCTTCTACCTTCAACGGTTTTTTCACCTTCTCCGCTTCGCTTCCCCAATATCCCCGTTCTTCTTCGTTCCGTTGTACCCCCTGGGGCGAGTTTTTTTTTGTTTTTTCCCAAGTCAGAGAGTAACAGTTCAGGAAATAAAGTAATCCGACTTTCAACCAGTACACTCCGCGGTTGCGGTCTTAACTTTTTTTTTTTTTTTCGTCCTCTCCCTGGTTTTTTGGCACGTATTTTCTTTGTTCGTTTTTCTGCCCCATCTTGAAAGAGTTTCCAGTTTATTAGCGACACTCTTCCCCCCATTTTCTTGGCAGCCTTTTCCTTCTGCCCCCGAGCAATTTCCCCTTTCTTCGTCCCCTTCCCTATCCTTTTATGAGTGCAAAGTCGGACATCAATGTGATGCGACAAAGTTCTTCAAACCCGTTTCCTTTTCCCCGATGTGTACCGACTTGGCCCATTCATGAGTCTTTTGGTGCTTTTCCATATTCTCCCCCCCTCGTTCCTGGTCACTTCCTGGCAGGTTTATATCGATTCTTTTTAATCCTCCTTACCGGTCGAATACGCAATTTTTCGGCCTTTTTCTATGTGCGAAACACCTTTTTTTCCTGACTGTGCTTTTCCTACGTCTCTCCCCTTCGCGCCATTTTTTCTGGACTCTCATTCCCCCCTGCGCACCACCTGAGGACGGTCGGCGGCTCGATCCCTTGAAGAGTCCTCGACCGGTATAGTTTAGAAGGCACAGAGGACACTGGCAGATGTATTCCATTTTTTTCCCCCCATGACCCCCAGGGGCTTCTGACTACCTGGCAGTCTCCCCCTTAGTGAATTTTAAAGAAGCCCGGGGGGTTAAGACTTGGCCCTTTTGGCTCTCGCGCTCTTCCTCTCTTGTGAGATTGTATGAGTAGTTGGCGATTACACTTTCGCGTGCTCTGAGCCAATAACCTCCGTGTTTTTCGTGTGGCACCTCGCCGTCGCTTGGCTGCTTCTTGCTCGGATGTTAGGACCCCCTTAAATGGTTTCCGTTTCTCCTCCACCCTAGGTATCCCCCCCGATTTCTTGTTGGTTTTTGATCACGTTCGGGCCACAAGAATTCCCCTAATCGTTTTGCGTATCCCAACCTATTTAGTACGAACTCTGTCCTTGGCTTTCGAGGGCTCCCCTAGATCAGCAAGGATTCTTCCGGCCCTCCTTTCTTTCACGCAATAGCCTTTTTTGAGTGCCCTTCTTTTACAGCATCAGTATCCGTTTTGTTTCCTTTCTCTGTTCCCGATTACGGTTCTCCGGTTTTCTTTTTTCTTCGTCGCTGGCGCGTTT
>Ga0179593_1735956_pt1 | contig 13126 bp, 10 predicted proteins | sample CZODoug2_1_08_16_FD_185931 | JGI IMG/M metagenome (GOLD analysis project Ga0179593, IMG submission 185931) | Vadose zone soil fungal communities from Angelo Coast Range Reserve, California, USA - CZODoug2_1_08_16fungal (PacBio error correction) | ecosystem: Environmental > Terrestrial > Soil >... | reverse complement strand
ATCGGCTCACGGCCCACGCTCACCTTGTCCCCCCCACGGCAAACACAGACAATTTTCCCTAACGATCTTTTCTAATTTAAAGCGCCTTCCCTCCATGAAAATAGCGTAGGAAGCGCCCTTTCCCCTCAGATCCAGACCTTTCTACGCAGGCCCCGAAACACTCGCCTTCGGTAAAATTAGAACCCCAAATCCCCCTTTCTGAGTTCCGCGCCGTCCTTTACTCCAACGCAATAAAAATTCCATGCACCAGCTCACTGGTCGACTAAAAATTATCCCATTTCGCCACCGCCCCCACCATGGTCAATCCCATTTCGGTGTCACGGAAACTCAAATATCTGGCGCAGATTCCCCAACGCTCCATACGATTCGCCTCCGGTCCCCCTACAACCTCCGCCATCCCCCCCCACATAGAAAATCCTTTCTTCACCAAAGGGGCGAAAGCAGCAGACAACCCCCCCCGACAACAAATCCATTTTCGGTCGCCCGACACCTGCCCCAAAAGATATCCATCTCCTCCCTTTTTTAGGAGCAGATTTGCGGTGCATGAGTAGCCATGGATTTCGTTTAGGTTGTCCTTTTCTTTTGTTTTGGTTCCCGCCTTATTTTGTATAGAGCAGTGGGTTTTGCCTACGTGGACCATGAAGAGGTTGTCTGTTGACTGACGGCTTGATCGATGGATTTCGTCTTGAATCTTCCTCTAGGTGATGGAATCGGACATGAACCCTACCTCAGGTATTCAGTTGATGAGGGTTCCAGGTGGTGGGTTCCTTGTCAGGAGTTGGAGAGTTATGATTTAGGAAGAGTCTGCCCCTGTACCGCGCACTTTAGTGATTTCCCCCAGGGTGAAGGTCAGAGGAGTAATTGTGATGGTATAGACTGGAGGAGGGTTGGAGGAGAATTTTTTTCTTCCCGTCTTTTCCTTCAGGATGGTAGAGATGTCTAGATGGCACAGAGTTTGAGTCGTCTGCGGAGGTACGCACTTGTACCCTAGGGATTGCTTGAGCCGAATCCCCCGTGGCACTAATGGGACCTGGTGTGATTTTTTTAACCGCGCACTACTGCCACCGAGTGGAACCCCTCCTACCCCTCCTCGCCTCCTCCCCACACCAGACGCCGCCAGCTGGCGAGCAGGATACTGTCTTCTATGCGCTTCTGAGGCCAGGGCAGCGACATTGGAGGTTTCATCTGGTTTACCTGTGGCAGAAAGCGAGTTACTGATTTAGTTGAATGAGAGATCTTAGTTAGTTTAGTTTGGGAGCTTTTTAGGGTACGTTAGATATGTACTTCGGAGTGCGCCTCTCTTTGTTTAAGTACTAGAATTTTTAACGTTTCGAGTGGGAGACGTATCTGTCCCTCCCCGCGCTGTTACTTAGTCATCGTGAGTGTCGCGGCGTTTGTTCTTTGGTGACGGCGTTGATGAGTCCTAGACTCTTCCTGAAGTTGCGGGTTACCGTTGGATTGTTCGTTGTCCCCCTGGTAGCTCCTTGTCGGAGCAGTGCATTCGCCTCGACCAGAGAGCCGTGGTTCGATGCCTGGTGTGCCCTGACTCGTCCTGACCTGGTCCTTTCACTTTTGGCGAGGGATTCCCTTGCAAGTTTCGAGTTGAGAGGTGTCAGTTGTGCGGAGCTCTCCCTATCCGGATCTCGAGTTGAAGCGTAATTGGCAAAATAAGGAATACGACAGGTTAGGACCTTTTAGCTTCATTATGGTGTCTCGATCTCTGCTTCCGGAGAGGTCGAGATGCGTTTTAACCGTTGGCAGTTTGGGTCAACCTCATTGTTTGGGAGAAGTTGGTTTTCCATGACAGAATGTGTTGGCCGGACTGTATTGGTTTTGAAGGTCCAAGAATAGATTGAAATTTTCCTGGTTGCACTGTTGAATGGTGGACGTATTTGCGGTCTCCCTTTGTTGGAGGTCTAGATGGTCGCATGGTTTCTGGGCAACCATGGCAGTAAGCCTTTTTTTGTAGTCCGAGACTCGTATGGCCGGGGTTGGTAGTACGCCTATATTCTTTGGAACCGTCTGCCCGAAACATGATAAGTGCTGATGTTCTTTCCCTTTTGTTTATGTTAGATCTGTCTCTTCCTGCGCGAGTGTAGGCCAATGGCTTTTTTGATTGAGTTGGTCAGGGAATTGTTCCCCTTCGGTGATTCCTCTACATTTCGATGGTTGCTCGCGATTCAGACTCCGAGGGGTTATTTTCCTGAGTTTATCCTGCGCGCTGGGTGCTTCCACCAGAGTTTTTAGTAGTCTGTCCTCCTTTTACTTTCTGATTTGTACGTGTGTTGGTCCTTCAACCTGGTGAGATGTCTGAACGGAGCAGAACCTCCCGTCCCGTGATGGTTCCCTTGGCCGTAGTGTTTAGCCCCCCTTTGCCTACCCCCCCTGTATTTTTCAAGCAACTGGAGAGGGTTGAAGCGTTGGTTGAAGAGGGTATCTTTTCCTTAATTCTTCCCCCCCGATGCGGTCTTTGGAGGTTTCCTTGTGATTCTCTGAGGCCTTTTTGCCCAACCCTCGATGGTCGACGTTGGCGACGGTCTAGTTTTTTCTCTTCGTCCTGCCCTCTTCTGAGGTCGGACGAGCATGGGGCATGTTTTGAGGGGGTAGGAGGATTCTCCCTTCTAGACCTTTTGTAGGTTACGCGTTTCCTATTGAGAGGTCAGAATTGTAGGGTCCGTTCCCCCTCTCACTTTAACGGCTGTGGAGGGGCCCCACCCCAGGGGAGGGTGTGATGACCCGGATACTTCCTTTTTCGACTGTCCGAGGGAGGAGGAGTTGATGTAGTATGGGGAACGACTCAGCCGGAAGAGCCTGATCCCGGGCCAGCTCCCCGGTGATGACCCAGGTCTGCGTTTACCCTGTGAAGTGATTCGCCCGGATGAAGGTTTGCTATTAGCGGTTGCCCCTTTTTTTTATGATTGTAAACTCCCTGTTTAGGAGAATCGTTTCATCCTAAGAAGTTTTTCGGATAGATACCCATAGATGAAGTTACCATAACTTGGGAGCGAGAAGAACATGGAAAAACCGGCACCCCCGAGCGTCCCTTCTCGCGCACCGACGAGGGAAAGTGAATACCATTCCCGAGGTTGCACCAATGTTTTCACGATCCCTGTCGGATGAACTTTGATGATTCGCCCTCCGTTCACTGCCCTCCCCCTCACCTAGCCACAAGTCGAGGACCCGACCATAGGGCTAACTAATTAAAAAGAAGTTTCACACAATAGATATTCGTCTACTCCTGGTACTCGGCCCCCAAAAGCGCGTCCCGCTCAAGCTCCCAGATAACATTGTTTCCTAGAAGAACCGGTCTTAAGAAAACAGTTGCCTAAATCCCACCTCCAATGGCCCAAGCCCGCTCAACACACAGCGAAAAGACACCTCCCTCGGGGCTGACAGACTAATAGCACCTCGGCATACAGTAACAGCTCAAGAACCCTCATAATCTCCACCGTACGTCCGACCACAATCCTTTGACGGCCACACCAACACATCACACCATAGGAGTCTTACAGACAGCCGCGCCCCCATGACTATTGGAGGCTGACATAGAATCCGAAACAGCGAAACCACCCCGTAAAACACCACTCAGTCTTATGAACCCTGGATCCGGCACCCCTCGAAGTGGTAGGTTCACCGTCCCCCGCCCCCCAATCAAAAAGCATACCCGTTTTTTAGGCCCCCCTAAACTTCCGTTCTCAGTCCCAGAACACACAAATCAGTTCAAACTTAGAAACTTCCCATCCCCTTTTAGGACGTACCATCCTGCTAAAGAGTCACCCTCAATATCAGGCAAACCCTTCCCACAGTAAGACAACGATCCTCAGGGAACTCAAATCTTGCCCCCCCAAAAGTCTCCCAACCGGGGAAATCACCTCGAACCCCCCATATCTGCTCCCCCCTTCAGTCTTTTTCCCATAAAACCTTTCTTGTGACAAGAAGGCCATCAAATTGCCCTTTCTCGCCGGGCCAAGCCCTCTCTGCAACTTTCCTCCCCGACCCTCGCCAAGTCCAGATCACGCAAGCCTGCGGAACCGTCACCTGCCAACCTCATCCACACCATGCAATGGAGGTCGGTACGTAAAGTTCTCCCTCAACCGATCACCTAGACAACGCGCAAAACCCCACCCCTCACCCGACCCTCAATAGAGGTAAATAGGTCAGGTTTTTCGTAATTTATCCCCCCCCATTGTCACGACGCGGATCCGTTCTTTAACCCCCCCAACCCATCCTCCCTAACCACAGACACCCTCGTTCTGCCGAATGGCCACCTCCAGCCCCCCTCAAAAACTTTTTGTTAGAAACTCTTGTGCTCACCGAACTCACCCTTCCGGAACTCCCTCAAAAAAGAAACGTTTCCTCTATCATTCACAACAAAAAGCTGACTGGAATCCCCTTTTCACTGTTCAGCACGTCTGCCACAATGCGTGGAAGACCTTACACCGTCCCCAATTTCAATCCTTTCACACAACTCCTCCCCTTTGAACCTTTTCGTCCTACCTTGACCATAAGGCCCCTAGGAGTCCCTGTACGAAATGATAGGCTTGATTTACCACCTTTTCAGCCGCGGCCGCCGCCAAAGCATCCGTCGACCTTTCCCATGAAAGGACCCCCTTCGACACATAGGAAACTTAGCACTCCCCCAAGCCCCCGAGTTCGGCGACCGATGAAACCCTCCATGAGATCCCACAAAAGAGCCTGCCTTAGACCTTCTCACCCCCGAAGGAGCCCTCCCAGCCGGAAACCCTCAAAAGTTCGATACATAGTCCCAGTCTAACGAAGCAGCCGACACATTCACAAATAGGCGGCTCATTTCCCGTAGACCTCGTCCGCAGCCGACGCACAACAGTTTCCCTTATTCGAACCCGTAAAACCTCTTATTCAGCACAAGAGAAAACGTCTGAGGTACCCTAGAAGTTCCCCCTATCTGACCATCCCCCCTAAACGCCGCGTCGCTATTGCCCCAGAATAAATTCTCCCTCTCCTCCAGGACCAAGAAAGCATCACCCGGAAAATAGAACCCTCTTCCTTAGAGTAACAAGCGGCCTCCGAAACAACACATATAGAAACATTTCACCACCGACTGGCATAGATTATCGGATAGGTGGCATACTGCCCCCCCCGGTCAGTTTCCCGGCACTCAGAGTCCCCCCCATGCGGGAACAGAAGAGAAAAAAACGGGAAGCAGAGCAAGAGGAATCAACGGACTAGAAGAATTTCCCAAGACCCTCCCTCCTCTTTCACACTTCCCCGCAGACATCGCATGTGCTGACCTCCCAGGAACCAAAGCTGAGAAGTCCGTAACCCCTGGCCACTCAAAAAGAAACTGCGATTAGACATTACACTTGATGGCCTACAAAGTCTAGCCCCGACCAGAAACAACCTTCCCCTCCGTAGTAAACCTAGTACCCCGGATGAAAGTGAGACTCCTGAACCAAGGCGACTCCGTACAAAGACCTCTCTCCTCCCTTAGGTCTTCTTCAGACACCTTTTTTTTCCAACGAACATACCGTACCAAAACTTTCCACCGCACGAAAAACCAACCGGCCAACCCCCCCCTCCCCTGTAGGTGATACCTTCCCCCGGCCACAACACATCTGTCCTCCTCTATTTTTATTCTAATAAGTTGTTTTTTCCTAGATTTTGTTGCCTCTCACCGAGGCGGTTGTTAGGGTGGGAGGTGGAGGGTCCGGTCCTGAGTTGATAATTGTGATTTTACTGTGATGGTTGCCGAGTCACCTGGCGTCAAGAACTGTATGTCTTGCCGCGACGAGATAGCTTTCGTTTTTTTTCTTTTTCGCCTTTTTATGGTTCTAGGCCCATTTTAAACTGGACCTATGGTACACCGAATTCGATAACGTTATTTGTCGGGAGGGTGAGCTTAGGCTCATGACTTCGAGGAGAATTCCAGGTGGGATTGTTTCTCAGGTGAGGTTAGGAGACCACCGAGTAGTGACTGTCATTGAAGGACGAGATTTGCGGCGGCTAAAGCGTGTTATTCCCCCGGCGCCAAGTAGGTGATCTCGGACACCAGGGTCCGTGCCGGTTTGTCACCTACCTCTCTCTCTTTCCCTCATCCCCTGGAGACGGGAGGCCTAGGAGGAAAAAGGATCGTACGACCTTCTTCGCCGCGTCTCCCTCTTAGGATCGAACCGTGGAAGCTGCAGAATTATTATCGTTGCGCACGGTAGTGGACGAGACAAGGGTCCAAACGGGGATCATGGCTCTAAAGTATCTCCCATTACGACGGAGTCAAAGGGATCCCCTTGTCTGGAGCGAGCTTCGCCCTGCGCCCTTTTCCCGGCAGAGATGGTAGTTGTTCACTGCCCCCCCTGTGATGTTACTTTCATGATCTGTTTTGACCAGTTGGCCGACCCCCGGATCCTTTTTAGGACTGCGGCGGGCATGTGCAGTCATTTGAGGGAACTCCGAGCCCACGCGACCGGGTTTACGGGTCTCTTTTCCCTTGTCTGTTAACCCCGCCCTTTAAACCTATATACGAGGCTACAGGCCCCCGGGTTCGTAAAAATCGCACGATCTTAATACCCAGCGTCCATTGAGGTTCCAGGGATGGCGCTCCCCGTTGTGAGTCGGTGCAATGGACCAGTCCTGAAAGCCGCTTTTACGCACCTGCATTTCCCTTAACATCTTGGATTTGATGTGATGGCAGTTTTCTAGATGGTCCTCCGTTTTTGGTTGGAAGTGTTGGCTTGAGTTGGCCTTGCGATTGTCCCCCTTTTTTCGCATCTGGGCGATGTTCTAGTCACACGCGGTTTGTCGTTCTTCCCCCCCCCTTTTCCAAATTATTGGTTGTAGGCGGACGGTTCCCATAGGTATAGCAAGTTTGGCTGATGCGGGAGTTGAGCCCGTTGAAGAGTTCGATGTTCGAGTGGTAGAATTTATCTTTGGGGAGGAGGAGGCGAATCAGTAGTACACGAAGGCTGATGGTTTGTTCTCCCCCATGAGCTTGTCTTCGGCTGAAGGGTAAGCTCGCTGTAAGCTCCTTTATGTAGATATGCGTGGTAACGTTTCTTCTTTTTTTCGTTTACGCAACCCCATCACTGGTGGTAACGTGCGTCCCCGACTTTGTTGCCAAGTATTTTTTCCTTCTTGTTCGGTGCCGAGATCAACGGCAATGGACGGTTTTCGGCGGCTAGTCTCTTGGCTTTATTACTTGCGTTATAGACGTTGTCTTTTGGCCTTTTGGCAACCTGGCGTCGAAGAGGAGATCTTGGCTCTCATAGTCTTTTTCGTCTAAGGTAGAGAGAGAATAGAACGTTCCCACCGCGACCGATGGTCTATGATTTAGCCTTTCCGGTTGTTTTTTCTGCGTTGTACGAGGCGTGGATGCCTTGTTTCTCATTTCAGGCGTTAGGTCAGCGGAACGGCTTCGTGGTCTGTTGACGGTGTGGAGAAGTTCTTAGTGTATGGATCTTGAAATTGGATTAGGGTTGGGTCTTGGTATCTACGAAGGTGAGTTGTTGGGTAATGCCGAGATATGTAGTCATATGGAGGCTATCTAACTCGATTTTTTTGAGCTTGCAGGATTAAGAATGGTATGAACGTTTTGATTCCCTGTTGTTGTTCCCGTTTTCCCCATTTAGTCCCTCGAAATGCCCGCGTGAAGGGGTGTGAGTTCTTTCCAGAGATGTTGATTTTTTCAAGGCCCAGGACTTATGGTATACATGTCTTTTGCCCCTGTTTGAGCAGGTGCTATTTTACTAGTCCTTTGCGAGTTAGATGGTAGGCACTGTCGAAGTCAGGTTGAGGGTTTGGTGTTACTCGCCCTCCCTTCCTTTCAATACAGTTGGAGAAGGGATTGTATTGTTTGGTTTCATTGGAGATTCGTGAGGGGTAGATGCTTCTTCCCCTTCACCTCCCGGACTTCTGGAGAGGATCCTTTCTCAAGTCTGTGAGTTTAGGAGGATGACGTGGACGAAGCGGTCCGTTGTTGTAGTTACTGGGTTTAGGGTTTTCGTTTGCTTTTATTGTCGGCGCCTCGTGAAGCTGGTCTCGCCCCCGACCCGGTTCTCGCGTGCCCATTGTGGGTCCCCCCCCCCGGCGTACGGTTGTGCTGCTTCCTCCTTGTATGTCTCCCGCGCGGCGAGAGAAGAAAGAGGGATTTCGAACAGTGACGAAGAACTTAACCATCCCCTTGTTTCCCAGAGCCCGGGGAGACAGAGGAAAAGCGCGACCTCCCCCCGTCTTTCATTTTAAGACAAGACGATTGAAGTTTCCTCGATTTTGGTTTACAGGTGGATGATGGATCGAGCCACGAATAGTGGAGTATATATTTGACCTCCTCCCCCAGCTAGAGATCAAAGTACAAGTAGGGCATTCATCCACATTTCCCCCACCCCCCTATATAAGTTGGCCAAAAATCCCCCTCCGGTCCATACACACCCCGCGCTTGCGGAGATGGAATAGTAAGGCCTAGGCCGACGAGTCCTGGCTATTCTGAGGCGTCGATTTTTGCTCACCCCCCCCTCCCCAATCCACAGCTCCACCCGCCCCAGTCCGACACATTCGGCGGACCCCCCGTGTGACCCCCCCCGTTTTCCCACTGTAATCTGCCGAGCAACCCACGCCCAGAGGGACATGAGACTCTTTGAATCAAAAGCTAACACCTCCCCCACCCTCCTCCCCCCAAAACAAATCATCACACCCCGTTTCTTCCATCGTCGGCGACAGCCTTCCGACAACACAATTAACAATAGGCTTTACCCCACTCAGTATTCACCTCCGAGGGGCCCTGGACGTTCCCCCCTACCCCAAATCACCACCAACACCTTCGAAAAAGTTAATGAGACCCCTTCGTCCTGGTGGAATGGCAGAACCAACCTCTCACTCCCAGCCCCGTCAGGTCGCCAGAACCTCTCTCCAATACGTGTGCAGACAGAAAGCACATTTCCCACCTTCAAAAAGCATCTTTTTATTCCACCCTCGAATGTACCGACATAAAAGTGAATGACCCGACCTCCCTCAACTTCACTCCGGTCCAGCCTAACCCCCGAAAGCCCTTCCATCGAGGCGCCCTAAGGTGCCCCCCACCCATCTTCCCCCAAATGGCCACTCACGACGTCCCTCAGACATATTCAGGCGGGACAGAAGCCGCACACGTTTCCCTTGCCCAATAGAAATGCGAATACATGACCCTTTCTCCCTGAAGGCCCAACGACCAACAGACCAGACATAGTTCCACTGCCCCCCACCAATTTCTCACCCATACACCACTTAAACCGAAAACTTATGCCACGAAAGAGTCCCCACTGACCCCGCCACCTCCGAAGTTTACTCGAAAGCAGACTTATAAAGCCACCGCCGCAACAAGGCCCCCCTATACAGTGAACCCAGTTTTTTAAGCCGGGAGCCAGATGCAAGTCAGCTATCCCTGATCAAACTTTTTTTCCTACCTTCCCCCCCCGAATGATCACCCCCCCTCTTCTTCCAATGGGACCACCCTCATGGCAAACCTAATTATCCCCTCACTTCTGCAACCCGAAGCAGACCGTCCATATGCAACTCACACTAAAAACTTTCGTATAGATTGAACTCGCACCACCACAGCGATTTCCTAAGCCCGAAACCCCCTTCCGTATTCCCCTAAAACTGATATTTGTCGCCGCCTCGCAGCCTCCCACTCCCTAGAGCATAATAGAAAGTAGAACATCCTGCCCCATCCCCCGCCTACTCTCAGACGGAAACCACGTGTAACCGCTGACAAATTTCGAGGGTTTAACCCTTCCACTTTCCCGGTGAGCCCCCCTCTTAACCTTCAGAATCTACTCAACTTTCCCTCCGTCGAAATCCGCCCCAATATTCCCATTAGCACGGCGCACAACTCAGTCTAAAAATACCTTTGCGGAACCGCCCGCCCTAACACCCTAAAAACCTGCATCCTCTTTCCCTCGGCAGTTCCCCTTTCTCCGCCAGGTAAGAAAAGATATAATTCAACCTCCGACCCCCCCACAGGACCCCTCAAAACAACTTTTTCTAAAATCTTCTAACCTCCGCCTCAACCCTCCCCCCCCCTTTGGACCCCTTCCACTAATCCATGGCGAAATCTCTCCCCCTTCAGTACCGTTCCTCCACCCTCTAAACGAAACAATCTCCGTCTCCCCTTCCGATTAAGGTTTTCCTGTCCGCAACACAATCACCAAGAAGACCCTCCCCTCCCCCACGCTCCATCGCACATCTCGACAGGCCCAGACTTCTTGCCCCTTCCCAACCCTCGGCCAATGTCTCGACCACCCCTCCCTTCAGCCGCACCGATCAAATGAAAGGCACCCACAGCACCGCACGATCGATCGTGGCGTCGGCGGTCTGAACATATCACACTGGCCCCGACCCCTTACGAATTTCAATCAAGAACGCCCCGAAAAAATTTGGTACAGCCCGTCCCAACCCTTTTCCTCCTCCGACCCCCCGCCTTAAATCGACGCTTGGGAACACGACACACCCCCCCTTATGCAAGTTGTACGCCCCCAATGCCCAATTGAAAATAATAACATCCCAACCATTTACCCTGAACCAGCACTCCCACCATGATTCTTTCCCGAGCAGTCCCGAAAAGCCTCCATACGCCACCCCTCGCCAAGTCAGCAATTCTATCCCCCCCTCTCGAAAGGCGATTTCCATTCACTGGAGGATAAGAAGACGCCTAAAAGAGATGCGCCTATGACTCTTTAACGGGACAGACAATCCCCATAGCTTAGCAAATGGGTGTACCTAAATTAACCCCGTAGCTGCAACAGTCGAGTTACACTCACAGCAAGAAGTCCCCCCCCCCCGGAACGCAATCAAAACAGAAATGTCCTCAGCAGCACCCCCCAAGAATGCTATATATCTTTCATCCTCCGAATTGTTTGAGAGAGTCTTTGGGTATCGCTAGAGAACCGACTTCGTTGTGCTTTCCCCGTGCCCTTTGAGGGTTTGTCGGATTCGCTTTCTCACTTTTTCCTCTTTGCAAGATTGGCAAAAATCCCCCTATGAGTTTTTGTCCTTTTCCTTGGCGGCGGCTTCACGGAATGGTATTCGTTGTTTTTCCCCCCCCCTTTTCCATTGATGGAATGCCGTAACACCTCCCCCGATTTGCGTTTATCGCGTTTGATGAAGGGCCCCAGGTGTTGGCGGATTTGGAGGTGGCAACCGGACCGAGGTTATCCTTTGGTGTGAAGTTCGGTTTTAAGGGTGAACTTGCCAGAGGCTGTTGATCCTGGTCTAGATCGCTAGGGGTTTTTTTTTTTTTTCGGGAGAATATGTTGCCTTGGCTTGTCTGCTTAGGTTCCCTGACTTAGGCGATAGATGGAGTTTTGCCTCATTCCCCTATTTTGATGTTCTTCTGGAGGGGTACGAAGGTATATATTGCTGGGTACCGTTGGGTACGTTTGGCCCCCCGGTGAAGCTTGTACTTGGTTCTCTAATTTCCTGTTGTCTTGCACCCATTTCCTAGTGATGGTGTCCGAGGCCTCCCTTTTGTTTCTTCTCCTGACTTTCCGTCGGTTTGAAGATTTGGCATTCGATTTTCTTGATTCATGTTGCCCTGCTTGAGGGATCGTTGGAGACAGGCTTAGTCTTGGTGCATGGGGTTGTAGGCGTTTTCACTGAGCGGTCTCGTCGTGGCGGAGAGGAGAGGGGGTAATTCGAATTTGACCTACACAGCAGTGAATGAGTCGAGTTTACTCTTCTTTTGGTGAGGAGAAGGCTGGGCGGGTCAGGAGGAATGATGAACCCGGTTCTTTTTTAGTTTCCCCTTTTGCAGGTTTTTCCCAATAGAGCATGCTGCTTCAGTCTGCTTTCTCAACTTCCAGAGAGGGCTCGCGCTAAAGGGTTGGCGTCCCCGTGATGTTCACGTCCTTGGCGATGGAAGGCGTGGCTTGCAATGATTAGATGTGTTTGTCTGCGTGGGGAGGTGCGGAGTCTGCTCTGTCAGGGGTTATCAGGGATTGTATTTCTAACCCTACCCGTGCGCCGTTTGCCTACATCCTTATGCAGACGTGAGGCCTGTACTTCTAGGGGAATGTCATTGCCCCAAATCCTATAGAGCTTTATTGAGAAGTGAATGACGATATAGCTTTCGGTAAGAGCCTTTTTATGGGCAAAGTCTACCGTTTATTTGGTTGGGACATTTACCTCAGCTAGATTCTCCTGTCTGCGTTTGAGCGAACGTGGTATTTTGGTCTTTGCATTTTTTCCAATAAGGGTGGACGAACCTTATTATTATTCTCTGACTTTTTTGGCGACGGACCCATGAAAGGGTCAGCTGTTTTCGGTTGCAGAGATCTTCGAACATGGAGGGGTCAATACTTCTTCAGTCTAGGGTTGACTTTGTTGAAGCCCCGTTTAAAGTCCGTATGGCTCAGTTCCTCCTCGGGTGCATGATGAAAATGCCGATAAGAAGTGTGTTCCCGTATGAATGCAGGACTGACGAGATACCGCTCATATGGTGACGTCCCCTCCCGTCGATACTTTTTCCTTGCGATGATGAAAACCAGACCGGGATTTCATTTGAAGTTGTTGGCTTGGGATGTTGGAGAGTTTGGAGCGTGTCTCCCCTTGCCTTCTGATGAATCCCGGTCTTTTAGTTGAGTGCGGTTCTTTTTTTTACTGCGCGGGCGTGGGCTGTTTCGGAACTTTTGAGGGTTGCTGCGTTGGTTTAATTTGGTGCGGTGGCTGGCCTGCTTGCTTGTACATTTCTGGATGGATTTTAATCGTTAGAAAAGAAGAGGATGGAGTAGTGATCGATGTCTTACGGATTGATATATACTTATTGAGGCTTTTTTCGTCGTTTTTTTTGCCCCCCTCTTGATTTGTACGTAAAAAAAGTCCGATAATCATTATTGGCGGGGGTTTTTAGTGCATGCGAGTTCTTTTTTTGGTTTTTTTTTTGTGTCGATCTTTGATTATTGATTTTATTTCGGACATTGCGAGGGTCCCCCGATGAGAAGTTTTTCTTGAGTTTATTCCTGTTGCCCCCTTCGAGGGTCGTGTTGGCAGACGGCCGTCCCCTTTAGGGTGAGGTTTGTTCTCCTGTGCCCCGGATCTATTTTCTGCGAACTTTCCCTTTTTCCGTGGCGAGTTTTTTTCTTTCCCGCTGCCCTTCCGTACCGGACGGAGTGCGCGCCAGGAG
>Ga0179593_1615392_pt1 | contig 13126 bp, 21 predicted proteins | sample CZODoug2_1_08_16_FD_185931 | JGI IMG/M metagenome (GOLD analysis project Ga0179593, IMG submission 185931) | Vadose zone soil fungal communities from Angelo Coast Range Reserve, California, USA - CZODoug2_1_08_16fungal (PacBio error correction) | ecosystem: Environmental > Terrestrial > Soil >... | reverse complement strand
CCAGCTTCCCCATTTGATTTTAAACGTCGGACGTGCACGTTCGTATCGTCGTTGCCCTGCCTAGGTCCCAAAACCCCCCCCCCCTTTTATCTCTCCCTAGGATTCCTCTTACAATGTGCTGCTCGGCGGTCCGATTCCACCTTTGTCCGCCCTCCCCCATTTCGAAATGATTCTCAATCATTCTTCGGTTGGAGCCAGTTTTGGGAGAGTCCACCCCTTCCCTTTTTTCCATGTTTTTTTCCATGTTTTTTTTTGATAGGAATATCGTGCGCCTTCCACTTTCCTCCCTCCCTTTTTTGCCCCCCCCCCCCCCACCCCATCTTCGGCGGGGAGAATGTTGCTGCAACATAAGATAAAATGCTCTTCTTAGTATTCCCAAGGACAAAAACACGGCGGCCCCTTTCGTCTTCCTCTGGTTCGTAGAGACTTTCAACCTCGCGGTTGTTCCGCGAGCCTCTTTTCCTCACGGTTGCGCACAAGTGGTCAAATCCTCTTATTATGAAACCCCCCACGTCCAGGTCGTACACTTCCTCTAAGTTCCATTGGTCCTAAAAACTTGTTTTCCATTCCCCCCCCGACAATCTGAGCGCTAGCAGGTTCCGCAGCCACACTTTTCCAAGAATTTTCCCCGTCCACCAATAAGGCGCCGATTATGCTGACCCCCCCCCTCCTTTTCAGATGGTTCTCACCACAAACTTCGTCTTTTGAAGGAGAACCTAAATTGGCACCCCCCTGATCATTTCCCTTTTTTCAATTTCCTTTCGTATGTGAATAAAGATTGAGAAACTCAGCTTTACCTGTCGCCCAATCCCAATGGGGTTTTTTTGATCCCTTCCCCCAGCACCTTGAATCGTACGACATCTCCCTTCCTTTTTTTCGTCCTCTCAAAAGACTAAGGGCCCCACGTTTTGTCCCCCCCTTCTTTTTCAGGAACTATCCATCACTTTAGTACTTTTTCTTTTCTCCTTATGGCCAAACAGTAAGGTATATACTGACCGCCGCCCCGCGATCCTCTTTTCCTTTTCCATTCCCCTGCGCTAACCAATCTCAGAGAAGACTTCACCCCCCCCCCCCCCTGAGTCCATTCCACGGGCCTAGCACTGTCTACTGGGGGGTTCCTCTCCTTCTTTTTTTTAAATCTTTTGTGCAACATTTTCATCTCGGTCCTTTTTCTTGCGAGCTTTTATTCCAAACTTGATTCACGCAATTCCCCCCTGTTTTAAGAGTGGCACTACCGGCCCTCCTTCCTCCCCCCTGGTTTTTCCATTTACTGTCTTTCTGTTTCGGGTTCCCCACGGATATATTAGGCCCTTTCTTTTTCTTTCCTTCCCCAAAGCCTTGCCAAGTTTTCCCACTTCAGTGAAAAGTCCACCTTATATATTTCTTCGTTCGTCCGACCCCCTCTGTTCTGGCCCTGGCACGCCAAGATTTCCTTTCCGTCTCCCCCTTCCCCCAAAATTTCCCTTTATCCCTAGTGAACTCCCCGAGTCCCACGGCCCTGTCTCTTCCTTTTCCCCTAAATGTGCGTTGTCAGATTCTGCCCCTCCAACTGAGCAGACAGAGTCAGTGCAGAGACGTCGTTTCGTCCAAAAATGCCTGCCTTTCCCTCTACTCCTTGGCGAAGATTCAGTATTCGGGCTCCCTTTCCCTTTTGCTTCAATCTTAGGCTCTCGATTTCATCCGCGTCCCTTGAATAGTCGCTTAAGGTAGGGTTCAGATTGATTTTGTATGTCCCCCTGTTGATTCCTTTCGAGGACACAGTGCGCACTGTCATTCGAACTCCCCCGGACTGGATCCGGTTTGGGCACCAGGCCCCCCCCCCAACCCCTTTTTATGAGGGTTCTTAGATTGAACCATTGCTTCCTCCCCTGTCGTCTGCTTTCTTTTCATTAGCGTCGCCTTCCCAACGTTACAATCCCATTAATTCCTATCTGTGTGAGGGTGCACTCTTTCCTTCACTTTTTTAACTGTAAAATAAACTGGAGTTTGCCCCTTTCCCATTCTTCCTCTTAGTCAGCCAACCCTTTCAGTTGGCAATCAGCCCAATGTTGCCCAATTGGGATAGAGTATTTGCCCCCCTTAATTTTTCCTTGAGCTTTCCCAATCCACCGCGGAGCCCATGTTCAATCAGATTGCGTCGCAACCGTTGACCCCCGTCTCCCCGTGAGCCCGGACGGTGGTGTCTCTTGGACCTTGATTACCTTATTTTTCTCCAAGCTTTTCATGTTTGGGTTGCTGGGGGGTTGGTGCCCTTCCATCGAGTAAAGGACTTACCACTGTCACTTCCTCTTTATTCGATCAAAGTCTCCTCTTGTCCTTCTCCCCTGCAGTCCTCACTCTTTAACATAGAGAGTTCGCGGATCTCCTTTTTTCTCAACATTCACTTTCTTGTCCATAATTAGACTTCCTTTCGTGTGCACCAAATATATTTCAACGACTCTGACGTCACGCCTTCATATCCTGGTTAAACTGGTGGTCGGAGGTTATTTCTTTTAACCCCCCCTTTCTTACTTGGGTCCCCCTTTTCCGTTACATCGCTCAAATCTTTAAATTCACCCTTCCCCTTTGGGATCCTTCTGAGGAAGGTTGCCGTCTTCTTTTTCGTCCCCCCGGATTTCCCTTTACTTTCCGGACTTGTTCTTTTCGTTTCGCAACTGGGACGTGTATAATCCTGTTTCTTTTTCCCCCCCCCCCCTTGAAGCCCTTCCCGCATTTCATGCGGGGGGCCCCTCTACTCCCTTTTATGCTGTTTGAAAGCCCATCTTCCTCGGTGCTCCCTTTTCTTTCTTACCTTTGCACTAACTGCTCTTCGATTTTTTTTCGTTTGCTCTGATTCAAATCTTTATCTCTCCCTTTCTTTTTGTCTCCGCTTTGGGTCACGTTTCCCATATTCTAAAATGATCTCCGACCGCATTCTTTTTTCACCCCTAGCCTTTTATAGCGCTTAGAACGATACCCTCCTGTGCCTCTTTTTTTTTAGGCGACTCCAGCAGAAGGTATGTTGAAGACCCCGTCCCCGGTCCTTCTACATTCCCCTTACCCCTTTTTTCCTTTTTCTGACCAATGATTCTATAAACTTCCCTTTTCGTACGACGGCCCACCGAATCAAGTCCTTTTCGTTAATGACCCCCTTGTCATTTTTTTTTTTCGCGAAAAATGAAGGCCGCCTTCTGCATTCTGAGCCTTTTTAACGGAGTCCCTTGACTTGGGTCATATTTGTCTCTGTAAACTGCGCGGATTTTAAATGTCTTTTTGACTTGTTGAATTATCGACCATCCATCCTCCTGATCGTGGTGGACCCCTGAATTGAAATGCGTCATTTCGTCCTGTTTATTTGCCCCTGAAGACCAACGCCCGCCCCCCTTCTTCCATTACAACTCCAATCATTCGTTCCTTTCCCCCCCTCTCTGCTGGTTTCTCAGCTATCTTTTCTCCTTTTAAGGCGCCGTTTTATAGTAAGATTTTTTCAACCTCCCCCCCCGTCGGTTATTCAAGTGACCTTGCACTTTCCATTGTAATTACTGAACTTTACTCGTTTTTAGACTCCAAGGTCCCTGCCAGAGTTTAAAGTGATACCCCCCCCCTCGGTTCCTTTTCCATGGGTCATGGGATGACAGTCTTTCCTTTTTCTTCCCCCTAGCCCGCTCTGATTGGTCGCCGCCTTTAAAGTGTTTTTGCATTTGACAAGAAACCTTAATACGAGGGCCCATCCTCTTCCTTTTTTTGCGCCATGTAAGCCTTCCTTTCAGGACTTTACTATACGTTTTGGACACCTATTCTTTTTCCCTCAACTTTCCTTACCTTTTTTCCTTTTTGGAACGTACACGTTTTTCTTTTCCCCCTCCTCTTACCCACGCAACTCTGTCGTCTGAGGAATGGCATTTTTGTGCCTTCCCGACTACCCTCGCAGCAGAGCCCGTGTTAGTGCGCATATTGCAATTCACACTTGTACACGCTTTTTTTTTTTTTTACCTTTCGTTGTCATTTGTCCAGGACCTAGTCGTGTTTTTCTCGGACGAAGAACCGACTCCGCTCCCTTTTTGCCTCGCGGAGTTGTCGGTACACTCAGCTTCCCTTCTTTCTTCCCAATCTATTGTCCCTGGAGACATATTAAGTCATCCTTTCTCTCTGACAGATGGATTTCCTGGCCGGTTCTTCGTGATACACTATGGATCTATCGTCCCAATGGGAACGTTCCCCTGTCCCCGCACGTTTTGTACCGAAATAATCTCTTTTTTCCCCCCTCATTTTTTTTGACCTGGGCCACTTGCCACATCCACGCAATTATCCCATGTGCCGTCCTTGTTTCATGAGGGTCTCCTCAGAAAGACGGTTTTTATTTTCGTTTCTATCTTCTGCTTCCCGTTGGTCGTCCAGATTTGTTTCAAGAGCGGATCTCGAATAGGATCTCCTGGTACCAGTTTCCTCTTTTTTCCGTAAAGTTGAACGTGAAATACTTGTTGTTCCTCCTCCCCCCCCCAAGGCTCTTGGCCCTTCATAGGTTCAGAATTTAACAAAGATTTTTAGTACTCACTTTTTCTCCACTCTTGGTTGCCCTCTGGAGCGGCACCACTCGTACGTTGATGGACTCATATTGTCGGCACAAGCTCCACCCTTGAGTTCCTTCTTTTCCCCGAGATGTCCTTTTCTTGAATTACAGGACCATAGAGGCTTCGTTGCGGTTCCCTGCCCGGCCCTCCTCATTTTTTTCAATCTTCGATGGGGTTTCGCGCAAGGCTCAGTTTCTTCCTGCCGGACTCATGGCGAACGTTTGGCTTCTTCCCCTCTGTCCTCAAAGACGAGGAGTCGTGACTGGACAATACCGCCCTTTTGAAATTCAGTATTGGATGATCGGGTTTCCTTTTCATTTTTTCCCGATTTATGAGGAGATTCCCCTTTCCCGTCCCCCGCCCCTAACCCCCAAAAAACTCCCACTCCGGACTTCCACCCTCCCTGATAGGGATTACTCAAATCTTATCTTTCTTTTTTTCTCTTGTCTTTTCCCCCAAGACAATCCCCCCCTTTTTTGGCTGTGCATAACTATCAGTACGGTGAGCGAGTGGTTGGCTATCTTGATTTGAACTCCTCTGGCGCACTTTTGGCTTTTCCCCTTTTTCAGTTTCCTTTTTTAAATTACGCTATTCCTGGACCCTTTGGTCGTGGCGGAGGGGAGGCCCCCAAGTTCTCTCCTCCCCTCCGATTTTCTCCCCGTAGGGGGTTACGACATGGATTCTGTTGCTCCCCCTTCCTTCCCTCTTGTCTTATATCTCGACTTCTCGGATCTTTCCCGACTCCCTGAAAATGTCTTATTACTTGTTTTTCCGTTTTTGGAGTTGTTTTTTGCCGCCTCCTCCCCTCGCGTATGGTTGCACTTCGCCCTTGCGGTAAAGAATTGTGCGTTTCCGCCCCTTTTAACCTTTCCCTTTTACTTAGGTTACTCTCGCACGAGATTTACTAACCCGGACTCTCCCTTTTTTCAATACCGAGCACCGGATCCCTTCTCCCAATTTTGATCCCTATTTCTTCCCCCCGAGCTTCTTCCCCTTACCGTTTAGTGGCCGTTCCTGTTACTCGCCCCATTGTCGCCCGTACCGGCCGTCTCGAAGCCTTTAAGGGTCTTCCCTCTGTCATCACAACAACTACGGCTTTGATGATTTTTTTTTTGCTCTTTCGCTTCTCGAAGGTACCGCCATTCTCTTGGATTTTTTCCTTCTCCTCCCTTTTTGTGTCGCGATCAATTTCTCTCAATGGTTCTTTTGCAATGCGTATCCTAGTCGTTCCCTCGCCCTTCTCCTTTTTTTTGGAGTTTTTTCCCTCAAGTCTCGAGAAACTCCCCCTTTTGCTTCAATGTTGCTTGCGCTTTTCTGGTTTCCTCCATCTCCATTTTTGCAAGTCCTTCCATAATGTCGTCCCGTGTTCCTCCCTCAAGTTTTGCTTCGACCTCCCTGCTCGTTCAAATTGTTTCTTTCCCTTTTTTCCTTTGGATTCCCTTTTATTTTAGCTCGGACCTTTCTCGTTTTGCTCTTAAGAGACCCCAGTGTCTTGCTTTTGCCCTTTTGTTGCCTAATTTTCTCTGGATTCGCTTGACAGTCAGAAACCTCTACCCCCTTTCACATCGTCTTCGTAGCTCATGAAAGGTTCCTCTGAAACTCCTCGCAAGCTCTTTCCCTTCAAGTCGTTCCTCAACTTCTTCAAAGGCCCCGAATCATGTAACCCCCCTCCCGACCGTCCCCTACTAGGAGCGGCTCTATTTGTTTGCATCCCCCTCCCAGTCTCCCCCCCCTTGACCCTTTGCGCTGATCTCCCACACAGTTTCGTCGCCCATACCTGTTCTGTCCCCCCCCTTTGACAAATCAGATTTCCCCCGATTTGGTTCGCACGCTCTTTCGGCTGAAGTATTCCCCTTATCACACACCCCAAGGACCTTTCCTTTTGGTCCTTTTCCGGGCTAGCCTGGACGCATAAAGATGTGACTCCCTTTCCCTTCTTGATTGCATGAGTCATCCCGTCGTGGTCACGGTTAGATTTTCACCTCAAGCCATGAACTTTTATTCGTTCTTCCTGAAACGCATATCTCCTCTCTCAGTTGCCTTTAGTTCTCTTTCGAGCTCCCAAGAGTTTCTCGTTCTCTCTTTCTCTCTCCCCCCTTCTCCCCCCCTGGTTATAAGACTTTTTCATTTTTTTTGACCCTCACCCCTTATTGCGCTAAAAACAACCATCTTTTTCCCCTGCCGAGGCGCCTGTCCTTTGCCCGGCTCGCTTCGGCCCTTTTCCTTTTTTTAAAAGACTTCGGTTCACCCTCGTTTTTTTCTTGCGCTCCTTTGCCGCTTGACTTTCCCCATCCCCTTCCATTCGTAAGCGATCCACTAGTTCGTTCTCCCGTTTTGACTACCCCCTTTTTTTCCTGACGATAGCGCCATCTTCCGGATATATTTTCAAGACTTTAGGACGCTTTTCCTTTTTCCCCCCTCATCTCTCCATTCCCTTCCTTGCCCTGCCCAGAATTTTTATAGTCTTACCTCTTTCACCCCCTTCCCCTGTATGAACCTAATTCTCCATCTCCCCCGGTCAAAACCTCCGCTTCTCTTTCGCCAAGCCTTCATCCGGAAGTCCGCTCCCTCATGTGACTTTTTCGAGTTCTCACATCGTAACGACTTTTTCCTCTTGGTTATTTTTCGGTTTTCCAAAATTTTCATGTCTCTTATACCTAATGGCCCCTTTCAAGTTTTAACCCGCGAACCCGGCCCCCTTGTTGAGCTCCTTCCTTCTCTCCTTTTCCGCGTCTCCTAGCTCCTGTGTCCTCTATGTTCTTTTTTACCCCAGCTGTACTGTTTGGTTTTTTCCTTCCTGAAGGTCTTGGCGCGCCCACTTCTGCTTTTCCTTCACCGACTATGATCCTGCCCGGTTTGTGCAACATCTCTTGTGTACCTTTCTCTTCTTCTTGGATTAGGATTTTCCACTCTTTTGCCGGCTTCGCCTGCTGCTGCGAGGCTAATCTCGTCCCTGATTGTTTCCATTCCCATCTCCTTTCCCGGGTGCGTGAACCCACCCCATCCCTTTTGTTACGTTCCAAAAACTGTTCGAGTTTTTTTTTTTGAACTTTAGCAGCACTAGGGACCTCGTCCCCCTGAGTCCCTGCCAACCGTTCCGTTGTGCATCAGCTTTCTTCCACTTGCCCATGTCGAAAATGGAATGATAGCTTTCTTTATCGTACTTTTCTTTTTCTGCTCCCCCCCCGGGAGCTGTTACCCAATAGTCGTTTTCGTTTAGCCCCCCCCTGAGACAACTTTTTTTTTACCCATTTGGTGTCTCTTGTCACCTTGTCCCTTTTCCGGTATAGAATCGACACCTTGCAAACCTTGCCCCCAATACCGAGTACTATTCATCCGTGTTCCTTTACCCCGTCCGAGGGATCTGATCACGCTTCGTTGTTTATTGCGAGTTCCTCCCTGGCCCCTCTTTTTCTCCCTCCTTTACCCCCCCATAAAATCACTCTGGTTGAGTTTGGAATTTTCCGTGGTTTATATTTATTACGGCATGACGCCTTCCACTCTCCTCCTATGTGAAATGCTTTTATGGCGATTTGCTTTGTTGACCCTAAGATGCAAGGTTACCTTCTTACCCCATCCAAAGGCTTTTGGATGCCCCCGCTCTTAGGAATGCTCCCTCTTTTTTCTCTAACCGGATGCCACTTTGTCGAACCCCTGACTGATTCTATTTTTCTTTTCCCTTCCGTTTATACCAGAAGTTGGTTCGCCCCCCACCTTTCGTTTTATGCTCGGTTTTGCCCAGGGTTAATCTTCACCCCCATCTTTTCTCATTGTATCTGTCTCCCCAGTTTTGAAATTTTCCTATTTCCTTTTTCCCAGATTCCTTCCTTCCGAATCCTATCTACCTTTTGTTTTTTCCTTCCTTCGCAAGCTTACATTTTTTCGCACTGTCCCATATACTCCCCCCAAGGTGCCGACGTTAACTTCGCTTTGGAATTTTTCTGCCCCGACTTAACCATGTTTTAGGTCACATTCTGAGCGTTCCCCTCCGATCGGTATTGTTGCCCCCTGCGCATGACCTTGCTCGTTCGGGTCTTTATTTGTTTCTCCACACCTTGCGTGATAACTTTTCTTTTTTCCAAGTCGATCAAGTCGTCTTTCCGACAAAGTCGGTGTTGTGCTTTTTACGTTCCGCCGCCGAAGATTTGAATATCCTTTTTCCATGAGCCCCCTGTGAATTGTTTTCTTTTACCCCTTGCGTTCTCTTCCTCCCGCTTATCTCATAACCTCCGCCCATTTTTCTTTCTCTTTTTTGTTGTGAAAATGCGTCATCTTTCGTTCCAGATATTGTTCTCTTCCTCCTTCCTACTTTACTTCCACTGCCAAGATTGCATGTCGTTTTTTCCCTTCTTTTGATTCTCCCGAAATAAAGCTATAGGTTCTTTTTCTTCTCATTTTCCATCCGGTCCCTTTTCAGGAAATTTCTTTCTAAAGATACATAGGATTGGTCCGGCCCAATGCCACTGGCCCTTTGGCCCTTCTCTTACTCGTATTTGTCAATTCCGTTGCCTTCTCCTTTACCCTCCCCTTAAAGGGGAATACGTTCCCATGGCCCTCCCCCGGGAGTTGTTTAATTTGTCGACATTCTCCTCCGACCATTCAGTTGATCCCTGTGATAAATGGTTTTTTGTTTTGTTTTTGCTGGTCATAAATACGGAATACGCGGCACTACTTACTTTCTATTTTCTTGGTCACTGAACTCTCCCTTTTTTCCCTACGACTAGGGCATTTAATGGCCAGTTTCCAAGTGTCCTATTACTTTCCCAGCACTTCTCGTCACTCCTTCTTTTTTTTCTACTCCAAAAGATCTGACAAGAGGCATGTATTTTCCTTTTTTTCCTGGACTTCTTATCCCGCCGAGCTCATCCTCTGCTTAGTGGCGGTTCTGGTAGAATGTCCTCCCCCATACCTCAATAAAACTGCCTCTGGTTTTTTTCATCAATGTTGCAACACGGCCGTTTTTATAATCTTCTCCGGTACTTTTCGTAACCCTCAGAATAGACCCCCTGGATCGTTTTTTTTTTTTTTTTTTCTTTTATCAGGGTTTATCCGGCTGTAAATCTGCCTTTCTTTGCCCCCCCCCCCTGCATGGCCTTTGGATGGCATTATTTCGCCCTATCAACCCTTCCCTTTTCGCACAGTTGATACCCCCCCCCCTTCATCCTTTCTTCGCCTGGAAGCATTTACCTAACCCAATCCTCTCTTTCCCATTCAATGGTCTTTGGGCCGTGTCTTTTCCTTCGCCAATGGCTTGTAGATACTGTTTTTTCCGGTTTTTTCTCTGTTCTTAACCCTGATCCCCGGGTGCGTATTTTCCAGTTTTTTTCACTGTTTTCCATAGGTTCTTCCAGATCGTGGTTTCTCCTCACGTAATGGCTCAGTATCAGGTTAGCTGCCTCAAGCTTTTTGTTCCGTTCCTGAAGTTTCAGTTATATTCCATCTAGAGAACGCTCCTGGCCCTTTTACTCTGCATTGTTCCCTCTTTCTCCCTCTTGTGGATTCCCTTAAAACCTTGTCCTTTTTTTGACCCCAGTTAGCTGACGCTGGAAAATATTCTGACTTCGTCCTAATCAAGTTCCCCAATTTCTTCCCAGTAGACGATGGAACCCCCTGTTTCTCCTTCTCTTTTCCCTTCCTCCCGAACCTGATCGCTTCGTTGCCGTGCCCTTTCCTCTTCTTCGCGAGTGGTTTCAATTCGTCTTTTTTTCGGCTCTCTCGTAGGCTGTTTCCTTCGAGTCCCCTACGCTTTCGATCAAAGAAAGAATTTTCTTATTGCCGTTTGCACTCAGAACGTCCTTCCTCCTTCTGGTTTGATGCGCTTATTTCGAATCTTCGATATTCTTCGACTTATTCAAGTTATTGGCTTTCCTTTGACCCCTTTTTCCCAATCAAAAATCCCCACCCTGGTTCCTTCCCCCTCTGACGGGAAGTTTTTTGACATTCCCCTCGTCGCTACCCTTTGTCGCCAGCCTATCATCGTCTCGGTGCACTGGGTTAGAACCCTTTCCTCCCGGTTTATCGACGATTTTCTTTCCTTCTTTTCTTTTTCATTATATTCCTTCCTTTATCTGGTTTCGTGTACGTATCCTTTGTGTGGTCTTGTAACCGCTAGTTCCCGAAGGGCCTTTTTTTTCGGGTGAGGGATTTTTGTCCAACCCCCCCCCCGTTTACTCCCTCCCTGGACGCATTTTTCCGGTTGACTTATTTTCAGTAACCTCCATTGATCTAAAACTGATTTCGGTTCTTTTTTTCGCTTCGTGCCTCTTGCAACTCACGTGCTCTCCATGATCTGGAACACAGTAGCTTCTTTATTAATTTCTTTTCTCCTGACGTTGTGGGAGACAGTTTATTTTTCTTTTGTCTTAATGTGCCGTTCTCCAAGTCCCGCTCGTTGAGTTATGTTTTCCCTTTTGCCCTCCCTTAAGACAAATGCTCTTCACGATTTTCCCTCGAAGTTTTTTCCTTTGACTTTCCGAGTTCTGCCGAATACCCCCATCAACAAGTGGACAGAATATCCATTCCCCCCCGAGTAACTGGATCGCCCTCTCTCCCAACTGTTCCCTTCCCCTGATTTATACCCATTTGAAAGATTTATTTGCTTAACTCCTTTCCCCCTTCGTTATGTTCTTCGGACTAGACAGCGCAGAACATTGTCTTTCCTTACGGCCTCTTTCGAGCCGCAGTCCTTGGCATTGAGCTCACCGCCACTCTCTTTTTGGCGACTACTTTTAAGAGAAAGTAGCGACGCTCCTCTCTGTATCCTTGGTTCTTGATCCTTTCTTTTCATCATATCCGTTGTTGTTCTAGACCCCAGCCCCCCCTTTGCTGCTTCGCGCCTCATCTTCCCATCCGTAGTAGTTTCCATTTGCCTTTTTCTTCTTTGATTCCCCCTACTTTCCCTGATTTAGATTCTGGAACCAATCGTCCTCTAAGTTCCCCGCTTGCCCCCTTTAGTTCTGTGAAGCCCCAACGAGCAACTGGCATCGTTTTGCAAGTCTTACCCAGCGCGGTACTCCGGACGCAGTTTTGGTTTTTCGACTTGTCTGTGTTTCCAACGTTTTTTGTGCTTATGTCTTTTGGACGTTGCGATGCGTCCTCCTTAACTTTCCACGTTTCCCATTTTCGCCTGAACTTTTACGTGGAGACGGTCATGCAAACCCCTTCCCCCTCTCTTTTTTTTAGACCTTCAGAACAGCCGAAAAACACGTCCTCCCCTCATTCGTAAGGAATGTCAACCACTTCCTGTGTCCGCGCGAAGAGATCTACTCCCTTTTTTCAAGAGGTCAATGAGCCCCTGGTCCCGATCCCTCTCATGACAAGCGCAATTTCTTCCAGAGGACCAACTTGGTTGCACCCATCCCGTCTCCCCTTTCTGAGCGGCTATTTTTCCTTTATCCAAACCCCCTTCCTTGCCCTTCTTGTCACCTTGAAAAACCGGAGAGTTATGCTGACCCTCTTTCCGCGTTTTTTTTTTTTATCCCCTTTTTGCGTCCCTCAAAAACAACTTAGAGTGGATACCTTTCTCTCTCTCCTAAACCCCCTGTCCCAAGCATGGCTGGGTTCGACCACGGAGAAGGGTCTTTTTCCCCCTCATACTCTTTTTTCCCCCCCGATGCTGGTTTGTAAGCATCAAACTTTTTTCCCTTTCTTGACAAGGCACGCCAGTGAAATTTTCACTCTTCCCTTGTGAAGCCTTATTCAAGCTTCTCCCGATCATCCGGGCCTTCCTTTCCTCTTTCCTCCTTGCCCCGAGTCCACAATCTTGATTTCTCGAAGCGTACTGCCCTTCAAGTTTTCCTTACTCCTTAACGGACTCGATAAAACTGAACCCCCCCCTCTGCCCCTAAACCCAATCCGCTCTTCACAATCGCCTGTCTTTTTTCACTTTCCGTCCAAGCGTAGAGTTTTCGCGTAATTCCCCTCTACGTCTTAAACCCTTGCCTTATATTGCAGCCAGAATTGCCATTTTGATTCCGCCAGGCTTCTTATCCCACTCCTATTCGCTTTTCCTTTTCCCTGTGCTCCTTACTCCTTTGAAGCCCCACAATCCCGATCTGTGTAGAAATTCGTTACCCTTTGTCACGCCTTCTCCTTTCGTCTCCCCCAGACACTCCTCCCTTCCTTTTACGGACAACTGCATTCTTCCGAGCCCCCTTGACTTCTCAGTTGACACGCTGTGAGACCCCCTTCCCGAACTCCGTTACTCAGATCCCTTCAACTCTCCCGTGTTTGTCCTGCACCGCTCCCCCTCAGGCAACTACCGCTTACAAGAAATGTTGAGTTTTTGGCAGATTTTTTTGCCCCCCACCCAGCATCAGAGTCAGGTCATTTTCCCCTCTTAGTTCTTCCCCGCGGTTTGTACTAGACCCTTTCTTTCCCCCCTCATATATTTCTGAGTTTTCCCACAGCGTCCTTTGGAGCTCCCCCTATCGGCGCCCCGTTTCGCTTCCAGTTCTGCTCAATGCTTTCTTCCACTTCATGATTTCCTTGAGATGATTCGTGAGTGGACGACACGCCCCCTTCTCTTTAATTCTGCTCTGTCACCCGTCATCACCCATTTCCCCCTTGGTTTAAAC
>Ga0179593_1609072_pt1 | contig 13126 bp, 16 predicted proteins | sample CZODoug2_1_08_16_FD_185931 | JGI IMG/M metagenome (GOLD analysis project Ga0179593, IMG submission 185931) | Vadose zone soil fungal communities from Angelo Coast Range Reserve, California, USA - CZODoug2_1_08_16fungal (PacBio error correction) | ecosystem: Environmental > Terrestrial > Soil >... | reverse complement strand
CGTAAATACTATAATATGTTTCTTTGATCGATCCCCTGCTTCACGCTTTTCCTCCCCTTTTCAAGAAGTTGGAAAAGATCTCCCCTCGGCCATCATGGCTTGTAGGGTTTGATAGAGAAGGGACATAATAGTACCCTTTCTTCTTGAACTGAGAATCCCTTTGTTCCCTGTTCTTCTTAGGTTAGATTCTTAGATAAAGCTTCCCCCTCGCCTCGTTTCCCAACGGTGGAGATTCCTCCCCCCCCTTCCCCGTACCCCGCACGAGAGTTCCGTCTCCTAGACTCTCTTCCCGGCAGATCAAGTCTCCTTCCCTTCATCGCGCCCCCTTTTTTCCTCCGATCCTGACTTCTCCGTGGAAGACGGTAATAGTCGTTTCCGGGAATGTGGGGTTACACTCAGGACTCTTTCGTCGCGATCCATTCTTTTCGCGCCCCTGACTCGAATTCCGGAGAGTCCCTACGATTTGCATTATTTTTGTATCAGAAGAGTTGTCTCTTTTTCAGTATCCTTCCCCCGGTTCAAGAAAAAAGTAGTTCACCCCCCTTACAAGCTCCCCCCCCCTAAATCTCCCCCTCGTTCATGAGGATTTCCCTTTTCATGCGACCGCAAGACTTTTTTTGCCTTTCTCCAGTCTGTCCCTCCGTGATTTTTCTTGCCTCCCGGCGAGGAAATGTCTTTTTTGCCTCCCTTTCCCCAAAGAACGTTAATTTTTTTTCACCCTTATTCTCCTATTCTCATCCTCTGCAAAAGACCTTTATTGATGATCTAGCAGAATATGATACTTCAAACTTTGCTTTTCGGTTCCCTCGGTTCCCCTGCTGTCGAATATTTTCACACGACGTTCCCCATCCCGAAAATGAGTCGAGTTCCCGGTTTTTTTCGCTCTTTGGATCAGTTCCCTCCTGTCACGCCCCGAGAACGGTTTTGCTTTCCAAAGCAACGCCCCCCCTTTGTGCTCGGCTGCTTTTCCCCTCTAGAGCCCCCTCGTTTGCCCTCCCCTACTCCTTAGAAGAGATAGTCAATCCCTCCATGATGCCAGCATTTTCCCTCCTGCTCTCCCTTCACTCTTTGCCTTTTTTTCTGCTCAAAACAGCGCAAACTTTCCAATGTCGCTTTCATGAACCCTTCTCTGAAAGGGTTAAGAGCACCCCACCCTCCATCGCTTTTTACGGTGGGCCTCCTGGGAGAGGTTGAATTACTGGGACCCCCCGAGCGAAGTCGAACTTTTTTTCTCCCCCTTCAAGTGGTCAATCCTTCTTGGCTTCTCCCCAGGATCGGGCCCGCCGATGCGTTCAATTCCCGTTCGATACGAGAGACCTCCCCCTATGTAAACGTTTTTTTCCCCTGTACTCCCCCCTTTCCCATCCCTCCTTTGGGACGTTTTTGCTCCCGATAGTTCCCCACTGGGACGTCTCACACTTTTCGCGATTTCGGACGCACGGGATCCATCCTCCTTTCGCCTCTGAATCTCCCTCTTTCTGCTTGGAGGTGCGAAGTCCTTTTTTTTGAATCTCGCTTTGATTTTCCTCCTCCTGGATAGGAGGTGCATGCGAGGCCCTTCCAGCGAAACGGTCTCTCCCTTCACGGGTCCAATGTCTCCCTTCCCCTTTTGAGAGTGTATCTTTTTCGTTCCGTTCCTAGCATATGATCCCCCCGTCTGGAATTGAACGCCCTGCCCTTGATCGTCTTTTGCCGCGGTCGTTTTTCTCTCCTTTCACTCTCCCCTGGCGTCGGCCCTCCCCCGTTCAGCTATCCACCTTCGCGTTGAACCTTCTAAGGATGTGCGAAACTTTTCGCGCCCTTTCCCGAGATCCCCCTGACCTCCTTTTTCTCGGCGAGACAGCGGTCCCTTTCTGCTGATGCTCGAAGCAGCATCTTCCAGAGGCCCTTTTTCCCTTGGTCTCTAACCCGTTCCCCATCCTGAGTTTCCAGACTTCCTCTTTTTGCACAGTCACGCTTTTCTTTTCGAGTGCACCCGTGTCCTCTTGCGCTTTAATAAGGTCGGAGTGTTCTCCTAGAAGAGTCGGTAGGTTTCTCCCCGTTGGTACGTCTCCCTCTTGGTCGCTCTGCGGACTCTTGCTGTGACATATCGGTCCCCCCCCATTTAAGGCAGCTGAGATTCCAAGAACTCCCTCCTTCCCCCCCTAAGACTCTTTCCTCGGGCTTTTTTTTTTAGCCATCGTCTCTATAGGTGTGATTTCACCTCTCCCTTCAGCAGGTCTGAGACGGTAGTCGTTCCCCTTTCTTTCCCAAAACGTTTCTTCCTTTGGCAAGTCTCTACGGCCCCTTCTGCTCGCGATGAGGTCCCTTCTCCCGTCTTCGGCGAGTCGTCCCCCCCTTACATCAACAAATATCTCCTCTTCCCTCCCCGTGTTGTTGTGTGATCTCAGTTGTGGTTTTCCCCTCCACGACGAAGTCTCTCCCAGCCCCTCTTATAAGCGCAGAGCACGTTACCCCCGATCGTCTTCTCTTGGAAATTCCAGGAGGTTTGGAACGTTCCCCCGTTTCGCCCGACAGACCCTGGTCCGAGTCAGCCACCCTTTTCGCCGATGCGAGCTGTTCCTTTCCCCCCGCGTATTGATAGAGAGATTGGTCCATCTTTCCGTGGAGATAATATGATCCTTTTTCTTTCGTGTCGATCGCTTCAGTCCGCCGTTTCCGCAGTCCAACCCTCTGGAGAGAGACCAGCTCCTCCAGACCCCCCCTCCCCCTTCCTTACAATAAGAAAGGCTCGCGAACCTGCGTGACACGTTCTTCCTCGCCGATTTCATGCTTCCCTCGTCTTTCCCCCGTCGGGTGAGATAAATGACACCCCTAGAGTCGAGTCCTCATTCTTCGCCTGTCTCAAACACCCCCAGTGCCGTTTTCCCCTTTTCTCCTCCGAGAGTAAGGCCGGGATTTCTCCCTCTCCGATCTCTACGACAATGTACCCTCCTCAGGAAGTGGCAACTTCGCGGCTGTAGACCTTTTCTCGCCGTTTCCTTCTGAGAAGGACCTTGTTTTCTCGAAGCCGACCCCTCTTCCCCCCCCTCCCCTCTTCGGCAGAGTAATGCACATTTCTACTTACATACGATGAGACCTCCCCGTGTCCTCCTTTCCTTCTTTTTTTTCAGTGGATACTTCTAGCTTTGCGGGATAGTCGATTGTTCGCGGGTCGCAAGAAGGACTCCTCTCCCGAGCCGTTTCTTTTTAACTTCCCCTTCGCAACCTTCTCCCCTCTGTCGATCAGACTCTCTTTTCTTCTCGGTTCTCCCCTTCCGTCTGCGGCCCCCCCCCCGAAAGTGGCCTCCCCCTTTTGTAGGGTTCCCTCTTACTCTCCCTCCCAACACACGTCCCCCCTTTTCGGAGCAGACGGGGCGCTTGTGCTACGTTGACCGTTTTGACTCCTCCTTCGAGAGCATAGAGACCGATTCTTGAGAGCATCGTGGTTATTCCCTTCGAAGCCGTGTCCCCCCGGCTGGTGAACCTTTCTGATCCTCTCCGGACCTCCTTCCCAGTAGTAATTAGTCAGCCCCTCGCCCCCTTCGACTCAAGGCGTACCCCCTCCCCCCTTCTTTCTCCCCTTTTTTTTTGTGCTATAGCCCATTTCGACGACTCAGACCCGTTAGCCCTCTTCCCTCACTTAGCTGAGTGGGAGCTAGCGCGGCACTTTTCTGCTCCGTCTTTCTTTTTCCCCGTTCTTTATATGGCAGCTTGACGATTTCCGTCTTCCTTGGTTTGAGCAAACGCTTTCCTTATGGTGATAGAAGCTGGGAGTTTTTTCCCCTCCATAAACCCTCCCTTCGGGTCCCCGTCCCTTTTCTAGTGGACGGAACATTCTGACTAAGCTCCCCCCCTGAAAGAAACAGTCTCGGATTCCCCTATGGAACTCTCAGTTACTATTAGGAAATAGCTCCTCTTGAAGTCGACGCCCCCACCCGTTTAAGAGAGAGGCGAGACTTCCCCCTCCTCCGTGGAAGATGTCTCCCCCCCCTTTGCGACTCACACTCTTTTCAAGGGCTGTACCCTCCCCCCCACCCGATCCCCCCAATTCAAGTATGCAGCCCTTCGCACCTCCTCTTTTTGGCCCTTCCTTGGCTGCAGACCTTTCCCCAATTACGGTTTCTGCGAAATCAGCCATGTCCCTTCTGTATCTATGTCGTTTCCCTCCGGGGACTCCCTTCGATGAAGTTTCCTTGTCGCAAGGTTCTTATCGGCAACGCGTCTCCCCTCCTCAGATGGTTGAAGCGCCTTCTCCTGAATCCTTCCCCTTTTTATTTGCTTTCACTCCCGACAAAAGTGAGCCGCCGCCGGGCCCTTCCCCCCCCTAAGCAGGGTAACCCCCCTCCCCCCCTGACGCCCACCTAATCCGTCCACCCTCCAATCTCATGATCTGCGCGTTTCATGTTTTTTCGGCGTTCAGATGGATCTCTTCTTTCCTTTTGCCCCGAGGCAGTTTACCTCTCTCTTTTTGCATGAAAGTCCCCGATGTTTGAACCCTCGTCGTTTCCTTTAGGTTAGAACCCTCCTAAGTTCCTACTTCCCCCCGTCTTCACACCCCACAACCCCAATAGGACCTCTGCTTTTTTTTTCCGATTCACTCCGAGATGGCCCCGCTACCCCCTTTTTGAAGAACCAGCCCGTGCCATATCTTTGATTTTTTCTTCCCTGCCTCTTCTCTTGCGCTCTAAGATTCTGCTCTGAATCTCTCTCTTTTTTCTCGCCAAAGTTCGAATTCAACCTTAGTCGGACCAACTTGGGGGTGAGCCCCCAAAAACCCACCCCCCCCACCCCTCCCCCTCCTCCCCCCCGGCCCCGCCCCACATGCTCACAGGGACGCCGCCTCCGTACAACTACCCACATGGCATCGCGGGGACTATCGTCCCTTTCCTTTTCGGCGTTTCCTTATCTCTCCCCCCATCCAACTGAAATTTCCAGACGGCCCCCTTCGCCTCGGCAGGTGATATTTGTGGCTTTCGCTCGCTACTCACCAACAGTCCCACAAGGGTCCCCCTACTTTTTTTTCTCGTTGCAAGACGAGAGGGTCTTCTCCCTTTCGTTGCTGGCTTTTTTTCCTAGTCTTTTCCACGACGAGCTCTCGCCCCTTGCTGATGTCTTATCCTTACCCCTTCCCCTCTCCTTCCTTTGAAACGAACTCTAAAGAACCTTCTTCCTTTTTTTCCGTAGGGATGACTTATTTATTCTTGGTTTAAGCTTCTTTCTCCTCTCTTTCCCCCAAAATGCGCGAGGCTTGCGCGTTGCTGGGGAAATGTTTGATTTTTACCCCAGCCGTCCGCCTTTTATCTATTTAGAAGATGTGGTCGTCCTGCTTTGGCTTCTCTTTTCCCCCTCCTCCCCCTAAAGGAGATCTGGTCTTTTGGTAACTTGCACTTGCCTAATTATCTTTTCCCAGATCAGTATAAACGTCGCTCGGTTCGTCGGCGGCGTCAGTTCCTCCTCTCTTGTTTTCCTCTTCCCTCTTTTTGTCTCCCGTGAGGAACCACTTCTTTCCCCTCTTTTTCCTGGATGAAGTAACGTGGGGAAGGTGCTACGAGTTCTGATGCGCTTCTCTTTAGCTCCCCATTTTTGTCCCAATTCCTGTCTTGGGGGTTCGTGGAGGTTCGTGCTCTGTTTCCCACCGGCAAAGCCGCGTCTTACCTCTTTTTTTCGCCCATCCATGAGCCTTCTGACGTGAAAGGAGACTTCTTGAAGCCCTCTCTTTCCAAACCCCCTTTCACTGTCTTTTGACTGGAAAAAGATCATTCTTCCCCGACTACTTTGTTCCTTTTTCGTCTAATCCTCCGATCACATGGCCATAGCCGACTTAGAGACGTATGTATTTGGCATTTTTTTTCCTTTTTCCGACACGCCGATTGCTCTTCCCTGCGGAGTGGGGTTTTACTATGTGGATTCGCCATGTTCTTCCCCCCTCGCCAGTTATCTCATTGCACGTCTGTGGAATTATCAACCCTTTCTATTTCCCCCTCCCCGCCTTCCTGTGGCCGACGATTGACCCTGGCACACAAAATCTGCACTTCCCTCCCCCGCGGCCAAGAATTGAACCGGAACCCTGGCCGTCTGCTTTTGCGCTTCGACAACTTTTTTATATGTTTCCTCCTTTATGCTTCCCCTCAGGCACAAAATCGTCCCTTTGCTGTGGATGGCCCATTCTTGCGCTTTTCTCCCACTCCCCCGCCCTCGGTTTGCCGTCATTTTTGCTCTATTTCCCCACCCCTCCTTTTGCATTCCAATTTCCCCTTTCCCACACGCGGGGACCCCTCGATGTTATACCGAAGCGGCCATCGGCTTTTTTCGGGCTTCTTTCGATCTGCGTCTTTTATTTTCGTTTCCTCTCATTGCACCCCCTTCCCTTTATTGTAGCAATCAATTCCGCTTTCTTTCGACTGTCTCCATTTTCCCTCTTTCAAGGTCATAGAACTCCTCGTCGTATTCTGGAAAAACATGACGACGACGTCTTTAGATTTAACCCCTTTCCTCGGTGCGTGACGAGCCCTCCATTCCCAAGGCTCTGCTTTTTTCAGCTGTCCTGGCATGCTCTGAAAATTACTTTCCCCGATGCACATAATTCGGTTTTCTTTCCTTAATCTTTTTCTCATTTTCTCTTTTAAGGAGAGAAAATTTCCTTGCTTACTAAAGGGTTCTGTTTGTAGGGTACTGTTTTCTTCTAAGTATCTTTCCTTTTTCCCCAGCCTCCGCACGGTTTTCTTTCCTTTTGGGTCTCAGTAACGCCCTCACTAACCCACGTCGCGAGACGGACGACCCAAGACCCGTTGCATGAGCACTCCCTTGGTTCCTCGCATCGCCTCTCCCATCCTGATGTACAGCGCCCCCCTTCTCAATCATTCTTGTCCTGTTCCCCTGTCTCTTCACATAGCCCCCTCACCCCTTCGGCTTACTTGACCAGCCATCTTTCCCGCGGCTTGAACTTCTCGCCGCCGACATTTTTCCCACTCCCGTTGAGGGTATAGCGTACGCTCTCGACACTCAAGTCTTACTTTTGAGCCCCCCCCCCATCCCCCTTTTTGAGGTTTTTAGGGAAGGACTTCCCTCCTCCCCTGTTATTGGGCCGCACCCCCTCGGCAACGACTCGTCTCCGCTACAGGGATTTTTTTTTCCCTGTCGTCATTTTCCGCTCCCCGCGATGCGCTTTCTTGCGAGTCGAGAAGGTAACTTCTTGGAAAAAAAGTCCTGTCCCCTTTTTGCGAGTTCGTTTCAGGAATCTATCTTTTCTTCTCGAAATGTTCTCCCCTGAACGCCCCCCTTCCTTCCCTTCTAACGAAACTCAGCGTTCGTTTCTCTCCTCCCCTCCAGTTGCAACGACCTGAACGAATCTTTACTTCTTGCGTTTCTCCGTCTAACGGCTTTTCTGTCCCACTGGTGTTCATTGTTTGTTATGGAGACAATGAATTGTCGCAGGCCCACCCCTTGGTTCTTCCGCAGAGATCCCTTTCTTTTTATGTTTAAGGTGTCCGCGATGTATGGTTTTGGCGAACCTGCCCTCTGGTCCCCCGGCCGCTATTCAACACCCGATCTTCCACGCGATGTGTTTTTTTTCTTTTCCCACTTTTGCACCGCTACCATACTATGTGATCATTATGGCCTTCAGACCGTATTGAGTTTGCCCGAATCGAACTCAATACTAGAGCCTTCTGTCCCTTTATTTGCCGATGCATTACAGGTTAGTTCTTTTTTCCATTCGTAACATTTTGTTTTCCATTTTACAATGATTCCCGCAAGGAAATTAGCTGGAAGTCGTAAATAGCTCTTTTCTCTCTAAGCTTAAGGTCTTTCCCTCCATAATAGACAGTTGTTACACTTCCTTCTCCGGACGATAACATGTGGTTTAAATGCATTCTCTTGTCAAGCAGCACCGTCCTTCTTCCCCTGGGTTTTTCTTCCGCTCGTTGTAAGTAGAAGTGAGGGTTATTTTCTGGTACGGGGTCCTTTTCTTCCCCTTCCCCTCGCAGCACACTCCTATTAATGCTATCACCCTGCTTCGTTTCGAAGTTTTCTCTAATATCTCCCCCCTACTAGCGAAACATCGCTATCCCGTTAAGCCCTTTTTGTTTTTCAACCGACGACGCGGAATCAGTGAGAAAGTCTGCCGAGCTAGACTCCCCCCCCCCCTCCCATTTTCGTCTTTTTTTCTTTTCGAAAGAGACTTTGCTCGCCTGCGACTCCTTTCCCCTACCCGGACGCCTAAACCCGTCGGGCTTTAGTCCGCTCATCCTGCCGATCTCCTTTTTCACTTTCTGTACTCCTCCTTTCCCACCGTGCTCTTCCCCACCTTCCCTGGAAACCCCCCCACTGATCGTGTTCCCCTTTTCTTTCAAGGATGGCGCGCCAATAGTTTCTTCCCCCCCTTACAGGGAACGACTTTCGATTCCACTCCCTTCCTTCTAGATTACGACATTTAAGGAAGATCACTGAACTCCCGCGTGATGGGAGATGTCAAACTCACTCTTTTATTATGTTTTATTTAGAGATCTTTCCTTCTAGCCCCCCCCAGAGGGTTTAGTAATGTACTTACATGGTCTCTCTTCTCGAAGCTGACCCTTCCTCTTCGTGGTCCTTCCCTGAAATGAGTCGAACGATGGTTGCTCCATCCTGTTCTCCCCATCGTTGTTTCGCTATTTGTTCTCTTTCCTTTCGGTTTTCCCCCAATTCTTTCATAAGATTCCCAGATTTCTGCCACGCGTGATCCCTTCCCCCCCCCAAAATATCTAAAATTGCCGTTATGCGTTCTGTTTGTCTTCCCCGAGGTCGCTCTTCTCCCCGTTTCCCCCTCCATTCAAATTTTTTTTTATTCTGCTGTTAATGGGTAGTCCCATTTTTGTCGGCGTGAACCAGCACCGCCCCCTTTTCTCCCGGCGAAGAACCCCAAGGCTGGTGCGCTATCTTTCGATATTCGCTTGGTTTTTCTGATTAGAACCCTTCCCCTTGTGGAACGTTGAGAGCCCACCCCTGGTTTTGTATGAGCTCCGGGCTTCCATCCCTCCCGCTTTGCCCCTAACCTCCGCGACTGGCATCCTACACACGGGCTTTTGGCTATCGAGATATCGGCTCCGTTTTTGTAACCTTTCCCTTTCTTTGAGGCTCTCGCCCCTCGCAGGATGAGGATGTCGCGAAGGAAATCATCCCAAGTAATGCGGCTTTTTGTCCCATGGTTTCCTTAGATGCGCGGATCGCCAGCAGCTTACGTCGTGACAGTACCTCATTTTCATGGCTTTTCCCTTCCACTCACCCCATTTCTTCTTCGAAAGACATAACCCTTGAAGGCAAAGCCACTAAAGAAGCGTAAAAATTGTTAATCTCCTATTCTTGCTTTATGCACCCCTCTTAAACTTCTTTGACCCTATTTTTCCCAGGATTCAACAGTGACCTATCCAAAAGACGACCATTTTGCTGAGGCTCTTCGTCCCCAATATCGGCAGTGTCGGCCTTTTGCTTCGAAACCATACCTTTTCCCACTGCCACTGTGCAAGAAGGCCCCAGCCTTCCCTTCTTGCGGCCCCGAGGGGCTTCTGGAATCTTCTACCCCCCATCCAAAAAATCCCTTGTTTAATCATTATCCATATTGAAATACCTCTCGGAAAGTTCCCTATCCGGGGATTTGTTCCTCTTTTAGGGGACGGAGTCTCGAGGGTTTCCGCTAATCCTGGACATTTTTTTGTCTCCTGCGGACCATTTGAGAATTAGTAGATCCCCCCCCGCACCCGTTTCTTACGCCTGAAAACGAACCCAGTTTCCCTGGCTTTTTCCTTTTTCTTTTTCTCAACCTTCTCGTATTCTTTTTATTGATGCGAGGAATGAGATTTTCTCCGTCCCGGAATTCGTTGCGATACTTCCTTTTTTTTTCCTTCAGATTTGTCGCCTAGGAGGCGTTGACCGTTCCCTATCAATAAAAAATTCCCTATCTTTTTTCTCCCCTTCTCCCCTGCGAAGATTGATTTTATTCGTTAATAAGAGAGTATTCCCTCCCCCCCGGACGATTCGGCTTCTGCCTTGTCATTCATTTCAAAGCAGCCGCGATTGGTTTTCCCTAGGTGTACACTTCTTAAGCCCTTTTTTTAGTGTTTCTTCCTGTTCTCACCAGTTGGGGAAGGGGCATAAGGATTATGATGAGAGTCGATGCTATTCGCATACGTTTTCCGGATACTGATGCTTTGCGTTTTTTTTTTCGTGAGGCTCGTCCTTCCAGAAAGAAGCTTTCTTACCGCGATAGGGATCTTCCAGAAGAACGTAGACCCTCATACTTATAGACTCCACATTTTCCTTCCATTCTTTTACAAACCCCTCTTCTGTTAAAGGTTCTAGACTTTACCTGTATAAGGTATCCTCCTCTTACTTTCTTTTTCCCTGCTGAAGTACTTCTCCCCCAGGCTCCTTCCCTGACTCTCTTTCCCAGAGACTTGATGGAGTGAATAGCCTACTCTCTCCCGAACAAGCTTTGTAAGAAGGCGGAGTGGGTTCTCTATCGCTCTATTCCTTCTCTCGCGCCCCCCCCTTTTTTTTTCTTTGACCGGAAAGCATTTTCCATTTTCCATGCGATAATGTGTCCCCTCCTTCTTTCTGGGAAAGAGGCTACGGTTCCCCTCCTGCCATAAGCAATGGCCATCTCCCATGGCCCCCCTCTTCCTAATACCCTTCACCCTCACTGAGTGTAGATTAGATAATCCCTTTTGGTTACTGTTGAAGAATTATGTCTTCGGACCTTCCCACACTAGGTCTTTTTTTTTTAATCCTTTTCTTTTTTCCTAAGTGTTGTTGTTTTATCTCTTGTTCCCCGAACCGAAGATTTTGACTCTCCCCTCCCCCAGGACGGAATACCTGAATGACCCCTTGGATGTGGCTGGGACACCCCTTACCCCTTGATACTTTCTTTCCCTCCATTGAAGAGGGTATTTGACCTCATATTTTTGTGTGAAATTGTAGCACGCCCCCGTAGTGAAGGTTTAGTTCCGTTTCCTCTGGAACTACATTTTGTCCGATTTACCGTTCCCCGTTTCCTATCCGTTTGCGCGCTTTCTCTCTGAAAAGAAAACCTTTTCACCCTCCCCGTGTTTTGCGCACATATGTAGGAGTAGACCGACTCGCCTGCTTATAGCCTTTTCGTTTTCCTCTACTTCCCAATTTGCTATTTGTTCCAACGCAGTAGGCCTATTTCCGGGACTGCCGGGACTCCCCCTACCCACTCCTTCTCATTCTCCCTTTCTTTTTCCAGTTCGAGAACTGAAATTGTCCTGCTTGTTTGTCTGACATGTACTTCCAAATGGATTCAATAAATTTGGCTGCTTTTCTCCCCTTTTTCTGCACTGGATTTTTCCTTTTTTATTCTTTTGAAGTCTAGTCTCAGTCCACTCCCGCTCCCCCACGTAGGAAGGACACTTTTCCTCTTTCCCCTGATTTCCCTCAGGAGACGTCCCCTCACCTCCTCGCACACTTCCCTTTCTCCTGAGCAACAAATTTTAACTTCTCTCTCCTTCCCCAAGATATCTTTTTTCCGCACATAGTCCTCCACCGACGTTACCAGCCATCGTATTCTTGCCCTCATCCTGATCTTTTTATTGGAGAGGAAGCTCTTCTCACTACTTCAAGCAACTCTTTATTGACCGTTGGAGAAAACCGATAACGTGCCTTTTCCTTAACTTGACCTTGCTTCACCGCAGACCGGATCCAGTGTCAGCCCAAGACTTCCCCTCAAACGACCCGGCCCACATCTCGCACCCTTTTCACGATTTCAGTCAACTCTCCTCCCTCTCGCAATTTTGAGATCACGTAGCGTCACTTGCATCCCGATCAGGAAAAAAGCCCAGGCTATTTTCTTGAGTTCCTTTCATTTAACCTTATCTCCTCCCGAGAGACATGGCGAGTAGGGTACTCCTCCCCCGGATGTCAAGAGTTTGCGAAAACCCTGTAATACGTCCTTCCCCCCAAAGAAGGAACATAACCGCTAGGATTTCTTGTTCTCCCAACCATTGAATAACGATCCAAATGTGATCTTTTTATGTTTGTGAGGATTTCCTATTCTCCTGGCAACCCCCCTCCCTTTTTGGAGTAGTCTGATATCCCTTGTGGCGGCGTCTATCTCGGTCCCTTCCCCTACTCCTATGATGTCTTTCCCTTACCTTGTGCGCCGGTCACCGGTCCGCCGCTCTTACCTCCCCTCCTCGTATTTTCTTTTCTTGTAAATGTGAAAGTTCTGCGATAGTTCCCTCGGGTACTTTTCATAATATTGTCTTTAACTCTTCCGAAGTGTTGTTTTGTTTGCAGCTCTTAGTCTGGATTTATTATCTTAGATACGTTTCTTCCCTTTTTATATGACTCCTTTCGATTTCTCCTGTGCACGACCGAAATCCCCGTCCTGTCGTAAGAGCTCCTCGATATTCCCCCCTTTCTTTTCTCCCCTACCCTCATACCGCCTCTTCCTGTACCTTTTTATTTCCGACTACCCATACTGAGGAGAACGGTTGCTCTCTAGTCAGCACCGTCCTCCCTTTTTAACCCCCACACCCCTTCTCCTCCACCTGAGAAGACTAGTGTGTCGACGTCGCCCAGTCCGTTTTTTACCTTTTTACGGGGGGGATTCTTGAAGCCGCCCTCCTCCCGCCACCTCGTCCGGATTCCTACTGTTCTCTTTGGAAAGCAAATTGAATATCGCAAAGCTACCGTTTCCCTCGTCATTTTCGCCTGAGACATGTTTGCACTGCTGTGTTTTCCTTTGCCCTCCGGGTGTTATCTTCCGTTCCCCCCCCTCTACACCATTTTTCCTTCCTTGTGATTGAACGAGTCCTAGGTTATCTGCCGCGCTTCCCTTTTTCCTTCTACGGACGCAAACCTTTTTTGCTTGATTTCTGTTGGTTCTTCCCCAATTCCTGCCCCTCTTCCACCCTTCTCTGGGAAGTCTGTACTCGACTTTGATGCCCATCTATAGGGTTCCCCTTCCCTTTCACTTTCCCGCACGTCACGGTATTCCACAACCCTTTTTTATCCCCCCGTACTTCTTTCGTCTTCCCCTTTTTTCGCGCATTTACGGAACCTTCTCCCATAATATGCTTAGAAGGGAAGCATCTAGTTCCCCCTTATTATGGAAGACCTTACTGCGCCCACGTATTTCTTCCCCCTC
>Ga0179593_1557617_pt1 | contig 13126 bp, 19 predicted proteins | sample CZODoug2_1_08_16_FD_185931 | JGI IMG/M metagenome (GOLD analysis project Ga0179593, IMG submission 185931) | Vadose zone soil fungal communities from Angelo Coast Range Reserve, California, USA - CZODoug2_1_08_16fungal (PacBio error correction) | ecosystem: Environmental > Terrestrial > Soil >... | reverse complement strand
CAAGAAAGGTGTTTTTCCCTCCCCGCTTTTGTCTCGATGTGGTGGGGTTGAAGTTCTTTCCTTTTTTCCCTGGTCACGAAGATGTCGAAGTCTTTCTTTTCTTTCTCGAACAGGACCTTCTCTTCCCTTTTTATTAGTTCGTGGAGAAAAATCTACTTCTTTTTTTAAAACCTTTGTATCCCTTTTTTTTTTTATCAGTTTGGGAGACGGGAGATTGGAGCGGTCCTCTTTCTTCTCTTTTTACTGGCTTTCAAGGCGGGCGTAGTTCAGTGTGGTGGATCAACTTGATCTTCTCTTTCTTTTTCCAGTAATCTCTTTTTTTTTCCTTTTCCTTACGCGGGTGTTGATGACACTTTTCTTTCCCTCTTCTCTTTCACAAAGAGAGAGGTGATAGTAAAGTTTTTCTTTTCTTCTTTCTTCATGATTCGGGCAGGCTTCACTTCTGGTGGGCATTTTTTCTTTCCTCTCTACTGCCCTACCCCACAACGCCAGTAGGGGGTACGTACTTATTGACCTCTTTCCCGAGTGATTTTCCTCTCTTTTGGTGGTGTACCTTACGAGAGGCTGACACCGTTTAAAAGGACCAATTGTTCTCCCTTTTTCCTTTGATGCCACTTTTCTCTTTCCTTTTCTTCCTCTCTTCGGAATGGCATCGGGATTGACGGCAAGCTTTTTTCCCCCCTTTTTCTTTCCCCAAACGTATATACGCAGTCAGCGGTGACTACGTTCTTTTACCACTTTTCATGTTTCATGATCACCACTGCTCCAGCTTTTTCCTCTTTTTTTCTTGGAGCAGGGAGGAGGGGTTTTCCCCCCTTTCGCCTCTTTGGACAAACGCAGGTAGATTGTCCATAAGGACTTAAACCTTCCTTTTTTGGTGTTCTTTCCCCCCCTTTTCCCCCCCTTTTCTTAAGCTCTCTTTTCCTCCCCCTCTTTTTTTTTTAGCGGTAGGACGGACCAGTCAAACCCCCCCCCCAGGGTAGTCACCCTTCCCCCCTTCTTTTTATTTTTTTCAAATTGGTCCACGCATCAAGTCTTTCTTCTCCCCCCTTCTCTCCCCTCTCTTCGATTTTGCGTTTACCGCTTCTCACCCACTTTTCCCTTCTTTTTTTTTTTTCCGGAGTTCACCTCTCCTTTTCAGCATGATATGGGCTTTCCTTCTCCTTTTTTTCCTGCATCGCAAGCACAGTGAGTTCGGATCCCCCTCTTTTTTTTTGCCCTGCCCCCGCCAACTTCCTCTCCTTTTTTTTCTGACTACGCTTTCCCCTTTTCCGCGGCCAGCAAGAGATGAAGCTCGTTTCTTTTCCTTTCTTTTTTTGTTCGAGAGATGAGGTGTTTCTCCCTTTCTTCCAGCGCCGGCGTAGTCGGCATCGCGTTCTTCTTTTTTTTTCTTCCCCCATTTTGCGGTGGATCCGGTCAAACGCTGATGGTGAGCCATCTCCTTTCTTTACCAACTCCACTTTCTTTTTTTTTTTTATAGAGCCTTACCAATCCCGAGCATCCTTTTTTCCTTTCTTTTCAACCAGAGCGCCCGAGTTCAGAAGTGGGGGTTCAACTTTCAAAACGCCCTCCGATTGAGTCGAGTTCTCCTTTTTTTTTTTTTGCAGGCGGGACAAATGTTTCCCCCTTCCCTTTCCCCCTCTCTCTCTTAGAAAATGCAAGGGGTGGGAGTTGTCCTTTCCTCCCTTGTCCCCCTGCTCCACCTCTTTCCCCTTCCCCAGCGGTGGGGCAAATGAGGACCCCCCCGTGAGTTTGGATTTCTCCTTATCCTACGTTTTTCCCCCCATCTTTCCTTTTTTTCTTCCAAAGAAAATAAACTTTTCCCTTTCTTTTGTTGCTTCCATTAAATGATTCGCAAGACTTTGTTCGCTTTCCCCGTATCGAAGTTGTTCACGTCCCCCCTGTTTTTTCCTCCAGAGGAAATTTAATGAGGCTCGATTTTTCCTTTCCCTCCCCTCCTGCCCCCTGCCTAAAGCTTGGCGCGATGTGAATTCGCCAACCCCCCGTTTTTTTGAAACCAAGATACGGTACGTGTTTTTTTCCCCCTTCGATTTCCGAGAGAGTCCTTGCGACCCCTCTTTTTTTTTTTTACCTTCTATGATGATTCACGCGGTTTTCTTTCTTTTCAGTTGATATCTCACCGCCCTTTTTTTTTCCCGATCAGAAGTTAGTTGTATTTCAAGGTCTTCCCCTTATCCTCCCCGCTCTTCGGCGGGCGATTATCGCAGGAGTGAACAGCAAGCATCTTTTTCCACCTCTTTATGTAATCCAGGTGCCCCCCCCTTTCCTTATGGTCCAAAAGATACTGTAGCTTTTCCTTTCTTTCCCCCCTTCAAGATGATTAATAGTATGTTAACGTTGTCTCAGCCGTGGCTTTTCCCGTTACTCTCACTATCTCACCAAACCTCCCCTTTTTTTTTCTCTGCAGGACGATCAGATAAAAAAGCACTCTTTCTTCCCTTTCCCTTCACCCCCTTTTGATAGAAGCTTGAAGTAAAACAACCTCGTTTGACACTTGTCTTAATCTCTTTTCCTCCTTCCTTCCGTTTCTTTTCTCTTCCTTTTCACCTAAAAAAAGAGGCAGCTGGGTCGCTCCTGTGGTGGGTGACTTTCCCCCCCAATTGTTCGTTCACTCCCTTTTTTTTTTTTCTTTTTGATAGAATCGTCGCAGAGCTGAACAGGACCTTTTCCTTTCCCCCCCTTTTTTTTTTCTTCTTTTCTCAAATCTGACTTCCAGGGTTATAAGCGGCTTTTCTCCCCCTCTCTCTGATGTTACTCTCCCCATTTTTTTTTTTTTTTTCGACGCGAAGAGCTAAAGGATATTTTGGACCCCTTTCCCCCTTTTTTTTTTCCTGTTTTTTATCCACCTGAGAGGGACAAAAAGCAGGTCTTTGATTTGGCCCCTTTGTCTCTGTTTCCCGCTGAGACGCTCTTTCCCTCCCTTTTTTTTTCTTTTTCCCCCTTTCAGCCTGAACAACGAGAGCGGCTGATCGTCCCCCCCGGCCTTCTCTTCTACTGATTTAAGCTTTCCCCCCCCCTTCTCTTTTTTTTTGCATCATCGATACGCAGAAACCCCCCACCCTTCGGTTCTCAATGCAGAGGTGTCTTTCTTATCTTGGCGAGCCTCTTTTTTTTTTCTGCGTGGTGTTCCTTCGAGCGGTTTCTCCCCCCCTTTTCTTCTCCGGCACATCGAGACAAAGATTGAGCAGTTGGACCTCTTAACGCTCAGCCTCATTCCTTGTCTTTTTCTTACTTCCATCGGAACAGTTTTGGACGCTTCCTCCCTCCTGCTTCAGCGGTTGAGTAAGAAGCGCCGCTTTTTCGTTCCTTTTGGCACCACTGAGCACCTCTTTTCCCATTTTTTTCTTTTCCCCTTTTTTTCGAAGGGGGTCGAAACCCTCCCTCTCTTTTTTCTTTCTCTTGGTCCCTTATAAGGACTTAACCGTCTTTTCCCCTCTGTGTACCTCATTTCCCCCATTTTTTTTTTCCCGTGGAGTGAAGGTTACCCGCTTTCTCCTTCCATTCTTCCCAACAAACTCAATTGACAAGGGTGTAGTTCACCTTCCCTTTTCCCACTCTTCCAGTTTTTTCCAACTTTGTCCCTTCCCTTCGTTGCAGTATACAGACCGAGACCATCGACCATTCTCTTCCCCTTCTTTCTCTCCACCCCCTGAATGTTCGCTGGTTGGCGGGTCCCTCTTCTTGCGTTTTTTTCTTTCAGCTATACCGGTTGCGTTACCCGGAATTTTTTTCTCCTCCTCGACAGTCGTAAGCCCTTGGAGAGGATTGCGCACCCCCCTCCTTCCGAGATTCTGAACGTTCTTTCCTTTCCCCTTTCCTCTTTCCTCTTCGGTCCTTGTTTTTCCGAACAGCCTCATTCGCTCTTTTCCTCAATCAGTGTTTTTGAGATTCTTGTAGCACAAACCGATCTTCCTTTCCTTTTTTTCCTTTGCCTCGCGGTTTCAGACGGATCTTCCATTTTTTCTTTTCCCCCCTCTGCTGTTGGCAAGCAGCTACAAGGCTGACGACTGCGCTTTTCCTTTTTCCTTTTTACAACCAGTGTTCCTCCGTCCCCCCCTTTTTTTTTTGAGAAATTTCGTGACGCCAACCAAGCCCTCCCTTTCTATTTTCTTTCCTCCGGGTAACGCAAACTTCGTTCCTCCTGCATGACTTACTTTTTTTTTTCCTTCAAAAATGGAACATAAGAAAATTTCTTTTCTTTTTCTTTTCCCCACCCTGGGAAATGGAGTGTTTTGAATGGCATCCCTTTTCACTTTAGACCGCTGGTGGGTGCCCCTATTCCCCTTTTTTTTTTCCAGGATAAACGCCGTTAGAAGGTTAAAGTCCCTTTCCTTTCCCCGGTTCATCGCGGTGGTTCGACCCCGTATCCGCCCCCCCTCCCTTTCCCCCAAACGTCCACTCTGGTTCTTTTTTTTTTACCTTGTTCGAGATGATAGAAGGCGGGCGTTTTCCCTTTTCTTGTTTTCCCTCCCCCTTTCTCCGAGTGATACGGAACAAGCTTGACGTCAATCCCTCTCTTACTCTCACCTTTTTTTTCAAGCTTTGGAGAGAGTGAATGAAGCCACCCCCTTTCCTTCCCTCGCTCTGAAGTAAAACCAACAGCTCGGGCCGGATTTTTTCTCCCTTGAGACCCGACCTTGCGTACCGACTGTTTTTTCTGGTAGGACAAAGCTGCCACCCCTCCCCCCCTTTCGGTTTGGAAAGAATGAACACACGCAGTTTTTCCTCCCCTCTCTTCTATCCCTTGTTCACGGCTGTCCCCCCCTTTTCCTAAAAGGTGTAATCAACAAGCGAGTAGGACGGGCTCTTTTCTTTTTCCCTGCAGTTCTTTCCTCCCTTCGATCGACACATCGCGAAGGCAAAATCAAAGCTCCCACTTTCCTCCCGACTCGTCTCTTTTTTTTTTTTTCTGCCGTCAAAAATCCCTCTTTTCTTTCCCCCCTCACCTGTTTTCCAAATGGAAAAAAGATGATCATCGTCATGTTTCCTTCCCCCCTTTCCCAATGACGTTAGATTTGCCTCCCTTCACCCCCCTTCTCTTTTTTTTACTGGAGCTTCCTGTTCAGCTCGGCCTCCCTCTTCCCCTCTCACTCTCGCGGTAGGACTCGACAGCTTCGTGCCCCTTTTTTTTTAACCCCCTTTTTTTTCTGAAGGACACTTCTGGATATCTCTTCTTCTTTCCCCCCTCTTATCTCTCTCCCTCCTTGTCCGTGAAGAAACATCGCGGCCCTTGGTTTTTCCCCCGTGTAGGTCTCCATCCCCTTTTTTCTCTGTCGAAGTATGGACGAGCGGTCTTTGCCTCTTTTCTCCCCGAGCTGAACTTCTTTTCTTTTTTTATTTTTTCCACCTACTTTCCCTTTCTCCTCCCTTCTCGTTTTATCACAACGTTGAACAGGACGCTTCTCTCTTCTCTCCCTTCTATACCGGGAGCTTGGAGCGGTCCGCCGCGACGATCCCCTTTTTCTTGTTTTTTCTGGGTGGCTACCTGAGCTGGTCCCTTTCCCTCTTTTTTTTTTTGCTGATCGAGCTGCCCTTTTTTTTTTTCTCCTCTCCCCTTCCGAACGAGGCGTGTGGATGGAAAATTGAGGAGCGTTTGTCCCCAATCTGGTGTTCGTCAATTTTTTTTCCCTTTTTCCTTGCGTGAGATATTCGGGATGCCTTTTTTTTCCTCTTCCCCCGCGGGCGATTTCCCCCCCAGGTGGCTACCGCTTTCTCCGAAAAAAAACGAGTCGTTCTTTTTGTCGTCCTCTCATCGGAAATCGCCCTTTTTTCGCCCTTCTCTTGGAGCGTTTTTTCCCTTTCCCGTTTTCACCCGGCAATTGTTGGAGCAGGCACATCGCGCCCCTTTTTTTGTTTAATGCTTCCGCACGCTTCCTCGGTTCCCCCCTGCAAGCTTGTTGCGATAAACTCGGGCACCCTTTTTTTTTTCCCGTCTTATCCGCTTCCAGCGGTTGAGCGACGACGCGCCGCCTTTCTGCCTTCTTTCTCCCCTCTGCACCCAAACTTTCGCACAGTTAGTTTCCTTTTTTTGCGAAGGGGGCTCCCTTTTTTTTTTTTTCCAAACTGCCGGTGCTTACCTAAGGAATTAACCGTCTAAGGACCCCCTCTTTTTTTAATATTTATTTTATTTTTGGAGTGACGGTTTACCCGCGTTTTCTCCCTCTCTCTCCCCCCCCCCCCCCCTCATTGAACAGGGTGTGGTAGTTCAAAATCCCCCTTCCCCCCTATGTCCTTTTTTCCCCCAAATTTGCTTTCTCTCTTTTTTCTAGGCATTAAACAGAACGCGACTCTCTTTTTTCCTTTCGTTACCGTTTCTCCCCCAGTCTTTCCTTTTTTCGGCACCGAGATTTTCGCAGTTTCTCCCTATGATAGGGGAGTGGAAGATTATAACTTTTTTTTATTCGTCAGCCAGTGGAGTTAGTATACTACCATCTTCCCTCTTTCTCTAAGCTTACGTCTTCCCCCCCACCCTCCTTTTTTTTTTTTAACGAGATTCTCTTTCATCCTCGGCCAAGAGATGAAGCTCGGGTTTTTGAGACACCTTTTTTCCTCTTTCTTTTGATGGCCGCTTTCTCACCACCCTTTTTTTCCCCTGAGACGGAGTAGTCGGCTAGCGGTTCAGTTCTTTTTCTCTTGTTGCTTCCTCGTCAAAAGCTGATGGTGCGCAGCAGCCCAGCTTTTTTTTTATTTTACCTTGCAGTTAGGTCTCCCTGGCCCCTTCTTCTTCGCTCGACGAAGCCTGGCGAATCTTCGTTTTCCCTTCTTTTTTGTGATACAGCGGTAAGACAAATCGCTCGATGAGTCTCCTTTCATTTCCGGCGGGACCACCTTTGTCCCCCTTTCCCTTTTTTCTTTCGACAACTGCAAGGGGTGGGAGTTCCCCCTGGTGTCGTGTTTTGAAATGGCAGTCAACGTCTTTCCCCCCCCCTTTCCGACCTCGTGGGCCCTTTTTTTTTTTTTCCCAAATACGTGAGTTTGGAGGGCACTCTCTTTTTCTTTTTGGGACAATCTAACCTGACGTTTTCCCAAAAGTTCCTTTCCCTCCTTTGCCCCCGTTCCACTATGTGATCAGTTGTGCCCTTCCCGCTTCTCTCTTCTGCGCGGTAGCTCAACCGATGCGAGGATAGACGTTTTTGTTTTTTCCTCTTCCGTTCTCCCCTTCCCGTCCCTCTTATTCCTGAGTTCTTTTTTTGCAAAAGCAAGCCAACTGCAGCAGCCTTTTCCTCCCCCCACCCCCCCCTTTTTCTTGAAAGCGGTGTCAGCCGCTCGTCTTTTCTTTTTTCGCAGACCTTTATCCCCCACCTTTTTCTTTCAGAAACGCTGCCTTGGTCCCTTTTTTCCTTTCTTTCCCGCTGTAGACCGCTGCACCACTCTTTTCCTTTTCTCCCCTTTTTTCTTTTTCCCCCGCAAACTTGAAGATCAAGCGCTCTCGTTGTTGACACAGGACTTTCCCCCCACGCCGGAGGTTCCTTCCTTCCTCAGCAGAGACAGATTAGCTAGATCAAGACCCCTTCATTCTTCCCCCCCCCTGTTCCCCTTATTTTATCCACCACATGAACGACAGACAGACATGGCCTTTTCTTCGGCTTTCTCTTCCCTTTTCTCCCCCCCCCGATCCCCCCCCTTCTTTCCTTGGAGCAGTTTCAACACGCAGCTTCCTCCCGACTTTCCCCCACGAACTCCAAAAAAACGACAGACTGTTTTTTCTTCTATTCCCAGCCTCGAGTTCCTCCTCCTCCTCTTTATTCGGACGATTGCCGTCACCACACATCAGCGAGCCCAGCGGTTTCCTTCTCTACTTCTTTCCCCCTCTTCCCTTACCCCCCCGTAAAAGATAAAGAAACCAATTTTTTTTTTGTCCTTTTTGAACTGCCTTTTCCTCACCCCCCTTTTTTTTTTTTTTTTCAAGAAAGATGTCGAAGTCTTCTCCTTTTTTTTCGTCTCCCTGCTTGTAACAGGGAAAGAGCCAGGAAAACTCTTTTTTTTTGTTGATGTCTTTTTCTCCTTTCTTTCTTTAAAAGATAAACGGCTGGGAGAACCCCTTCCTCTCTCTTGTATCCCATTTGGGAGGAAAGGCGGGAGCTGTTTCGACCTTCCGCGTGAACGATGCAAGGCGGTCCTTTCTTCCTTTTTTTTCCCCTCAGGCTCTTGGATTTGGCAGTAGAGGAGGGTCTGCTCCTCTCTCCTTCTTTTTTCCCTCCTCTCTCAATCTCCCGTCCGACGAGGAGTTTTTTTGATGACCCTGAGTTGTTTTGCCGCTTCTCTGTACAAAACGAAGGAGAGGATGCCCTCTCTTTTTCCTTCCCTTCGGCAGGTGAGATATTCGGCCTTTGCAGTGTCTTCCCCCGCTCTTCTTCTGTGAAGCGGGTCTAAAGGCGGACTCCCCCCCCGCAGGTCGTAAGCAAGCAGAGTTGTCGCAATTCTCTCTACCCTTTGCAGAATTCGCTCCCCGCTTTTTTTTCCTAGAGGCTGAAACCGCTTTACAAAGGACCTTTCTCTCCTCCTCAAAGTTGCGGAAGTTGCCTGGATTGGGCCAACTTTTTTCTGTCTCGGGGCTTGACGGCAATTTGTGTCCTTCCCCCCAAAAAGTATACTAAGCAGTCAGCGGTTTTTTTTTCTTTTTTCTTCTCATCTCGCCCCCTCTGTCATCATGTAATGGAGCACAAAACGAGCCCTGATTTTTCTTTTTTTTTTTTTTTGACCGCGACCAGCTTGGTCCCTCTTCTAGTTTTTCTGCGTTGATCTTGGCCATCCAACTCCGGAGTTTGATTCCCTTTGATCCCCGTGGGTGACGGTTTACACCGCTTTTTTCTCCCCCTCCCCAAGCATTCTTTCCCCTTTTTCTCCCCTGGAAGTTTCACTACCCCCCTTTTTCTCCTTTCTTTTCACCCTCGTCCCAGTCGCTAGAGAATTCTTTCTTTTTCTTTAAACGTATCCCCCCCTTCCTTCCCTCTGTCCACCGATATTTCGAACAGGGCGGCGCTCTCTTGGACTCCCTGTTTTCAGTGAGTTAGGATATACTCCTAGACAGTTTTCTTCTTTTTCCCATCCCCCCTTTGACGAAGATCCCAACCGCCAAAGGACTCCTCTTTCCCGGGGGGGCCTTCCTTTTTTTTCTCTGAAGGTGGTTTTTGCGACACAGCCTTTTTTTTGTTGTTTCTTTTTACGAGAGGCTGTGTCGCAAAAACCGAGCTTCATCTCTTGGTCGTCTTGTTTTTTTCGTTCCTTTTTCTTTTTTTTTCCTTTTGCACGCAGCTCAAGGCGGGTTTTTCTTTTCCCCTCGGTAGTATACGAATCACTGTGGCGTGCGATTTTCTTTTTCTTTCTTCCCGTCCTGGCTCCGTTCCCCTTTTTTCCCCAACAACGAGCACGAGTTCCGGCCTTTTTTCCTCTTTTTTTTCGGTCGCGGTTTCCGCTTCCTTTTTTTCAAAAGGGAATAAGAAAATTGTCTTTTTTTCCCTCTGTGGTGGGAGTTGAACTACACCCTGAGTCAATTTCCCGTCCTTTCTTACACTTTCCTCCTGCCTGGTGGGGCAACTGCGCCCCCCTCCTTCTTTTTTTATGGCCAAAGATCAAACGCGTAGAGGTACTCCTCTTCACAGTCTGTATTTTTTTTCAGCTCAAGAAAACTTTTTTCTCCCCTCTGTATGCTCGTTTGTGCTCCATTTACCTGATTCCGCCTCTTTTTCTTTCTTGACTGGGGATTTTTGGTTCCCCCTTTTTTCTTCTGCGTCAATCCGAGGCCATCCTCTTTTTTCTTTTTCCATTAGACAGTTGGCCAATCAAGGCAAACTGCCACTTTTTCCACTTTTCCCCAGCGTTGTCTCCTTTCCTTCCCTTTTTTCTTTTCCGATAGCGAATTTTCGCCACAGTTCGATTTTTCCCCTTCCAACGCTGCCTTGGTACCGACTGCGTTGTTTTTTTCTTCCCGGCATTAGTTTGTCCTTTTCTCTCAGATGATCACATGGCGCATGCCGGCTTTCTCCCTTTCAGCGCTTCGTGTCAAGGACTTCTTCCCAAACTTTTCTCCCCCTCCTTTTTTTTTCAGCGCAGCGCAGGATTTCCTAGTTCTCTTTTTTTCGACTTTTAGCCCTCAGGTGATCCACACAAAATGAACGACAGCTCTTTTATGTTTTCTCCCTTTTTTCCTGCTCCCACGCTCCGTGTTCCCCCCTTTTCCGTTCAAGTGTTAGAAGAAGTGGGATTTTCACGGGAAGTCGATTTGCTCAAGAATAACACAAAAAACGCCATTTCTCTTTTCCGATTCCTACCCCCTGCCCTCTCCCTTCCTCCCCTTTTTTACCCCAGGAAAAACGCTTTGTGCTTCTCCTTTCCCCCACACCATCGCGAGCAGCGGCCCGCGTTTTTCTCTTTTTCACTCCGCTTTTTTTTTTATTCTCCTTGTGTCATTTCCTCCCACTAAAACAACGCGGAAGATGGGTAGAGAGTGGGTGGTTCTCTTCCACCCTTTTTGGCTTCTTTCTCAAGTTGAAGAGCGTTTTTTTTTCTCTTTCCTCCGAGTGAAAAGGAAGCGCCATCTTCTTTTTCGTTGTGCGCAAATCGACTTTTTGTGGTGTTTTTTCTGGTAAACGCTAAAAGCTTCCTCCCAACTCCCCCGGGACTGATAATATCTTTTCTCCTTTTTTTTTGAGCAGGTACGAACGCGAAGATTACAGTGATTTTTTCCCTTCCTTTTCTTTTTTCATTGTGGTTCTCACCGAGATGGGAACAAAAGCAGGGTCTTGATTGGCAGTTCTTCCTCCTTCTTGTTTTTATCCCCCCCTCTCTCCCTTTCCAGACAGAGGTTTCTGATGACAATTGAGGAGGTGCAGTCCCTTCCCGATCCTTTTTTTCGTCACTTTTTCCCTTTTTTTTTGTCCCCAGGGAGATATTCGGACTTGACGTTTTTTTCCCCCCCTTCTGCGAGGTGGTGCTGCGCTTTTTTTTCCTTCCCTCAACCGAGTCGGCTCCGGAGCTTTTGTAGACAAGAAATTCCTTCCCCTCTTCTTGCGCGAATTCGCGATCGACCGTACGGCCAGGAGCTTTTTTGTTCCTCTTTTACACGGACTTTTCTCTTCCTAGACGCAAAGCTGGCGGAAGTGGCCCTGGTTTTCACCTTGCGCCACGCCTTCGAGCTCAGGAATGGCCGGGACGATCCACCAGTCAAACTCTATCCCTCCACCTTTTTTCCCTTCGATCAGCTCGAACAAAGTCTGCGACTCCTCCTCTCTTTTTCGTGAACTGGTTTTGCAAAAAGTGGATTTTCTTGGATTTCCCTCGCTTTTTTTTCACGCATTTTCTTTCCCATTCCCTTCTTTTTTTGATCTTGACACTACAAAATAAGGAGTTTTGACTTTTTTTTTCCTTTGGCCGGTAAGTGACGTGGAGTTGCTTTTCTTTATCTTTTTCAAAACACCCTCCATTTTTCTTAGTAAACTCCCCCTTTTCTAACTCATTTGTCTTATGTACAGTTTTCAAAATTTGGCCGCTTCCCCTCTTTTTGCAGGATCAGTCCCCCCCTCTCCTCCTCTTTAGGATTTGGGTTAACGATTCTCCCCACTTCTTCCTTTTTTTTGCAAAGAAGGATTCGCCAGCGGCGATTTTCTTTCTTTATAAAAAGGTTTGAGTTTCCCTTTCCTTTCCGTTCGTTACTACCTAGACAGTAGTCAGCCCTTGGAGTGTCTCCCCCTTCCCCTTTTACAGGTCACCTGCCCCCCCTTTTTTTTCTGAACGCGAGAAGAATAAGCCTGCGCCCCCTTCCTCGATTAACGCTAGCTCGGGTTTGTGAGAAACAGCCTCATCTCTCTCTTTCCATCCTTTTTTTTTTTTTTTTTTTCCCCCCCCCGAGATTATATATTGGAAGAGTATTTACCTTTTTTTTGTTAGCGTATTCGTATTCCATTTGTTCCCCTACTCTTTCTAGATGTTCTTCTTACCTCCTTTCCCAAAAACGGTTTATAGCTTTCCCCCTCCCTTTCTTTTTTTTTACTACATCCTTCGTTGCCGCCAAACCAAGCGCACGCGTTCCTCTTTTCCTTTCCCCCCCGACTCTTCCCGCTTTTCTTTTTTTCCCAAATTTTGAAAAGAATGACATACTCCCTTTCTGCCCGGCGGTGGTTGAAACTACACCCTTCCCTTTTTTTTACCCTTTTTTCACTACGTCCCAACTTTTTTTTTCCCCCTTTTAACTAAGCCTGGGGGGCCCTCTTTTTTCGTCAAAATCCGTGGAGTTTGGAGGGCCAAGATCCCTTTCTATAATCGTTTTCCCTTTCCTTTTTCTACCACACGTGATAAAGATAAATCCCACTTTTTTCCACACCCCAGTTCACTCTGTGCTCAGTTTGTGCTCCATTTCCTTTTTTCTGCTTCCCTTCCCCGCTGACCCGTAGACGTTTTGTTCCCTTCCCTTCTTCTTTTTCCCCCAGATTGCCGTCAAGCACAGAGGCCCTTATTTTTTTTTTTTCCTCATTCGCGAAAGTTGGCCAAATCAAGGCCAACTGTCTCTCACCTTTCCTAAAGCGTTTAGTTCCTTCCTTTTCCTTTCCGGAGGTAGATCGCGAACTTTTTTCCCTGCTTCCTGAGACAACGCTGCATGCGTACCGACTGCGTTCTTTCTCCTCACCACCTTGTTTTTTCCCCGTCAGTCCGATATAGCAATGGCCCCTCTTTTTTTTTTCAAATTGCCGATCAGCCGCTCTCGTGTTCCTTTCCCCCCCCCCCACCCTCAGTTTTCCCCCCTTTTTTTTTTTTTTCTTGAACAGCAGGCAGGCAGGATTCCGCTTCCTCTTTCTCAAAGACTCTTTTAGGCCCATCTCAGGTGATCCACCACACTTCCCTCTCCCTTTCGTGAGTGGCCTGACCTTTCCCCCCTTTTTTCACTCTGATTCATCGTCCTGTTCAGGTTTCTCAGCCTCTTTTTTTTTTTCTCCTTCGCTTATCACAACTGGAAGTAGATTTGTACACGTCCCCCCCCCAACCTTCTTCTCGGCGCTTCATTTCAGATCGGAGCTCTTTTTTCCCTCACCCCGCCGGGGGCGTCAGACTTCGAAAGTTCTTGCCCCTTTAGAATCTTGCCTTCCTCTCCTCCCCAGAGAAGAGTTGATTT
>Ga0179593_1498237_pt1 | contig 13126 bp, 23 predicted proteins | sample CZODoug2_1_08_16_FD_185931 | JGI IMG/M metagenome (GOLD analysis project Ga0179593, IMG submission 185931) | Vadose zone soil fungal communities from Angelo Coast Range Reserve, California, USA - CZODoug2_1_08_16fungal (PacBio error correction) | ecosystem: Environmental > Terrestrial > Soil >... | reverse complement strand
TTTCGTTCAGAAGTTCGAAGGACGGTTTGTCTCACTTTGTTTTCCCTAACCTTCAACGCGCATCCCCCCCCCCTCTCTTTTAAGTTTTTTTTTCTTCGTTTTTCACATCCCCCATAACATATGCTTCGTCCCCTTCCCCGTGGCAGTTTTTTTAAGTTCTTTATTGGCGTAGTTTAGCGAGTCCACCCCCCTTTTTTTCCGATTTTTCAGGTTCCCTTTTCTTTCGTTGCGGGTTTTACACTGTCTGACTCGTGAGCACAATTTCCCACTGGATTCGCGCACCCCCTGTTTTCTTCCCTTTTCTTAGGCGGTGTTAGTTGTCGACTGGTAAAGTTTTCCTTTGTGGCCCCGGTTGCGCGGTAATGATCGTCCTTTTCGCGTTTTTTTTTGGTGCCGCTTGAAAGATTTTTTTGTTTTTTTTGTTCGTTGTTTTTGGGGTAGTTCTTCCATCTACCCCCCCTTCGTTTGGAGTGCACCTCGGTTCTTGAAAATTTCCCGCACGTTGTTCTTTGTTACCCCCATATTTCATTTTTATTGGTTTCGCCACACCTGTGGCTTCGTCTTTTCGGGAGAGCTTTTGGACACCTTTTCGACCACCATACAAACTTGACCCCCTCCTTTCCTCGTGGTCCTTTTTTTTCGCTCCTGTGCTTTTCCTTTCAGTTTCCTCGAGGCCACTTTTTTTTTCTCCAGTCTTTGTCACCTTAGTAACATTTTCTCGTTTTTTGCTCTTTTTGTTGCCGTGTGGTGACCATGGTCCTCTCTCCTGTCAGTCCGACTTTGCTCCCCCCCTTCCCCCTTTTGATTACATCTGTTGACACTTGATCGAGCCCGCTCTTCCTCGCCGAAGACATCCTCGTTGGCTACAATGATTTGCGCCTGCCAATTGTTGAACACACCGGTTTTTTTTTTATGAGACGCCGTGCAAGTTGCTCGGGTTAGGTTTCGAGGGTTTGCCCCTTCATTTTTTTTCACGTAAACTCCCCCTGTTGGTTTAAGTAACGCCGCGAATTTCTTCTCTTTAAGTTTAACAGATGTTTCCGCCCTCCCTTTCGATCCGGGGCCCCCCTTGTTTTTTTTCTCTCTGGGCTCCATCCAGCTTTTTTTTTTCCTCGCTAAGGATTTTGACCAATTCAGTGCCTACCCCCCCACAAATTTTTGCCTTTGGGTTTTTTTTTGTTTTGTTTTCTTTGCGTGGTTGCGGGCCCTTCCTTTTTCTTTTTTGGCCCTGTCTCTCCCAGCAGAGGGGATAGGGCGTCATCCCCCTCAAAAAAACACCTCAGTTCCCTTTCCTCTGCACGCAGTACACGCCCCGCTTGTCCCATATTACCACTTGATTCCTCCCCCTTTTTTAAGGTGTTTTTAGTCCTTCATCGAATGGCTTTTTTCCCCCCTTCCCATTGCGGGCCGCCCACACTAGATCATGAGTCCCTGGCCTTCTGATGTGGACGTGTGGTTTCTTTCCCCTTGTACGCACCGAGACTGTCCGGCGAGTTCTCCCTTGGTTTCTTGTTTTCCCTTTTGTGTGCAATCAAACGTCAGTCTGTGCTCCCCGCCTTTTTTCCTTGTCTAGTTAAGGTCGCCCCCTTGCCCATTTTAGGCTTTTTTCGAAAACTTGTAGGTTCCTTTCTTTGCCCCGTCGTCGGTTTACACCCCTGTGTGTATGGAAATTTTTTGAACCTCTTTTCCTTTTGCTATTCCAATTCAATTGTTTACTCGTTTCTTATATCTCTCAGGTTACCCATTTTTCCCTGTTCTGAAAATACCTTTGCAATTGTTGTTCCTACTTTTCCTAATTTTGTTTGTGGTACCTGCCCTTACCCCCCCGAACCGATTGGCCCACTCCCTCTTTGTCCCACCTTTGCAGTGGCTTCTTTTCGAAGCAGCCGGGGCTCTAATGTAATTTGACACAACCTTTTCGCGTCTTCCCCTCCCCCTCCGCGTATTTGAAAAGACGGACTTTTTTTCCCCCCCATCAGTTCATTTTTTGAAGTATTTTCGCCTTGCTTTCTGGTTGCCCAAGTGACTTCCCAGCACAGCTTTGCCCTCTCTTTGGCTCGCGAAGTTTTTTTAGTTTCTTTTCGCTCTCTTTCTCCCCCCGGTTCGTTCTTAGTTACCCCTCACTGTGCCCTGGGCGTACCTATTTTGTCGCGTTTCTTCCTCCCTGAAGTTGTCCATTGGCTTTTTTTTTTAGCGGTATCTTGTGTTATTTCATGCCCTCTTGTGTCGAATATCCTGTGGCCGGTTCATTGGGATAAGGCGGTATCTCCTCTTCGGCTCAAAACTCTTTCTTCCTTCTGAATTTTCGTCGTTCGCCTTTTTTAGGGCCCCCATCCCGTTTTTTTCCCCCCTATTTAATTTGACCGTCTTTGTAACTCTTTCGTTTGTGCCTGGCTGGCATGTTTCCGTTCCTTTTCAGGCATCCTTTTCTCTTTTTCCCAATCCATTTTTAAATCCTTAAGTTTTCCTCTTTTTCTTTCTTGTGTTGTCCCGCTGTCGGCTTTGTTGAGTTCCACCGCCCTCCCCAACTTGTGGTCCCGGTCCACCCATTCATCCTTGTTCGAAGGTTTTCTCTTCCTTTTTTTCCTTTCCTTGTTTTTTTACTTTTCTTTCTCTGTCATCCCCAACACTTTCCGACTTGTGCATCTCTTCTCAATGATCGGTTTGGGTTCGTGCCTTCCCTCCCAGATTATTTTTCCCGTCTCCTGTTCCACCTGCCCCCCCCCCTCTGGTTTTCGTTTTTCCTCCACTAATTGTCCCCCCCCTTTCCTTTTTTTTTTTCTAGCTGTCTTTTTTTCAACTTTCCCCTCCTTTTATGTAAACTTTTTGGCTTACCTTTCCTTTGCTTTCACGATTTATTCTCATGGTGCTTCCTTTTTCCACTCCCTCAATTTGATTTTTTCCCCCACAAACATTCTTGGGCTAGCCTTTTACTTCCTGCCCTTTCCTCTTGAACGCTTTTTCCTCTTTTCTCCTTTTCCTTCTTTGTGTTTTTTCTCTCGATGACAATACTAAAAGAGATTCCCTAACACTAGTCTAGCATTTCTTCGCAGGCTTGTTGTTTTTCCAACATTTTTTGATGTGCGTGGAAACATTCTTCCTAAGTCCTTCCCTAATCGTGAATCCCCAATCACTTTTTCTTTTTTTTCCCTCAATGGCGCTGTTCCCTTTTCTAGCCCTGGCCTTTCCATTTTTTCCTTCTTTCTGTTCATGGTACACCCCTTATTGCCCGGCCACTTTCTTGTGGCGGTGATTAACTGCCCGTGGGCCGTTGCCAATCGTTTCCCCGCCCTCCGCGTGCCGCCCTAGCATGTCCCTTTTTTCTGAAGTCTAAGGCGCAGGCACTGTTTTTTTTTTCCCCGCCTAGCCCATGCGACCTTCCAAGTCAGTGTTCTCATGCCCCACGACTTCACTACGCCCGTCCTCTTTCTTTCGGGGATTTTTTCCCCCCAGTTCCGGGCTTTTGGGCCCCCCCTTCCTGTCCCCTTTTTTTTCCCCTCCCCCTAAACAGTTTTTTGACCATTCTTTGACTGCCCCCAACAAGAAAGTGAGCGCCTTTCCCCCCCCCTTTCCTAAGATACCCCACCGGGCCGGCCACCCTTCTTATTTTTCCCCCAAACTGATGGTGCCAAAGCTTTCAGCCTGTCGGTCAGCAACGTTTTTTATTTCCCTTCTTTTCCTGCCGACGTCTTCGGGCCCGCCCGTTTTTGTTTCTTTCCGGCCCGTTTTTTTTTTACTTTGATGCCCTGTCCGCGTGTACATGGTTCTTTTTTTTCCCCCTTTCCCCTTCGTTTTCATGTTATTCTCCAACCCTTCCGGTCGGTCCCTCCCTTGTGTGCACACCTTTTTTGAGTAAAACCTTGACGTGTTTCGCATTCTTTAACGCGCCCTTTTTTTTTTTTCGGCTATTTTTCTCCCATAGTTCGCCCCCGGCCTCACTCTTTTTTCCCCCACCTGCTTTGCTTCGTTCGTTCCCCCTTCTCCTTCTTTGAATTGCAAGCCCACTTCCATTGCTTTATGCCCCTTTCGAGACTTTTCCTCCCCCCCTCCCGTCTGTCGTTCACATGTTCACCCTATCTCCCTTTTCATCACGTTTTCTTTTTTTTTTCTTTTTTTTTTTACGTGCAGCCCAACCCGCACCCGGTTCCCAGGTTTTTTCCAAGGCTTGAGTACTCTTTTTCCGCCTTCTTGGGTGCGGCCACCCAGGTTCTCTGCCTTCCTTCCAGTCAGATTCCCTCCTGTTTTGTTTTTCTTCCTTTCAAGGAACAATTCAACATCTTTGTACAACTCCCATGTCCCCCTTTCCCTTCGCCGTTCCCACTCTTTCCCTGGCTTTTTCACTTTCTCTCGACGGTAACCCCCCTTGAAGACACGCCTAAATTTTCCTTCTGTCTCTCATGGTTTCTTTCTCTGGCCCAACATTCCCAGCTCCCCCCTTTTTTCGTTGAGCCTTCTGGAGGTTCTTTTTTCCCAGCCTTTCAACCAAATTCCTCCTTCGATCCTGGGACTCGTTTCGCGTTTTTTTTTTGGGTTTTTTTTTGCGCCACCCATCCCTTTTCCTCTATAGGCTGGTGTTGCCTGCTTTTTCGCCATCGTTAAGACTTCCCCTTCCTATCATTTTGTTGCTGTTGTTCTTCCCTGCTAAATTACGGACTTTCGGAATTATCCCCCTTTTTTCCTGTCCCCTCAGCATTGACCACTCGGGTTTTTCTGCTTTTTTTTTTCTTTATGTGCTGGCTTTCTTATTCCCTGCTGTCTCTGGTGTATGATCCTTTTGAGTGGCCACTTGCCCACTTTAATGTTCCATACCTCCCCCTCTGTTGGCCCACTTTGTGGGTGAGATTTTTAGTGTTTTTTTTCCGAGTACCCTTCCTCTTTTGGACCCTTAGTATGGAAGGTCCCCCTCTCGCTTTGTTGTTTACTCAACCCTTTTTCCTCCACCCTGATTCCAATTTTCGTTTGGTTCCCCACTTTTCTCCTGACCTTTTTTGCCCAGGGTCCTTTCTGACCCCCCCAAACCTGATATTGTTTCTTCACATTTCAGGCTTTTTCCCTCCCCCCCCGCAAAGCTCCGCCATGTTTCCCCGGGGTTTATTTTTACTGAACAGGCGGTTGTTACTTGTTTTTCAGTTTGTCGTTGCCCCGTTCCGTCTGATGTTTCCCTTCTTGTGTTTTGGGTTTGGTCTTTCCCCCCCCCTCTTTTGGCCCGATTGGAAGTAATTCCCCCCTTTCGTTTTTCCATGTACTGGTTCTGGTACTGGAGGACCATCTTCCCGTCCACCACAAATTTCTTTTGTAACAACTGACGGGGCTTTTAACCGCGTTTGGGAAAGCTTTCCCGCACGTGCCCACCCCTTTTCCTCGTCGTTTTGTTTTCCCCCCCCCCTCCCGAGTTTTGCGGTTTTTTCCCCACCTTCCCCCCCTTTTGAGGAACCTTTGTCGTGTTTGTCTGTGACCGTTTTTCTCTGGCCGCTTTTGTCCCCCCTGGGCCCCGGCTGCTCCCCCCCTTTGTGTCCAACTGTAAAGGCACTTTCCTCTGCTGAATATTTTGTTCCCCCAGGACAAGCGGATGTAACTTTTCCGCTTGCCGGAAAAAACATGTCACCCGCGTGTTTTTTGTGGACATTTCTCCCTCCCCCAAGGCCACTTTCTGACCCCCCCCCCCATAGTGCCACCATCGCCACCCCCACACTCGTAAACACGCGCTCCTCCCTGTCATTTCTTTCGTCCCCGGAACTCGTCGCCCCGTGTACCCCCTTTTCTTACCCCTACTCCCCCCACACCGCTACGGCTTTGATTTCCAATGCTTTCCGCAGTGTTTTTGTTTCTTGAGTCACGTCTTTTTTCTTTACACCTTTTTGTCCCTTATTTGAATTTTTTTTCGTGTTTTGCCCCCCAGCCTTTTCCCGACGAGAAAGTCCCTGTTTGAAACATTAAATATTTTTTTGGTGCCTATGCTACGCCAATTTTTCCCGCTTTTGGTCCTTCCCCTGGTCCGGTTTCCCCTTTGTTTTCTTCCTGATCGTGCTAAGAAAGTGGATTTTCGTTCCCCTTTTTCTTCTCCCGCCAGTCCCTTTTAAGCCACCTTTTGTGGTCTCTGCCTTCTTTGTAAACCTCATGTTCTTTCCCCCCAAGGATCATCTCTTTTTGTTCTCTCTCCGTCTGTGTTTTTTTCTTTTTTTTCTCCTATTCCATTGTTCGGTTTTGAACGGACACCCTTTTGTTTCCCTTGACAACCTCAAGTGTCCCCCTGACCTACACAAAAGCTTCCTTTTGGTTTTTTACCAGGTCTTCGGTTTTTGACAATCAAACTCGCCAAATTCCCCTGTCGTCCTCGTTTTTTTCATAACCTTTAAGGATAGTCTCCCCCTTTCTTTTATGTGCTAGGTACTTCCCCCTAGATTTTACCTGTGTCCTTTTTCCTCCTCTCCCTAACTTTTGCTGGGGACCTTGCGCTTTTTTTTTTCTAAAGGCCTCTCCATGTAATCGTTCTTGCGGAGGAACCCCCACGGTTTCCTTCTCTTTGAAATCCACTCCGTAGTGTTTTCTAGGTGGTTCCCTTCCAACCTTTTCCCTGCCGGCCCCCTCCTTTTTTTTTTTTCCCCCTGCGGTTTCCGTTTTTGAAAGGATCGTTTCGAGTTTTTCGCATTTCCCCTCCTTTTTTCTTTTCGGACTTGTTTTTTGCTTGGGTGTTTTTCGGGTTTCTCATTCTCCCCCCACTTTTTTCGCCATTTCCTTTTTCCCCGGATTTGGTTTTTGTTTGCTTGTTTTTTTTGTCAAATTCTTTAAGTCCTTCCCCTTTCTGTATGAGTCCACCCCCCCCCCTTTTGCTCGTCCCCCCTTTTTTCCTGAGTCCCCTGGCTGTTAAACCTTCGTTTTTCCCCATAACCAACTGACCCCTTTCCTCCCTTGGACTGTTTATGTCTTTTCTTTTTCCGGTCATTTTCCTCCTTCAGGTCCCATTTTTTCTTTTCGCGTCGGAATCTTTTTAACTCGTCAGTCCTTTCCCTCCACCGTAGTTTTTTTGTTTTTTTTCTTCTCCCATGTGTGTTTTTTTATCCTTTTTTACTCATCTTTTCACGTTCCTCGCATAGACTTTCTCCTTTGAACTATGGATCCTTTTTTTTTCCCCCCCCTTCCCACCTTTTAGGGTCGTTTTTCTTTTCAGCGACTTGAACTCCGAGTTGGCCCCCCCACTTTTCTTGGGGCGCTTGCTCCCCCTCTGTTCCCAACCCTTTTTATGACTGCCAAGTCTCACTTTGTGAGTTTGTTTTTTTTGGTGGCGGGTTCCTTCGCTGTTTTTCAAAGGACTGACAGAAACTCCCCCTTCCGTCTTTTTTGTTTTTCCCCAGTAAACCTGGCCCATTCAGGGCCGACGACGTGTTGCTTTCCGTCACTGTCCCTCAGTTTTTGGCGATGATTCGGCTTTGTGGTTTTCCCAAAACCATTTTTTCCTCTTGCCCCTTCTCAATCTAGCGGGGTCTGTTCTTTTTTTTTTGCACCCTTTATTGTTGCTCTCCCGATTCCAACCCCCACAAAGGTTTCATCATCTTTTCCAGGCCTTGTCCGATTGGGTATTTTTTTGCTTTCTTTTGCCCCTTGCCTTGGCCCCCCCTCACTTTTACCCTTCTGTTCCTCCCCAGGCGCTATCGGTCAGCCCGCAGCCACCACTTTTTCAACGACCACTAGTCACTTTCTTTTCCGAGAGTTTTTTGTTGTACCACCTACTCGTTTTTATCCCTTTCCCGATCCCTTATTTAGTGCGTCTCCTCCCCAGGGTTCTCTCCTTATTTTGTCAAATGTGATGGTTCCCCCACTTTATTTGTTGCCCGCTTTTTAGTGGATTGTCTAACCCCCCCTGAGACCGGATGGAGTTTTGTGTTTATTCTTCCTGGCCCCCGTTACTAAGGTTTCCGTGCTCTTCTGTCCCACGCTCCGATGTGGCCGCTTACAGCGACACGCAGTCTAGTTCCCCCGTTGGATTATGGTCCTTTTTTCCGGTTAGTGAGACCCTTCCCTTTGGTGGCGGGCTCCCCGTGCCTTCTTGAAGTTTGCTCCCTTTTTTTTTACGAACCTTTTCCCGGTCCTACCCCAACCAACGTTTTTCTTTGAATCTGGCACAAGCTTTATTTTAGGCACACGACTGTTTCGTCGTTAGTTATATTTTTGCCGGTGGGTCACCAGTTTTCGGAACGTTTCCCCCTCTTTTCTCGACTTCGGTGAATTGGGATCTGTATCATTTGGGTCCGTTCCAACTCATTTTGTCACCTTTGCTTTTATGCAGTCACCTGGCGGCATTGTTCCGCCCCCCCCCCAGTCCTTCAACCACCCGAACACGATGTTCCCTTAAGGTTCCCTTTCTTTGTGGAAACTTTTTCCCCCCTTGTCGGTTTTGGCCGTAGCACGGTCGTGGTTAATTCCCTTAAAAATTTTTTTGTCCCGACGTTTAACGTCCAACTCGCGTCATTTTTTTTTGTCTGAATACTTGTGTTGTCATCCTCCAGGATGGCAAGAGTTTATTCCTTTAATGTCTTCTAGGTCTTTCTTTTCCAGGCGTTCAGCCTTTTTGGGTCACGCGGCTTTCTCCGTAGTGCGTGGCGGAACCTATGTACCAGCCCCTTTAGTTTTCTTCTCCCTCCACTTTTTGGTGGACACGTGCTTTGAAATTTGCGTTATTCTTTTATTTTTTTCTTCGATGTCTTGCGCGGTCTTTTTTCGCGTTATTGTGTTCTTTTCTTCCTTTCTTTCCCCCCCCCCCGTTGTCTTTTTCCTTACCAGGCGGTTGAATTTTTGGCGCTACCAGCCTTTTAGTCCCCTTTTCGGTCCAACACACCCCTCCCAGTCATCTGGCCCTTCGAGGCGTCGTGTTTACCTCTTTCCCGGATGACACGCTCTTTTTGCTTGGCTACCACAGTTCTTTGTTCTAATCCAAATTTCCCTCTTTAGTTTCCCGTGATCGGTTTTCTTTTTCCTTCTTCAAGTTAGTTTTGTCTTTCCCCATTTCCTTGCTGTTTCTTCTGGTTTCAGTGAATGTTTTCCCTGTGTTTTCCCCTTCGTTTAGACGCCCGCCATTTGGTGCACCCGAAAAAGGTCGAGTTAGTTTTTATGTCCTTTCGACAGCTTTTATTGATAGCTTCTTGCTTTTCCTCCAACGCCGGAAGACTGCCTTTAAGGTGATTGGGGAACCTGGGTCTTCTTTTGTTTTCGTGGGTTTTGTTCTATCTTCTTCGTGGTTCCCTGCCCTGAAGCGTTTGTTTTCCCCCAAAGGGCCTTGAAACCCTTGACTTTTGTCCCCTACTGTCCATTCTCTCATTTCCCCCGTCATTCGTGATCTTGTCCTTCCTTATTGGCAATTTTTTTTCTATGCTTGGACTCCCGCTTATGCTTTTCTTCAATGGCGTCTTCATGTTCCCTGAATACCCCCAATGGATTCCAAACCACACACAGCTGCGGTCCTTTTGCAATTGATTGTTTGGACCTTTTTTTGACGTTTGGTCATCTCTCTTCTCACCACTTTTTTTTTTGTGTCTTGGTTTAGATTTATTCCCCCCCCGCCGTCTCTTTCCCCTACTCCTCCGCCTTTTTGTGGGACCTCCCCCCTTCATTTTGTGATTTTTCCTTTGGCCATGCTACTTTGAAGGCACCCTTCTTTTCCTTTCCCCTAGTTTAGTGGAATTATTGCCCCTTTTTCCCCCTGCGTTTGTCCTCCGATTTAGGTACTTGGTTTTTTTAGTGTTTGGGCGGACCCCTTTTGTTGACACGCTGTTCAGTTCTTCCTCCCTTTCCACGAACCGCCTCTCCTGTTCTGCCTGTCTTTTTGTCCGTTCGTTGGTAAAAGTTGCAGCGATTTCAAGCGAGGGCCCTAGTATAAGCGTGCCTTCCCAGACAATAGAAGTTTCATTTGATCGTTGTTACCTCCTTGTTTCGGGCTTTTCGCATTGCCTGCCAGCGGTCACCTCCGACCCCCAAGGGTTTTTCATTTTTATGATGGGACAACCCCCCCCCGAAAGGTTCGAAGCATTACTTTCCCCTTGATCTTTTTTCCCCTTCAGACCGGCACCAATTATTCCAGAACTGGTGCCCCCCACGTCCTCCCTGTTCTTAAGTTGACCAACGTAATTTCGCTCGACGTCCTTCGACAGCCGATGGCTGTTTCTTGTTGCAAGTTTTTCTTTTCCTTTCCCCTTGCCCTTTTCATGGTTCTAGTCATCGGGTGAAGTCCCATGCTTCATGAACCCCAATAAGTTTGACGCGCAAAATAGTTCGACCTAAATCGACCTCCGGACCCGCAATTACACGTTGGTCCCTCCCTTTTCTTAGAGTCTGCGGTTACCTCGGTTTTTTACAGGCTCCACACCTTGGCCCAAAGTTCGTGGTGATCCTGTGCGGTGGCCCCCGATCCATGATGAGACCCACGCCTGTTTTTTGCCCTTTTTTTCTCTTCCCGCCTTCGATTTTTCTTACCCCCTCTGCGGTCGGGCGTTCTTAAAACAATTTTCCCCTTACCCTCCCTCGCCCCGTTTCTACTGGCGCCCCCCCCGCCGTTCCCCTTGGTCCGGGCACTTCTTTTCTGGGTTCCCTTCCCCTTTGTTGTGGGGGACACAGTTTTCTTTCTTGTCTTCCCCCCGTCCCCTTTTTTCGGACAACAGGGATTTCCCCGATTAAATGAAGTTACCTCCACTTGTCTTGAGACGACCCCCGTTCCTTTATCATGCGTTTTGTACCCCGTTTTTCTTCCCCCTCTCAGGTATTCCGTTGCTGCGCCCACTTTTTTTACTTTTCGCCCCCTGCCCAATCACGTTTCTTTTTTTTCCCCCAAGGCGTCCCCACACAAGCGTCTTTGACAGGATTTTTCCCCTGTCTTTTGTACAGGCAGGGGCGTACAACCCCCCCCCCCTTCCCCTGCTTCGGGCTTGTCGCAATATGGCGGGCGCCATATAGTGAAGTTTTATCCACTTCCATTCTCTTTTATGCTCTTTTTTGTGTTTAGTTTCATACCATTTTTTCGTCAACATGTGAGAAACTTATTTGTTTATACTTTCTTTGTTAGGTTGGAAACCCACTCTTTTTTCCTTTTTTCCCTTCTTTTGCTCTTATTTTGACCATTTTTTGTCATTCATATTCAATTATTTTGGCTCAGGGCCTCTCTCAAATGTGAGGAACCCCCATTGGGTTCCCCCACCTCTTTTTTAACCCCAACTTCGCCCCTTTTCTCTGGTGCCCCAAGTGTTTCTTTTTTGTTGTTTTGAGGTTGCTTCCTGGCAAATATTCCGTCGTTCGAAGTATTTTTCCGCCGGTTCCCACATAGCTCTGCCCGCCCCCCCCAGCAGGGCTTCCCCTTTCGGACTTGCGGGGTCTGGGTTGTGAAATCCTTTTCTTTCTGCTCATCTCATTCCCAACCTTGATTGTGCGTTTTCTTTTCCCGGTGCGGGCCTCCCGTCCTTGAGCCCTTCAACCCAGTTCCCTTTCCTCTGTTAAGTCGGTTGTTTCAATGGCGCGCGTCATCAGTGGTTTTAGCCAATGCTGCGTCTTTTTTGAACTCGCTTTTTATGTTCCGCTTGTCCTCTCCCGGAATGCCTGAGTTGCTTTCCCGCAAATGTTTTATTTTTTTTATTCCCCATCCCACGGCCACAACCAATTGCTCTGTTTGATTTTAACCCCCTTTTTGCCCCCTCAAATCTTTTACTTTTTCAATCCTCCCCCCACTGGGTCAACCCTTCCTTTGGATTCTTCTTTTGAACCTTCCCCCCATTTTGGGCGTTTTTTTTTTTTTTCCCCCCCCCGTTCCGGCTTGGTGAACCTTTGGTTCGCCGTTTTTTTTCTTTGTGGACCCCGATTCTTGGAAGCTTGAAACTTCTCCCACTTTTGTTTTCCTCACGTCCTTCTTTTCCTCCTCTCCCATCTTGACCAATAACTTATGCTCGTCCTTTTCCCTCGGGTGTCAACGCTTTTTGGGGGATATACCCCTGAACCTCACCAAAAGATTTTCCCTTTTTTGCGTTCCCCCCCAACTCTTGCCGCTCCTTCCCGCCCTCGCATTTTCCAAGTACCTTTCCCTGAGTTACCAGTTATCTGAACCTTTTCTTGAGTTTCTTCCCAAATTTTTCACTTTGGTGCTCTTCCCTTGTCTCGTAGCCCAATTCGGTCTTCCTTTCCCCTGGGCCGATTTCGACGTAGAGAGAACGTGGCCCTTCCCCGATGTTTCTCTACGCCGACCGGATGTGTTCGACAGGCACTTTTCCTTCGAGACCCGAGTTCAATTCTTTGTTTTTTTTCCCTTGATTTTCAACGACCTTTTTTCTCCCCAGGTATTTTTCGTTGTTGTTTGAGGTCTGCTGTTAGTATGTTGTCCCATTTCAGGTTCCTTCACCCGCTTCTTCTTTTCTTCGTTTTTTTGTGTTTTTCGCTCTTTCACGGTTTTGAAGACCTGAATGGTACCTGGCCGTCCCGTTGACTCAAAAAACCTTGGGTTGTATGTCGTGGTCCCCATCAACTCCTCGTATATCGGTCTCTTAAAAACCCCTGCTTTCCTTGTCCACCCTTTCTGGGTTTCTCCCTTTTTCCCCCGATTTAGGTCCGTTCTTCTCTTTCGTCACATCGTGTTCATGCAGCGAAAAGTCGTGCAAATTGTAACTTTTTCTCTCGGAGAGGAGGCAACAAAACGGTGTAGCTTTCCCTTTGACTCCTCGTCATCGTTGTCTAGGGTCCTCCTTTTTCTCGTCCGGGTCTTGTTTCCAATTTTGGAGTGACTTTTTGCGCGTTTTTTTTTTGCAATTTTTTTCTTGACTGTAGGGTTGCTGGTGTAGTGTTTCTCCCCACACTTCGTTTTTTTTAGAGTTCCTACGCGCGGACCCCTTTAGTTCCTTTTGCGTCTGTTTTCCACTTTCCTTTGTAATTCCCTTTTCGTGGTTTGCACAATTTTTTTCGGCCAGGTCTTTTTTCTGACAACAAAATGCTGTCAATTAACCCCCCTCTAATACGTCCCCGTGTGGTTCCTTTTTTCCCTGGGGCTCGCTGACTTACCCATCACCAATAAGTACTGACATTGTTTGATATCCCCCCCTCCCCCCGCCCCCCCCCCCCCTCCTCTCCCCCCCCCCCTCCCCCCCCCCTCCCTCTCCCCCTG